>Ga0206924_1008_pt1 | contig 75914 bp, 74 predicted proteins | sample Alteio_BWOrgHeat_61_FD_152947 | JGI IMG/M metagenome (GOLD analysis project Ga0206924, IMG submission 152947) | Enriched cells from forest soil in Barre Woods Harvard Forest LTER site, Petersham, Massachusetts, United States -... | ecosystem: Environmental > Terrestrial > Soil > Temperate forest >...
CTATACCGATTGCAATGCTTTTTACGTTGCAAAAAATGCATTTGAAAAGCTCAAAGGCAACATTGGGTGCTGCAATTGTTGATGATATTTTTGGCATCATGATGCTTTCTACCTTTTTTCTTGCCGTGCAGTTGGGCTTGTTTGGGTCAGACTTTTGCGGTGAAGTTCCGTGTCATGAACAATCTCTTTTAGTCGCGTTTGGCTATATGATTGCAGGCCTTGCGATAGTATTAGTGAGTGGGTACCTTTGTGTACCACGGCTTATGTACTTTTTACAAAACAAAAAACTCTATGAGCTTATTGCGCCCGTTGCAAATATTATTATGTTCATAGCATTTTCTTTTTTAGAACTTTTTGCAGGGCTAGCGGGAATTACCGGCGCCTATTTTGCAGGGCTTTTTCAAAAAGTCGGAGATGTTCGGCATAATGCTGAAAAGGCTATAGCGCCTTTTGTGAATGCAGTGCTCTTGCCGCTTTTTCTTGGCTCTATAGGATTGCAAGTTGATGTAAGCGTGTTATCGGCGTATGACTGGTTGATGGTTATTACTATTTTATTACTTGCGACCATCGCCAAAATGGCCGGTTGTTGGTTGGCAACGATGCTCAGTAATATGGCGGGGCGACAAGGGGCTCACCGATGGAGTGCCATAGAGACGTATCTGTTTGGTTCTTCTATGGTTGCCCGAGGTGAAGTTGGCTTGGTTATTGCTACCATTTTGTATGGGGCTGGCTTTATTGAACAAAACCAATATGTAATTGGCATTGTGGTGATTGTATTAAGCACCATAACGGCTTCCATACTGCTTTCTCTTGGCTTTTCTTACCTGGAACATCATCAGCAGCTCGCCGAGGGAAATAAAGCCGAATATTCCGTTTCTATGGGGCCTTTTCCGGCGATTGGGACTATGCAGATGTTTAATATCATTATAGGCCAGCTAAAAATTTTGGGATTGTATCAATCCCTTATTGAAATGGGGGAGGGGCGCAAAGCCATTACCCTCGAGGGCCAACAGGTTCGTATCAGCCTGCGACCCGGCCGTGATATTACCTTTACAGGTAATCAGGCCCAGGTAGACGAGATTGTTCGTGTAGTAAAGAATGCTATACTACATGATGTTGACCGCATGTCTTAAATAAAAAAAGTAAAAAGGTTCTCATAAAACCTTTACAAAATATTACTTTTAGGGTATTTTCTTATTGAAAAGAATCCTAGGGGCGGGCCACCAGAGGCCCATTATCGTTGACTATTTATTAGCCTATTACAAAGGAATATTATGAAAAAAGGTATACACCCAGAACTAAATGTTATTAAGGTTGAGTGCACCTGTGGCAACACATTTGAAACCCGTTCAGCAGCAAAGAATATTCGGGTAACATTGTGCGGGGCGTGCCATCCATTTTATACTGGTCAGCAAAAGTATGTGGATACTGCTGGTCGTATAGAGAAGTTTAATAAAAAATTTGGTAAAAATTCCTAATTACCCTTATGGTGATACATGTTATCTCATTGGGATGCAATTAAAAGTCGGCATGCGCATTTAATGGCACGTGCCGCTTCTCCTTCTTTATCTCCTCAAGAGCGCCGGACGGTTGCAAAAGAGTTATCTTTTCTTGATGATCTGTTTGTTCGTTATGAGCAATTAGAGCAGCTACATACAGAATTGCGGCAAACAAATGATCAATTGGCAGCAACTCGTGAAGTCGATATGCGGCAATTGTTTGAAGATGAAGCCCTAGAACTGCAAAAAACAATTCAGCAAAAAACAGAAGCGTTAGAAGAGTATATGGCTCCGCCGGATGATCTTGATGATCGCTCTATTTATTTAGAAATACGTGCAGGTACCGGTGGCCAAGAGGCATCTTTGTTTGTGGCAGATCTTTTGAAGATGTATACCAATTATGCATTAAAACATGGTTGGAAAGTATCTATTGAGGACGAAAGCACAACCGATCTTGGTGGATACCGTGAAGTGGTTCTGCATATATCGGGCAAAAATGCGTATGGTCGTCTGAAATATGAGTCTGGAGTACATCGCGTGCAGCGAGTGCCAGCAACAGAGACACAGGGGCGTGTGCATACTTCTACGGCTACAGTTGCTGTAATGCCAGAAGCAGAAGAAGTTGATGTTCAAATCAATCCTTCTGATTTACGCATTGATGTATTCCGTTCGAGTGGTGCTGGTGGTCAGCATGTAAATACTACTGACTCTGCCGTACGTATTACGCATATTCCAACCGGCGTGGTATCAACGTGTCAAGATGAGCGTTCGCAGCATAAAAATAAAGCAAAAGCGCTCAAAATGCTTCAATCTCGTATTCTCGCAGCTCAGATGGAGCAGCAGCAAGCGCAGATGAGTAAGATGCGTAAAGATCAAATTGGCGGTGGCGCTCGTGCAGAAAAAGTGCGCACTTATAATTATCCACAAAATCGAGTAACTGATCATCAAGTTGATGTGACACTCAAAAAACTTGATATGGTAATGATGGGTGATCTTGACGATATTTTGAATGCATTGGCTATAAAAGACCGTGAACAACGTAGAGAGCGCTTTTTAGAAAGAGTTTTGCAATCGACATAACCAAATAAACAAAAGAACTGGCATATGAAAAAACTCATGTTATATACCTGTATTGCTGCAACATTAACAGGCGCGCCAGCTTACGGATATATCAATAATTCACTTGCATTCATGGGTAGCGTTGGTGGTGTTAGTTTAATGGCTACGGGACTGGCTCAGGGAAAGCTAGATTGGAAATCAGTAGGGATGTTTACTGGGGGGCTTGCAGTGGTGGCAGCAGGACTTGAAGTGGCGAGTAATCAAGAGTCTTATTTAATGCCAACGGTATTCCTAGGGAGTATCATACTTTTCCTATCACTTGTTGTTGGTCAAGCACCAAAATTCGTTGACCAAGCATCGAAATAAAATTTTTGTAATAGATATCAGCAATAGGCATGTAAGTTTTTTCTTACATGCCTATCATATTTTATACCTAATAAATGTTTTTTCTCACAAATAGGCGAATGAAAAGACCGAATTTTCCAATAAGCCCTTAATTACATTTATTGCTTAGTAAATTCATATAGATTTGACTCATTATAAGTCTGAAATTCTGTGCCATAGTCTGAGGGGTATGTGTTGCCTTGATGGGATTGGTTATGAATGGGAAATTGTGTTGATGCATTCGGGTTTATGTTGTGAATGGCGATGTGTGTATTTAATAGAGATGGAAATTTATTACCATAGCCTAATGTTTCTGTCTGATGAGATGATTGATTAGGAATTGAAAGTTGTTCCGTTGATGTATTCTGATATATGCCTGGAGTGGTTGTGTATGTATTTAATGGATATGGAGATCCATTACTATAGCCTAATGTTTCTGCTTGATAAGAGGATTGCATATTACCTTGATACGATTGGTTAGGAATCGGAAATTGTGTTGACGCATTCGAGTATGTGCTTGCATGGAAAGATGTTGCTGTTTGCTGATTGATTGAATACATGTTGGGGGCAGGTGTTGGCCAATGTGATAAATAGTTTGTTTGATTATTATTATTATTATTTGGTTGCTTATACTGAGATCGAAGGAGATTAACTTGTGTTGTATTCAATCGTTGTTGCGTTTCAGCATTATGCTTTAATGCAGCATCTTGAAATTCTGGTGAGGCATTTGTGCATATCTCAGTAGGTATTATTTGCTCAGGATGCCTAAGGGCTAATCGTATAGCTTGATTAGCTTCTTGTATAAGATTATTATTATGTCTTTGTATTTGTTCTTGTATGCTTGGAGAAGCATATGCGTTATCAGGTATTAATTTTTTTTGCCCATCACGAAGTGCGAAAAATAGAGCTCTATCAGTATACAAACGTAATGCCATGGCTTTATTAGGTGCAATATCTTCATTAGTACCTACTTCCCAATTGCGGTACTCATCATTTTGATTCATAGCACCGGCATAGGTTGTAATAAACATCGATAAGTAAACGTTATGCATTATTTTTTTCATTATATTTTTCTCTATTTATTAAGAATGTTAAATGTTATTTGTTTTTACTGGTTTATACGAGCGTTATGCATGAGTGCTTCTAGCTGAAATGATATGGAAGCTTGTGAGTATACCTCCTGGGGGATTGGGAATGCAGGATAGTGTAACAGGTGCTGTATATGATCATTAGCAATCTGCTCAGTATTATACATGAACCGAGGGGCATCAGGGTTTTCATTATATAGCCGTAGCTGGTTAGCTATACTATTGTTGTGATCGAGAGCAGTTTTTTGAAGTTCTGGTGATGCATGCATGCATATGCCAAAAGGTATCAGTTTTGGATAATTAAGTGCTAATTGTACTGCTTGATTGGCTTTTCCCGTACATACTTCTCGAGATTCATTACTGATGATTGGTTCGATAAAATTGATGAGCTGTAAACGGTTAGGATCTTGAGCGCTTGCTTTTTGTACTATGGCATTATTATGTTTAATAGCTGCTTTTTGCAGGACCGCGGAAGCTTTATTATAGGTATGATAAAGTATTAGTTTTTTTGGGCTTTCTAGTGCCAATAATACTTCCTGGTCAGCTGGGTCTAGCATAATACTAGGAGCCCAAGCATTAGTTGCATTTTTGCTTACGCTCATATTATGTTTGATAGCCGCGTTTTGCGTTAATGCAGAGGCGTTCCAATACGTGCTATAAGGTATTGGTAGATACGGATTATCGAGTGCTACAATTACTGTTTGGTCAGCTGGGTTATTAAAATCCATAGAGTGTGCCTGGCTGGCAATGCATACCCCTAGTAAGTAAACTTTGCTTAATGCTGTTTTCATGGTGTCTTTTTCCTTAAAGCTTAGAAGTTTTACCCGTGAACTAGAAGTAATTATTAATAGACTTACTTTAAGTTGTGGATGAGTTATTTTTTTTATGATGTTAATATAATGATGGATTGATTGTATGTCAAAAAATAGAGCGTTTTACGGCTTTTTTTGAACGAATTTTTCTCTTATGGTATGGTAAGAATTTTGTATTACTACATGGTTAAATAGGAGAATGTATATGCATGCCAAAGAAAAAAACAACACACGCTTTGTGGTGGTTTCTGGGGGTGTTATTTCCGGCGTTGGTAAAGGGGTAACAACGGCATCTATTGGTAAAATGTTTAAAGAGTATGGATTCAAAACAACGCTCATTAAAATTGATCCATACATTAATTATGATGCAGGAACGTTGCGGCCGACCGAACATGGTGAAGTGTGGGTAACAGAAGATGGTGGTGAGATAGATCAAGATTTGGGCACCTACGAGCGGTTTATTGATGCAGATATTCCACGTTTAAATAATATAACCACGGGTCAGATTTATAAAACTGTTATTGATCGGGAACGTAATGGTGAATATCTTGGTCAAACAGTACAATTTATTCCTCATATTATAGATGAGGTTGCGGAACGTATTAAAAAAGCAGCTGAAGGATACGAGATCGCAGTTGTAGAAATAGGAGGTACTGTTGGTGATTATGAAAATGCTCCATTTTTATATGCATTGAAATTTTTAGAGCGCGATTTAGGTGCACGATCTTTTGCGCATGTATTAGTTACCTATCTTCCCGTGCCAAATCATATTGGTGAGATGAAAACAAAGCCGACACAGCAAGCAATTAGATTGCTTAGTGAACATGGCGTAGTGCCCGATTTTATAGTATGCCGCTCTGAATCTGCACTTGATTCTGTGAGACATAAAAAAATAGTTGAATGCGCGCATATCAATCCTGACAATATTATTTCAGCACCAAATGCACATTCTGTATATGAAATTCCATTAATGTTTCAAGAGCAGCGCTTTGGCGAGAAATTATTGTCTCACTTTGATCTGTCACCTTTAAAAAATGCTGATTGGTCTGATTGGCAAGAGCGTGTGCATCATATTGTTTCTCCCCAAAAAGTAGTGCGCATTGGGATGATTGGTAAATATATAGATTCGGGAAATTATAGTCTAACCGATAGTTATCTAAGCGTGTGCCATGCACTTATGCATGCAGGTGCAGAATGTAAAGTTGGTGTTGAAGTAGTGTGGATAGACGCCAAAAAATTTGAGCAAGAGCCAGACTCGATAGCCATGCTTAACACATGTGATGCAGTAGTAGTTCCTGGTGGATTTGGGAGCCAAGGGATTGAAGGAAAAATTTCAGCAATTTCTTATGTGCGAGCAAACAATATTCCATTTTTAGGTCTTTGTTATGGGTTCCAGCTTGCAGTTGTTGAATATGCTCGTTCAGTATGTGGCATATCTGATGCACATACTATAGAAGTTGATGCTGATACGCTTAATCCGGTGATAACTGTTTTGCCGTTACAAAAGGACCTTCTTAATGCATCAGCATATGGCGGTACGATGCGCCTTGGTGGTTATGCAGCAACACTAAAAGAAGGGTCGGTGGTTGCAACGTTGTATGATCGCGGTAATCGATTAGATCGCACTAATATGACTGTTTGGGAGAGGCATCGGCATCGTTATGAAGTGAATCCTTTTTATGTATCATTGCTTGAAAAAGCAGGGTTAGTATTTTCAGGTTTCAACGAGCGAGAAGATGGTACGCAGTTAATGGAGTTTCTCGAGTTGCAAGAACATGCTTTTTTTGTGGCAACACAAGCACATCCAGAATTTAAAAGTAGGTTTGCGCGTCCTAATCCTCTCTTTATAGGATTGGTACAGGCTGCACGTGAACGGCAGCAGCAAGCATCAATAGTGTATAACGCACAATTGTATAAAGCCTCAATGGTTGCGCAATTATAAAATAGAGTGGTGATAAAAAAAGAGGGATTGGCAAATGCCAATCCCTCTTTTTTATAAAATAACAATGTTTTAATTGTTTTTATGGTGTTGTATTACTTATGTCCAGATTTATAACAGTTCCGTTATTGATGAATGTAGCAGTTTTGCCCCATAGCTTATCAATATTGCTGATATGTTCTAAAATGTTTTTTATTTGAATGAGGAAATACGCATCGATAAGACCAATAACACCTTTTGGCTTGTTCTTAACTGCTTTATCTTTTATTTTTATACTATCGCCATGTTCATCTTTTTCTTCTTTTGATATTTCAATAAGTTTAAATGGTTCACCGATAATAAGAGCGTCAACTGTTTTCCAATATTCTTCAGAAGTAATATTCCAAACTTTAAGAAGATCCTTCCAATGATACACTTTCCCACTTTTATCTGAGCGTTTCGTTTGTAAGCGGATATAACCTATCCAAAAAAGTAAAAGAGCGACAACACATTTTGCGCGATGATCACTCGTACTAAAAACAGTGTTAACACAACTGTTAAAAGTTGAGCCTAATGTTTCGAGCATGGCGCTATTGGGGGTAGATGAAGTGGCTATGGAGAATGTGAGAAGGGATAAAAGTAAACGCTTGCGTATCATAATGATACTCCTTTCCAATTTTTTTAAGCGTGGTTAACAACGCAGCCATAATAACGAGAAATGTCGATTCGGTCAACGTAAACGATTTTTTTTTACTTTTTATTTTCTTTTTTGTAGAATGAGCCGCAATCAATGAGCTCTTGATTGTTATTTAATTAATTCATTATTCTTATAAAAAAGGGAAAAAGATGCGCAAATATATGGCATTATCATTGTTATGTGTTTCGGCAACAAGTCTGTTAAGTATGCAAGAGAATCCAGCGGGTCGATTTGCTGAATGTGAAGAACTCTTTAAGCGTTCTGAATATCAAAAAGCTGCAGCGGGATATGAGTCTCAACTTGGTACGCTAAATAAAGGTGATGCGAGCCAAGACGAGGTGCGGCGAGCTCACATCAATTATGGTGAAACATTAATGGCGCTTGGCCAATACAAAAAAGGTGGCGAGGAGTTTGAACATCGCTTGGGCAATACGGCAATGGGACGTGTGCCTTTGCAAAAGCCATGGGATGGTTCAGATCCAAAAGACAAAACGGTTGTAGTGCGTGTGGAACATGGTTTAGGTGATACTTTCTTTGCGATGCGAAACATAAAGCAATTAAACGCTTTAGGCGCTACCGTCTATGTACGCGCACAAGGTTTTATGAAGGCATTCTTAGAAAGACAAGATGGCGTAAGTGGGGTAATCACCAACAATGAACAAGAAGCAGCACTACCATTTGATTACGATGTCTATACGTTGAGCTTGCCACGTTTTGTCTCAAAGCATGGTCTCAAGGGTGTTGAAACGCATGATGATATAGCATTTTCAGAAGGATATCTCAAAGCGCGTGAAGATCGCGTTGAGTACTGGAAGCAACAGTTGAGCAATGACGGTGCCAAAAAGCGTCGTGCATTAGTATGGTGTGCAAGTAAGTATGTTGCGGGAGAAGTGAGAAGTCTGCAAAGAGATATACCATTGCAACTGTTGGTTGATGCTTTGCAAAAAGATGGCGTTGTATTATATAGCTTGCAAGGTGGTGGTCATTACCCTATCAGTAAAACTGAATATGAAAGCAGAAAAGCAACAGGAACGCTTGGTGAGCTGAATGAATGTGACATACTAGAAGACCCAAGTTTGGTAAAAACCTTTGATGATACTTTTGATAAAACATGTGGATCATTTGAAGATACAGCAGCTGTTATGTGCGTAATGGAAGGGGTATATAGTGTTGACACTTCAACTGGTATGCTTGCGGGAGCTCTTGGCGCAGCGGTTAAAGATTTTCACTTGTTGTTACCGCATGAATCTGATTGGCGTCATGGCGTAGGCAAGCCAGAAACAACTCCTTATTTTAGTAATGCAAAACTGCATTGGCAACAAGCGCAAGGTGATTGGTCTAACGTAGTGCAAGATTTAAGCAAAGACGTATAACGTTCTCATATAATGAATAAGATAAATAGGCGCTTTAACAGCGCCTATTTATCTTATAAAAATTGTAGATAATAAAAACATTATGTTGTTATTTTGAGCATCTCATTCTCAAAAAGAGAAAGAAGCATTGGTCTATAAAGAGGGTTATGTAATCCGAGTGATACCGTTGTTTCCAAAAGTCCGCGTATATTTCCTGTATCATGACGTTTGCCATGTAATTTATATGCAAGAACTCGTTTGCCTTCTTGTATCATAAGGCGAACGGCATCGGTAAGTTGTATTTCGCCGCCAACACCAGGACCTATTCTTTTGAGTGCGTCAAACACATCAACAGAAAGCACATGGCGACCAACTTGCCCCAAGCAGTACTGCACTTGATCTGGTTTTGGTTTTTCTATAATATCGCCAACTTCTATTAAATCATCAGAGATGAACTGTTTTGGTGTAATGACCGCATATAATGATGCTTCTTGCTTGGTTACCTCTTCTATGGTAATGATGCTTGCGTTGTAGTGGTGAGCAAGTGCTATCAAATGAGCCATATGTGGATCATCGCTTTCTATAATATTGTCGGGTAACATAACGCAAAAAAATTGATCAGGCTTAACAAATTCTTCTGCCATTAATACTGCGTGCCCAAGGCCAAGAGGTTCTGGTTGTGGGATATACGTGAATGATGATCGTGCAATCGATTCATTTAATTGTGCAAGTAAGTATGTTTTATTGCGTTGCTTGAGCACTGCATCAAGAGGCGTATTTGATGAAAAGTAATATTCTATGGCTTCTTGTTCTTCGGTATTAATAATAAAACAAAAATCAGTGATGGCTGATGCGAGTGCCTCATCGACTACATGTTGCAGTGCTGGTTTATCTACTACGGCAAGCATACTTTTGGAGACTGATTTAGTTAATGGTAATACGCGTGTTCCCAAGCCAGCCATGGGTATTACTACTTTGGTAATACTATTCGCATACATCATTGACGTATTTATTAAATACCATGAAAAAAATAGGTATACACTGTACTTCATTAAAGGTCCTCTTTCTTTTCAAGAATTTTATTTCTAAGTGCTTCAACATGATTGTCGACTAAATAGGTATAAAGATCATCGGGATTATAATCTACCTTGCATGAGTTACCTACTAGATCGCCAGGAGTAGGTACTATAGTGGTGCGTGGCATTATGCGTGTATGGATATGATAGGTGCATTGTTCTTGCTTTTCAGCAAGGGCTCCAAGGCCGAATGTATACGTATTTGCACCGCCACAATCGCGCACCTTGTTATGAGCATATTCCTTCATGATTGGTAGGAGTGCCATGGAAATCGCCATATTTTCTTGCCATGCTTTTTTACTTATATATCTTAAAGAAGATACATGTTCATTAGGTATAACGGAAACTTCTGCGGCTATACTGCTATGGTGTGAAAGGCAAAGAAAATTCCACTCGAAACGTGCAGCGACGTAGTTTTTACGATCACTTTTTTCATCATATGCTTGATATACCTGACAGCATGGGCACTCTTGGCGATTTGGCATCGGATGTGATGTTTGTTCTTTTGCGAGGTTCTTTGCTTGTTCTAACCGTATTTTAAGACCTTCAAAAGCTGCACTTGCATCTTTTATCTTAGCTTCTTGTTCAACATATCGCATTCTTTCTGGCATGGAAAGAGGGAGCATTTTGAAGCTTTCAAGTTGCGAGTGCCAATGAGGAATGCTTTGGCCGGCCGGGCGGCCCCAATTGGTAAAATGCTGCTGATTATATGCCGTGAAATGTAGTAATTTGGCATAGGTGCGTATTGCATCTGCCTGATTATTAATCTCTTGCCTAGAAAATTCATCGGGATGTTCTCTGTGCTTGGTGGTTATGCATAAAAGATGGTCTGTTTGGTCGAAGTCGCCATATTGAAATTTATTCGTCTGAATTCGTGTACCTTTTATTGGGTCTTCAGATACAACATAATTTTGTTTTATATGTTCAGGATCGCAAAAGGTTGTGCAAGGTTTGGGTAATTCTGCCGATACGTCGTTATTGGTTTCAGGCCTGAAAACTTGCGGATTAGCACTATAATATTGCGTACGAGCTGGACCAAATTCTAAGTGACGATGATGGGGAAACATGGCCAGAAGAGATGATGAGGGAACACATAATAAAACGACATGTAGAACTTTTGATGAACGAATCATGCTTAACTCCTTTTTTAAGAAATTATGAGACTAGTTCGTTATAACACATCGAAAATATAAAAAATAGATTTTGATTTTTGTGCTCATCTGCTCAATAGAAGATGAGCACAAAAATTTGGAAGCTACTGTTTTTGTTGTAAGTTTTCTAAGAAGTTCTTCATTACTTCTTGGAAAGATAATGTTTCTTCTTGATCATCTTCGTCTTCGTTCTCATCATCATATTCGTCGTCTTGGAAGCCATTTGTAAGGCTAGAAAGCACTGTTTGGGTTACCGCGTGATATGGTGCAACTTCAAGCATATATGAAAGACATAGCATATAATTGCGAATGTTTTCTTGCTCATTATAATATCCGTATGCAATTTCCATAAATGTTAAAAAGAGCGGTAATGGCAATGTTCTTTCTGTTGTTGCTTTATCAAGATCAAGTGTATCACCAAAAACAGCGGCTATGGAAATGTTATTTGCTGGGTTAGAAAAAGATATAACTTGCGCGTATGCACATCCCATTAACAGGTTCGATGGTTGTTTCTGGTACATAGGCATTATAAATTTTTTTGCCTTTTCAACTTCGCCACTATTAAGTAATGCTATAGTGATGTAAAAACACATCGCTGCATCATCGCTATAGTCTTTGTCTAGCATGGCATCTAATTGTTTTGAGAATTCTTCCTGATCTTTTAGAAATAATTCTCCCAATTGATCAGCTTCTTGCCCGTATTTTTTAGATATTAAATCGCCAACGGCTGTGGCTTGGGTGTCTATAGTAAAAAGAGCGCCATTAATATCTATAGTGATGATGGTTGTTTCTTTATTCATGATTCTGTCCTTCTAATAATAATTACCAAATATAACTGATTAATGCTGCAAAGAAAGTAAGCAAAACAGGTATAGTTACTGGTTTGAAGTGTACCGTTTTATATAAAATATTGCAAAACGTGAGCGCAATAATAACAGGATACCCTACATAGACAAGAGGTCCGCCTGTTAGCTTTAATACCGTAGTGAGGCCATAAGTTGATAAGGGTACTGACGCCACGAGAGTGATAATAAGCGCTGTTGTATAGGCAATAGTATCGCGAAAGACTACTTTTTGGAGATATGCAGCAACCGTAGTTGAAAGAGCCATTGCCGTTGAAAGACATGCAAGTAATACCGCTGCTGCAATAATACCAGCGCCGCATGAGCCAAGAATAGCGAACGAAAGATCGCTAAATAGTTCACCGGTATTAAGAGCGGTTGTTTCGTGTCCATGGAATGCACCAAGCAGGTTCATACCTACGTAAATCAGACTTAAAAGGCCAATGCCTATAACGCCCGATTTGAGACATAACGATGCCATTTTTTGTAATTTATTTTCCCCAAGCACTTTATCTTTCAGCATCGAAATTAAAATGGATGAAAAAAACAGCGCGCCCAGAAGATCTAACGTCTCGTAACCACGTACAAAATTAGTAGTGAAAGATTCAAATGGTGAATGGGTTGCTTCAATCATATGCTCTGCGGTCATTAATCCTTTTATGATGATTATGCCCAGGGATGCAAGCAGAGCGGGTGTTATTATATTACCTATGATTTCAACAATTTTTCGTGGTCGATACGTTACCAGAAATGTCACACTCAAGAATAAAATTGAGAAAACAAACGATGAATATAAGGTAATTGATTGAAAGAATGCAATAGGCAAGAACGGTGCGGTCATCGTATGAGACAACGTTACAATGCGCGGGATTGCCACCAGAGGCCCAAGAACCATAAGCGAAGCGAAAAGAATAAGAGAGCCGAATGGTTGTTTTAATCTATTAAAAAATGCATAATAATCGCCATTAAAAAGAGTAATCGCGATAAGTCCTGTGAAGGGTAAAAGAACTGCGGTAAGCAAAAAGCCAACCATACCGAAAAGACTATTATTGCCGGATGTGATGCCTGCTTCTAGAGGGTAAATTAAATTACCAGCACCAAAAAACATCGAGAATATAGCAAAACCGGTAGTGAGCAAGCTTACTTGAGCTTTCATAAAAATCCTTATTAAGTTGCTTTCTGACAGCGCAGAAAAATAGAGGCATTAGTAGTAGTAAAAAAAGGGATATAAAAAGGGGGGTGCTTAGGAGCACATGAGAATGTGGGAGCAGGTCCCGGCAATAGAGACGATACAAAAAGAGCAAATGGCACATGCGCTGGGATAGAAAGAATATATAAAAGTTTCTTGAGGGGCTCGTCGGTCGTGACCTGGACGATAATACACGGTTGCCTCCTTAGGTGTTAAAAAAGTACAGTGTAGTAATAACTACAATAAATATAATCTTCAGTATAGATCGAATCGGTTTTTTGAGCAAATAAGTAGAATAAAAGGATGGATTTTTATGCAATATATTCGTTTTTTTAATGAACTTTCTATGGATGATGTGCCCCTCGTTGGAGGTAAAAATGCATCATTGGGATATATGGTATCTCAGATGAACAATGCTGGCATTCGTGTACCATATGGTTTTGCCATTACCGCAGATGCCTATTGGTATGTTTTGGAATACAATCATCTGTTGCCTACATTAAAAGAATTAATGAGTGCGTTACACGCAGAGGCTTCTAGTGCTTACAATCGCAATATTGGTGCCAAAGTACGTGCAGCGATTAGTTCTGCAACCATGCCCCCTGATTTGGCTGAACAAATTGCCAAAGCATATGCTGCCCTTTCTGCGCACTATAACCAAAAAGCTGCTGATGTTGCCGTTCGCTCATCTGCCACGGCAGAGGATTTGCCGACTGCTTCATTTGCAGGGCAACAAGAGACCTATTTGAATATTAAAGGATTACCATCGTTGCTTGAAGCAGTTAAAAAGGGTATGGCATCGTTATTTACCGATAGAGCGATTGTCTATAGAAAAGAAAAAGGATTTGATGATTTTAAAGTTGCACTTTCGGTCGGCGTGCAAAAAATGGTGCGGTCTGATAAAGCGGTCTCTGGGGTTTCTTTTTCATTGGATACAGAGACTGGCTTTCGTAATGTCGTGATGATTAATGCGTCGTATGGGCTCGGAGAAGCAATTGTAGGAGGTTTAGTAACTCCTGATGAGTATATGGTGCATAAGCCAACACTAGCGCATCACTTTTTACCACTCATCAAAAAAGAGCTGGGCGATAAACACAGCGCTATCGTATACGCCCATAAACAAGAAACAAAAACTATTACCATTCCCCTCAAAAAGAGAATAGCGTTTGCTTTAACTGATGATGAGATTTTTGCACTTGCCCGTATGGTTATGACGATAGAAGAGTATTATTCAAAAAATGCCGGTGAATGGGTTCCCATGGATGTTGAATGGGCAAAAGATGGCATTGATGGGAAATTATATATTGTGCAAGCGCGTCCCGAAACGGTACATCGGGCTCGTGCTCATGAAAAGCCGCAGATTGTGCAGTATGCGTTAAAAGATGCAAACATTAAACCAATACTAACGGGTTTAAGCATTGGCCAAAAAATGGTATCAGGACCCGTGCGCATTGTGCGTACTGTGGCGCATATTGATGCGGTGCAGCCAGGAGATATTTTAGTAACAAGTATGACCGATCCTGATTGGGTACCGGTTATGAAGCGCGCTGCAGGAATTATTACTGAACGTGGGGGGCGCACATGTCATGCCGCTATTGTGAGCAGGGAGCTGGGTATTCCTGCTGTTATTGGTGTTGTGCATGCATTGGATACATTGCATGAAGGGCAGATGGTTACTCTTGATTGCGCACAAGGCGACACTGGCTTTATTTATGATGGTGCTGTTGATTTTACCAAAAAAGAGATTGTACTTGATTCGTTGCCAACGTCACCAGTTGCATTAATGGTTAATAGTGCAGATTCAAGCCAGGCCTTTACAACATCGTTTTTGCCAGTTTCAGGAGTAGGCCTTACGCGAATAGAGTTTATTATCACGAATGCTATTAAAATTCATCCTATGGCATTGGTTTATCCTCAAAAAGTAACAGATAAGAAGATAATAAAGCAGATTGCCGCAATTACTGCTGCATATCCTGATGGAAAGACTTTTTTTATTGATACGCTGGCGCATCATGTTGGTATGATTGCAGCAGCTTTTTACCCGCGGCCAGTCATTGTGCGACTATCGGATTTTAAAACCAATGAGTATCGGCGGTTAATAGGAGGTTCTTACTTTGAACAGGAAGAAGAGAACCCCATGATAGGATTTCGTGGCGCATCTCGTTATTATAACGATCGCTATAAAGATGCGTTTGCATTAGAATGTGCAGCATTGCAAAAAGTGCGCGATGTAATGGGTTTGAGAAACATAAAAGTAATGGTTCCCTTTGTGCGCACCGTCAATGAAGCAAAAAAGGTTATTGCGTGTATGGCAGAAAATGGCTTAGAGCGGGGAAACAACGGGTTAGAGCTGGTTATGATGTGTGAAATTCCTTCAAATGTGTTATTAATAGAACAGTTTGCACAGTATTTTAACGGTTTTTCTATAGGCTCAAATGACCTTACGCAATTGACGCTTGGTGTTGACCGTGATTCCCAATTATTGGCAGGTCTTTTTGATGAGCGAGATGAGGCAGTGCAATTAATGATGTCAATGGCAATTACAGGTGCTCATAAAGCACAAAAATATATTGGTATTTGTGGCCAGGCCCCCTCTGACTACCCAGAAATTGCATACTCATTAATCAAGCAAAAAATAGATTCAATATCACTAAATGTAGATTCGGTCATCCCATTCTTAATGAGTATGAATAATAAGTCTCAATAGTTTTTGCCAAAAAACGCCACTTTTATTCTTGACAGAGACTTTTGAATTTGTGTAATATTCTATTAGAATATAGGGAGTTGGGCTAAGGTTAAATAACCTTTTGCTGTGAAAAAATAAAAAAATGGAGGTTTTTCTAATGAAAAACAAATTGCTAGTGGGTGCATTGCTTGCTTTTGGATGTGTGCCGTTTGCATCGGCAAACTTGGTGATAAAAAATAATGACATAGAAGAAGTGCATGTTCGGGCGATAGGTAAAGGCAACAAAGTGCTAGGGAAAAACACGTTTAAACATGGTGATCGAGAAATAATACCTTCTAATTCTACTGCTATTGTAAAAACTATTATATTTAATTTTGATGTCGACCCTGCGTTAGTAATTAGAAATATATCCTATGATATGCGAGCAGTGGATGTACTAATAATTCTAACCCGCGTGGGCGGAAGCTATACTGCCATGATAACCGATCGTGCTACCGGTCAAATGACTTTTGCAAGTGGTCAGGCAGAACTATATAGTTCAGAAGATGTTTAACATTAAAAAAGGAAATTTGATGAAAAATACATTATTGTTTGGGATAGTGCTTAGTTTTGGATGCGTGTCGTTTATGTCTGCAAAAGTGATATTGAATAATGAAAGTGATATAAATGCGCAGGTTGTTGTGGGGCTTAAAGATAATTTTAACATAAAAATAGACATGGTGGGGCCTACTTTTAATAATGTAACATTGCTTGGCGATACCGATTATATGCTCACGTCGCTTATATTTACATTTGATTCTAAGGCTCCGCACATAATTAAAAATATGTCTTATGATATGCGAACTGCTGATGTAAAAATAACATTCAGAGAAGATGCGCCATGCACCATAGAAGTAACTAACAACACCACTAAGAAAACATCTACGATAGAAGTTAATGCGGAACCATATCATCAAGAAGCCGCTAAAGAATAAGCGTTTATAGTTTTTTGCTTCTGCTGCAAGGCGAGATGAAAGTAAAATGGAGGGTTTTCAATGAAAAGTAAATCGTTATTAGGTTTATTGCTTTCGGTTGGCCTGGTTCAAACGGTATGTGCAGCACCCTTATCGGTAGTTAATCGTAATGGTGTTCCAGCGCAAATAGCTATTATGTTTGATACTGGTATTCAGACATATACTATTAGGGGCAACGCTGATATAGCGATACCTGTAACTCTTGGTAGTACGTTACAAGCATTTAAATTTAATTTTGGTTCTAATCCACAGTCATGGATAGTAAAAGGTTTATCCTATGGTATGAATGAGGAAGCACAAGTGTTTATAACGCTATTTGGTCAGGGTGCCTATACAATAGAATCATTTGATCCACGACATGATGAAGATTGGATGTCGCGAAACGACGCTGCGGAAGAATTTCATTCAGAAGACATTTAAAAAGTAATCTTGATTTGCCTCTTAAAAAATATTCATAAACAAGTTTTTAAATTGTTGCCAATAGCTAGGTTTAGCAGATTCAGTAGGAATTGCGAGCCGGTTTTCTTCTGGCAAAAGGCCTGCATCAACGAGTGCATTAATGTAATAGGGTTTTGTATCATCCCACAATACTAATCTAATTTCTTCAAATCTATCGGGCGCTTGTTTTTGCACAAAATCGACAACAGTATTGATGGCAATATGTGCCGCTCTATCTTTAGGAAATCCAAATATGCCGGTACTAATTGAAGGAAATGCTATTGTTTTAATGGATGGAATGTCTGCTGCAAGTGCAAGAGTATTATACCATGTATCACGCAAGAGACGTTCTCCCTCTGCGCGTTGTTGTGGATTATTCATGTCAGGGCCAACGGCGTGTAATATATAATTAATGCCATTTTCTTTAAGATCAAATGAATCACTCCAGATAGCAGTTCCAGGTTTTACTGCTGGGTGTGCACTATGATGCGCTTGCAATTGTGGCCCCGCAGCTTTGCTAATGACCAGTGCAACACCACCACCATGTTGCATGTGTTGGTTTGCAGGATTAACGATGGCATCAACGGGTTGTTTGGTAATATCGGGCTCATTACCTGATAATAGCCACTCTTCTACAAGAGGATGATGTTCCATTCGATACACCAGTATAAGATTTGTCGTCGTATTAGGAATCGTAACGGTAGTGCTTGTAAGTCCTTGCCTTGTATCTTCAACTGCGCGATTAAAAGCGGCCAATTCTTTTGGAGTAAGAGAACTTTTTATTTTTTCTATCTCCTGCATAATTGCAGCATTATTTTTTTCCAATTCTTGGAATAAATTTTTGACCTCTTCTGGTGAAGACTCATCCCCTTGTGCTCGTACGCACCATGATAACAATGCAAGGCATATAAGCATATAATTACGTATTAACATTCTTCATCCTCTAAAGGATTATATGGTTCGGGCTTATTTTCTGATTCTTTAGTCGAGTCATCATTTTGCGTATTGTTTTGGTATGTGTAGATGATAGTACCGCGTTCAAAAAAAGGGCGAGAGCCTTTTTGTGGTAATCCCACACAAGTAGGGCATGCTACCGATCTTATTGTATAAAAAAAAGCCAAAAAACTCAATAATAGACATATAAAACGTTTCATGTGACCTCCCATTTGGTGACAAATAAAGCTATAAAGCATCCATCTCATCACCACTAGCATAGCAAGTCGATGTTCTATTTGGCAATAATGTTTTGAGTGCAAGAGGATTTAATGAGAGAATGATACGGTTCTTTTTTAAGACCTAACGAAAGTGTTGCATGAAGTAATCCGGGTATTGAGCCAATGTCATAACGGGTACCTTGCATAATGCAGGCAATAACGCGTTCACCGCGTTGCAATAGATAGGAGATTGCATCGGTAAGTTGTATTTCGCCTTGTGCATACGGCGTAATTTGTTCAATTGCATCAAAAATACGATAAGGAAGAATGTAGCGGCCAATAATGCCCAAATGGGATGGTGCATTCTCTGGTTTTGGTTTTTCAACTAGATTTGCTATTTCGATAACGCCATCTGCCAGCTGGTGTTTTGGTGTAATAATACCGTAAGAAGAAACTGCTTGCGGTGATACGGTTTCCACGGCAACCACGGATGCGTTATAGCGTTGTGCAAGTGTTATCAGCTGTTGCATGCCGGGTATAGCGCTGTCGATAATATCATCAGGAAGCATAACGCCGAAATATTCATCAGGATTGATGCAATGGCTTCCCATAAGAACGGCATGGCCAAGGCCAAGGGGTTTTGGTTGCGGCACAAAAGAGAGCGCGACTGAATCAAAAAGGGCATATAAATCATGAGTAAGTTGTTGTTGTCCTTTTTGGGCAAGCAATGCGTCAAGCTGTGCATTTTTAGAAAAATAGCGTTCTACAATATGTTTTTTATCATCATTCATAACAATGCAAAAAGAAGATATACCGCTATCAAATCCTTCTTGCAGAATATACTGCAAGGCTGGCTTATCAAGAAGAGGCATCATTTCTTTAGGCAATGCTTTGGTTAATGGTAATAAACGAGTGCCCAAGCCAGCGGCAGGAACGATAATTTTAGTTATGTTCATAGATTGCATTAAGTGCATACCGCTACGAGTAGTGGGATGCATCTCCTTTTTTTAAATGTGCTATGAGTTTTAAAACTGTTCTAAAAAGGCCATTTTATTTGATTTAAAATGACGAACGTCATCGATATCATGTTTAATCATAGCGAGCCTATCTATACCCATACCAAAGGCAAAGCCTGAATACACTTCGGGATCAATACCACCAGCACGCAAAACATGCGGGTGAACCAATCCTGCCCCAAGAAGTTCAATCCACGTAGAAAATTTACATTTTGCGCATCCTGATTTGCAAAATGGACATGATGCATCAATTTCTACCCCTGGTTCAACGAAAGGGAAATAAGAAGGGCGAACTCTGATTTTTGTCTCTTTTTCAAATACCGCTTCAAGAAATGTTTGAGTAGTATATAACAAGTTTGCCATTGATACATTTTTATCTATATACAAGCACTCAAGTTGCATAAACATAAATTCATGCGATGCATCGCGTGCTTCATTGCGATAAACGCGTCCTGGAGACACAATGGCAAGTGGCGCGTGATCTTTTTCCATGGTATGGATCTGCACGTTACTTGTTTGTGTGCGCAATAACATACCGGGAATATTGAGCCAAAAAGTATCTTGCATATCACGTGCAGGATGATCGGAGGGTATATTAAGTGCTTCAAAGTTGTAATAATCGGCTTCTACTTCAGGACCATCAACAACACGGTATCCCATTGAAATAAAGATATCTTCTAGTTTTTGAATAATCTGAGTATACACATGTAAGCTACCTTCAAGAGAAGGGCGGCGGGATGCCGTTACATCAAAATTACGTTGTTTTTCTTTTTCAAAACGTGCTTGCGCATCAAGTAATTGTGCGTGGGCATTATCGAAGGCTTGCTGTATCTCTTCTTTTACATTCATCAAAAGAGGCCCCACAACTCGCTTTTCTTCTGGAGAAAGTTCGCGCATCTGTTTAGTTAATTCCGAAAGAGCGCCGTTTCTGCCAAGAAATTGTATCCGTACCTGTTCAAGGTCTTCTAAAGTTCGGGCATTGGCAAGTTGATTAGAGAAATCAGTTTTTATATTGCGTATAATTTCGTTCATAGGCCCCCAACAGGCGTAGAGTTCTTTTCTATAGATATCAAGTCTAACAGACCGGCCATGGTGTCGCAAATTATGGCAAAGAAAGGCACAAATATATAAAAAATAATTGACAAAAGACGCCCTGAATGTACTCTATGTGTTGTACGTGTCACGTACATGAAATTTCCTTTTCCAATTGCCGGGGTAGCTCAGTGGTAGAGCGTAAGCCTGAAGAGCTTAGCGTCGTTGGTTCGATTCCGACCCTCGGCACCAGTCATTTTTGTAAAAATGACTGGCATACCGCCTTCTTCTAATGAAAACAGTATAAAAAGCGATCTGCTTTTTGATAAAAAAGATCCGGCTTTTAAAAAAGACCGGGTTTTTAGTATCCCTTACATTATTCAACGATTTTTTTTAATTATAGCATAATGGCCTAAGATCTGCCGATTTCCCGCACTTACTATCATATGGCTCTCTCCATTCATCCTGAGTGATTTTTATTTTATAAAAATCGTATCGACATGTCCGTCGTAGTTTGCCAAGCCTGAAGGCCTGGATAAACGTAGTCGGAAGGGCTATTAACCCGTTTTAAAAATTATTCCGATAATGAATATATCAAAAATAAAAACATTAACCGCCCTTCGATACAATTCCTTACTTCATAAATTCAGTAAAAAATTACTCCCAGCCTTCGCCAAGGCTATGGCGGGCAGGCAGAATGAATAGAGGAAAAAAACTGGAATAGAGCTCTTGATGAAACTTTAAAAATCTCGCAAAATCAATGTTTATAGCATAAAAGCCTCAGGTTTTCCGATTGTTGGCTAAATGTCTATATCCAACTACGCGAAAGTTGTTTTCGAAAAAATCGGCAAAGCCTAGCCAGTTATGCTATATGTGCACTCAATTGTGTTGATTTATTGATAAATCGAGCGTTGTTGATGTTCCATCTGTACATTTTAAAATTTTTGCCAAAAAAGCAGCGTAGCGCTTTTCGTTTACCAGAATATATTTTTACCTCATGTCTTTACTCTGCTTTTTTGATTCTGTTATTATAGGCCTAAAAAGTTAATGATTTAACACTTTAGGAAAGATAGTAATGTTAAAAAGAAAATTATTAGTGCTCGTATTATTTTTTATGCCTGTTCTAGGTATGAGGCAAGGTTTGCAGTCATCTAAAAAACCGTCTAAAGAAGCTCAAGCGAAAATTGCGCAGGAGCATATCAAGCGTGAGCAACAAAAAGAACATGACACTATGAGAGGTTCGAAGTCAAAGGTAACGCGCGGTAAAAGTGATGATATACGAAGAAACACTATCTTGCGGACGCATCAAGAAGGCCTTGAACAAAGAGGCGATAAAAAACCAGAAAAAAAATAATTAAATAAGGTACTGCAGATTTCTAACAAAAAAAAGAATTGTGTAGAGGTAGATATGAAGCATCTTTCTACGGATAATTATACAGTTGCATGGTTTAAACTTGCCGAGTGCGTTTCTCGTGGAGAAAAGGAACGTGCTTTTGGCGTATATCGTCTTTTATCACATTCTTTTGATGATCGTGCATTGGCGTTTCAGCTTGAGGGTGATTTATTTCTTGCTTTTTCTATGACCAGTGAAGCTCTAGAACGATATGAAAAAGCAGCACAGAGATATAAGCAGTCAGGCCGGTTATTAGAATCAGCATGTGTATATGAGCACATGTGTACATTGCACACAACAGAGGCATCTTATAAAAAAGCGTTACTGACGTTATATAGTAATTTGCAGTTTCAAGCACGGGTAGCGGAGCTTGCGCTGGAACTGGCAGTAATATACATCAAAAGCGAACGTCTTGATTCGGTGCGCAATTTGAGCTCGCAGGTAAGTAATCTTGATAGCTTTGCAGCGCAAGCGCATTGTTATGAAAGGCTTATGTATACCATATATGAATTATTAGGAAATCGAGGGCACTTGAGCTCTTTTTTTGTTGAGCATGCCGTTAAAGTATTGTTGCTGCATGGTGATGATGCATTGCTACAGCGATTTATGAATACTTTAAAGGCGACGGACGATGTTTTATATCAAGTGGCAACAAAAGAAATACAAGATTAGCTCTATAGGTGACATATAATTTTTATGTCGTACTTTTTTTCGATAGATTCTAAGAGATCAGTGCTCAACGTTACGCGCTTGGTAGTGCGAACGCGCAGCTTTGTGTCGTGTTCTTCTAGTATAAATTCAAGCGGTATGTTTCCTGTAGGAAGCGCTGCTTTTAACTGTTCTAAGCTTGCTTCTTGAATGGTCTGCGGAAGTATGCAGAGTGCTTTATTAATGTTAGGCCATGACTCTAATACACGTTCTAAAGGAATTAATGTATTAGCTTTTATTTTCAATTGTTTTGATGATGTTGGGTCAACAACGCCGCTTACCACAAACAAATGATGCTCATTAAGCCACGGCTCTGCTTGAGTGAATGTTTTAGGGAAAAGAACTATTTCTGCTGTTTCATTAACGTCTTCAAGGTGCACAAAAGACATACGGTCACCTTTTTTAGTGACAATATCTTTTCTTTTTTTCAAGATGCCACATCCGATAGCAAATAAGGTTGCTTCTGGATTTGTTTGCTGCTCCAACCGTGCACGTAATACATTAAATGGTTCAATCGTGAATCTTCGCAATTGCTTTTTATAATTTTCTAAAGGATGCGCACTTAAATAAAAACCAACAACTTCTTTTTCTCGTTCCAGTTTTTCTTTGTCATTCCATTGTTCAGTGGTTTCAAATACATGCGCAATAGGCTGAGAAGAAAGCTCTTGCGCTGAAACACTAAATAATCCCATCTGGCCTGTTGAGCGATCTTTCTTATAAGCAACTGCGCGTTCCATTATGGTAGTAAGTTCATTAAATTGCTGCGCACGAGTGCCTGGCAAAGAATCAAAAGCGCCAGCGCATATTAAATTTTCTACAACACGTTTATTTGCGGTTCGCAGGTCTATGCGGGTGCAAAAATCAAATAAATCAGTAAACGGTCCCTTTTTAGATCGTTCTTCTATGATATTTTCAAGTGCGGCAAGGCCGACGCTTTTAATGCCGTGAAGGCCAAAGAGCAAAGAGCCTTCAGTAACTGAAAAAGAAATGTGGGATGTATTAATATCGGGCAAAAGAATGGGAATATCCATGCTTTTTGCTTCTTGCAGGTAAAAAGCCATCTTTTCTGCATGGGTTGCTTCAAGAGATATAAGGCATGCCATAAATTCTGCAGGATAGTTGGCTTTTAAATAGGCTGTTTGATAAGCAATCAGTGCATAGGCAGCAGAGTGTGATTTATTAAAACCATAGCCTGCAAAATAGGCCATAAGATCAAAAAGTTGTTGTGCTTTTTTACCATCAAAGCCTAAGCTTATAGCACGTTCAACAAAAAGCTTACTTTGTTCTTGCATTACTTCAGCTTTTTTCTTACCCATTGCGCGGCGTAAAATGTCAGATTCACCCAATGAATAACCAGCAATAGCCGAAGCAATTTTCATAACCTGTTCTTGGTACACAATAACGCCGTAGGTTTCTTGCAAAATTGGTTCTAACTCATCAAATAAGTAGATAATCTTTTGGCGACCATGCTTACGTTCTATAAAATCATCGACCATCCCAGAACCCAAAGGCCCTGGTCGATAGAGTGCGTTTACTGCAATAATATCTTCAAATACGGTTGGTTTGAGCTTAACTAAAACCTCTTTGATTCCTTCAGACTCAAGTTGGAATACACCTGAGGTATTACCTTGCCCAATGAGATCGAATGTTTTTTTATCATCGAGTGGTAATGTATTTAAATCAATGGTAATGCCATGATATTCGTAAAGCATCTTCAAGACATGATCGATGAGCGTAAGGTTTTTTAAACCTAAGAAATCGATTTTTAAAAATCCAATACTTTCAAGCTCGGTCATTGCATATTGCGCAACAAGTTCATCACTTTTTGGTGGCACATATACTGGTAGCATCTCATCAACCGGTTCAGGGCAGATAACAATGCCGGCAGCATGTTTTGATGCATGGCGCGTTAAACCTTCAAGTTTAAACGCAATATCAAACAATTTTTGCACACGCGGATTATTATTAATGAGATCGCGTAATCGTGGCTCTTGCTCAATTGCTTCATTAAGAGTTATTTTGAGCTGCTCTGGTATAAGATCAGTAATTGCTTGTGAATCTTCAAAAGAAAAATTGAGCGTGCGCGCAACATCTTTAATAACACCTTTTGCGAGCATTGTACCAAAAGTAATAATATGGCACACCTTATCATGGCCATATTTATCCCGTACATAATTAATAACGCGGTCGCGACCTTCTATGCAAAAATCGATATCGATATCAGGCATAGATACGCGTTCTGGATTTAAAAAGCGCTCAAAAAGAAGATTATATTTTAATGGATCAAGGTTGGTAATTTGCAATGCCCACGCAACGAGGGATCCTGCAGCTGATCCACGGCCCGGGCCAACAGGAATGCCTACGCGATATGCCCATTGAATAAAGTCACTTACGATTAAAAAATATTCAACAAAGCCCATGTTGCTAATAAGATCTACCTCAATATCTAAACGCGCTTGATATGTTGGCAGTTGTTCTTGGCTTATCAGTTGAGCTGCATAAATACGTTCAAGGCCTTCTTGGCATTTGAATTTAAAAAATGATGCAGGAGTATGCTGTTGAGGAATTTCAAATTTAGGGAAAAAGAGTTTATCGGTAGCAAAGTCAAAATTACATGCATCGGCAATAACGCCCGCATTCCATACGGCATCTTCATGGTCTTTAAATTCAGCGAGCATCTCTTCTTGGGTGCGAATGTAAACGCGACAATCGCCAAAGCTGTAGCGTTTGGGGTCGTCCATTTTTGCATGCGTTTGCAATGCAAGCATTACTTCGTGAGATTCATGATCTTCTTTATTTACATAATGGCAGTCACCAGCGGCAACAAGGGGAATGCTACGTGATTTGCTTATTTCATATAACTGCTGATTAAGGACAATTTGTTCTTTTTGATCTTCTGGTTGCACTTCAAGATAAAATCTGTCTTCGCCAAATGTTTGTAAAAACCAATCAAGGCGATTGTATGCTATGTTCTCTTGTCCATTCTTTAGAAGCTGTGCAATATGGCCGCCAAGGCATGCTGTTGTTGCTATAAGGCCCTCTGAGTGACGGGCAAGCATTGCGTAATCGATACGTGGCTTAAAGTAAAAGCCTTGCTGGTATGAAAAAGAGATTAATTTACATAAATTACGATAGCCAATTTCATTTTGTACAAGCAAAATGAGGTGATAGTACTTATTTTGAGCATCTTTAATAGAAGCATCTTCAGTTAAGTACGCTTCCATACCAAGAACAGGCTTTATGCCAGCTTTTTTACATTTTTGGAAAAACTTAACGGCGCCAAAAATATTACCATGATCGGTAATAGCCAACGCCTTAAAGTTGTTGGTTGTGCCGAATTTGACAAGCTTATCAAGCGATATAGCCCCATCAAGCAATGAGTATTCTGAATGTAAATGTATATGGGTAAAATGCTTACTCATGCCTATGTGCTGTTACTAAAGGTTAATGTTTTAAAAAAGTGCATTATGTGCACTAAAAGCTTGTCCTTCGCATCTCATGTCCTACGACAAAGTCCTTCAAAGCTCTGGAGAGCATAGTAGGAAGTTTTATCCAAAGTAGGATTAGCGAAGTTTGGGTAGCATTAGTCTACACTATATTTTGTGTTTGTTCACGTGCTTTTTCTATTTCAACTTTAACGTTAATAGCGTGCTTGCTTATCGTTGCATCTGAGCATTTTGCTGAAATAGTATTAATTTCACGTGCCAACTCCTGGAGAGTGAAGTCTATACGTTTGCCTTGCTCCACATCCGCTGATTCAAGTTGCCCTTTAAGATTCACCAGATGATTATTGAATCGTACAATCTCTTCATGAAGGTCTAATTTGTCGAGCATGGTATACAGAGCATTTTTTTGTGCTTGTGACAAAAGTGATTCATCGGCTTCGATCTCTTTGAGAGTGGCAAGAACTTTTGCTTTTTGGCGCGCAATCACCTCATATGAAATCTGTTCGATGATTGTTATCTCTTGCAACATGATAGCAAGACGCTTTTCAAGGTCTTGTTTAAGTGCAGTTCCTTCTTGTACCCGTTCACGCACTACAAGCTCAAGCAGCTCATCAATGGCAGTATAAATGAGTGATACTGTTTGTTCATTTAATTCAGATTCTTCTGAAGAGAAAATGTTAGGAAGCTGGAGAATATGCGTTAAAGTAATAGGTTCTTCAAGTTTGCAGAGAGTGCGAATCGAATTTAATGCATCAACATAGGAAGCTATAGTGGCAAGCGCAGGTTGTATTGTGCTGCGAAGCGCACTGGGATTGCTTACATGCATGGTAATATAAATATGACCGCGATGGAGCTTTTTTTTAGCTTTACCAATAAGAGTGTTTTCGAGCGATGATAACATGTAGTGGAGTTTGCACGTAGTGTCGAAAAAACGAGAGTTGAGCGCTTTAATACTTATTGTTACATGTGCCTTTTCCCGCGTATCTGCAGCGGTAAGACTTATTGTTTTGGAGGCAAAGCCGGTCATACTTTGAATCATGCATTACTCTTTCTAGGCGAGATTGGTGTACACATTTTGTACATCATCATGATTATCAAGTTCTTCTAAAAATTCATATGCTTTTTGTGCTATGTCATCAGATAAGTTTACTTTTCCTTTAGCAACCCATGCAATAGCTGCGTCATCAATAGCAACTTGAAGGTTTTCTATTATATGTTTGGTCTTCATTAAATCTTTTGGCTCACATACGACGCTTACAAAAGAGCCATCAACTTGCACATCATCAATGGTGAGATCCGCATCAATTAATTGTTCGAGAATCCCATCTTCTGATATATTGCTCATAGTGCCACTTACCACGCCTTTTTTTTCAAACATCCAGTTTACTGAACCGGTTTCTGCAAGGCGGCCACCATGAGAGGTGAACATGCGCCGCATATCGGCAACGGTGCGGTTCTTGTTATCAGTTAATGCTTCAACAATAACGGCAATACCTTCTGGCCCATATCCTTCATACGTGATTGCTTCATAAGAAACACCAGGCAGTTCGCCAGTACCCCGTTTGATGGCACGTTGAGAATTTTCGAGCGGCATATTAACTTCGCGCGCTTTTTCCAAAAGAAGTCTCAAGTGAGCGTTATGGGCAGGGTCGCCACCGCCAGTGCGTGCAACCATTGTTATTTCTTTAGTGAGTCGCGTAAAAGCTTTACCTTTTTTTGCGTCTTCTTTTGCTTTTTTATGTTTAATCTGAGACCATTTATTATGACCTGACATTGGTGATAACTCCTTGCCAAATATCTGCTTACTATATTTATATATATACTTTAACTTCTCGTGCAATTGCTGTCGAGATGTTGCGCAAAATACACAAATGAATTTAGAGTGAGGCGCTCCATCCGTAACTATTCGTGATTACGAGGGGATTGGTCATCCAATACCATTTTGAATCGAAATCAGTAACCAGCTTATAAAATATAAGTACATTACCTGGGTGTCTCAGCAAAAAATAAAGTGAATACGAACTAAAATAAATGAGCAAGTTAGTTATTGTCCATGAAGAGCATGCATAACTCAGAATATCATTTGACTATTTTTATGGAATAGATTTTAACTTCTCAATCTCATCAAGGCACCGCACTTGATAAGATTGAGAAGGGTTATTGTTTCTCTTTTTTTGAAGGCGATTGAGTCATATTTCAGGTTGCTATAAGCATGGTATGAAAATGGCAAGAAAAATTAAGTAATTTTTTTTGCGTCATAAACGCTACAAAGCGTCGCATGCTACAATTTGATTTTTAGTTTTTATGTTATACATTGAATAGAGTGAAATTTTTGCCTTAAAGCTGGGAAATGAATAGCAGCCTTAAGCATATTTTTTTTGAGGGTAATAATATGTCCTTTCGTGATCATAAAACTGGATACTTGGTTGATCCAAAAGCGGCCATTGACTCGCTTAACGATTCATTGGCTCTAAAAGATAAGTCTGAATTCTTATTTGCACTCTATAATGTCGTTTTGGCCCAAGGCTTTTCTGAGGTATCACGGCGCTCTGGTCTTAACCGCGAAGGACTTTATAAAATTTTACGGCCTTCTGGCAATCCAAGCATCAGCGCTCTAATAATTATATTGGAAGCAATAGGTATCGAACTACAGGTTCATCCAATATCGCGCAATGCCTCAAAAATAACGCCAATTAAGCTTGAGCGTATAAACTCCATTGCTCATTCCTACCCTGCGTTAGCAGCTCAATGGCATCCACGGGAAAATAAATCTCTTTCTGCACGGGATGTTCTTGTAACAAGTAGAAAGCTTGTTTGGTGGTTGTGCCCTAAAAATGCTTCTCACGAATGGGCAGAAACAACACTTTCGCGCGTAAACAAATTCAAGAAAAGTTTTTTAAGTAGTGCCAGCTTTACAGAAAAAACATTTGTGACTCAATTACATCAGGGATGCCCTCACTGTGCTAGAAACAACGAATAAATCTACACGAAAATTAAGAAAGTTAAGTTTGCAGGAGACCCATCCGGAAATTGCTAAACAATGGCATCCTCTCAAAAATATTCCATTGTTGCCCACGATGGTCTCGGCTTCCTATGTAGAAAAAGTATTTTGGCTTTGTTCAAATAACCATATATGGCTAGCAACTCCTCGGGGTCGTACAAAGAGTGCAAAAACCTACTGTAAAACTTGCAGATCTTTGGCATATACTCATTCTAATCTAACTAATGAGTGGCATCCTACTAAGAATGATCTACTCACTCCTTTTGATGTTAAAGCGGGATCGCATGTCGTTGCATGGTGGAAATGTTCTTTTAATCATGAACATGAGTGGCAAGCGGAAATACGTGCTAGAACTGAAAAAGGCGGGGGTTGCCAAATTTGCAACAAACGAACTGTTTCTAGTGCTAATTGCTTAGCGAAGTCGCACCCCAGTATTGCTGCCGAATGGGATTATGAAGTAAATGACTGCTTAGGATTCGATCCAAATAACGTTACGGCGATAAGCAGAAAAAAAGTATATTGGAAGTGTCAGAAAGGTCATTCTTGGAAAGCAGTTATAAGAGATAGAACGGTCAAAAAAACGCAGTGTATAAAATGTATTGGGAGAAGGGCGACTCCAGAGAATTGTTTAACGAAAACACATCCAGATATAGCAATGCAATGGCATCCCATACGAAATGGCACCTTGTCTCCTGAAGAATTGACCAAGGGGTCGGATAAAAAGGTTTGGTGGATATGTTCAAAAGGGCATGAATGGGAAGCACATATCTATAGCCGAACTAGCGGCAGATCATGCATGATTTGTAATCGATGGACTCTTGAGGCAATTCGCTTGTTTGTTAAGGATCTCCTTCCATATCTTAATACCCTTGGACCCGCAGAGCTTTACGTTATTTTTCAACAACAAGAAGGGCTACTTGAAAGCACAGGCAAGAGCAAAGCTTTCATACAAGCATTTAAAACAGGTAGATTTCCACAAGAGGAGCTCGAAAGATTCGTTGCGGGGCAAGCTTCTTTAGTCGATGAATTTATCTACAATCAAAATACTTCAATTGAACAACTCAATAGTGATTTACCAAACGATCTGTCTGGGAATGAATTAATCGCCAATACGAAAGAGCTGCCCGTTGTTGAGACAGCAGATATTCTCGCATCATTTGATAGCAAAATCATATCAAGCGCAAATAGTGAAGTAATTGATTTTCTCATCAAATCTGCTGTCGCTAAAATTTGGAACCATGCTTTCTTGGATGAATTGAAGGTTCGAGAACAACTTCTTCGGTATCAGGGCAACAATGAATATGCCAAGCAAGTGCGACAATTGTTTTCTTCTGAATATGAAGGTGCTAAGGCTTTACAAATTCCTGACGGATATAAATTTCCTCATCAACCTAATCTTATGCAGCGGCGTACTGTCTATTTGGTCAAAACAAGAAAGCGTATTGGAAATTGGTCTGGCACTGGTGCAGGAAAGACTAATGCAGCAATATTGGCCAGTCGTGACATTGAGGCGGAGATTACAGTAATTTGCTGTCCCAATAACACTATATCTAACTGGAAAGACAAGATTAATGCTGTATATCCAGACAGTATCCTTTACACAAAAGAAGATATTCTACGAATAAGAAAAATTCCTAAAAAAATCAATACTTATTGCTTAATTATGAATTTTTTCAACAACCAAATTCAGAGAAAAAACTCAAGGAATTTCTTTCTCAATGCGGTGTCGATTTTATTGTCATCGATGAAATTCATTATTCAAAGCAACGTAATCATGCCCAAGAGTCAAAGCGTAAACAATTAATTTCAGCATTTTTGTCCGAGTCTTTACGCAATAATGGTGACCTCTATGTACTTGGTATGTCAGCAACTCCCGTTATTAATGGACTTTTTGAAGGTAAAACGCTCATAGAGCTTGTAACAGGATTGCATCACGACGATTTAGACACCAAGTCAACGGTTCCCAACTGTGTAGCTCTTCACAAAAAATTGGTAACTTATGGTATTCGCTATGTTCCACAATATGAACAGCAGCTTAATGTGACCATTAAAGAGATTGATTGTAGTGATTTGTTAGCAGAGATCAGAGACCATCCATCCCTGCTTGCACTCGAAGCAATTTTAACCAAAGCAAAAATACCATTAATGCTCGAACAACTTCGCCCGCATACCATCATATATACTCATTATCGTCGTGCTGGTATTGAGACAATGCTCTATGAAGCTATCACACAGCAGGGCTTTAAAGTTGGTTTTTTTAATGGTGAGTCAAAAAATGGCCTTGAAGATTTTAAAAATGGAGACATTGATGTTTTAATTGCTTCAAGTTGTGTTGGAACAGGTATTGATGGCTTACAACAAGTTTGCAATCGTTTAATCATTAATTGTTTGCCTTGGACACATGCTGAATATAAACAACTTATAGGGAGATTGCATAGGCAAGGGCAAGTGTATTCTCATGTCGATGTAATTATACCTTTGACTTATGCAATGGTTAATGGTGAAAGATGGTCATGGTGTGAATCCCGATGGAAACGAATTCAATTTAAAAAATCAATAGCAGATGCTGCAGTCGATGGCGATATACCGGAAGGTCATTTGCGTTCACCAGCCCAAGCACATAAAGCTACCATGAAATGGTTAGAGCGGCTTGATCAGGGAGAAGGCGTTAAAATAGAGCGTCACCAGATTGAACTTACGCTTTCTTTTGAAGAAGAATTACCTGGTTTACGAAGAGTTGGTAATCTTACCAAAATGAATCAGCAAATAAATAGTGAATCAAGCAATGTAACCTACAAGCGCTTCACTGATAATCCAAGCGAATGGTATGACTACCATGAAACGTATCGTGAAACGCGGAAAGAATGGCAGGTCACCCCATATCAGGAAGCTATCAAATGGTGTCAGGCAAGGCCACATATGGTTATTGGAGACTTTGGTTGCGGCGAGGCATTTTTAGCGCAAGAGCTTCAAAACAAAGTTTATTCTTTTGACCATATTGCTATCGATGACAATGTCATTGCTTGTGATATGACATATGTACCATTGGAAGACAAATCTTTAGATGCAGCTATATTCTCATTATCATTAATGGGAACAAATTGGGTCGATTACTTGCGCGAAGCTCGTCGTTGTTTAAAGCTTGATGGGCACTTGTGGATCGCCGAGTCAACAGCGCGTATACACGATATCAATCGGCTCAAAGAGTTATTGGAACGCCTAGGATTTGATGTGTTGCCTATAAATGAAATAGGAAAGTTTTTATTTGTTAAAGCGATTAAATCTGAGAGAGTGATTAATGAGATTGCATTAAAAGTTTTGGTTGGAGAAAATATTTTATATTAAAACTCAATATGTAAGGGGATAATTATGAAAATTGATGAATTTGTAAGTGCATGGTTGCTTGGGATATTAACAATCTCGATGACAAATGATAATGACGCTATAGTTAGGTGTCGTATGCTTTTGCTTGATTTGAAAAGGGAACTTGAAAATTTAAGGCGATCGCAAAAATATCCTCATCGACGCGAAAATGCAGATGTGAAAAAAATAAATACAATCAAAACCATTTTAGAGTCATTGAATATTCATCATGCGGGGCTTTTTATTAAATATCCAAAGTTTCAACAATGTATTGACGATAGTCTAAAATTGATTGCCTTTCGGGAAGATAGTCCAGATAATCCGGAAAACTATACACCTTTTGTAGGAGTACATTTGGGTAGTATTTGGGGCGAAACTGATCATTTATACAAGGCAAGCAAGATAAAAGATATGCAAACTTTTTTCCATGCCGGTTTCCTTAAGCGATTATTAATAAGGATAAAAGAGGCGTTTTGCACTCGGATCTCATTTATGGGTATTTCAAAATCGCTCTTCGGGCGATAGTTCTTGCGAAAATTAGCGGTTTTAATTGTCGCAAGTAATATCGATGAGCTTCATTAAAGTAAGTTGTCAATAGTAGGGAATTGAAAATGAGGAATCTTTTCCTAGTAATTACCTGTCGAGATATTAGCAAAAAAGATACTCTTTTGCCTTCCGTGCATAATTGCAATTTTGAAGAATTTTGCTAATATGCAAATCGCAACTCTTATAAAAAACTAGGGATTTTTATGATTAAAAAAACAACGTTGATGAAATCTGTACTTTTTATGGGATGTTTTCAATCCGCTTATTCTATGGATATAGTAGCAAGATTTGCTGCAGCAGCGTACCAGCCTTGGCGAGAAGCTAAAGCGATTAAAGAATATTCAGAAATACTTGACTATGGTATAGAAACTGGTCGTTGCCAAATAGCAAGCCCACTCGTTACCGATTATGTGCGAACATTGGCGGGTGATGATGAAGTTGTAGTTATTCTTCGTCCGGACTTGGCACAAGGTGCAGCATCATTTCCCACTTTTTCAGGTAAAAGAGTGATGTTTTTGGATCCGATATATGCTGATAAAATTTTGCATGACGAACATTATTTTGATGCATCTACTCATCAAGTGAATATTGAAAAATATAACAATGCTTTAATTACCTATCAAAATGAAACATCTCTTATTATTGAACGTATGAAGTTAGAAAATAGTGATAGCAAACAGATCAGAATTGCTTTGAGTGCGTACGATAAAAAAGTAGAAGTGAAAGAAGAAATTGATTCTGCTATTCTCCATGAAAGTGGGCATAACTCTCATAAAGATACATTACGAAGATTCGCAGCATGTGGCATTATGCCAATTGGGATAATATCTGTAGACTATGCAGCACGCAAGGGTTTTTCCGTACTGTTTCCTGCATCAGGAAAGCCAAGCGCGTTGAGAAAAAACATAGGAGCTGGGGTGATGGCATATTGTTATTATACATCGTGGCCTTATGTAAAAGCAGCAATAATAAGAGAACAAGAAGAGCAAGCGGATGAAGTTGTTCGACAAAAAGGTGAAAAGCAAACCTTACTTGGTGGTATGCTTTATCACGCCAAACAAGATTCAAAATTTCAAAAAATACCAGAAGCGTATGGTGATTTGAGAGGGCCTCTTGCTCATCATCCATCTGATTATGATAGATCTAATCGCTATAAACAAGCATTAGAAAATCGCATATCAATTGAATAAGGGCATGTCAAAAAAGTGACTGCTGTCTTATTATTGGCAATCTTATGAAATAGTTTGCGCGCGCTCGATAAGGCTTTTGTGCCTTGTTCTGGTATTTTTTTAAAATTGTTTATTGAAGTGATTAATTAATTTTTTACAAAAGGTTTTACATCTGTGATTAAACGTACAATGCTTTTATTTTTAATAACTCCTGGTTTTGTGATCGGCATGAAAGATACAAAAGAGCGTCAATTACGTGAATTTGTTGAATCATATGGATTGCAAGAATATTCTCTTAATGCTAATGATACGTTTGAGTCTAACGATTGGATTGCTGGTGATTGCGCATGTACTTCTCTTATATGCAATACAAAGTATCTTCTTGCAGGTTCACTAAAAGGATGCATCGCTTGGAACTGCAAAGATTATACAGTTAAATATTCCTCTGGTGATAAGATTATGCCAGTTGGCTGCATTGTACAAGGTCAAGATGAAGAAAGTTTTTATTGTACTCTAGGTGCAAGTCGCCGATGTCATTCTATGAATATAGAAACTGGGAAGCTTGAAATGTTAGAGCCCCGTGGGTGTTGTATGCTCGCATACAATACATTACAACACAAATTAGCGGTGGTTAAAGACAATAGAATTATAGTTATAGATCCTCATTTGGCATCGGAATCAAACTCACAACAAGAATGGCCGATGCCAGATTTTTTTTCCGATCCAACAATTCATTGGGATGAATCTGATGGGCTTATTTATACCGCCAGAGGAAATACAATGTACATATGGGATCCAAATACAGACTCTAAAAAATACATACCTTTTCTTTTTCAAAATGATATCTCATGGTTTACGAGGGACCAAAATAAGAATTTTCTGCTTATAAATAAATATGATGGAAGTTTTTCAACGACTAAATGTGCAATGACTAAGTATGATTCTAATTTTGAAAATCCAAAAGAATTGCTATTGTTAGAGAATCTAGATGAGCCTAGCATTCATTCGAGTAATTTTGATTTTTTGTGGAGTTATAAGACTTTGTCGAGTTATAACATGTTGCCACAAATATCATGTGTAACATTTCCTGCAGAAGTAAAATGCAAGGGCTTGATTATTTCCTCGGACAATAAAGACATAAAAAAAGATGTAGAAATCAAAAAAAATATCTCGGCTAGCGCTTGTGATTCTGCGCGAGGCATATTTTACCTTGCATCCACGAAAGGCACCATAGATATACTGCGACCAAAAAATTCTTTTTTGTTACATACAAATCCGCAAGCATTTCTTATTTATTCTAATTTTTTGATGTTTAAAAAAGGTTCTGCAGATAGTAGTTCTTGCGAAGGCTAATATCTTTAAGAATGAAGTAATGAGCGTGTTTATTTCTCAAAATTTATTGTTGAGCTTGTGGTGGATGGCAAAGTTGTTGAATCAACTGATTATGAACATCATAGTTTTGAGCGATTGAATTGTATTTTTTCTGTCATTTCTTTATGTGTTCGCTATTCTATCAGTAAAAACCTACTTTGTCTTATATATGTTTACATATAGATCTTTGAATGGCTTTGTAGTAAGATTGTCGTTATGAAAAAATTATTAATCATTAATATACTTCTGGACTTTTATATATCTATGCATGCAATGCTTGCACCAGCTAATGATCAAAATCTGTGGATATCCAGAAAATTCCTGTGGACTTTTTTGTCTAAAAATGAATTTAAAAAGGTGGGTAATAGCGATACTATTACTATGAAAATTGCTCAGCTTCAAGTTAAAGATCCAAATACAGGAAAAACTGTTTTAAAGACGCCAAAATACCAATTTGTCTTGGATATGCAACAAACTCTTTTCGAAAAAGGGTTATTTGAATTTTTGAATTCCATAGAGATGATGTGTAAGGATGAAGAGCAAAAATTGTTAGATTTGCATATGGCAAGAAAAGCATATGTGCATTCATTTGCACTTTATAAAACATTTCCACGATCATCTTGGCTATATTCTTATACTATGAGTGGGGACCATCGTTACGATGTGCCAACTCGTATCGCAGAGTATTGTATTTCTTATTATCCAGATCGTATTTCTTATCCTAGTGTTGCTCCTATTCGACTAACACCTTATGGGGTAATTACTATAGGGATGCCGTTTAAATTTGATTTCTATGATTATGGCAAAAAGGGCTTCTGGGCTTCGGATACCAAAAAATATTATGTAAAAAAGCATAGTGACTGTAGAACAGGAGCTTCAGTGTTTTTCCGTGATATAGGAATTATTACAGCAAATAACGATAGCATTAATATTTTTCGTCCTGAACTGAATGTTACGCGTATGGAAGCAGTTTTGAATATTATGCCAACATTATCACTCTGCGATCGTGTTGTTGCGCACGATGTTTTGAAACACGGTTCTATGCATCGTAAACCTAAAGATCAAAAATAAATTAGTGATATTTTTATACTAAGATCAAAGGGACTAGACCCTTCTAAAATTAATTTTTTTTACGCTATTTCTTTTGTTTTAATTTTATTTTAGTGCGAATGCACTAAAATAAAGAACCTTGACCTAATAATTGCTTGGCAAGAATAGGTAACTGTTTATGAGGAATTTGTCGGCCTCGCGGTGTGCGTTCCAAAAGACCTTTGCGCATTAAAAATGGTTCATAAACCGTTTCAATGGTGTCAGCATCTTCACCAATCATAGAGGCCAATGTTTCAAGGCCTACAGGCCCACCATTAAACTTTTCTACCATGATGGTTAGAATGAGTGTATCAACTTTGGTTAAGCCATCTGTATTAATACCTAAAAATTCTAATGCTTTTAAGGTGGTTTCTTCATCTGCAGCGCAATTGTGCACTTGTGCAAAATCACGCACGCGGCGCAAAATTCTTTTGGCAATACGTGGTGTTCCGCGGGAAGATGAGGCTATCAGCAACGCTGCTTCCGGTGTAATGGCAAGTTCCAAAAAGCGGGCATTTTGCATAACAATATCACGCAGTTCTTCGTCAGCATAAAAATCGAACCGTTCGGTGATGCCAAAGCGTGAGCGCAATGGTGCAGAGATCATACCACTTTTGGTAGTGGCACCAATAAGTGTGAACGGATGTATGGGCAAACTTACTGAACGTGCACCGGCACCTTGTCCAATAATAACATCAACACGGAAATGCTCCATGGCGCTATATAATACTTCTTCGACATTTGTTGGCATGCGGTGAATTTCATCAATAAAAAAGATGTCACGTGGTTCAAGGCTAGAAAGTAATGCAACCAAATCACCGGTGCGTTCCATCATGGGGCCACTACACATTTTGATTCCCACTCCCATTTCATGAGCCATAATGGTAGCCAGTGTGGTTTTTCCAAGTCCGGGAGGACCAAATAAAAGTAGATGATCTAGAGCTTCGCCGCGCATTTTGGCTGCTTTGGTATAAATAGCGAGTTTTTCTTTGAGCGCAGCTTGTCCCAAATATTCATCAAAAGATCGCGGATTGAAGGCATATGCTTGTTCCGCGCTATTTTCTTGTAAGGTGATGATATTCAGATCGTGTATTGTTTCCATAACTCATATCTTAATTTTTATACTACTGTAGTGTAGTTGGCATTAAGCATAGTATTCGATTAAGTGTTTTGCAACAATATGGGGGTTAATACGGTATAATTTAGGGCAAATCAATAAGTCTGGATACAATTTTAACTATTTATTGCACGAGCGGCTATTGTGCTATACTATGAAATCATGTTTCCGGTATAATAAATAACAAGGTAATCATGTTATCTGATTGGGTTGTTACACTCATTTCTTTTTTTACCACTCGAACCGGCATGGCCGGTAATATTCCTATGTCTGTTTAAGACGTCTTTTTTATACGTTGTTTCTCATTATTTTTTTATCTTTTTTGGAGATAGGTATGTTTAACAAAACACCATATCTGTTATGTGCAACCATCATAGCTATTGTTGTATGTGGACCGTGGCTCCCATTAGAAGTGCAGCAGGGGTTATATGCTTTAAGCCTTTGTATTAAATCTCTCATAATTCTGTTTTTACCGTTTATCATTTTTAGTTTGTTATTTAAGGCGGCAGTAACATTAGCGCATAGTGCGGTTCGCATTATTGGTACGATACTGCTATTGGTCTGCTGCTCTAATTTTATATCTACATTTTTAAGTCATTATGTGGGCATGTGGATTTATCGTTTTGATTTATCCATGATTATGCCGCAAGGAATACATGAACTCGAGCCGCTGTGGCATTGTCAGTTGCCCACTTTAATTGCCAATGACAAAGCTATGTTTTTGGGAATTGTGTTAGGCATCGTAATGGTTAAATGGCGTAAAGATATGGCTAGTACGTGGGCGCATTTTTTGAACGCAGGCGTCGATAAAATACTTGCGTGTATTACCTATTTGATACCCCTTTTTGTAGCGGGATTTGTAGTTAAGCTGAGTCATGATCAGGTAATAGGTATTTTGATAAAAGATTACAGTATTATTTTCACTGTTATTGCATTGGCGCAATTTGGTTATATAGGGTTTCTCTACTTTATTTTGAATAGCGGACGAATTGGTAACTTTGTACAAAGTATTCAAAATATGATGCCAGCGGCAATGAGCGCGTTTAGCACCATGTCGAGCGCTGCAAGTATGCCATTAACCATTATAGGAGCAGAACATAACACTAAAAATAAGGATATCGCACGTTCGGTTATACCAGCTACCGTGAATATTCATTTAATAGGCGATTGTTTTGCTATTCCTATTTTCGCCTATGCAATATTAAAGACATTTGGCATGCCAGAACCATCGTTGGCGAGTTATTTGATTTTTACATGTTATTTTGTGTTGGCTAAATTTTCAGTTGCAGCAGTGCCGGGTGGGGGCATTTTAGTAATGTTACCAATTTTACAAGCATATCTTGGTTTTACGGGCGATATGATGTCATTGATTACGGCATTATACATTTTATTTGATCCCGTTATTACATGTGCCAATGTTTTGGGAAATGGCGCATTTGCAATGTTAATCGATCGCATTGTGGCAACGGATAAAGCAGAGGTGGATACGCAGGCTATATAAAACATACAAAAAAGCGGACCGACAGATTATTACTGTCGGTCCGCTTTTTAAAATCAATAGATTAAGCGGCTTCTTTTTGGTCAAAAAGAAGTGAGCGGTATTGTTCAGGAACTTCAGGGTTCATGAGTTTTTCATACGCATGTTGTAAGCATGTTTTAAATACCACTGCACACGTAACCACATGGTCGATATGCTCGCGATTATTGGCCATATCAAGATTAATAATCTGCCAGGCATCACTAGCTATTTCAGCGGTTATTTTTTGTAATGCGTAGAACTGTGCAAGTGCAGTGAAGTCATCTTGTTGAATGTCTTGTATTGCTCGTATGTACGGATCGTATTGAGTAAATGCATATAAGTTGGCGGTTAATTGCTCTTGTATGGTTGGTATTTGTGTAGACAGTGTATCTTTATGGAATGATAAAGCAGTTTGACCTATAGTCATTATAGCTTCTAAGGCTTCATTCAAAAGCGCTATATCTTCCGGATTGTCCAGTTCTTGCATGAGCTGAGTGCAGGTTTCAAGAGCTTTTGCAATGGTTTCTAGGGTGGCAATAAGTTGAGCGAGTTGGGCGCCATCATCGGCTGTATTTTTTGTTGGTTCAGGGTTGTTCAGTAAATGCGCTTCGCATGCGGCCCACATAATGCGCTGTTTTAATTTTTCTCTATACGCAGTATAAAGTGCCTGATTATATAAAAGATGAAGATTGCTTGCTGCCAGTTGCAGTGTATAAGGAGATAATCTATCAAGATATGTATCTGACCATGCTTGTGCTTGTTGTGAGATAAAAGTATGTTGCGGCGAAAATTCATGTATCGTTTCACTGTGCGCAGAATTGAATAAATATACTGACAACAAGGTAAAAATACGTATTGTTTTCATAATGTACTCCTTTTGAATGGTTGGTTATATATAGCGTAGGAATTTCTCTGAACAATAGCAAATTTTACAAAGTGTTTCTAAAAATGCATTTTCTATGGGCAGGGCAGGTGGAAGATATGTTATTTTTCTACTTTTAATGGTTTCGGAGTTTTTCGGATAAGCCTATAGTATAAACCTTGTCTAAACACTTGTTGCGCAGTTATTAAACACGAATAGAAGAGGGGCACTCACATATGTGCCCCCCTTATTGATATTGTTATCTATTCATATTTTTGGTTGCCGCGCGCGAGAGTATTTAATGTCTGTTGCGCTTGCGTCATAATGGGAATCGAGAGCGCTATATTAAGACTTCGTAGTGTTGCCCCTTTAGAAAAGCCGCGATAACCATGTTTTTTATGTATGTGTTGTGCTGTTTGGAGCATTGTTGTACTGTTTTTTCGCTCATAATCAGCCTGCATGATGGTAGATATGGTATCAAACGGATGAGAAATAACAGAAGTGAACAGCCCGGTGCTTGCGCCAGCGATGAAGACTGCGGCTGCGTTATTGTCAATAACATGTGCGTGAACCTGATTTTTTATCGAAGGATAGAGCGAAAAAAAACCTATAGTAAAAAGGCCTTCACGGAATGCTTTTGGCGTTACGCCTCGGTAAAGGACAGAATAGGGTTGTGTTGCAACAATTTTTCTCACTGTTTGATATGCAGATTGCCCGTTATTTTGCTGGTGCAGGATAACTAATTCAGTAGGAGTACTTGCCAAGGCAGAGACAGTGCCCGACGCAAAAGAGCAGAGTGTTGAACTAATCAGATCATCATCGGAAAATAGCGTATGTAGTGCACGATGGGTTGTGATTTGTATGGCGGTTGTTGGCGCCATATTTACTATGCTTATCCCACATCCGCGATATAACATGCGAAAATGTAATGACACTTCTTTTATAATTTCTTTGAGAGATTGTCCTTGTTGTAGTTTATTTTTACCATACAGAAATGGTTGCGTTGCTAGCACTTCAATGGTGCCTGTTGCGCCACCAATAACGCTATTGAGTGCAAGTTCTTTTGCATTTTCTTTTGTTATTATTGCTTTTTCTTGTTGCGTGCTCATGTTAAAGATAGAAGTGTGTGTTAGCGTACTTATAAGAATAAGAAGCGTGTTTTTATAAAGCATATTCATGATTATTTTTTTTCCAATTAATGGACTATACAATTATGGTCTACAGGTATTTTTTACCGTATGGCGTTATTTCATCTTATAACTTTGGCTTTGTATAAACGATTAATGCCAAAAGAATGCAAGAAATATGCAAACAGTGTGATGAATTTTACATTGATACAATCAATCAAAAATCATCTATAACTTTTTTTAATAAAAAACAGATTTATGTGCAGGATTAGTCTGCAATTTGAGAAAAATCTATAAAAGCAACATGAGAGCTTAGCGCTTTATAGACTTGATGCGTCTTGAAGATTTGGATGCAGGTTTGCAGGCAAGAGATAGAGAGCAAGATGAGGTTGAGGCAGGTGCATAGAAAAGACATAAGATACTCTGTGCATCAGATTGATGCTGCGATGAGTAATCTAAAAAGTGTAACATGAGACATCTCCCAAAAGAGAATTAATAATCTACGAACAAGTTTAAGACTTCAATCCAATTTGTCAAACTTATAATTCTCGTCTGAATAATCGTTGCATGGCGATATTTTGAAACCAACCAAGGCTGGCCATATTAACCCACAAATTGCTAATACCATAACTCATAAGGGGAAGAGGAATGCCAACAACGGGCAAAAGACCCAGTACCATGCCAATATTAATGATTGTGGAAAGGATAATATGCAACAAAAGGCCGAGAGCCAGAAGTTGTATGTAACGATCATTGAGTTGATTAATAATCATAAGAGAGCGGAAAAAAAGTGCGCAGTATAAACCAATAAGGAAAAGTGCACCTACAAGGCCCCATTCTTCGCATAAAACGGCAAAAATAAAATCGGTACGTCCTTCGGGTAAGAAGTGCAATTTATTTTGTGTGCCATGCAATAATCCTTTGCCGCATAAACCACCAGAACCAATTGCAATATGTGCTTGCTCTATTTGATAGCGTTCTTTATCTGACGATCCATACCCCAAAAATACGGCAATGCGTTTTTGTTGGTATGGTTTTAATACATAACGAATGAAAGGTAATGTGCAAAGCGTTGCGCATAAAAGTGCTATAAAAAAAGTGCGCGATAAGCCGTCAAGCCAGCACAGAATAAGGCCTACAAAAAGAACCAAGAGAGCAGTGCCCAGATCGGGTTGGCGCATAATTAAAAATACGCTTATAAAAAGCATAATGAGAATGGGTAGAAATGTTTTAAAGGGCGTGGGAAATTTTTTGTGAGCGGCATCAAGAGAATAGACCATATAAGCAGGAAACAATATTTTTGCCAATTCCGATGGTTGCAATTTAAAAAAGCCACAATTGATCCAGCGTTGTGCCCCCATGCCAATGCTGCCTTTTATCAAGGTGAATAAAAGGGTGGCAATAAGAAGATAATAGGCAAAATAGGCATAGCGCATAGAAATACGGTAATCAATAAGTGTGAACAACGCATAAATGCCCAATCCACAACACAAGCCAAATGCTTGTTTTTTAAAGAAAATAGAAAAGGGCGCCGCATCGCGATAGGTAGCGCTAAAAACAAACAGTAATCCGACGCAGCTTATGCTTAAAACAAGAAGAAAATGTGTGATATCAAAAAACCGAAATGCTTGTTTTTGTATCATGATTTTTCAAGCAATTTAATCAATTGATTCGAAGCATTCTGATTCAACTTCATCAGGAGTTAACAATACTATATTTTTATCATGTAAATACGCAGCGGCATTATTATCAATTGCTTGCTCGTATATAACGCGATATAACCCTGCGATGGCATATATAGAAAATTCGTCACGATGATGGTGCGATGATGTATGTGCAACAGTGCAAGCGCCAGTGGTAACACATGTATTATATGCCTCAAGAAATTGATTATACACATGTTGAACATATGTGCATAACCGTTCAAACCAACTTTCTTTGGGTTCTGCGTAGTTAGTCAAAAATTGTAAACATTCAACTTTTTCTTGAAATGAAAGGCTTTGAGCAAATGGAAGAGTGTGTTTTTTTATAAAATTATAATAAGGATTATCTTCTTGATGTGTGTAACTGAATTGTGCGAATAGCACTAAACATGCAACAATTATTTTTTTCATGAATGTCTCCTTTAGATAATGTATCTACAAGGGGTAGCTTAATGCAGTTTAAGAGACATGTAAATCCGCCTTCGCCCAAAAGGCTATGGCGTGACTATCCGCCTTCGCTCTAGGGAGCTACCCGGCTACGCCCAAGGCTATGCCGTGGCGAGTGGCGTGATTAGAAGAAAGGAGTGATATTAATTTAAGGGTGAAAGGTTAGGAGAATGTGATGAACATGAAACAGGAAATTTATTTATATAATTCATTAGAATAACTGTCCGCCTTCATTACATTTCGGCGTGACATCACGCCACTCGCCACGATAGCCGCTGGCGTAGCGGGTAGCGCTTCGCGCGACGGCGGATGGTTCGACTCCGTTAAAACTACGTCGTAACTTATTATAACAATTACGCCGTAGCCTTGTGCGAAGGCGAATGGTCGGGATGGCCAGACTCGAACTGACAACCCCTCGCTCCCAAAGCGAGTGCGCTACCAAATTGCGCTACATCCCGACAACTGAATATGTCATGAAAGACATAAGGTAATGTACCGCTTTTTAATGCATAATGCAAGAGGGGTGTAATGATTTTTATATAAAAACAGAAACAATGGATCTTCTATATTTAGATGAGTTGTATGTTATTCGTTATTTTCTGGTGTGATTGGCTCAAATTCTAAAAGCCTTTGTCGGGCGGGATTAAGATTAAATTGTGTTGAAAGATGATTTTTGAGCCACCAAGCAGTTCCTGCAACACCAAGTAATGAGGCAGTTACATAGGCGCTACCAAGAACGCTTGCTGACATAATATAGTTATTTCTAAGTAGAGGTGCCACTAGACTGCCTAGAATACTGGTTCCATCTACAGATATCATAGGAAGTAAATTTTTTGCATTTATTAAAGCGCCAGATGCGAGAGCAAGAGTAGTGCCTGTTTTTAATGGATTTTGAGTTAATTGGTTTTCAAAGCTTTCATTGTCAGAGATACTTGTAAGCGCTTTTAAAGCCCAATAATTAAAATAGAGACCGGCTAAAGGTCCTGCTATTGTTGTAGGAAGTTGTTGTCTCCAAAGAGAACGAGTTGGTATATCTATCATCTTTTTTTGATAATATGGATCCCTTTCAAACTTTACTTGACCTTCCCCTTTATACTTGGAACTAAAAATAATAAATGGTAAGGGGGTAATTCTTACATGAAAACTAGTTGGCATTCGCCCAGTTGCTGCACCAGCAATAGCATGCCCACTTTCATGAACAATATCACTGGCGCGAGAGCCGAGATAATATCCAGTTCCAAGTGCGGCTGCAGTTTTTGCACTTGTATATGTTTTATGAGCTCGTTCCTTTGTACGTTGCCACAAACCTGGTTTTTCCGGTTGGGCATCATCTGCCGCAAAAGAAGAGCAGGTGATTAAAAGGGATGAACACAGAAAGAAATTGCACAATAGCTTGATTTTCATAGGAACCTCCAGTTAATAATAGTGTAACTGATGTTCTATGAGAGCTTCAATAATATTTCAGAAAGAAATTTACAGAAGGGACTTTGAATGTTGCTATTCTTTGAATGTTATGGTGCCAAAGGTGGTGTTTGCATTAATAATAAGCACCGGTTTATAGCTTGTGCTATGGGTATAATACACATAAGAAGTGTTATTTACGCTTGAGCCGTCTGGCAGTTTAACGGTACCAAAAGTGGCGTTTGCATTAATACGGGTTGGGACATCGGGATTTAAAGTAACTTTTGCGTTACCAAAAGAAGCATTAACCGTCATTGTTTGGGGATTGTCGATGCTGGTATCAGAAAGATCAATATATTGCGAGCCAAACACGGTGTTATAAGAATCAGTCGCGCTTGTATTCGTATATTTTACGTTTTTATGTGAATAATACATTTGCAATGGACTGTCCCATTGGCCAGTAAGTAGAGTAAGCCCCCAATATATAATAAGGCATGCAAATGCAACGCGCAAAAGCGGTAGATTAATGCCTAAAAGAGCTTGCACAATAAGCTGTAGCCCCAATAAAACCAGAATAGATCCCCAAAAAAATGATGACATTTATATCCCTTTGTGTTGGCGAAGGTTTGTTTTTGTGAACGTGTATATGGTAACAGGTTTTGTTTCTGTTAATTTTTCCATAAAAGCAGCATAGGCTGTTGGATGTTCTATTTTTTTTACGTAATACCGTCGATTGTAAGAAGCATATATCAGAGCCATAACAGTAGAGGCAAACGCGACAATGCACGCAGAGCTTATGATGCTGAAGTTATGTTTTAATAACAACTGCCCCAAATAAGCAGGTAGTACGCCAACTAATACTATCCGTGGCATATCTCGACGAATTTGTTTTAAATAAGCGGTGAAGTTCATAATTGTTTTTACCCTTCAGACAAGATTATCTTTTATAAAATGGGCTATCTTTTTTTATATTGACTATGCTATAACTGCGAGTGCCTCATAATACTATATCATAAAGGAGTGTGAATGAAAGAAGGGTTATTAATTCTTATTAGCGTTATTGTGTCCACAAGCACTATGCAGGGGATGGATGTTATAAAAAGATTTAGAACATCTTCAACGATTATTGATCGTAAAAAATTAAGTGATGATGAAAAGAAAGCTATTGCTCCCGTATATCAAGAATATTGTGCATGGTGTGCAAGCAAGACTGCAAACCATGCAAAATGGCGTGCGATAGTTGGTGGTGGTCTTGCTGTGGGTAGCTATTATGCCGCACTTACATCACCGGCAGAAGGATTTATTATCGGTTTAGGAGGGACAGCATGTTTTTCATTATATGCATTATATCAAGTGGGACGTATAATATCTGCAAGTGAAAAATCATATAGAGCCAAAAGCTTAACTCGATTAGATAGAGATTTATATAGGCAATTGGGTGAACCTAAAGTTATTCATAATGATACTATTGACCATTGGACGATAGAAACATCTTTAGGATTGCAGCACGATGTGGATTTAACTACACAAGATGGCATGAGGCAGTGTTTAGATGGCATATCAGCAAAAGTAATCCATGTGCCGCAGAGGCATGCATAATTGTGCATTTAAAATAAGCAAAGCTCTGTCTTATCAAAAAGACAGAGCTTTTTTGGTTTTCAAACTATAATTCAAGAGTGTGCACACTAGGGCTTTGGAGGGAAAAATATTCCTTCTAAAAATGAAGCAAGGACTAAAATTATCCCTAATCCAAGAATAATGGGCAAAACAGTAAAACTTAAATACAGCGCAATTCCAAGAAAAGGGAAACCAAGCAAGGCCATTATGATCAGAAATCCTATCATGATACAATCCTTTGAATAGTAAAAACAGGTATAATACCATTTTTTACTTTATGCAAACAGACTATACATTAACAAGCCATTTATGTGTTTGTGTGTAATTTAGTTGCAAAAGATGAGTAGATTTAAGAATAAGAATATTGATTCATTAGAAAGAATGTCCGCCTTCGTTTAAACTACGGCGTGACCACTACGCCTTAGCGCTTTGCGCGACGGCGAGTGGGGTGAACGGTGGGGATCGAACCCACGACCACCAGAGCCACAACCTGGTGCTCTACCAACTGAGCTACGTTCACCATTAACTATCAAAATACCCTGATAGTATACCCTTTCTAAGTGATAATGCAAGTGGGGTTCCCCTATCATTTTTTGAATTATCTGCTATATTAGTAACAAATGGTAAATTTTTACCTGTCTTTGAATCTGTTTTCAGGTTTGTTTTAGTATTTTAGGAGGTGGAATATGAAAAAGAAAACCTTTATTCCTTCGCAATGGTCTGATTGGATCACCGTTAAAGGTGCGAGTGAACATAATCTAAAAAATATATCTGTTATGATTCCCAAAGGATGTTTAACGGTTATTACAGGGCCTTCTGGCTCAGGGAAAAGCTCGTTAGCTCTTGATGTGCTGTATACTGAAGGTAAGCGTCGTTATATGGAATCGCTTTCTTCGTATGCAAGGCAATTTTTGGGTATTGCAAAAAAACCTAAATTTGACCGTATAGATGGCTTATGTCCTGCGATTGCTATTGAGCAGAAAACGGTCGGCTCTAATCCGCGTTCAACAGTGGGCACTATTACTGAAATTTATGATCATTTGCGAGTGCTTTTTGCTCGTATTGGCACCATTCATTGTCCGTCGTGTCGTTTGCCTATTGCAGTAGAGTCTGCTGAGTCTATTACCGATATGGTGCTTAAAAAATTCCATCATCAAACTATTACTATTGCAGCGCCCATTGCGCATGAAAAAAAGGGTGAGTTTGCTCATGTATTAGAAGCCCTTTTTGCACAAGGTTTTTATCGGTTTAAGATTGATGGGGTAATGTATCGCTTTAAGTCTCTTGAAGAAATTAAAGCGCTGCAGCTTAAAAAGACGTTCAAGCATACTATTGATCTATTAATTGACATGGTCGAGATTAAAACATTTGAGCGTTCTCGTGTGCACGAAGCCATTGAAAAGGCATTTGCGCATGCGCAAGGTATGTGTCGCATTATTGTGGGCGACAAAGATTATATGTACTCATCTAATCGTATGTGCGTGCAGTGTGCTACATCTATTCCAGAAATTGAGCCGCGCCTTTTCTCTTTTAATTCTCCATTAGGTGCGTGTTCAGGGTGTCAAGGGCTTGGCACCACTCATGAATGGCCATGGAAAGCGGGTGATCCCGATGCATGGAAAGCAAACTATCCGAGTTTTTTTGGCGATAAATATGCCAAAGAGCACGTATGCACGCAGTGCTACGGTAAACGATTAAATCCACTTGCCCTTGCAATTACTATTGATGATAAAGATATTTATGATTTGGGCGCGTTATCTATAGAAGATTTACATGCGTTTTTTGCGTCGCTTAAACTCGGTGAAAAAGAAGCAGAAATAGCGCAGGAACTGGTTGCTGAAATTACCAGTCGCTTACAATTTTTAATCAACGTTGGGTTATCTTATTTAACGTTGAATCGCTCAGCACGCACCTTATCTGGTGGCGAAGGGCAACGTATTCGGCTTGCAACGCAAATTGGCTCTGCATTAACAGGCGTGCTCTATATTCTTGATGAGCCGAGTATCGGATTACATCAACGTGATAATGACCGCTTAATTGAAACGCTTAAATCATTACGTGATCAGGGTAATACCGTGGTGGTGGTTGAGCATGATATTGATATGATGCGTGCAGCGGATTATATCATTGATATGGGCCCTGCGGCAGGAACTTTGGGTGGATCGGTTACTGCATATGGCACACCGGCCGAGTTAGGGAACAACAAGCAATCGTTGACGGGTGCTTATCTAAGTGGCAGGCGTGAAATTGCAGTGCCACGTAAATTGCGCAAAGCAACGGGTTACATGCATTTGGAGAATGCGCGTAAGAATAATTTGAAAGATATTTCCATACAGATACCGCTTGGTGTAATGTGTGGTGTTTCTGGTGTATCTGGTTCAGGTAAAAGTACGTTAGTAATGCAAGAGTTGGTGCCGGCCCTTGAACGTGAGTTCATGACGAAAAATAAAGCACGCCGCACTGGCGGGCAATCAGAGTTAAAGGGCGCTGAATCGCTAGAACATATGGTGGTTATTGATCAGTCACCCATTGGCAGAACTCCCCGGTCTAATCCGGCAACGTATCTCGGGGTTTTTGATGAAATTCGTACACTTTTTGCAAGTTTGCCAGAGAGTCAGGCGCGTGGCTATAAATCAGGTCGCTTTAGTTTTAATGTTGCAGCTGGCCGCTGTTTTGAATGTAATGGCGACGGTACTATAACAGTAGAGATGCATTTCTTACCTGAAGTAATCATGGCATGCAAAGTATGTAAAGGTAGACGCTACAACAGCGAAACGCTGCAAGTGACATACAAAGGTAAAAATATTGCTGATGTGCTTGATATGACTGCATTTGAGGCATTTGAATTTTTCAAACATCATCCTCGTTTGGCAAAACGTTTGCAACTGGTGTGTGAAGTGGGGCTTGATTATATTCAGCTTGGGCAACCGTCGACTACATTATCTGGTGGCGAAGCTCAACGTATTAAGCTGGTGGATGAATTGGCAAAACGTGGTTCGAATACGCTGTATATTCTTGATGAGCCAACAACAGGTTTACATACAAGTGATATAGAAAAGTTACTTGGTGTACTCAACCGTTTGATAGATAAAGGTAATTCGATGTTGATTATTGAGCATAATCTCGATGTGCTCAAAACAGTTGATTATCTTATTGACATGGGGCCCGAAGGCGGTCACGGTGGCGGAATGGTTGTGGCACATGGAATACCTCAAAAAGTGGCCCAATCGCCGAATAGTCATACGGGCCGTTATCTTGCGCAATTATTGTAAACACGTAAAATTAGTATTATTTTTCAATATGTAAAAGGTGTCATGGTATGGTTAAGTATAGTATTATATTGGCAGTAACGTTATGTGCAGCTACGTTAGAGTGTGCCATTAATGAACATGACGTTTTGAGAGAATTAGAATTTAAAAGCCGGTGTTATGATCGCTTTAATGAAGTTGTATTGGCGCTTAAAGCAATGAATAATTTCTCGGCATCGTATATTGGTTCTATTCGTATAGGCCTTTCTCTTATAGAACTAGCGTCAAAAGGTGAAAATGGGCTTACTGATACTGAAAAAGTGTTATGGTATCGCCAGTTATCTAATATCAATGAAGAAAAGTTAGCGGAATGGAATGGCGATCAAAAGCCTATTACATTGCTGGCGATTAAAAAAGTATTATGCGATAAAATCATTGAACTTTTAAAAAGTAAAACAAAAGTAGAAGCAGCAGAGGAAATAGCGGATGTTCAGGCAGCGTAATATAGTTTTAATGTTTGGTTTGGTATTAATAACGCAAACAAGTTTTGGTATGAATGGGCATTTTTTTCCGAGAATTGGATGTACCATTTCTCGGAAAAGTTTATATGAAGCATTAGAAGACCAAGGTGGTATTGGGTCTGAAGCATACAGAACATTGTTGCCGGTAAATTCAGCACTGCAAAATGGTTTTTTTGTTAGGGTTACTGACAATGAAGACGCTACTGTTACCATTTTTAATGCTCGATACACAGATACTTTAAAAGATCTTTCAGAACGCTCTAATAATGAGGCGCAGAAAAAGCGTTTTACTACCGTAAGTGAAGTTTCTGTTCAAAAGGGGTATGTCATCGATGGCGATCGTTATGCTTTCCAGCGCGGTAGCCTTGACGGTGTTAATTATAAATCCTAAATAAGATAACTAGATAAAATATAAAGTAATAAGGGCGCATAATGCGCCCTTATTACTTACAAAAAAATTAAGCAATTTTAAGAAGTTCTACATCAAATACTAATGTAGCATCTCCTGGTATTACTCCCGGAATGCCACCTTTACCATATGCAAGGTTAGAAGGAATAATCAAGCGGCGTTTTTCGCCTACTTTCATATCAGCTACGCCTTCATCCCATCCTGCAATTACTCTTTTTGCACCTAGTTTGAAGTTAAAAGGTCTATCGCGATCTACTGAGCTGTCAAACTTGTTACCTTTATTTTCTGGTGCGTTTTCATCGTATACCCATCCGGTATAATGCACGAATACATTATCATTTTCTTGAGCTGTTTGGGTTTCGTTGTCGACCGGTTGCAAGATAGCGTATTTAAGGCCTGTTGGCGTTTCTACAATCTGCATAATTGGTTCCATTTCGTTTGATTGTGTTGGTTCTTCTCGTACATCTGTTTCGGGTTCAGTTACTTGAGGCGCTTCTTCCGCTTTTCCAATGTTTTCTTGCATTGTTTTTGCTGGTTGTGAAGCCGGGATAACTTCTTCAACAAGGTCTTGTGCGCAAAATTCTTGTTCTGGGTTATGTGATGGGCCACATGAGCTACACATTCCTGCAATCAAGGTGAGTGCAGCTATTTTTTTGTGATTAATAAGTTCTTTCATGCATAATCCTTTTTAGCATGGTTATTGTTTCATTTACTAGTCACCATAAGGGGCTTGTCTGCTGATTTTCATAAAGACATGCCAGTTATTTTTGTATACCCTTTTATCATGGTGAACATGTATTATGTTATCAAAGAGAGTAGAAAAGATGAATGATGCAATAACAACACTCAAACAGCTTAAAGATCACGTTGATCATATGGTTGTGGAGCGAGAATGGCAAGAATTTCATACACCGAAAAATCTTGCCATGAATATAGTAGCAGAAGCTAGCGAGCTTATGGAGCATTTTTTATGGTGTTCCACCGAACAATCACCAGTGGTAATGGCAGAGTTGCGCAAAGAAATAGAGCAAGAGCTTGCCGATGTTATTATTGCTGCAGTTGCTTTTGCCAATGCTGCTCACATCGATATAGCTCATGCATTTGAGCGAAAACTACAAGAAGTTAAAGATAAATATCCTGTGGATAGCGCACGGGGACGAGCCGATAAATATACGGCATATGCAACGCTCAAAAAAAAGGCGCGTAGTGACTGAGGTATAAGGGGGGACGTATGTATAAAAAAAGAGTATGCATGCTCAATGTTTTATTGTTTTTTGTTTTCGATCTGAGAGGGGGCGCCAAAGAGCAGGTGTCACCGGTTACTTCTCTTTTCTTGATGAAAGATATTTTTTCTCGGTCTCGGCCGCCTATTCACCGCGGCATTGATGAAGATATTGAGCAAGTCAGATTATATGGAGAAGAATTTTTATTCTTATTTCATGAAAGCTTGCAAGATGGTTTTTTTGGTGGCGTTAAATGGGGAATTGCTGCTTGCTTCTATCAAGTATTATATGAGCTTTCAAGCGGTTTTATGAGTGTAATTCCCGAATCAGCGCGATATATTCGCCATATTTGTAAGAGCTTTTTGAATATGATTTGCGGTCGGCCAGAAGGAATACGCACATGCGACCTTTCGGTGTTAGCGCAGCTTTTTTATGATATTATGCATGATTTTAATGGCTCATTGTCAGAGAGTTCAACTATGGATATCTCATACGCGGCATACCGAGTTGGCATGGTAAAAAAGGTTTGCACGCACCTTATAGGTTATTTGGAGCATCATAAAAAGCATTACAGCGACAGCGGCGGAGAGTGGACAAAGGTTGCTTATATCATTGGCGATTCTACACTCTATCACAAAGAAGACGTTGCATTTATTATTACTCTGCTTGTTGGAAATCTTACGTGTATACTCGAGCGCATCGACACTCCTTCTTTGCATGAAGAAATTCCGCAGCTTACTGCCATTACCCTTCGCATATTTCACACGTTAGGTCTTTTACTACAATGTGGTTCAACCAGTGAGATAGAAGAGGGGGGCGTATTTGGTGCATGGTTTAGTGGGGAGCGATCACAAGAGGTGACTCATGCGCAACAACATCCGTAGTGTTTATATACTATGCATACTTATTTTAATACAGGTTATGGGAACTAATGCCGTACATGCTCAAGATGAGTATGAACCGTTTATTGTAATGAGTTCTGTTACCCAAGCAACTATTGCTGATCATTGCCACACCATTGAGCGCATGCTTTTCAAAAAAGCTCTTGTAAAGGCGGTGGTGATGGCTGGGGCTACTATTAGCTCATTATTCTATGGATATAAATGGTTAACTTTTTTTATTGATTCCAAGCAAGCAATGTCAGGGCAAGCGGTAGAAGTAACCACTCATCATAAAGATGCTCAATTAATGGAGCCTGCCAGTGAGAGTAAGTCATTTGACGGTTATGCTATGGCCGGTTCTTTTACTGAATATGTATTGTGCCGAGTTGCATGCTTTTTGTTGATTAGTTACATAGGTGATTATGCCTTTCATCCAGGTACGCTTTTTTGGTATATAAAGAATTATGCGCCCTATAAAAAAACGGTAGCGCTCCTCAAAGAATATGCCAAGCTTGCTCATTTAGAAAGAGTGTCTGCAGGTAATAGTTCGTTACTCGTTTTTTATCGGCAATCGTTGCAAACATTGGCGCAAGAATTAGTAGAGCAATGCGCCATGATTTGCGCTTATATTCAGTACAAAAGCCAAGAAGAGAAAGAAAGAAAGAGGCAGCAATGCATGGCGATTATGCAGCACATTATAGAGCAAGTGAATAATTGGATAGAGCGCATACAGCTTATTGATTTTAAAAACTGCGATGCTTATGCGCAATTTGAAACGGAATTACAGCAATTAGTTGAGGTAATTACACGGGAAATTGCTCACGCTGTGTTGTATCGCGTATAGTAAAAAATAAGAGCTTTTTCGAATATTCGTATAGGGCTTTTAAAATGAAAATGTGTCGATTTCCGTGTGAGCGGGAAGAAAAATAAATGCGGATAAGTTCTAAAAAAGGAAACGGTATGAAGCAAAGAACACTGGTGATTATTGTATTGAGCATTGTGGTGATAAGTATTATTGGGTATGTGGCATGGTCATATGATGTGCTCGTGTTAGAAGAAGAGCGCCTAGGGTCTCTTGAGATAGAATAACCACTTTTTTTGGCGTATACTGATGCCTACACAATAATACACGAATTTAAGCAAGGTTTTTTAGCATGTCATCTCATGAGCATACGCCATTAATGCATCAATATCATGAACTAAAGCCTCGCTATCATGATGCATTGCTCTTTTTTCAGGTGGGTGATTTCTATGAACTATTTTACGATGATGCAAAAAAGGCAGCAGCTTTTTTAGGCATAACGTTAACCAGTCGCGGTAAAAATAAGGGCGAGCCTATCCCCTTATGCGGGGTTCCCGTTCATGCAAAAGACCATTACGTGGCAAAGCTCATTAAAGGTGGCTTTAATGTTGCGATATGTGATCAGTTAGAGCCTCCCGTGCAGGGTAAGGTAGTAAAGCGTGGCGTAACGCACGTTCTCACGCCGGGCACATTGACCGAATCAACACTTTTAGATGATAAAAAAGCATCATATCTTTTTTCTTTTTTCCCCGCACAAGATGCGTATGGATTATTATTTGGTGAATTATTAACAGCGCAATTATTTGCAACTACTATTCCCATACATGCCGAACGCTCAATAGAAGCAGAATTAAGCCGCTTTTTTCCTGATGAGATTATTGTTCCCGAAACGCCACAGGGCAAACAATTTATGGGAAAATTTAAGCAATTAGGCTATTGCACTACGCCATTTGTGGCGCATGAGGATATGCAACCGCAAGTGGACAGCTGGATTGAGCGCCAATTTGGGCATGCGATGGCTGTGAATATCAAACAGCAAGAAGCGTTGCAGTGTGCGGTTCGTTATTTTTATGCGTACGTGTATCGTAATCAACGTGAAGCACTTGATCAATTCAGTCAATTTAATGTATATCAACCTGATGAATTTATGATATTGGATGCTGCAACGCAACGTAATTTAGAGCTGGTAAAAAATAATCAAGACAGTACAACGCGCCATACTCTTTTTTCTGTGCTAGATCGCGCTCAAACGCCTATGGGCTCTCGATTATTACGTAAGTGGATTGTGCGGCCATTAGTCAAACAAAAAGCAATTGAACAACGTCAAGATGTTGTTGAACATTTTATAGGCAACAGCATGCTCGCACGTACATTGCGAGAGCTATTGGCTACTATTGGTGATATAGAGCGCATAGTTGGTAGAATCGCATTGGACCGCGCGCCAGTGCATGACTTTCTTCAGTTAAAATGTGCTCTTGAGATAATGCCGATACTTCTTTCTCATGTGCAATCATTCCGATTTTTGCCATTGATACAAGTAATAGAACAGCGATGCCATGGCTTTGAAAATGTACGTACTATATTAGCTGCCTCTATCAACGATGATGCAACAAAAGATTGGATCATAAAGCAGGGTTTTGACGAACACTTGGATCACCTGCGTGATCTTGTTGCCAATAGCAATCATAAATTACTGGAATTTGAACTGCGCGAGCAGCAAACAACGGGCATTGGATCGCTTAAAGTACGCTATACGCAAGTGTATGGCTATTACATAGAAATTACTCATACGCATGCGCATAAAGTGCCTAGTCATTATGTGCGTAGGCAAACATTGGTAGGCAAAGAGCGTTTTATAACGCAAGAACTGCAAGACCTTCAAGAGGAAATTGATTCAGCGCGTGTTACCATTGAAGGCCGTGAACGTGAACTTTTTGTTCAAGTTAAACGGTCTGTTGCGGCTCAAATAGGGCCATTGCGTAAGTTGGCTTATGCATTATGCAACTTAGATGTCTTGCTTGCGCTCGCGAATAATGCTGAGCATGGTAACTATGTGCGGCCGACATTTAATAATGAGCGTTCTCTTATTATTTCTGAAGGGCGCCATCCGGTTATTGAATCTCTTATGCATGAGCAATTCATTCCAAATGATACGGTACTGAATGATGAGCAGTGCTTGTGGATTATTACCGGTCCGAATATGGGCGGTAAGTCTACCTATTTACGTCAAGTAGCGTTGATTGCAATTATGGCTCAAATTGGTTCTTTTATTCCCGTTCGTCGGGCGTCTATGCCGTTGCTTGATCGTATTTTTACGCGGATTGGAGCGGGCGATAATTTGGCAGAAGGTAAAAGTACGTTCTTGGTTGAAATGGAAGAAACGGCAACTATTTGTACTGAAGCAACGCGTAACAGTTTGGTTATTTTGGATGAAGTAGGACGAGGAACGAGCACGTTTGATGGTCTTGCCATAGCGCAAGCAGTGGTTGAATATATCTATAATCGCATTGGTGCTCGCTGTCTCTTTGCAACACACTATCATGAGCTGACTATGTTGGGAGAGCAGTATCCGGGCATTGTAAGCTATCACGCTGCAAGCGCCAAAAATGACTCAGGAATAATTTTTCTCTATAAAATAATACTTGGGGCTGCCGATGGTAGCTTTGGCATCGAGGTGGGCAAATTAGCCCAATTGCCCAGCGAGGTTATAGCGCGGGCTCGTCATGTAGTGCAGACTCTACAACTTTCATCACACAGTTCCACTGGAGCAGGGTTTACTGCTCAGGCGGCTTTAGTGGCAGAAAATGCCAGGTTAAAACAAGCATTGGCGTTAACACAGGATGCAAAGGCAGAGCAGCTCAAGCAGCGGTTATGCTCTGTTGATTACGATAATTTATCGCCCAAAAAGGCATTAGATTTGTTGTGGGAACTTAAAGAGTTGCTTTAGACGGGTAATATGATATTGAGATAATGGGATAGCAATGAAGAAAGTAGTAACATTTCTGGTTTTAGCAATGTGCATGGTTAGCGTAACCATTATGGCCGCCAAAAAAAAGGGGCCAAGCGCAATACGACGACAAGAAAGGCGCCAAAAGCAGCAGGAAGAAGAGCGCAGGCAAGAAGAATACCGAGAGGCTTTTTCGGTAGATTCGATTATGCCATTGTTTGCACAAGAAAGACTCGAGAGGCAACGTGAAAATGAGAGAATAGGTGCCGAATTGATGACGATGATAACATTTGGCGTGATTCCCGTAGAAATTGGCGTAACGCTGGGGTTGGCTGCAGGCAGCTTTATTGGGTACCCGCGTGAAGGAGCGGTTCTAGGGGGAACTCTCGGATTGGTTTGTGGGGTATGTTGTTTCAGCGTCTTGCCAAAAGGACAAGGGCTTGGAACAGGTAACGCGTTAGCCAGCTATAAGCGGTTCAGCCGCAATGAATTTTGATGATCATTTCGACTAGACGATCTTTTTTCCCTGTGGTATAATGACCTATAACTAAGAGATTTTTGGCAATTATCTGTACATGCGGCACTGCCAGCATGTATGATTTCTAGGATATATCGATGCAAGAGAATAAGCCGCACACTGCTGGATCATATGCAATTATCGAAACTGGCAGCAAGCAATATCAAGCAATCCCTGGCAGAACAGTAGCTATTGAAAAAATAGTAGGTGAAGCGGGTGATGCAGTAACTTTTGACAGAGTGTTGTTACGCAAAGCAGAAGATGGGACAGTAGAAGTAGGTGCTCCTTATCTAGCTGCTCCAGTAGAAGCGACTATTGTAAAGCATGTCAAAGACAGAAAATTGATCGTATTTCGCTTTAAACGTCGCCAAAAAGTGCGTGTTAAAGCTGGCCATCGCCAACCAAAAACAGTAGTACGCTTTAATTAAGCAGACTACCTTCCCTTTTTAGAAACATTAAAGGCGGCAATTAATTGTCGCCTTTTTTCATGCCTAAAAATCCTTTCGATTGACTTTACTTTTTTACGCGTGGTAGAGCTTCTATGAAACAATATTTAACTTTCAAGGAGTTCTTCACATGAGATTTTCTACCACAAGTATTTCTTTAACGCTTTCATTATTGTGTAGTGGCTTATGTATTCAGGCACGGCATGATTATCAATATGTCGAATGTACTATAGTGCCAATGCAAGAAAGTGAAATGTATCAATCGCATCCTCACATACCAGGTCCGCGATCTCTCGCAACAAAGACAACGGGTAATGCTACGAGTACCAATTGGAGTGGGTATGCGGCTGCCAATAATTTTACGCATCCTACAACAAATTCCGTTTCTGCCGTATCGGCATCTTGGATTGTACCAACATTAACGGCAACCCATGATAATAGCTATTGTGCTATGTGGGTTGGTATTGATGGCTATTCAAGTTCAAGTGTGGAGCAAATAGGCACGAGTCATAATTGGGTAAATGGCAAGCAGCAAAACTATGCATGGTTCGAAATGTATCCCGGTGGCAGTTATGCCATTAACGGGTTTCCATTCAATCATGGTGATGTGATTAGCGCTTCAGTAGTCTATTCTGGTAACTATATTTTTACCTTAACTATTTATAATGAAACACAGGGTGTGTATTTTATTGTTCCTACATCGTATACAACATCGCGGACGGCACTTCGTAATTCTGCCGAATGGATTGTAGAAGCACCTTATAGTAGCGGTATTCTTCCTTTAAGTGATTTTATGACTGCCTATATGTGGGGCTGTTGGGCAACAATTAATAATGTTGCAGCGCCCATTGGTAACAATTCTTGGCAACACATTGGCATCGACATGATTACATCAAGTGGTGCTCATAAGGATAACACATCTCATTTATTGCCGGATAACAGCTCGTTTTTTGTAGTATGGGAGCACGAATAATTTTTTCGGTGGGGTTTTGAACGAAACCCCACCCCCCCCGTTCCAACAGCCTGTTGGATCCTTATTCAGTCGTAAGGGGAGCGACATACGTATTCGACTCTATTAATTTTTCTAGCTATGCCAAATTGCGAATACGTCTTTACCTCCCCGACAACTGAACATGAGTTTGCATTATAAATTTAATATTTTACCTATTTTCATCATCAGTGATTTTTGCGTTAGTAAAAATTATATCGAATGGCCTAAATCTCTAAAGGAGCTTTATAATGAAAATTTCTGTTAATATCTTTCCTTTAATGCTTTTATTGTTATGTAGTAGTGTATGGATGCAGGGACGGGAGGGCTACCAATTTGTTGAATGCGACATAATACCAATGCAGGAAAGTGAAATGCATCGCTCGCATCCGCATATTCCGGGTTCACGCTCGGGGGCGACAGAGACAATGGGTAATTCTACGAGTATCAATTGGAGTGGGTATGTTGCTTCTAATAATTTTAGTACTCCTTTAGCCAATTCGGTTTCCTCGGTATCGGGATCTTGGATAGTGCCTACATTAAAAGCAACATCCAATAACAGCTACTCTTCTATATGGGTAGGTATTGATGGCTACACGAGCCCAACGGTGGAGCAAATAGGTACGAGTCATAATTGGGTAAATGGCGCACAGCAAAATTATGCGTGGTTTGAGATGTATCCGGGAGGTAGCTACCTTATCAGCGGGTTCCCATTAAATCTTGGCGATGTGATTAGCGCGGTAGTTATCTATTCAGGAAATAATATTTTCACATTGGTTATTTATAACGATACGCAACAACTCTATCATGTAGTTCCTACTTCATACACAACATCAGCAACGGCACTTCGTGAATCTGCTGAATGGATTATAGAGGCGCCATATTTGAATGGTGTGCTTCCATTGAGTGATTTTTTTACTGCATATATGTGGGGCTGTATGGCAACAATTAACGGTGTTACTGCTCCTATAAACAACACTTCTTTAGGTAGTCGCAATTCTTGGCAATATCGTGGTATTAATATGGTGACTACAACGGGTGCATATAAAGACCAAACATCTGCATTATTGCTGGATCAAGGGTCATTTTTTGTGGTATGGGAGCATGAATAATTTTTTCGTTGGGGTTTTGAACGAAACCCACCCCCCTCCGACTACGCTTATCCGGGCCATCGGGCTCGGCAAGCTTTGACGGACAGGCCGTTCCTTTTATCATGAAGTGATTTTTGCGTTAGTAAAATTGTATCGAATGGTCTAATTTTCTAAAGGAGCCTTATAATGAAGATTTCTACTAAAAGTATTTCCTTAACGCTTTCGCTATTGTGTAGTGGCTTATGTATTCAGGGGCAGGGTGACTATACATATGTTGAATGTACCATAATGCCAATGCATGAAAGTGAAGTGCATCGTTCTTATCCGTATATTCCAGCTCCGCAAGGGACAACAAAGACTGCAGGCAATTTGATGAGCAACAATTGGAGCGGGTATGTTGCTGCCACTAATTTTACAACTCCTGCCGCAAATTCTGTGACTTCCGTATCAGCATCATGGGTGGTGCCAACTTTAGTGGCGACACCAGATAATAGTTATTGTTCTATATGGGTTGGGATGGATGGCCTTTTAAGTACAACGGTGGAGCAAATAGGCACGAGTCATAATTGGGTGAATGGTGTACAGCAGAATTATGCATGGTTTGAGATGTTCCCCGGCGGAAGTTATGTTATTAGTGGGTTCCCAGTCAACCCAGGTGATGTGATCAGCGGTTTTGTTAGATATACCGGTAACTCTGTTTTTGTTTTGACTCTTTATAACAATACTCAGAAAGTGTATTATACAGCTCCTGCTGCTCAGACAACATCAAAAACAGCATCGCGTAATTCCGCTGAATGGATTGTGGAAGCACCATATCTGAATGGAGTGCTTCCATTAAGTGATTTTGCAAATGCGTATATGTGGGGTTGTGGTGCGATTATTAATGGTGTTGCAGCGCAAATTGGCAATAACTCTTGGCCGCATATGGGCATCGACATGATTACCACAACTGGCGCATACAAAGACCAAGCATCTCCTTTATTGCCAGATAAAGGATCATTCTTTGTGGTATGGAGTCACGAATAAATTGTCCTATGCGGACAGCATAAAGGATTTTGCTTGCCCAAAATCCCTTAACCAAAAGGGCACCCTTCGACAAGCTCAGGGCAGGCAGTTGCAATTTTCATCCTGAGTGATTTTTTACGAATTTATGCTGTAAAAAATTGTATCGCAGGGCGTTTGACCCCTTATTCAGTTGTAAGGGGAGCGACATACGTATTCGACTCTATTAATTTTTCTAGCTATGCCAAATTGCGAATACGTCTTTACCTCCCCGACAACTGAACATGAATTAATACATGTAGATTAATCACGCTTCTCGTCACGACTCGCCACGACTCGCCACGACTCGCCACGATAGCCTTTTGGCGTAGCGGGTAGCCTTTTGGCGTAGTGGGTAGCTTTAGCGATGATGGATGAACATGAGTTTGCATTATAAATTTAATATTTTACCTATTTTCATCCTGAGTTTTTTGCATAGCAAAAAGTATCGAAGGGCCGACAACTGAACACGAGTTCACATTATAAATAAATTATCATGTTGCTTTTATCTCTCGTCATTCATCTCGAGTGATTTTTATGAAATAAAAATTGTATCGAGAGGCGGATAACCCGTTTTAAAATTTATCCTATTAAAAAATGCATTAAGGCAGGCATTTATTTATGCGATGATCGTATGCTGCGTATATGGCAGCGATGTTTGCGCGGCAACATTTTGTGTAAATTGCTCAAAGTTTGGATGATGCAAAGCGGTTAAGTTAATGTTTGTTTGTTTAGCATATTCATTTGGTGCAACCACGTTTTTGAGCTTGTCATCAATAAAATAATGCTCCCAATCGCCGGTATCACCAACAATAGATTGGCTATAAGCAAATGCTTTTTTATAATATTCAAAATCAGGTTTGCCTACATGCGATATATGAGGAGCATGAGATGCATCAGCAGAACCGATGACAAAGTATCCATCAACATGAAGTGGTTCTTTACCTTCTGCCGTTAAACGGGCGTCACTATACTGTTTTTTTGCTAAATACATAGGCTCATCATTATTGGTCCAGACAACTACTTTGGCACCTTCACGTTGACATTGTTGAATCCAGGCGATGGTATCATACAAAGGCGTGGCTGGTGCGAGTGCCGTTATAATTTTAGAACAATAGGGTTCAAGCCCTGGGTAATTCTTGGCAAATATACGTAAGTGATCATCGTGTCCCATTAGCTTGTTGCCTGCTTGGTCATAAAACCAGTTACCATAAACAAGCCTAACGAAACATGCTTTGACCAATGTTGGTAAATTCCAGAATAATGTTTTTGCAGTAACTTCAAAAGGGACTGTTTTCAAAGCTGCTTTAAACTGGGTAAAGGGAGGCACATCTTCAGCTACAATCCCGTCATAATCGATATTTATGCATGTATCGCTTAATTGCAGTGTAGGTGTGGATGCGAGGCGTAAGAGATTTGTAGGTACGTTATAAGCAGAAATAGTGCCATAAAATATTGCAGTAGTAAGAAATATAAAACGATAGTTAACCATGATAACTCCCTTTAAATATACTGTTTTTTAGGAGGAAAACGCTTTAAAGGCCACCCCTATTCATATTCTAATAGTATAAGAAGGGTCATTTTTGTCAAGAATAGGGGGGGTTATAGGGTTAAAAACGGGCTGAAATCTGAAATTTAAGTCGGGATTTTTCGGGTTTGAATGGGTCAAAGTTGACAAAAACAGCTCATTTGTTACAATTAGAATATGAAAGAGTGGGGGAATAATTTTTTGGAGGTTATTATGAATACAATCAATAAAAATTTTTTACGTGTTGGTATTTTAGCTTTTGCTATGGGTATTCCTATGATATCCCACGCTATAAGTTTTAATTTTTGGGGTACGCAATTCAATATATTTGCTTTTTCTGAAATCATTATTTTTAAAAGAAGTGGTGCTCTAAAAACACAAGGATCTGTTATACCCGCATATGAAGATGATTGTTTTGTGGTATCAGGAGACACGGTACTGGTTAATGGCAAAGCTGTTGACACCACTATTGAACGTTCGGGAGTTGAAGAACCTCAGGCATTGCAACAAAAAGAATATGACGTATTAGATATTCCTGATTATATAGCAGAAGTTAAGCAGTTAAAAGATGGACAAGATTGTTTCATCTGTGACAGTAGCTTTTTAAAGCATATAGCTATTTCAGAAGATAATGGAATTTTAAAGGCTCGGCTTAATAAAACAGAAGGTCGCGTGGCATATAACATAGGTGATAAACCAATGTGTATTGCATATTTGCGCAAAAATTCTGATAATGTAAGTCCTAAGCCAGTATCTACGTACCATACAAAAATGTATTAAAATAAAAATACAGCAGTAATTCGAAAAACTATAAAAGGTCAGCTCAATGCTGGCCTTTTATAGTTTTATGATCTTTTCTAAGCTCTTATTATGGCCGCCGAGGATTATTTTGTCATGTTCTTGAATAACATGTTCTGGGTCAAGAGAGGTGACCTGTTCACCTTCTTTGATGCCTACATAATGAACGCCATAATTACGGTATAGATCGAGCTCAGATACCTTTTTACCAATAAAAGGGGCGGGTGCGAGTGATTGGCTTATGGAATAATCTTTGCTCAGGCGAATAAGATCAGTAAATGGCGAGCTTAAATTATCGGCAACACGAATGCCAATCTCTTGTTCTGGTAATATAACGCGATCGGCGCCTACAATTTTGAGTATTTCTTTATGAATATCATTTATGGCACGTGCGATAACGCGCGCTACGCCTAATCGTTTTTTAAGAAGAGCCGTGATCAAAATTGATTGGGCAAAATTTTCGCCCATTGCCACAATAACGGTATCCATTTCATCAACACCGATGCTTTGCAACGATTTGTCATCGGTGACCCGCATGCAGATAGCCTGTGTAACTTGATCTCTGATGGAAGCAATGATGGATTCATTACTATCAATAGCGAGTACTTCCATGCCATTTTCAGTGAGTAGGGTTGCTACTTGACGGCCAAAACGACCTAATCCAATTACGCAAAATTTCATATATGTCCTTATCTGATAATTTTTTATCCGAGCATAACCCGTTCTTCTGGGTACGAAAATTCAACTTGCTCTGTAGGTTTTCTAAATTTTAAGCTCAGAAGAAGGGTGAGCGATCCGATACGGCCCACAATCATGCTAGTAATAATAATAATTTTACCTATGGATGATAAACTACTGGTAACATTCGGTTCTAATTCTATACCAAGTGTACTGAAAGCACTTACGGTTTCAAAAAATATATCTGCAAAAGCCAGATCTGGCTCTGTGATGAGAAGTAAAAAAGTGCTTACAATAATCCATAAAACACTGAGTGATATAATGGCAATTGCACGATATACCTGATCGCATGCAATAGTGCGGTTATGAAGTTGTATAGAAGTTCTTCCTGCTATGGTTGCTTTAATTGCCGCTATAAAAACAATAAGAGTGGTGAGTTTAATGCCACTACCTGTCGATCCTGGCGATGAGCCGATGAAAGCGATAATCATCAGAAAAAAGAGCGTTGCAGGTTGTAGCGCGGTAACTTTTGTTAACATAAAACCCGAACCTTTAAATGATATGGCATGGAAAACGGCAACCAAGGAAGCAAATGGAAGGGGGATGCCATTAAGACTGTGCGTATGTTCGAGTACCAAATAAAGTAATGTAGTAAAAGCTATAAGAAAGAACGTTGTTTGTATAATAATGGTGCTGTGCAATGAAAAGCGATAGCGCTTTTGAGCGATACGAGCAGCGGTTAATTTTGCCAATTCATACCAGGTAATAAAACCAAAGCCACCGCAGAACATAAGTATGATGGTTATAAAAAGAAACGCTATATTACTACCATAATGCTCAACAATGCATTGATTTATGATAATGCCTGCATTACAAAAAGAAGAAATGGAATGAAAGCAGGCAAAGAAAAATGCTTTAGAGGCGGGAACATGTTCTTTTATAATATTGAAAATAAATAAGCAGCCTAAACTTTCGCATACAAGTGTAATAAGCACGATAAAAAGGAGGGTTTGCCGTACCTTTTTCCATGATTCTACTTCAAGGAGCTCTCCGGCCATTACATTAGCGGCAAGACTCACGTTCACAAATAAATAGACAAAAATCAGCGTTATAGTAATAAGGCCGATGCCACCAATTTGAATAAGTGCCAAAATAACACTTTGGCCAAAATGAGTAAAATGCTCCAATGGAATAGTGAACAGCCCAGCAACACAGGTAGCTGATGTGGCGGTAAAAAAAAGGTCAATCAAAGAAATAGGAATAGTGCGTGCTTGGGGTAATGATAGCAATAACGTACCTATGCCAATGGCAACAAGGATTGAAAGTACGATAATGCGACCGGGTGACATATAAAAACGCAAGGCACTATTCATGTATTTCCTACATTAATGCAAAGGTAGGTTCAATATTACTTTTTCTGTTCTACCACATCATGAATGTATCTTGCAATGTGCGTGAGAGGAATGCGTTTTTGTTCCAATGTGTCACGATTTCTTATAGTTGCGCAACCATCCTGTTCGCTGTCAAAATCATAGGTAATGCATAACGGCGTGCCAATTTCATCTTGACGCCTGTAACGTTTTCCAATAGATCCAGATTCATCGAACATAACAGCAAGGCCTTCTTTTTTAACTTCTTTATAAAGTTTTTCGATAGGCTCGGTTAATTTTTTACTTAATGGCATAAAAGCTGCTTTGATTGGTGCAATACGGGGATCAAGGCGCAAAACGGTACGCGTTTCACCTTCTACTACATCTTCATAATAAGCATCAAATAAAAGCGTAAGGAAAAGACGATCTACGCCTACTGAACATTCTACAATATGGGGCATATAAGATTCTTTGGTCTCTTCATCAAACACCGATAAATCTTTTTTGGCGAATTTAGTATGTTGCGTAAGGTCAAAATCTCCGCGATCTGCGATACCTTCAAGTTCTTTCCAGCCGAAGGGGAATTCATACTCAACGTCATTGCAGCGACTTGAATAATGCGCAAGCTCGTCAGCGGCATGAGGGCGAATGCGAATGCGCTCGGGGGTGATACCAAGATTTATAAAAAACTGTTTACGTTGGTCGGTCCAAAATTCAAAAAAGTGAGAAACGTCTTCTTTTTTGCAGAACCATTCCATTTCCATTTGTTCAAATTCTCTCATACGAAAGAGAAATTGCTTGGGCGTAATTTCATTACGAAAGGCCTTGCCCAGTTGGGCTATACCAAAAGGAATTTTAACACGGTTGGTAGAAAGTACGTTTTTAAAATTAACAAATATGACTTGTGCCGTTTCTGGTCTGAGATATGCAACACTGCCATGCTCTGCAGATGCGCCTGCATGAGTTTGAAACATCATGTTAAATTGTCTAACACTTGTCCATTCTTTATTGCCACAATGGGGACAAGGTTTATTGATATTGAAGTCTGGATCATCAGCACGATATCTTTTTTTGCAAGACATGCAATCAACCATAGGGTCATTGAAATGATCAACATGGCCAGAAGCTTGCCACATAGCTTCAGGTCCCAAAAGGGCACCTTCTAGAAATAAAATATCAAGATCTAGTTTTTTAAGTGAATTAATCCATGCCTGACGGATATTTTGTTTCATGCTTGCGCCCAGTGGCCCAAAATCATATACCCCATTAAGACCGCTGTAAATTTCAGCTGTTGGATAAACAAAACCCCTTCTTTTACACAATGCAACAATTTTTTCAAGGGTTACTGAACGGGGGGTATTCATGAAGAAAAGCTCCTGAGTATAAGCATATACGCGCATCTGATATACATTAAGAATGTAAAGCCTTAGATAACTTTTGGCAATAAAATTAGTTATTATGACGTGTAAAATTGATTCGCGTTGTTTGTGGCAAGTGGTTTTTTTATGCACATTACGCTAGACTCACGCATGATGATGGATACTAAAAAACACTAGTAGGGAAATAAAAATATGGATAAACAAAAGATTTTTCTTTATGTGCGCGGACTTATTATTGGTATAAGTTGTATAGGTGTTATATGGATACTAAACAGGCAGCGATTATTGCATAATCGTCTTGAATGTATTGAATTATCATCGCCACATAGAAGTGATTGTGCTGATACGGCGCACATGCAAAATAGCGTTGTTGAGCGCGTTGTTTCTACTGCGCAGCTATGGCGACCCATTCAGGAACAAGTGTGTGACACGGTAGTGCAGATTTTTGCACATGTGTCGGCCCTTGATATGTTGCACCCTTATGCACCGCCATCGCAGGGGCAATCTGCCGGTAGTGGTTTTTTTATTAGTGAGCATGGTGATCTGATTACGAATGCACATGTGGTAAATCAGGCAGAATCTATGTGGATTCAAATTCCTTCACTGGGTAAACATATTATTGATGTGGAGCTTGTTGGTATAAACCCAGAACGTGATCTCGCGTTATTACGTGTAACGCCAAAAAGTCTTGAAACTATCAGAAAAGAATTGGGTGCAATTCCATTTCTTTCTTTGGGAGATTCTGATCTTGTACGTCGATCAGATGAAGTGCTTGCATTGGGCTATCCATTAGCGCAACAATCGCTCAAAAGCACCACGGGCGTGGTGAGTGGTCGCGAACATGAATACATTCAAACGAGTGCTCCCATTAACCCTGGAAGTTCTGGTGGCCCATTACTGAATGCTCGTGGCGAAGTAATTGGTATTAATGCTGCCGGTGTTACCCAAGCGCAAAATGTGGGATATGCGATACCCGTTAATACGCTTAAAAGTATTTTGCCTGATTTGTATAAAGTGAAATTATTACACAAGCCGTTTTTAGGTGCTGTGTTTAGCAGTGCAACGGCAGCGCTCGTAGAATTTTTAGGGAATCCACAACCAGGTGGTTCGTATCTTGTTGAAGTGATACCAGACAGCACGCTGGATAAAGCTGGCTTTGAACGTGGAGATATGATTTATGAAGCAAATGGCTATAAAATTGATAGATTTGGTGAAATGAGCGTGCCATGGAGCGAAGATAAAATATCATTTTCTGATTACATATCACGTTTATCTATTGGCGATAAAATTAATATTGTATTTTATCGCAAAGGCAAGCGTATGGAACGTTCAGTTGATCTTAACTTTACGACGTTACCATCAGTGCGTACCGTATATCCCGGTTATGAGCCAATAGATTATGAAATATTTGCAGGTATGGTGGTTATGGAATTGACCAAAAATCATATAGCTTTATTTGGTGAACGAGCGCAGGGTCTTGCAAAATTTCTTGAGTTGCGTAATCAGCGTGAGCCTGCTCTTGTTATTACCCATATTTTTTCAAATTCGCAGCTCTATCGTTCGCGAACGCTCTTTATTGGTTCGACAATTAATGAGATCAATGGCATAAAAGTGACTACTTTAGAAGAATATCGACGTGCCATTAAACATGGCGCAACCAGTAAATATTTAACTATTTTAGCATCGGATAATGTAAGACGTGCATCGGATCATGTTTTTGTGGTATTGGGAATGGAATATTTACTTGAAGAAGAGCCACAACTTTCTAAATCATTTAAATATCCGCTTACTCAAATGTCACAAGATTTATTGCGAGCTCGGCAAGCATCTCAGGCAACAAAGGCAAAGAAATAATGGCAAAAAAAAAGATGCGGCTTGATTTTTTAGTGGCAGAGCGATTCCCTGAGTATACCATGCCTCAAATTCAAACATGGATTATGCAAGGTAAGGTATTAATTGATGGCATGCCAGAAACAAAAGCGGGGACTCAGGTAGCGCTTGATGCGATAATTACGTGTAATGCGCATATTCCTAAATATGTTGGACGTGCAGGATTTAAGTTGGAAAAAGCGCTTACTCATTTTAACATCGACGTTTCGGGATTAACGTGTCTTGACGCAGGAATTGCTACGGGTGGGTTTACCGATTGTTTATTGCAACATGGCGCACAGAAAGTATACGGCATAGATGTTGGCTATGGTGACGTGCACGAAAAAGTGAGGCGTGACCCACGGGTTGTGTTGCTTGAACGTACGAATTTGCGCCACATATCTCCAGAAATGATTGGGGATCTCGTTGATGTAGTAACTCTCGATCTCTCATTTATTTCTGTGCTAAAAGTAATGGAAGCAGTTGTTGCGTGCATGAAACCGCATGCGCAATTGATTGTATTAATAAAGCCGCAATTTGAAGCCAAAAGAGAAGATGTTGGGCCTGGCGGTGTGATTACCGATCCGGCAGTGCATGCGTATGTTGTAAAAGAGATGGTTGCCGGTATTGAAGCGTATGGATTTACGAATGTTGGCGTTGTTGAATCTCCTATTCTTGGAAGATCTGGCAACAAAGAGTTTTTAGGCTACTTTCAAAGGAATGCTCCATGAATATTAAAAAAATGATGTTAGTTGGTTTTGTTCTGATAGCGCATCAATTGGTTATATCTATGGAAGAAACAAAGCGAGAACCAATAATCGTTAAAGGCGATGTGTATCTTGTGCCTAACCCGTTGCGCCAAAAGAAGAATTTTTTTTATGGTGACATGTTGAAATGGAATCTATGCACTGAGCATGGAAAGGATGTGGTACTGGCAGATAAAGAATGGTTAGTTCAGGTATGGGCTGGCAATAAACAGGATGCACCGTTTAAGACAGAAAATGATATGTGCGAAAAATACACATGGGGATTTGGAGACCATCCTATTGTTAAATTTTTTCCTTTTCATTTACCATACGCACTTCTCAAAGATAAACATGAAGGTGACATTTTTTCATTGTATACCAGTCAACCAGATGGCCTTGTTAAAGTTCAGCTGACATGTAACCAATTGCGAGCTCGTAATAATAATGGGCAAACATTTGATGAATATTTGCGGATGTTGGTAAAAGATTCGGGGCACATAGCTATAAACAGCTAATCTTCAACCAAGTGTTACAAAAGTCGTTGTGCTTCTTTGGCGTAGGCTGCGTTAAGGACCATAATAGTATCAAGACTCATTGTTTTGCGTTGCTCTCGTGTAAGCGGCTCTTTTGAAAGTAATGTTGCCAATAGATCGTGAAGGTCAAATGAAACAAGTAATAATTTGCGTTGTAATTCTTGTTCTTTGAGCACAACGGAAGTGGTGCCAATTGGGCCAAGTAACACAAGAGCAGGATTATTGCGGCTATATTTGCGCTCAATATCGTCAAGTTGTCTGCCAATTGCAGCAATTTTTTTATGTGATATGTCATCATGATCAGATGGCGCATGCCTTGTTATTGCTTGTCGCGTTATGCCTGCGATGCGTTGAACTTGGTGTAATATATCAAAAAATGATACATCAAGCTCATGTACAAGAGATTTTTTATGCACGCTAATATAACGTTTTAAACGTTGTACAAGAGTTGTGACTAAAAAAACAAGTGCTGCAAGAATTAAAAGATCTTTTAAAATGGATTTTTTTTTATCTATCACGTGCAACCCCAATTAGTAAGAGAGTATGCCCCTTCATCTGTTATCCTACCTATCAGTGGCAAGAGGGTCAAGGTTTTACGTTTTTGCCTTGTCGGTAACCTTTTTTGCCTTTATACTGTTCGAGAATTGTTTAAAAATATACTTGTAGAGAGAAAGTAAATACCTATGTATGTTATTGCAGCGTTGTTATTGTTTTGTACACATAACTATCTTAAACCAGAACCAATTGATTTTGATCAATCTTCAGGGATAAAGAAAGAAAAAAAGATATTAGAAGGTGATGTTTTTCTTGTGCCTAATGTTCCTAGTAAGGCAAAAGAATTTTGCGAAGGCTGTTGCATTTATGGTAGATGGAACGTACGAAGTAAAGATAGTGATAGCAAAATGCCAGTTGCAAAAGATGATTATTGTATGGAAATATGGATGACAAGCAAAGATGAAGAAGATGTTCTGACGGCTATACAAGAGCAAGAAAATCGTGGCGTAAGTTGTAATTGGGCAGATCATGGTCATCCTGTAGTTGGATCATATGTTAGGATGAACTACTTGCCGTATGAACTATTGAAAGATAAAAAAGAGGGCGATATTGTTGAGTTTGACTATCATCATCCAGGCACAGGAAAAGTGTTTGGTATGCGCTTGACCTGTAGGCAGCTTGCATATCGTTATAGGGAATGTGGGGATTTCCAGACCTGTCTTGAAAACATGCTTAAAAGGGCAGCTTATTGGGAGGCCTGGTTACAAAAAGAAGAATCTGAAGCTAAAGAGGCTAAACCTGAACCAAGCGATTCAACTGCTACAACTGAATCAGCAAGTTGATATAAAACAGGAACTTATCACTTTGCTGCAACAGCGCAAATGAAATAAGCTGTTCAAATCCCATTTTTTTTGTTATATATATACAAGTTAATGTGCGCCTGTAGCTCAATTGGATAGAGTACCGGACTTCGAATCCGTTGGTTGCAGGTTCGAGTCCTGCCAGGCGCACCATCTATGACTATCCCCATATTCTATCATCGTATCAAATGGCTATTTTTTCCTTTTGCAGGATAATAAAGTTAAATATACGATTAAATTCACCACGCTCATCTTTGTAAGCGCTTTCGTCAAAGCTAAAGCTTTTGATAATGGGAAAGCCTTTATTCTCGCAATAACGTTCGAGGCGATTTACTTGCGCTGGCAATGAAAGGCCTGCTTCTTTCTGCTCTTCAGTACTCACACGTGCAATGATGATGGCTTTCACGAGTTCGGTTCCTTTATTCGATGGGCTTTTTGATATTAGAACCGCTACAGTGTAGCAGAAAATATTGTGCCCTAACATGACATTTTTTTGTTATAATTAAGATTATAAAAAACAGCTTAATAAGGGGGCTAAAAAATGAGCGAACTGCAAAACAAAAAAGATAGACTTATTACTTTTGATACTGGCCAGATCTTATATCCGTCTTCGAATGGAATAATAACTGCTATTCATGATGACGCAACTGCGTTTATTAAAGAATTAGCAATTCGAAAAACAAGGGCCGAATTAACGTTAGAAGACATTTTAGAAATTCAAAGGAAAGCTTGTCCGGAAGGTCCTTTTGGCTTTAGGGGACCTGGAATATATGAGATCAAGACTTTAACAACAACAGGGCGTATTATATTACCTTTATATCACGAAGTAATAGATAAGAAATTGCCAGAAAAGCTTGTTCATTGGATCAATGTTGTGTCAGGAAACCGAATTGCGGTTGCAGCGATTGCCCATGTTTTACTGGTTGGTATGCATCCCTTTGAAGATGGAAATGGGCGTACGGCACATCTGTTAATGAATCTTATTCTTTTGCAAGAAGGTTTACCTTGTATATCAATTGATGATTTCTTTGCATATGGAGAAGCATTATCTGTAATATATTTGCCCAATCAAATGGCATTATTTGAGATATTAGAAAAAACTGAGGCTGATGAAAAGGGTCCTCAAGTAGCTCTATTTTGTGAATTATTGCATGAAATTGTCTGTCGACGTTTAGATTTGTAACTACTTAATCGCACAGCCGTCATCTTTTCTACTTGTTCGCGTAATACTCCAAAGGTCGCTTGTCGAGCATTAGGCAATGTAATGTTACGTGCATCGTCCATGAACTGATACCAACTGCGTGTTGAATATTTTGCAAACATCACGCGCAATTCTCGCGGTGTTAAAACATCATATGCTTTCTTTAAGCCATAGAGTTGTAGAATTTTCTTAGGCCCCATGTGTGGGTTATTCACAATTAACGCAGCAAGTAAATCTTGATCGCTGCGGGGTTTATAGTCTAATAGTATCGGTCTTGTGCGTTCAAGCTCATCTATATAATGCAATAGCACCTTTTTTGCGATCATTTTTTTAAATAAACCCTTAAAGGTGAGTGTCGTTGTGATATTCAATTTCTTAAAGAGCTGTTTCATCTTTTTGCGTTGATTCAACCGCACTTCCATACGCAATACTTCTAATTTATGCGATTCCTGTAAGGTGCGAATCTCTTCAAACGATAACATTATGTCTTTTTCAATTGAGCGCTTATCGCTGCGCTTTGCCATTTCAAGATCACGAACTTTGTCATAAAAGGCAATTTCATAGGCATTGCAATGCCACTTGTGGCTATGTCCTTCATTGCGGTAATCAGTCTGATTAACATCAAGTGAGAGCTTTATATTTGCTTGTTTGATCTTATTGATAAAGTGATATGGTGTTGCGCCATCAGTGAATACAATATTCTTTGCATAGTGAATAGTGATTACCGAAGCTTTCTCTAATGCCGTTGCGGTAACTTCAACGCCCATCTGGCCTAAAACAACAACTAATTTCTTTATAAGCTCAGGAAAATCTTTCTGTTGCAGCTCATTGAAATTATTTCCCAGCAACAGCTTGGGCAATGAAAGTTCAACTTTGAGCATGACTTCCCGATTGCCATGTGTGTTCTTGCGTTGGCCAAGTGTCAAGCGTGGTTTGTAGATTTCATTTCTTAGTTCTGTTTTGGAGGGATTTTGCTTAGAGATAATATTACGATCAAACTCAGAAAGAACCCAATGAGCTGAAGGTTTGAACAGTTCAGGGGCAGTGATAGTGAACATATTTTTGCTGAGCGTCAAAACAATGGTATCGACCATAATTTCTCACAAGTTATGTAAAAAAACTCAGATTAAGAGTTTATACGAAATTATATCTTTTCCATCATTTTGTTTTGCTTTTAGATATACGAATTATTCGCCACTAAAGGTGTTGCCACGAATAAATAAATTACCGCCTTCTTTTCTGAGCAATTTGCGTTCGGTATATGATGATGGGTTGCAAAATTTGTTTTGCAGATTATGCCAAAATTTCTGCGGTAAATTCATTTTGTTATAGCGCATTTGATAATCTGCTTTAATGCGATTTTTTTATTGGGCGAAATAGGTGTCCACATTCGTATGAAATGTATCGAGCGCTTCTTGATTATTTGCATATGCTTTGAATGAAACATTTGCACGAACTTTTGGATTGGTAGGATCTAACATTAAATCACCAGTTAGTATCATGCGTGCTTGGGGGTCTTTAATTTGAATTTTTGATGGTGTATGCATCATAGTTTCGATAAGTTTACTCGGGGTTTTAATTACATTTTCGGATTCTTGAATAGGATATTCTGTTTTAACTCCCCATTCTTTGGAAGGATACGCGATTTTATTAAGCAAGTGTTTATCTTTAACTTCCGCTTGTAGCAAAATGCCTGTATCGATTGCATTACCAAGTTTGTTTACCTCATCATAAAGTTTCCAGCTTGTCTCATTTAGTTCTCGGCTGTATTGACTAGAAATGTCTATTATAGGAGTAAATGGATTTTGTGCGCTTCTCTTTTGCAACCAAAAATATAATGCAGATTCGCCTTCTTGTGTTGAAGGTAAACCAAGGCTACAAGACATTAAATTTGCTGCTACATCTTCATACGCATCCATCTCCGTACCAATGGATAGATATTCTTTACGCTTCTCTTTTTCTGAAGCGGAGTTATAACGCCAATTTCTTAACATTAACCATTGACTTGGTTTTTCTGGTTCTCCTTGCAATGCACGAATTAACTCCTCTGCTTGTGTTCGTATATAAGAGTCTCCATATGCGTAAGGATTTGTTGAATGATAGAGCGCTGTTCCACCTTCAGTATGAATTTTTTCATCTTCTGCAATAACTTTATTAAGAGTTGACATCTGTTTTGGGGTAAATAAATTACGAGCAAAATTAAGGCTGTACCATCGTGGATTTATCAAAGGTTTACGGTTTGTTGCAAGCAATATATTTTTCTCTATCTGCTCCCGATTTGCAATAGGGTCGGGATAAAAGAGTTGTGCTTGTGAAGGTGTTATTTGTAATGTGCCTTGTTTTTCTAACGTGTCTAATTGTTTTTTATGAGCACGCAATTCACGTTCTGATGCATTCAAAAATTGTTCCAGATTATAACTTTTAGGTTGAATGACATCATTGCCCGCCAAAAGGGGTATGGTTGTAATAAGTATGCCAATGTAAAAAACGTGGCCCATCTGGTTAACCTCCAAAATCATTCTCCGCTAAAGGTGTTGCCCCGAATAAATAAATTGCCGCCTTCTTTGTTGAGTAATTTGCGTTCTGTATAAGATGATGGCATGCATAATTTGCTTTGTAGGTTGTGCCAAAACTTTTGTGGTAAGTTCATTTTATTATAGCGGATCTGATAATCTGTTTTTATACGATTTTTTTGTTGAGCGAAATAGGCATCTATCTTGGTATGAAATTTATCAAGAGCTTCTTGATTATCTGCATAGGCATTAAATGCAACATTCGCACGCACTTTTGGGTTAGTCGGATCCAACATAAAATCGCCAGTCAAAACGGTACGTGTTTGAGGTCCACCCAATTGGGGTGAATGCCAAGTGTCAGTTTCAAGTGCTGATGGTTTGTGCATCATGGTTTCAAAAACTTCTTGGGAGGTTTCAAGCGTACGTTTCGATTCTCCAGCCCCTATTTCGGGTTTCCATTTATACCCATAACCACGAGAAGGGTACATTAATTTGTCCAGTAAACGTTTATCTTTAACTGCTGCTTGTAGCAAAATGCCCGTGTTTATTGCATTATCAAGCTTTTCTATTTCATCATAAAGCTCATAAGAAATATTTTCTAATTCTGGTCCATATTGACCAGAAATGTGCAATGGGGGAAGGACATGCTTTTTACTACTTCCTTTTTGTTTCCAAAAATATAATGCCGATTCCATACGTCCAATATATGGTAATCCAGTGCTACAAGATATCATATCTGCAGCTATATGAGGAGCTTCATCATAAGCATTTCCCGTATCAATTCCCATAAGGCCAGTGGCTAAGTATTGTTGACGTTTACCTTTTTCTGTAGAAAAATTATCTCGCCAATTTCTCAGCATGAGCCATTTACTTGGTGCAACTGGTTGTCCTTGTAATTCACGAACCATATCCTCTGCTTTGGTGCGAATATATGATTGTCCATATGCAAATGGTACGGTTGAATGGTAGACGGTTGCACCACCTTTGGCATGTATTTTTTCATCTTCTGTCATAACTCTATTGAGTTCTGACAATTCTTTTGGAGTAAATACTGTGTGTGCAGCATTGCCGCCATACCACCGTGGATTTATCCATGGTTTTTTACCACCTGCATAATCATAAGCCCCTTTTTCAAATTGCTCACGATTTTCGATAGGATCAGGATAAAATAGTTGCGCTTGTGAAGGTGTTATTTGTAATGTGCCTTGTTTTTCTAACGTGTCTAATTGTTTTTTATGAGCACGCAATTCACGTTCTGATGCATTCAAAAATTGTTCCAGATTATAACTTTTAGGTTGAATGACATCATTGCCCGCCAAAAGGGGTATGGTTGTAATAAGTATGCCAATGTAAAAAACGTGGCCCATCTGGTTAACCTCCAAAATCATTCTCCGCTAAAGGTGTTGCCCCGAATAAATAAATTGCCGCCTTCTTTGTTGAGTAATTTGCGTTCTGTATAAGATGATGGCATGCATAATTTGCTTTGTAGGTTGTGCCAAAACTTTTGTGGTAAGTTCATTTTATTATAGCGGATCTGATAATCTG
>Ga0206924_1010_pt1 | contig 70698 bp, 71 predicted proteins | sample Alteio_BWOrgHeat_61_FD_152947 | JGI IMG/M metagenome (GOLD analysis project Ga0206924, IMG submission 152947) | Enriched cells from forest soil in Barre Woods Harvard Forest LTER site, Petersham, Massachusetts, United States -... | ecosystem: Environmental > Terrestrial > Soil > Temperate forest >...
CCACGAGTTTGTCGGCGACGATGCCGCCGAGCCCATCGATATCGAGCGCGCCGCGCTTGGCAAAGTATTCGAGGCGGCGCGTGAGTTGCGCAGGGCAATTCACGTTCTCGCAGACCCATACGGCAAAATTCGGGTCGCGCTTTACAGGGGTGCCGCAAGCCGGGCATTTGCCATCGATATGCGCGAGAAAATCAAACGGCGGTGTGTGCGGCGGTCGTTTCTCCATCACGACCTTCACGACCGCGGGAATGACTTCACCCGCTTTTTCGATGACCACCGTGTCGCCAATGCGGATGTCCTTGCGCTTGATCTCGTCCTCATTGTGCAGCGTCGCGCGGCTGATCGTGCTGCCGCGCAACAGCACGGGCTTCAGTTCGGCCACCGGTGTCAGCACTCCAGTGCGGCCCACCTGCACGGTGATGCCCAGCAACTGCGTCTCTGCCTGCTCGGCGATGTATTTCCACGCCTTGGCCCATTTCGGCGCGCGCGAGTGGTAGCCGACGAGGTCGCGTTGCGCGAGGGAGTTCAGCTTGATGACTGCGCCGTCCGTTTCGAAACCAAAGCCGTCGCGGATGGAGTCGAGCTCTTCGATCGCTGCCATGACCTCCTCGGGTGTCTCGCACACGCGGGTGAATTTTGGCGTGTGAAAGCCCAATGACTTGAGCCAATCGAGCAGCTCCGCTTGTGAAGCCGGGGGATCGACGCTGATTTCCCCGATGCCATAGAGCACGATTTCCAGCGGACGCCGCGCGACGAGCGCCGGGTCCAGTTGCTTGAGCGTGCCGGCCGCGGTGTTACGGGCGTTGGCGAAAGGCTCCTCCCCCGCCGCGATCATTTCCTCGCGGATGCGCTGGAAACCGGCCACAGGCAGATAGACCTCGCCGCGCACTTCCAGGACTTCGGGCGGATGCTTGCCGTGCAACCGCAATGGCACGCTGCGCAGCGTCTTGAGATTTTCCGTGATGTCGTCGCCGGTTTCTCCGTCGCCGCGCGTCGCGCCGGTTTTGAGCAACCCATCCTCATAGCGCAGGCTCACCGCCAGGCCATCGACCTTCGGCTCGACCAACCACGCGAGCTTTTCACCGGGCACCAATTTTTCCACGCTCACGATCCATTTCCGCAGCGCCTCAAAGCCTTCCTTGGCGAAAAGATTGTCCAGCGAAAGCATCGGCACCGCGTGGCGCACTTGCTTGAAGCCCGCCGTGGCCTTCTCGCCCACCCGCTGGGTTGGTGAATCGGGCGTAATTAGTTCCGGATGGGCTTCTTCCAGATCACGCAACTCGCGGAACAAGGCGTCGTAGTCCGCGTCGGAAATCGTCGGGGTCGCTGCGTCGTAATAGCGCCGGTTGTGCTCCTCGATCTGCTCACGAAGGTGGACGATGCGTGCTTGCGTGGTGGGCATAAATCCGGGCGGCGGGATTGTGTGAACGGCGATGTTTCACGATAGTGGAGCCATGGAAAGTCCAAAGCGCATTCTCGGCCTCGAAGGCGGCGGCACTAAAACGAACTGGGTGCTGCTCGCCGGCGATGGCGCCGTGCTCCGTGAAGGCCTGCTCCCCGCGGCCAACCTGCGCCTCATCACCGACGGGACGTTGATCGATCTTTTTTCCGTGCTGCCCCACGATGTCACCCACGTCGGCGCTTTTCTGGCCGGTTGCGCGACGGAGGATGACCGCGCGCGGCTTTATGCACTCGCGGTTCGATCCTGGCCGGGTGTGCGCATCGCCATCGGCAGCGATCGCGATTCCGGCCTGGCCACGGCCTTCCGCGACGGCGACGGCATCGCGGTCATCGCCGGCACCGGCGCGGCGGTGCATGGGCGCAAGGGCGACCAGATCGAAAAAGCCGGCGGCTGGGGACACCTGCTGGGCGACCGTGGCGGCGGCTACGATCTCGCTCGGCGCGGGTTGCGCCTTGTGCTGACGCACTACGACTTGAACCAGGAGATCACGCCGCTCGCGGAGGAGATCCTCCGCACGCTCAGTCTCAACCGGCTGCAGGATTTGGTCGGGTGGGCCATGCAGGCGGACAAGATGAGCGTCGCGCGACTCGCCCCGGCCATCTTTCACGCCGCCAGGATGGGTGACGCGCAGATGCTTTCCACGATCGAGACGGGCGCCGAACTGCTGGCGTAATACACGCGCGCCGTAGCTGGGCGCCTCGGATTTTCTGACGCGCCCGTGCGCCTCATCGGCGGCCTGTTCACACACCACGAGGATTACGTCGCGCTGTTCAAGTTCCGGCTCAGCATGCTGCTGCCGAAAGCCACCGTGGAAGTGTGTGCCGAATCGGGTGCCTTGGGCGCAGCGTGGCTGGCGGAGCACACCGAAAGCGCGCCACCCGCTCGCGACACCGCCGTGGTCGAGGATGCCGAGGCCCTCGCGGTTGCGGCGACAGAGCAAAGCAATCCGCGTTCAGCGGATCTCGACCGAAAATCGACCGCCGAACTCGTCGACCTTTTCGCGTCCGAGGAGTCGTATGTGCAGGCGGCCTTGCAGGCGAAGCGCGCGGAATTGATCGCAGCCGTTGATTTGGTCGCGGCGGCGGTGAAAGCAGGTGGGCACCTTTTCTACACCGGTGCCGGCACCAGCGGCCGGCTCGGGGTTCTCGATGCCAGCGAAATTCCGCCCACCTTTGGCGCGCCACCGGAATTGGTGCAGGGCATCATCGCCGGCGGTACCACCGCGCTGCACCGCGCCGTGGAAGGTGCGGAGGATCAACCCGAGTCCGGAGCGCTGGCCATCGTGGAGCGGGGCGTGGGCGAGGGAGACGTCGTCTGCGGCATTACCGCCAGTGGCCGCACGCCGTTTGTCCTCGGAGCCCTGGCCCGAGCCTGTGAACTCGGCGCACGAACCATTCTCCTGACCTGCAATCCTTCACGCACCCGCACGTCTTGGGACGTGGAGATCGACCTGCCCACGGGGCCGGAAATCGTCACCGGTTCCACGCGCCTCAAGGCCGGCACAGCGACCAAGGTCGTGCTCAATATCCTCTCGACCTGCGCGATGGTCCGCCTTGGCCGCGTGCGCGGCAACGCCATGGTCGATCTGCACATCTCCAACGCCAAGCTCCGCGATCGTGGGGTGCGCCTCGTCAGTCGTGAGCTCCACATCGGCTACGAGGAAGCGAAAAAGCGGCTCGAAAAAGTCGGCTGGGATGTTCGCCTCGCGCTGCGCTGAATCGCGCGTTTCGAGGTGCCGATTTTTTGCGTCCACATTAAACACGCTGGCTAATTTACACCACGCGTCGTGGTGCTCGAAATCTAAGTGAAAGTGCGCACCGCAGCGATTTTACTCTGGATTCACTTTTTTTCTGACCCGTGGGAACGATGTGGCATGACCGGTGCTAAAGAGCGGCGTGTCCGTAATTGCGGACGGGGAAAAAATCCAAATAGGGGAGCAGCTCGACTGGAGGGCGTTGTCTGATCGGACCGGGGGGAACCGGTCAGACCGGGCCAGTCGAGCTGCATTTCCCTTGGGATAAAAAGGGAAGTTGGGGAAGTGCTCAGCTCCCAGTGCTCGGTCGGAGCCCGCATGGAAGCGCTTCCTTCACTAAGCACTCAGATTTCCTTCTCCAGCCGCTCGCTCAGCCACTGCTTGATCATGCTCTGGTAGTTCAGATACCGCGAGCGGGCGATGCGCTTGATGCGCGCCAGCAGACGCGGGTCGAAGCGCAGTGTGATCGTCGTCGATTCGCGCGTGTCTGTTTTGAGTAGCGAGGCGTTCATCAGCCGCACGTCGATGCGGGTCTGCAGCCAAAATGCCGCTTCCTCTTCTTCGCTTTCGAAACGGGGAATCTCGGACCAAGTGGTGACGACTTTCATAAAGGAAACCAGGACGGGTTCAGTAGGCGGCTTCGGCGTTCTTGCGGTCGTAGAAGGCGCTTTCCTCGGGCGTCATATCGCGCGCGAGGATCACCCGGTAGCGTTTTCCATCGGTCCAGAAAATGGCGAAGATGCCCCTTTCGCCCACGGATTTCCCGAGGTTGAAATAGCGCGCCTTCTCGTCGTCCTCCACGCCATCGGGCAGGAGACGCAGGCTGAAGGGGTCTTCAAAGGACTCCTCGATTTCCTTGGGAGAAATCTTGTGGAGGTCAAAGGGGGCGTCGAGCCAGTCAAATTCCATGGCGGGTGGGGGAGTGTGGAGTGCGAAACGAGCTGCGTCCAGCCAGCACCTTCATGACGAGCGCTGGATGAGCTCGATCTCGTAGCCTTCCGGCGCATCGACAAAGGCGATGACGCTGCCGCTGCCCGTCGGTGTCGGACCATCGGAGAGCGGATAACCCTTTGCCGCAGCGTGTTTTGCGAAGGCTTCGAGGTCATCCACCTCGAAGGCCAGATGGGTGATGTCGTAGCCCACCTTCACCTCGCCGCTGCCGTCGAATTTGCAGATCTCGATCTCCTCTTCGCTGCCCGGCGCCTTGAAAAACACCAGTTGCGAGCCCCGGGGAGACGTATGGCGGCGGATCAGTTCCAGCCCCAGCACGTCGCGGTAAAAGGCCATCGTCTTCTCAAGGTCGCTGACGCGATACCGGGTGTGGAGGAGCTTTTTGACCATGGCAGAATTTTCGATTGGGGATTTGCGAAGTAGGATTTAGCCTGACGCCCGCTTGGATGACGATTGCTTTTCAATCCGAAATCCGAATTCTGCAATCTGAAATCCATGATCTCCCTCGGTATCGACAGCGGTACGCAAAGCACCAAGACCATCGCCCTCGATCTCGAATCCGGGAAAATCCTCGCGGCGGCCGCCAAAAGCTATGGATTCATCGAGGGCCTGCCTCCAGGCCATCTCGAGCAGGAGCCCCAGCAATGGATCGATGCCGTGGACGCCACGGTCCAGGAGGTCTTGCAAAAGCTGGGCAAGAAGAAGGACCTCGTCAAAGCGATCGGCGTGAGCGGCCAGCAGCACGGCTTTGTGCCGCTCGACAAGAAGAACAAGGTCATCCGCCCGGCGAAGCTGTGGTGCGACACTTCCACGACCGAGCAATGCGCGCAGTTCGAGGAAGAATTTGGCGGGTCCGACGACCTGATCAAGCTCGCCGGCAATGCCATTCTCCCGGGTTATACCGCGCCGAAAATTCTCTGGCTGAAGCAAAACGAACCCCGCAATTACAAGGCGCTCGCCACCGTTCTTTTGCCCCACGATTATATCAACTTTCACCTGACCGGGGAACGCGGCATGGAGTACGGCGACGCTTCGGGCACCGGGTTGCTCGATGTCCGTGAGAAGAAGTGGTGTGAACCCCTCATCGAGTTCATCGATCCCGATTTGCTCCAGGCGCTGCCGCCGCTCGCCAGTTCACGGCGCGCGTTCGGTCTGCTGCGCGAGAATCTCCGGGAGGCATGGGGCCTCTCGAAAGGCGAAGTCACCGTGAGCGCCGGCGGTGGCGACAACATGATGGGCGCCATCGGCACGGGAAACGTGCAGCCCGGTGTCGTCACTGTCAGCCTCGGTACCTCGGGCACCGTTTACGCCTTTGCGGACAAGCCGGTTATCGATCCGCAGGGCGAAGTCGCGGCCTTTTGCGATAGCACGGACCGCTGGTTGCCGCTGGCTTGCACCATGAACGTCACCGTGGCCACCGAGCAAATCTGCCGGATGTTTGGCTGGTCGCACGAGGAACTGGACAAGAACGTGGACGCCGCGCCCGCGGGTTCCGGCGGGTTGCTTTTCCTGCCTTATCTAAACGGCGAGCGCACTCCCAACCTCCCCAACGGCACCGGCGTATTTCATGGCCTGAAGGCGGAGACGATGACGCCTCCCCATCTCGCCCGCGCGGCGATGGAGGGCGTAACGCTCGGCCTCGCCTACGGCTTGAACCGCTTTCGCGAACTCGGCATCCAGCCCACGGAAATCCGCCTCACCGGTGGTGGCAGCAACAGTCCCGTTTGGCGCCAGATCGCCGCGGATATCTTCGGCGTGCCCACCATTTGTCTGGCCTCCGCCGAAGGCGCCGCGCTCGGGGCCGCGCTGCAGGCCGCCTATGCCAGCCAGGCCGCCCTGGGCAAGCCCACGACCTTCCGCGAACTCACGGAAAAATTCGTGCGGCTCAACGACAGCACCCGCGCCAAGCCGAACTCGGACAACAAGGAACTCTACGCTGAACTGCTCACCCGCCAGGGCGATCTCACCCGCCGCCTGCACGCAGCCGATTACCTGTAATGAAACTCGTCCTCGCCGCGACGGGCGCGAGCGGTGCCATTTATCTTCAGCGGTTGCTCGACCAGCTCGATCCCGCCGCGCACGAAATTCACCTTATTTTCAGCAGCTACGCGAAACAGGTCATTCACGAGGAATTGGGCGAACTGCTCGTGCCCCCCGGCGTCCATCAGCACGGCGACAAGTCGATGAACGTGCCCTTCGTCAGCGGCTCGACACGCTTCGATGCCATGGTCGTCGTGCCCTGTTCCATGGGCACCCTCGGCCGCATCGCCGCCGGCACGAGCGAAACGCCGCTTCTGCGCGCCGCGGATGTTTTTCTCAAGGAACGCCGCAAACTCATCCTCGTGCCGCGCGAGACGCCGTGGAATCTCATCCACGCCCGGAACGTCGTCACGCTGCTCGAGGCCGGTGCCATTATGCTTCCGGCCTCGCCCGGTTTCTACTCGAAGCCCAAGACCGTCGAGGCCGTCGTCGATACCGTCGTAGCGCGCATTTTAGATCAACTCGGACTGCCCGCTCCGGGTGCGTTCCGCTGGGCGGAGAACGCCGAGTGAAACCCGCGACCAAGGCCAAGTTGATCGCGTTTTTTGGAGCGACCATCGTCAAGGCGCTCTGCGCGACCTTGCGTTTCCGCATCCATGATCCCGCGGGCTTTTTGCAAAAACCGATCTCGGTGCGCATGACCGGCATCTTCTGGCACAACCGGCTCTTCATCATTCCTTGGATGTTCACCCACTACATGTGTCCGCGTGTATCTACCGCGCTAACCAGCGCGAGCAAGGATGGTGAAATCCTCGCCGCGTTCCTCGCCCAATTCGGCATTGGTGCGATTCGCGGTTCCAGCTCGCGCCGCGGCGTCGCGGCCATGCTCGAGATGAAGCGCGCCGCGGAAGCGGGTTATGACGTTGCCATCACGCCCGATGGCCCGCGCGGCCCGCGCTACCGGCTCAATCCCGGCGTCATCACGCTCGCGCAGAAAGCCGATATCCATGTCCTGCCCATCTCCGTTTTCTACTCGCGCTATTGGGAGTTGAAAAGCTGGGACGCGTTTCAGATCCCCAAGCCTTTCGCCGCCGTCGACATCACGCTCCTGCCGCTGGAAAAGATTCCCGAGACGGAAACGCCGGAAGACTTCGAATTGCAGCGCGTGCGTCTTGAGAAAATCATGCGCGACGCCCACCATCTCGACTCATGACGCTCATCGACGGAAAAGCCATTGCCCAGAAAACGCACGCCGCGAGCAAGGCCGCCGCCGATGCGTTGAAAGCTCGCGGCGTCACGCCCGGCCTCGCCGTCGTGCTCGTGGGCGACGATCCCGCCTCTCGCGCTTATGTGCGCTCGAAGGACAAAATGTGCCTCGAGCTCGGCATGCACTCCGTGAAGCACGAGCTGCCCGCTTCCACGACCCAGGCCGAACTCATCGCGCTCGTCAAAAAGCTCAACGCCGATCCGTCGATCCACGGCATCCTCGTCCAATCTCCACCGCCGCCGGAGATCGACGAGCGCGCCATCATCGAGACCATCGACCCGCGCAAGGACGTGGACGGCTTTCATCCCGTCAATGTCGCCAAGTTGGCGCTCGGCGATGCCGATGGCTTTGTGCCCTGCACCCCGCTCGGCTGCCAGCGCCTGCTCGTCGAGAGCGGCATTGAAACCGCCGGCGCGAATGTCGTCGTCCTCGGCCGTTCCATGATCGTCGGCAAACCGCTCGCCCTGCTCCTGATGAACAAAGGACCCGGCGGCGATGCCACCGTCACCATCGCCCATTCGCGGACCAAGCATCTCGCCGAAGTCTGCAGCCGCGCGGATATTCTCATCGCCGCCATCGGCCGCCCGGAGTTTGTTCGCGGTGATTTTGTGAAAATCAACGCCGTCGTCATCGACGTGGGCATCAACCGTGTCGAAGATCCGGACTCGCCCAAAGGTTACAAGATCGTCGGCGACGTCGCCTTCAGTGAAGTCGCGCCCAAATGCCGCGCCATCACACCCGTTCCCGGCGGCGTCGGTCCCATGACCATCGCCATGCTCATGGCCAATACCATCGCCTCCGCCGAGCGCTTCGCGGCAAAGTAGTTCGAAGCTCTCCCTCGGCGAAGCTCGGGACCTTGAGCGCGAGTCGAAACGGCAGCTTCGGAAGGAACAGTGGTGCGAAACGCGTGGACAAAAGGGAAATTTCGAAGCTGCCGTTTCGACGCGCTTCGCTTGCTCAAGGTCCTGAGCCCTGTCGAAGGAGAGCTTCGAGCTACTTTCCCGCCGCCCCACCTCCCGTCTCGACCGCATTATTTGCGGCTCGGGTGGCCCTTCGCCGAGTCCTGGTCCCAAATTTTATCGCTCCATTTCAAAGGCGTTAATTCCCGAAAAATCGGCGCCATTCAGCGTCATTGACCGACATTCACCGTGATTCAGCGTCAGACGCCCCAGAATTATTTCCGTCGGCAGCCCTGGTCGTTTCGGTTCGATAAGATAACTCTTTATCAACCTCGGCCTAAGTTTCCGAAGCTCGCCAACCGAGCCGATCTCCAGCGATTGCATCGTTGCGACACGAATCGCTTTCCTTCGACTCCTATTTCCATTTTCCCGAACGCCGCCGCCCCGGCTGCGTCCGTTAAGCTATCAAAGAACCTCCGGCTGATGAGCCAGCACTCACCCAATGATCCACACCATTCATGTTCAACGTAGCATCCTTGTCAAGTCCCCCCTCCTGACACTGAAAGCGGTGAGCATAATGCCTATGATGGTGGGCCGCCGGACAGAGGCTTTCGATATACGAGCTGCGTTTTGGTGACGTGATAACCCAGCGCCGGATAGAAAGCGTGGCTTTCCTCCCGCTGAACGTTGCTGCGCACGACCACGGCCTCGGCGCCGATGCCTGCTGCCCAGCGTTCGGACTCGGCCACGAGGGCTCGACCGATGCCCGCTCGACGAGCGACCGGTGAAACGACGAGCCCGAGGATCTCGACGCGAAAGCCGGATTCGATGAGTTGCGCGGCGTGCGCGTGAAGCCATCCAATCGCGGTATCGCTCGAATCCGCCGCGACTAACAATAAGTCCCCGGATGACGCGGCGACGGTCCGGATGCGATTGCGCATGGTATCGGTGTCGGCGGGATAACCGAGGTGACAAGCCAGCCGGGCCACGGCGTCGGCGTCGCGTTCGGTAGCGCGCCGAATGACTGGTGGAGTGATTCGGAGCGAGACTTGGTCAGGTGATTGCATTTTCCTGTTTGGTGGCGACGACGAGGCTCAGCGTGGCGAAACGGGCCGCTCCGGATTGTGTGGCAGGCCCAGCGCTTGCAAGAGAAGGAGAAAAGCCGCGGGTTCCAGTGGTTCGAGGAGATGTTTGGCGCCGTTATCGCTGAGGCGATGCGTTCGCTCACCGGTGCCAATGAAGGGGATCTCCAGTTCGCGGCAGGCGCGCATATCCCAGACGCCATCCCCCACATAGACCGTGTGCGAAAGCGGCCGGCCCGCACGCTCGGTGGCGAGGCGGATGATATCTGCGCGGCGCGGAGTATCCGAGGAAGTGGCGATGGGGAAGGCGGAGAAGTCGATGCCGGCGGCGGCAAGCTTGAAGGTGATCGTGGGATGCCAATCCCCAGTCGCCAGGGCCATCTGAATGCCCGGCGTCGTGGTGAGGTGTTGAAGCAATTCCAACACGCCGCGCCGAGGTTGGAATGTGAATGGGTCCGAGCCATGGGCGAGGCGGAGACCGCGGAAATATTCGTCACGGATGCGTTGTTCCAATCCGGCGCCGGGTGCGACGCCGCTCGCGCGGACAGCGGCCTCGGCGATCGATTGAGCGGTGATCTCCGGCAATCCCGCGAAGAAGGTTTCGTCAGCCGCAAATTGGAGCACGCACTCGATCGCCTTCCCGAAGGCGAGCCAATCGGCCGCCTCGCCTCCGATGAGAGTGCCGTCGACATCGAAGACGACTAACACGGGTTCATGCGGTTTTGTTTCCGCATTCATGGGGTGGCGGTGAGGCCGGTGAGGCACATTATTTTGTAACCACCGTTCGGCCAGCAGGCGGTGGCATTTGGGAACGGATCAGACTGGTGCATTGATCACGGCTTCGACACGGTAGCCGTCGGGATCGAAGACGAACGCGGCGCAGTAGTGGTCACCGTATTCGGGGCACAACTCCGGCACCCCATTGTCCCGGCCGCCGTACGTGACGGCGGCCTCATAAAAGCGCACCACCGCTTGGCGAGAGGACGCGGCAAAGGCCACATGAAATCCATCCCCCGGAGCCGCTTCGTTGCGGGGCCGAAGCCGAATGGCAAACTTGTCTCCGCCATTGGGCGGCCCATAACCCACGGCCGTGTTATCCGCCCAGACGCGAACGTAGCCGAGGGGCGAAAGCGCCGCGTCGTAGAAGGCCGCGGAACGAGCGAGGTCGGTGACGGCGAAGGAGAGGTGATGCAGCATAGGCGTGTCGTGGAGTGGCGGGGTGACAATTGCTGCTCCAGGCAAGCGAAACAAGGCCGGTCATTCCCCTCCCGAGCTCATTTATGGCGACCAGAGATATCGTCGTTTCGCTCGAGAGCCACGCAGGTAGTGGGGATCGTGGGGCGGGACGGGCACCTCGCCGAGAAACACCCCCCCGAGGAGTTCGATGGTGCGACGGGAAGCTAGATTATCCGGATCGCAGGTGAGCAGGATATCGGGAGAGATCGAGCGGGCGAAAGGAGCGAGAGCCCGACAGGCCTGGAGCGCATAGTGATGGCCGCGATGGGCCATCGCTATCTCAAAACCGACATGCCCCGCGCAAAGGCGAACGTGTTCCGTATCGCCTACGCGCAAGTTGATGTGACCCACATCGATCCCGCCGGCAAAGATTCGGTAGTGATAATAGGGCACCAGCCCGCGGGTGACATCGCCGATGACGATCCTGGCAAAGCGCAGTGTGACATTCTCGCAGGACAGTTGGTCCGGAGGTTTCGGTAATGAGTCCATGAACGGAAGGATAACGACAGAAGATCAACATCGGAGTTCCGCGGTAACCGCTCGAATCACCGAATCCCAACCTCCGAGCACGGCTGTCGGAAGAGCCGCATCGTAGGAGACCGGTTTCATGACGATGGCCCGGCGATAGGCGGTCACGGCTTCTTCCAAGTTCCCCTGCCGAGCGAGAGTGACTACCAGATTATAGCGGGCCTCGGGAGAGTCGGGCTTCATCACGGCGCATCGTCGTGTTCCAATCGCTTCCCCATGCTCAGAACGTCATCTGTCGAATAACCAACCCGGCGATAGAACTCGATGACGCCTTGATTGGAGGTGCGAACCTGCAAATTGATCTTCGGGCAACCTGCGGCACGCAATAACCGCTCGGCTTCCGTGACAATCGCCAGGGCCAGGCCGAGGCGCTGATATTCGGGAGCGACGGCCAGATAGTTGAGCCAGCCACGATGCCCATCGTATCCGGCCATCACGGACGCGATCACCCGGTCCTCGCGCACGCCGACCAGAAACAGGTCGGGCCTGATTTCCAGCTTGCGACGGATATCCTTGTGCGGATCGTTCCACGGTCGGATCAAATCGCATTGCCGCCAGAGATCCACGACGGCCTCCTCATCTTGCAATTGGAAGGATCGTATTTGCATAAGTGTGTATCGCCTGCCGTCTTTTATTAAGAGTTGGGTGAGAGTGAGAGCGCATCTACTGCTCGTGCCATACCCCAAGTCTCTTTTTAACCGGTTCGAGAACGATCTCAGATTGATCCGCGAGCAGAAACCTCAGAACCGTTTCCGGAGTTTTTTTATTGTAAGCGATTCGTTCTCGCACCGACTCATTTGAATCCCTGGCAAGCAACTCGAACAGATCGCGCGGCAACCCTCTTCGATTGGCAATATCCGCTCTCACCAAAGGATCATCGTCCTGCGCAAGCAATCGAATGACGCGCTCGTCCAGTGTTTTATTGAGGGTGACGGCTCTTTTTAGATCAGGGTACTGCAAGAGCACATTTTCCCACACATTCACGGGGGCGGTGTCTGAACGCAGTCTAAGCTGGCTCGCTTCGTCGCCACATTCCACCAAATCAACGAATTCTTGGACCGACTCAATCATGGTTGTTTGCCTCGTTCCAAACCCTATTTGGAAGCCCTTGTGAGAGCGAGATTTTATCTCGCACGACGGATGTGTCGGGATTCTAAGGGACAAGAAGGGCAATATGGGAACGAACCTTGTCTTTCACGGACTCACCTGCTGGAGGTTTTCTTCTTCGGCGCGGGCGTTGGCGAAGCGCGCGGCGCGGGCGTACCCGCTGATTCGGGATACTTCTTCGTCGTGGGCCAGATGAGCCGCCACGGCTGGCGCTTCACGGTGTCGCTGGCCTCGGCGAGGTTGCCGCCGATAACGCTGAATTGCTGGCCGATCTGCGTGAGCGTGCGGTTGAGATTGTCGGAGGCGCTGCGGAAATTGCGCAGGGTCGCGCCGGCATTGTCATTCGCCGTGAGTTCGGAGGTGAATTTTTCGGTGTTCTGGAAAGTCTTCGAAAGCGAGCCGTCGGGGCCGGTGAGTTCCGCGAGGTGATTGAGCGATTGCCCGAGTTTGCCCTGGTCGCTGGTCAGCGTCTCCAGATTTTGCAGCGAGCGGCGCAGCGGGCTTTCGTAAGCGCTGATCTCGTTCAGGTTGATCCCAAATTGTTTGAACTCCGCGAACGCCTCCGGCAGGGCGGCTCCATCCGCGGTGAGTTTGGAGAGATTATCGGAGGTCTTTTGCAGGCTATCGAGCGTGCCGGTGAGTTTGCCGAGGACGGGATCGAGGCGCTCCATGACCGTGGGCGCGAGATCGGAGAGGCTGGCCGCGCGTTCGCCGATGAAATGCTTGCCGTCCGCCGCGAGGCCGCTGTCTTCTTCCCCGCTGGTGAAGTCGATGACAGAATCACCGAGCATGGTGGGCTGGGTGATTTGAGCTTTGACCTTGTTGAAAATGTGCGCGGAGGAATTGACCTGCACTTCGATCTGCGTTTCGAGTTTGGGATTGGGCCGGTCCTTTTCCGGCACGGGCGAATACAGCTCGCGGACCTGGCCGATTTTGCGTCCCGCGAGGAGGACCTGCGCGCCGGGTTTGATGCCCGCGGCATTTTCCACAAAGATGTAGTAGGTGTGCTGGGGGATGAATACGCCCGGCGCGCCGAGGTAAATGAGCACCGCGACCAACGCGGCGAGCGTGATCAAGACCAGCAATCCCGTGCGGACTTCGTTGCGCTGTATATTCATTTCAAATCGACCGGCAGACCTTCGCTCAGCGGCCCATGGGTGTCGCCGGAAATAAATTGCGCCACAACCGGGTTGGGGTGGTGCTTGAAGACTTCCGGTTTGTCGTCGGCGATGATCTTTCCTTCGTACAGCATGGCCATGCGCGTGGCGATGCGGAAAGCGCTCTCCATCTCGTGCGTGACGATGATCGAGGTGGCGCCGATCTTTTCGCTGAGGCCGATTATGAGTTCGTCGACCACCGTGCTCGTCACTGGATCGAGGCCCGCGCTGGGTTCATCGTAAAGGATCAATTCCGGGTCCATCATAATGCCGCGGGCCAGGGCTACGCGCTTGCGCATGCCGCCGCTGAGTTCCGCAGGCATCTTGTCGCGGGCTTCCGCCATGCCGACGAGCTCGAGCTTGTGCATGACGATTTCATCGACCTCGTCGCGCGATTTGGTCGTGAGCTCTTCGAGTGGCAAGGCGAGGTTGTCGCGCACGTTGAGCGAGCTGATCAGGGCGCTGTATTGATAGACCATCCCCATCTTCTGACGCATCTTGTTGAGCCGTCGGCGGCCCATGCGATTTACTTCGAGTCCCTTGAATTGCACGGAGCCCGCGCTCGGCTTGAGGATGCCGAGGATGAGCCGCAGCAGCGTGCTTTTGCCTCCGCCGGAACGGCCCAGCACCACGAGCCGCTCGCGAGTTTTGAGAGCCAGATCGACGCCCTTGAGGATCTCGTCCTTGCCGAATGACAGATGCACGTCGCGCAATTCCGTGATGGGGGAAGAGGCGGTGGTCATTTATCGAAAAGGGCCACGAGCACGACGTTGAAGAGGGTATCGAAGCCGATCACCGTGGTGATCGCGGTGACCACGCTGGAAGTGGTGGCCGAGCCCACGCCCGCCGCGCCGCCCTTGACCGAAAGTCCCCGGTAGCAGGCCACGAGGCCGATGATCAGGCCGAACATCAGGCTCTTCAGCTCACCGGCCACGATGTCGCGGATGAGCAGATTTTCCACCGCGCTCTCGGCGAACCGCCGGAGCGGGATATCGAAGGCCCAGCGGGAGATGATGCCGCCCCCGGCCATGGCCATCACACTCGAGATCACCGCCAGACACGGCATGAGGATGAAGATGGCCAGCACGCGCGGGCTCACCAGCAAGCGTAGCGGCCCCAGCCCCATCGCTTCGATGGCTTCCACTTCCTCGGCCACGGTCATCGTCCCGAGTTCCGCGGTAAAGGCCGCGCCGACACGCGCTGCAACCATGATGCCCGTCATGAGCGGCCCGAGTTCGCGCGTGAAGCCGATGGCGACCAGCGCGGGCACGAGCGCTTCCTGCCCGTAAGGGCGAAGCTGGTAGCCCGTGAGCAAGGCCATGGTGAGCCCGATGAAAAAAGACACCAGCGCCACGAGCGGCACCGAGCCCACGCCCGCGCGATCCGTCTGCTCGAAGAAATGCGCCAGCCGAAAGGGCAGCCGACCGCGCAGCATGTGATCGCCCATCTCCTCCACCGTATGGACGAGCAACCACACGATGCTGCTCAACTGCTGGAGCGCCGGGCGAACGAGCGGAATGGAGCTGAGCATGCGTGCGGAGTGTCAGCCTGAGGCCTGCTCCTGTCCAGAGAATCGCCCGTGTCTTCCGGGCGGTTGTAGGGAAAGTGACAATCGATGGCCAAACCACTGTCGGCTTTTATCCACGATTTGAAGTGCATTCCTCCGGAGGCCTCTGTATCTTCCCGGGAAAGGCTCCAGTGGCATGGCCGTTGCTGAACGCGCGCTGCCAGGTTTCACCGAGGCCAACACCGCAACGCATCCATCCAAATCCGCATGAAAAAAATCGAAGCCATCATCAAGCCGTTCAAGCTCGAAGAAGTCAAAGACGCCCTGGCCGAATTGGGGGTGGAAGGCATGACTGTAACGGAAGTGAAAGGCTTCGGCCGCCAAAAAGGCCACACCGAGATTTATCGCGGCTCCGAGTACACCGTCGACTTTCTGCCCAAGGTGAAACTCGAGATCGTGGTCAGCGACGACATCATCGAAAAAGCCGTGGCCACCATCGTGGCTTCCGCCAAGACGGGCAAGATCGGCGACGGCAAGGTCTTCACCTTCGGCGTCGAGAGCGCCGTCCGCATCCGCACCGAAGAGACCGGCGACAAGGCGGTCTAAGCGCCGGCCTCGTCACGACGATAAAGCGTTCCCGCCATGGGTGTGGAACGCCCGCTTTTCCTCCCTCGATCTGATGCGCTCTTTTTTGCGGACGCTCTTTAGCCCCCTCAAAAAAAAATTTCATTTATTCCCGGAAATTCTTTTTTCGGTCGTAATGCTCGCACAAGCGGGCGCCGTTGCGGCGGAAAGTGCTCCCGTTCAGGATGTTCCGCCGCCGTGGGCGTTCCCGGTCGACCCGCCAGGCATCGTCCAGCCGAAGGATGACGGCACCCTGCGCCACGTCCCCGACAGCACGGTCAATTTCACGCTCTCCCAGGTGCGCGACGGCTTCCTCTCGCCCGACTGGCACCCCGGCGACCACCCCGCGCTCCCCGGCATCGTGGCCCACGGCAACAAGCCCGGCGTCATGGCCTGCGGTTACTGCCACCGCGCCGAGGGCACCGGCGGCCCGGAGAATGCCAGCCTCGCCGGCCTGCCCGCCGCCTACATCATCCAGCAGATGGCCGATTTCAAAAGCGGCGCGCGCAGTTCCTCGCTCCCGCTGCGGGCTCCGCCGAAAAACATGATGGCCCTTTCCAAGCTCGTCACGCCCCCGGAGGTCGAAGAAGCCGCCGCCTACTTCTCCAGCCTGAAACCGAAGCCCAACATTCGCGTCATCGAATCCGACACCGCCCCGAAAACGCACGTCCACGGCTGGCACCTCGCCGATCTCGGCACTGGCGAGAAAGAACCCACCGGCCAGCGCGTCATCGAATTCCCCGACGACCTCGAGCAATTCATCAGCCGCGATTCGCGCACCCACTTCACCGCCTACGTCCCGCCCGGCAGCATCGCCCGCGGCCAGGTCCTCGCCACCACCGGCGACGCCGGCCGCACCGTGCAGTGCACCATCTGCCACGGCCCCGACCTGCGCGGCCTCGGGCCCATCCCCGGCATCGCCGGCCGCTCGCCCAGCTATCTCGTGCGCCAGCTCTACGATTTCCAGCACGGCGCCCGCGCCGGCCTCAGCAGCGTCCTCATGAAGCCCACGGTCGAAAAGCTGCAGATCGAAGACATGATCGCCCTTGCGGCCTACGCCGCATCGCTGCCGCCGTAAGGGATCAGCGCACGCCGGGAGGAGATGCCGGCTGGGAAGGGTCACACAGCGAAGGAATCAGGCGTTTGATATTGCCTCCATTCGCGAAAAGCGCTACAGGCCCCCCGCATGAACGGTGTGGCTGGCCAAATGATCGGCATTTCATTTCCCGGGAGGAATTGTCCACGGAAGCAAAATGCGCCGGGAGGAGCCGTCGCATTCATGGATGGGGAAGAGGCCGCCCGACATCCGTCACTTTCTTCGCACGATCAAACCGTTCCGATCCGCGATCGGGACCCAAGGAAACCACGATAACCGCGTCCTCGCATGACGATGAAAACCACCGCTCTCTTCACCGCCGCCACCGCCCTGTTACTCACCGCATGCGCCAACCTCACTCCGGAAGAGCGGCAGGCGCGAATGAAGGCCCAGGGAGAAGTGTACGAAGCGGACTGGGAAAAGGACGTCCAGGACCCGCTGTGCAGGCAGACCGAGCCCAGCATGGCGATCAAGACGTTTCCCAACTTGTATTTCCCGCAATTCGATGCGTCGGGCGGCATCACGAATCCCGCCGAAATCCGCCGCCTGCGCGCGGATATCGCGACCAAGAAGATCAACCGGTTCATCGTGCTCAGTTATGGATGGATGCACCGGGCGGACGAAGCGCAACTGGAATACCTCGATAACCTGAACGAGTACCTGAAAGCGGAATCCAAGGATGGGAATTGGAAACCCACGCCCGATTATCTCAATCACCTCGCGGTCCTCTGCGTGGTTTGGGATTCCGTCGCCCGGCTCGATACCCCGCTGCGGGATCTCTTGCCGGCCGATCAAACCGTGCGCACAGTCATGGACCCGGTGAACAAAGTCGTCACCGTCGCGACCTTGTGGGCCAAGGGCGCGCAGGCGGATCGCATCGGCAGCAACGGCTTGCGGGCGGTCTTGAAATTGGCCCAGGAAGAAGCAGGTGGCGCCGCGAATATTTTCGTCGTCGCCCACAGTTTCGGGTGCCGCATCGCCTCGGCCGCGGTGCAGCCGCACATGCTCCGCCCCTCGCTGAAAGGCGTGCGCGGGATGCTCCTCGTCGAGCCCGCGCTGGCGGCCAATGGCCTGGATTTGCCGCAAGATCCCGACTTCCCGCTCGTGGTCACCCAAAGCATTTACGATCACGCCAACAGCGCCCTCTTTCCCATCGCCGGACTGCCGCTCAATCTTTCCTCGAACCGCCTCTATTCCACCTTTGGCAAAGACGTGGCCAGCGAAGCCCATTGGGAAAACCCCGTGGCCGCGCCGCTGGTCGACCTCTATTACTCCGCCGGATCGGTTTACGCCGGTCCCTATATGTGGCCCTTCAGCTATCTCGACGGCCAACTCCATCAACTCAAGCGTCCGGACCGCTATGTGGCCAGTACCCTCGCCCAACTCCCGCTCGTCCAAATCCCCATCGAAGAATTTGAGCGGGCCCAGGCGAAAAAACAGCAACAAAAGGCGGGAGAGCCGGACCGGCCGGTGACCGGCAGCATCGAAAAGGGCAAGGGCGCATTCGATTTCGGCCCGCTCTACGAGTCCGCGGCGCGCTCCCCCATGCATGGGTATAACTCCGTGTTTTCCAGCCCGGCCAAAATTGCCGGGGATGTTCACTACGTAAAGTACGGGGATCGCGGCGATCCATGGTCGTATCATGGAATCACCTTTATGGACTGCTCGGATATCCTGAGCAAAAGCGGGGTCTTCGGCGCGGACTACAATAAGAACCGGTTTCTGCACTACACCCTCGGCTGGCTCGATCCCATCGGCGCGCACACCACCATCATGGAACCCCAGATCTTCGACATGATCCACGCGATGATTCACCGCGACCCGAAGCAGGGAAACCCCACGCCGCACCCCGGCACCTCGCACCAATCGCTGTCCCGGAAGGACAGCGGAGCTTAGCCGGCGGCGTCAGCCAACGGAATACCTTTCCTCTACGGACTCAATTGGGCATCCTCCTGTGTGACGAGCATTTTGTTTTTTTGAGCATTACCAAGGAAAGAATCTTTAAGATGAAAGATTACGATCCCGAGAGCTTTTCAGAACGCGGTTCTTGGTGGCTGCCCGGTGAAACCAGCGAAAAACGCCGCGGGCTCTTAAAATATAGCGCGAACGGAGGAGCCGTGCTTGAAATTGATGGAACTTTGCTGCCAGTCGTGGGGAGGCAACTGCCGATTGTTCACGGAAAGGTTCGTGGCAACAAAGCGGTAACTTTATTTGCTGGGAATGTTGTAAGGATTTCCAAACATGGGCTCGGAGGCGCTGACTCGCCAGAGCATTCGTCAACTGATGCACATTTTCTCCGTGGTGTTATTGGCGGCCATTTCAATTCGGAAAATGATTTGCGCGGGTTGAGGCTGTCATTAACAAATTCGCTTTTGACTGACTGGGTTGGGGCAGGAAGTGTTAAGCAAAACCGAAATGGGACCGGTGAGTCCATTTATACTCAAAAAATTGCGGATAGCATTCTTCTGCATGAATCCTCTGAGTGGAAAGTGTACCTAGGAATGCAAATTCATTCTACAACTGAAGCCCACCGTTTAGAGCTAATTGATGAATGGGTGCTCGAAATTGCATCTACGCAAGAAAGATCCATTGAAGAGTTTACTGTCATAGAATCAGCTTTTCTCGCGCTGTTTACGCTTTCCACTGGTATGACGTTACCTTTCACGCAGCGCGTCTTTCATGCAGAGCAACCACCTATTAAGGGAAGCAATTTTAAAAGATGGAGCAATTTACAGTTAGTCCGCTCAACATCACAGCATGTGCAGAGAAAACAGTCCATTCGACCAGGTCATGAGGTGATTTCATATTCTGAAGCTGCGGAACGAAAACTATTGACCCGTCTGTTGGAAGCCCCCAAAACTTTACTGCCCTCAATCCTTCATCATCGTTCTTTAGTAATCCTAGACGACATACCGGCGGAACTTCAATTTATAGGCTGGGCTCTTAATTTAGAATCGCTTCACAAGTTAGTCGTCGGTACGGAGGAAAAGACCTATCGCGAACGCATTCTAAAACTCATCGCATATGCGGGAAGTAATTTAGAGTTATATTTGGGCGAACCATCAAAATTTTCAGAAGATATGAGACGGTGGAGAAATCGCTTTGCGCATGAAGTAATAGTGGCGATATCCGAAAACAGCAGCCAAGAATACGAAGAGCTTTTTAATCTCGAACTCCGTGCAGCGTTGCTTAGCGAGGCTGTATTACTTCGAGCACTGGATTTTCACGAAGAGGAAATCCAGCGGAAGTTGAGGAATAGTTTTCCGCTGGCTATCCTGCGAGGATGCTGATGGCAGTCTTTGCCCGATTGCTTGCGGAGGCAACAGCCCGCAAAGCGTTGACCCCTTACCTACGTAGATTTATCTAGCGAAGGATTACTACCAGATGTTATGCCGTTTCAGATGTGACCAGATATGGGTGCCGTATTTTTCGCCTAATATAATCGCTGATCATAATTGCGAAACTGGTGCGAAATAGTGGGTAGGCAAAAAATCTTGCATCAGTCAATAATCGTCTCCTAGCCTCTATTTCCTTTGTTCTTCGCTCGCATCTCCCAAAAACTCGATTGAACGTAATGGAAAGCGCACTGAAAGAATTCATATATCGCCGTAAAATTGTGTTAAAAGCGGCAGAAAAAGAAAAGACGGGCCGCCTTCTCGGTTTCTTCGATTGGATGGAGTCAGTTCCAACGATCGCTTCCTTGCTAAAAACGCTTCGCGGGTTTGGAGGCGAAGAGCTTCTGCATGCAGCGGCACGCCGCGAGATGCGTTCCTTTGGAGATGGTCGCCCGCCTGACGCGAGAACTCTTGAGCAAATTGCGAGTGTTGGCTTGGCGTTGGTTGAAAGAGCGAGGGGCGAAAAACAAAGCATCCACGATTTTCCATGGAAATTCGGAATAATGCGCGGATGGCGCAATGACGACGGTCCTATCGGGGGATATGTCGTGCCGTTCTTTGATTTCATCGAACAGCGTTTGCCGCCGGAACCTCGGAATCCACGGGGAGCAGAGTCCAAGTTTGCGCCACCGGCCGTGATTCATGACAGCCTTAAAAAATTTCATGTGGCACACCGCGACGCATCATCGACGTGCTTTGTGATGATGCGATTTGGAAAAACGAAAGCTCATTCAAAGATCGAAACTACGATCAAAAAAACTCTCGCAAAGCATGGCCTGGTTGGACTCTTGGCGCGCGATCGGGAGTTCCACGACGAATTGTTTCCGAACATTCAGACCTACATACACGGTTGCGATTTCGGGATTGCCGTTTATGAGCGAGTGGAAACCGATGAGTTTAATCCGAATGTTGCTTTGGAGGTCGGTTATATGATCGGGCTCAGGAAGAAAGTTCTTCTCCTTAAAGACAAGACCCTTAAAGCTTTGCAGACGGATCTTGTTGGCAAACTTTATCGGGAATTCGACCCACAGAGCCCGCAGCGAACTATTCCAGCTCAAATCGATAGTTGGCTGAGCGATCAAGGACTAGCGTAGGGAAATAGGGGTCAGGCGGGAATGGCATTAAGTTAAGAGCTATTATGGATGGGTTCCTTCGCTGTGGAAAATCCTGCTGTTGAGCGGGCTCACGGGGATTCATGCGTTCCCGAGAAGTCGCTTGTTCCCGAGGGAGAGTTGTTCCCGAGGGAGAGAGGCAACGTAGCGATGCTCCGACGCTTGGCTTCCACGCTTGCGAAGAGAGGCTCCGTTCCAGAGTAGATATCCCCCAAAGCCTTCTTACTTAATGCCATTCTCGCCTGACGCTATTTCGTCAATAGCTTCTCCAATAACATAATGAAAGGGTAATATAGAAAATTCAACACGCGTCCCCAGCCGTGCGAACCAAAATTGGACGAGCAGGCAATCGCGTTAAAGAGCATGATCACGTAATAGATCGGAAAGCCCAAAAAATAGACAGAAATAGATAGTATCGCAATCCGTCTCAATTTCATGGGGATGAGCAAGAATAGAACTTATCACAAAACCCCTGGCCGGAGTCTGGTCTTCCTACTTACACAGGATAGTCCCTTCGGACAATCCCGAATTGTTGTCTCGATGATCGCATCCCATTAAGGTTTTGGGATAGGTGCCAGACGGATGGTGGCGGTCCGTTCCTGCGCAGAGGGGATTTCTCAGGCGTCCAGCGGTGACCCCATTTTCCCTGCTCCTCTTTCACCGCCTCCGACCGAACAGAGTTCAAGCGATTTCAGGAAATGTCACCGGCTCGTGCCTTCGAAAGTGCGTAGCACCACGGGTCTTGGCCTCTGTGTTGAACACGGACGGGGCTTCGGCGTCCAATTAGTGTCCTCATTCAACTATCATGAAAAGGCAACTAGTCGCGGTGGCTTTGGTGATTTCTGGATGCTTCACGGGATGCGTCGGGATTCCGCTCATTCCGCTCACGCCCATGGGATATCTCGCGCTGAAAAGAGGCGACTACGAGGCTCCTTCCGAATCCAGCGGGATTGATCCGATCACCCAGGCGGGCATCGATGCGGACAATGCCGCGACCAATGATCAATCCAACCAGGATATCCGCGATGCGGCGGCCGCCGCATCCGCGGCATCGGCGAACCCATAGTCACATATATTTCAAAATATGAAACGCATCCCGATCCTGATTCCCGTGCTGGCCGGAGCCCTGTTTTTGACCGGCTGCGCGGCCTTTTCCCCAGGAGTAACTGTTGCTGGGTCTGCCAGCGACAACAGTGCGGACTGGGCGACGCAGCAGGTCTTATTGGATGCCCAGCAGGAAGCGGATGCGACCAATGAACAGTCGATGCAGGATGTGCGGGACGCGACCGCGGCCGCAGTCGCCGCGGCATCGGCAAATCCGTGAGAACGAACGATTTGAAATCCCATCCCGGGACACCCTAGGGTATTGCCCAGCACGCGAATGAAGAGTTTTCCAGAATTGCGGTCCAGCTTGGGCAAGCGAGTTTACCTGGACGAATTGCATCTCCGGCGGTCCTCTGCCGGTTTCATTCTCGGGTCACATGAAGCGATTCGAGAAGAAGTGCTGCGGAGGATTCCTGAAGAGGTGAACCGCATGTTTGGGTCGACCAAATACTTTTTGGAAGAACCACCACCCGGGAGGTTGCCGCGATATACCGTTTTCGCGATGCTCTCCTGTGTTTGGGGAGATTCCGAGGACGGAATCTCCTATTTGGCAGCGGTCTGGTTTTGGCGTGAACTGCCAGCTAATTTACCGGGCCTGCTGGCGGAAAAGATCGCGGCCATTGATTGGGAGAAACACGCGATTTAGACGGGCGAGCGAATTAGACGGGGCCGACGCCTGACCCTCATTTTTGCATTAGCGATGGCCGGGAAGACTGTGGATGAAGTGAGTCAGGGCGACGACAAAAACCATGACGCTGATGTAGCAGATCACCCGGAGGGCGATTCGCAGGATGAAGAAGAGGTTTTCGTGTTGGGCCGCCGATCTCAGGCCGAAGTAAATCGTCGCCCAGAGGCCAAGATTCAGGATGGCTGTCGGATTCACGTGGGGATGAATGCCGGTCGGACTTTCGGGGCTGACGTAACCGATTTTCAAAGCGCCCGTGGAAAAAGGCCAACCGACGCCAAACCATTCGCCAGTCAGGTTGATGAACCATGGGTACGGAACGAACAGAAAGCACGACGCCGTGAGGATGAGTAACAAAAGAACCTCCCAGCCAATACGCGGCGAAGCGGAGACGAATTTAAATCCTCCGACAGGCGACGCCTCAGGCGAGTCATCTTTCACGTAGGGACGCAATCACCGAAGGCCTCCCTGGGTCAAGCGTGTCTCCTGGCTGACTTTGGAGAGGGAGGGGGGAAAGGACGGCACAAAGAATAGGAAATAGGTAACAGCTAGTCGTTTTCTACCCGCTATTTCTCCCACTGTTTTTTACCATGAAGGACATGAAGAGCATGAAGATTTGGGAAGGCCCGTACGGTGCCTCTGCTCCCCTTCATGAGCTTCATGCTCTTCACGGTGAAAATCTCTGCCGGCTCTTTTTACTTATCCCGGTCGGCGTGTTTCCGGCCGTGGTGTTCCCATTTGCCGCCGTAGATCCATTTCCCTTCGTGTTGATAACGGTCCGTGTAATGGTGGCCTTCCCACTCGAAGTCACCAGTTTCGCGCTTTCCGCCGTAGTAATACTGGTTGTTGTAGTTGTAGTAGTCGCCTTCGTAATCCTCCGGCACGGCCTTCCACACTCCGGTGGTGATGGTAGTAGTAGTGGTGGTGGAACCCGGCGTGACTACGACGGCCGGCTCAGCCTGGAGCAGTGGGGCCAGGCTCAGGCCACCGGCAACGCACATCAGAAGCAGTTTGTTTTGCATAGGCAAAGGATTCGTCGACCCTCAGGCCTGCGGATGTCTCGGCATTGGACTCATTCGCCACGGATGACTTCGCGGGGCGGTTTCTGCTATGGTCTTTTGCGTGCCTGCGGAATCCCCCACTCCCAACGCCCCGGAAGCGGGCCGCTTTGAATTGACGCGGTGGAGCGTGGTCGTGGCGGCCGGGGGCAATGACTCCAAGCTGGCGCACGAGGCACTGGAGCATCTTTGCCACGCTTATTGGTATCCTCTCTACGCCTTTGTCCGCCGGGAAGGCCACGCCGCGCACGACGCCCAGGACCTCACGCAGGAATTCTTCGCGCGGCTTTTGCAAAAGGGCTGGCTGCAGGATGTCCGCCGCGAAAAGGGGCGGTTTCGCTCCTTTCTCCTCGCGTCGATGCGCCATTTTCTGGCGAACGAATGGGACCGCGCCCATGCGCTCAAGCGCGGCGGCGGCCAGTCCGCGATTTCTCTCGATGCGCAATCCGCGGAAGAGCGTTACGCGCTGGAGCCCGCGGACCCCATGACCGCGGATCGCCTTTACGAGCGCCGGTGGGCGCTCACGCTGCTTGAGCAAGTCCTCGCCCGCCTCAAGCGCGAATTCGCCGCCGCGGGAAAGGAGACGCTTTTCGAGGAACTCAAACCTTCGCTCACCGGCGGCAAAGTATCCTACGCCGAAATCGCCGCGCGCTGGCAGGCGCAGGAAACCGCCGTGCGAGTGGCCGCGCATCGGCTCCGGTTGCGCTATCGCGATCTCATTCGCGCGGAGATCGCGGAGACCGTGACCGGCCCCGGTGAAGTGGATGCGGAACTCGCGCGCCTGTTTGCCGCGCTGGCCTCATGATTTTTCAAAAAGTCCGTAACATTCTTTCGTCGGCGCTTCTGTAAGGGGGGAAACGAAACTTATGGAAACTTCCCGCTTCTGCCCGCAATGCCAGCAACCGCTCGCCCCGGATGCTCCCGAAGGCCTCTGTCCCCAGTGTCTCTTGAACGCCGCCGCCGGGCCAGCCCCCAGTGGCGTAGGCGTGGGCTTGCCGGACGATCTTATCGATATCGCGGCCCCCGCTGAGGTCGCGAAGAAACTGCCGCAGTTTCAAATCCTCGAACTGCTCGGGCGCGGCGGCATGGGCGTGGTTTATAAAGCGCGGCAGGTCCAGCTCGACCGGATCGTCGCGCTCAAGATCCTGCCGCCGGTCGATGCGCTCTCGCCGGATTTCGTCGCGCGCTTCATGCGCGAGGCGCGCGCCCTCGCGAAGCTCAACCACCCGAACATCGTCGCCGTGCACGATTTCGGCGAGAGCAACGGCCTCTATTTCATCGTGATGGAATATGTCGATGGCGCCAATCTCCGCCAGTTGCAGCACGAGCGGCGGCTCACTCCCGCGGAAGCGCTCGCCATCATTCCGAAGATTTGCGAGGCCCTCCAGTACGCCCACGAGGAAGGGCTCGTGCACCGCGACATCAAGCCGGAGAACCTGCTCATCGACACCAAGGGCCGGGTGAAGATCGCCGATTTTGGACTGGCGAAAATGCTCCGCCGCGAGCCGCTGGATATGACGCTGACGGTTTCCGGGATGTCCCTCGGCACCATGCGCTACATGGCGCCCGAGCAGATGGATAAACCGGAGACGGTCGATCATCGCGCGGATATTTATTCCCTCGGCGTGGTCTTCTACGAACTCCTCACCGGCGAATTGCCGATGGGCCATTTCGAATTGCCGTCGCAGAAAGCGTCCGTGGACGCGCGCCTCGACAAAATCGTCCTGCACGCGCTGGAGCGGCATCCCGAGCGCCGCTACCAGCAAGCGCGCGAAGTGCAGACCGATCTGGAAACCGTGGCCTCAACTCCTCGATCCGCCGTAGCCGCCGAACCTACGGCCAGTGTGCCACCGCGCCGATGGCAGGCCAGCCCGGCATCGAGGGCGAAGTTCTGGAAATATGCCCCCATTGTCGCCGGCGCTGTCGCGGTGCTCCTGGCGGTATGGTCGATGCTGCCCAGGAAAACTCCGCCTGCCGTAACTCCGGCGCGCCCGGTCGTTATTGCTTTCGCTCCAGTGGCAGCGACAACGCCAGTGGCGGTAGCAACGCCAGCGTCCGTGGCTGCGACACCACCCATCGCCTTAGAGGAAAAGAGCTTCCGGGTCACCAGCATTCTTGTTGGTTCTGGCACGACTCCATCGCTCGCAGTCATCAACGGGCGGGCCTATTCGGAGGGGGAATTCGTCCGCATGCCGAAAAGTTCCGGCTTCCCGGTTCGAGTGCGAGTGCAGCAGATCGAGAAAGACAATGTCGTACTCCAATCCGGTGGGAAGACACTTGTGGTGCCGCTCCAACGCCCGGAACCGAATAAAAACGAGGGTGGCATTGGCGAAACCAAAACAGGCGTTCGTAACGCCGGACCCAGGGAATCTGCCGCGGCACCAAAGACGGACACGCCACTCGCCGCTCCCATAAAGGTGGAGACGCCGATCGCGGCGCCAGCGAAGGTGGAGACGCTGCCCGCCGCGCCTGGAGCAAACAGCCTCGGCCAGCGATTCGTTCCCGTGGGCGACGTGGAATTTTGCATCTGGCTGACGCGGGTGAAGGACTTCGAACAGTTCGCGCAGGCCACCAAACTGAAGTCCTCCGCCTGGCGCAGTCCCGGATTCAAGCAAGGGCCGGATCATCCGGTGGTCAACGTCACCTGGCAGGAGGCGATCGCCTTTTGCGCATGGCTCACGGAAAAGGAACACCAAGCCGGAGTGCTGCCGCCGAATCAATTTTACCGCCTGCCGAGCGACCTCGAGTGGAGCAAAGCCGTGGGCCTTCCTGCAGAAATGGGAAAAACGCCCGCCGCGCGGGATATGGACATCCCCGATGTGTATCCGTGGGGCGCCGCGTGGCCGCCGCCCGCAGGTGCGGGAAATTACACCGGTGAAGAAACGGGATCGGATGTCGCGATCAAGGGTTACAACGATGGATGGAGGTGGACTTCGCCCGTGGGGAGCTTCAAACCAAATCAGTACGGACTCTACGACATGGGCGGCAACGTCTGGCAATGGTGCATGGATTCCTGGAACGCGGAACTCCCGGCCAAAGTCCTGCGTGGCGCGTCGTGGTACTGCGGCAAGTTCAAGTCGAGCCTGCTCTCTTCCTGCCGGGTCCATGCGGCGCCCGACAGCACCACAGACAATTACGGCTTCCGCATCGTCAGGACCTCGACCGGGCCCCGTCCGGAAAAAGAGCAGTGACGGATCTACGCCGCCTTGGCGGCCAGCGCCGCGTGGTACTGCTTGATGCGTTCCGCGAGGATGCGCCGCACGGTCTCCTCGATCGTGGCCGCCGGGACGCCTTTTTCCAAATATTCCGTGGGCCCGCTGCGCCACGCCGCTTTCACCTGATCCTCGACGTCGGGCATCCCAGAGAAAAAGAGCACGGGCTTGTGCCGCAGAGCCGGTTCCTGCCGCAAATTCCGCGTCACCATAAAGCCATCCGGGCCGGACATCTTGATGTCCATGATCACGAGATCGGGCCGAAACAGGCGCGCTTTGTTGATGGCGTCGATCGACTTGGTTTCCACGCCGACGACGAAATCGCCGGTTTTTTCCAGCAGGCACTGCAGGAGGTGGCCAGCGGAAGGTTCATCGTCGATGCAGAGGACTCGTGGTTTTAGGGGATGATGCACGAGGCGTAAGAGAGCATACCACGCGCCATCGGAGGCCATTTTACTCAGGAAAAGCCCGGCACAGGGGGCTGACTCGTTTCGCGCAGCCGTGGAACCACGGAGTTGCCACTTGCTGCCTCTCATCCTTGCGATAAGTTGCGCGGAAATGCCCCTGAAAGCGCCACGTCGAGCCACTTGCGGGCAGTTTCGGGAAAGCGTGCGTAAAATTGGTAGCGGGCCGGTGAACGGCATTTCCCTATCGGGGCGTTGGAACATCCGCGCGTTTACCGCGGTCGTCGTTCTGCTGCTGCTCGGCCTCCCGGCCTGCAAAAGGAACGATGACACCGCGCCCAAATACGAAACCGCGCCAGCCAAGAAGGGCGACATCACGCAAATCGTCACCGCCTCCGGCACGCTCAGCGCGCTGGTCAGCGTGGACGTGGGCAGCCAGATTTCCGGGCGCATCCAGACGCTGAGCGCCGATTTCAACTCGCGGGTGAAAAAGGGCGATGTCGTGGCGGAGATCGAACCGGATATTTACCGCGCTACGCTCAATCAATGCGCCGGTGAAGTGCAGAGCGCTAAAGCCGCGCTGCAACTCACCAAGCTCACTGCGGAGCGCAAACGCGCGCTGGTCACGCAAAAGGCCGGCACGCAAGCCGACCTCGATAAAGCTGACGCCGAATACCAGCAGGCCGAGGCCACGGTTGTCATCCAGCAGGCGCTCATGGATCGTGCACAGGCCGATCTCGATCACTGCCGGATCATGGCGCCCGTGGATGGGATCGTCATTTCCCGCAAGGTGGATGTGGGCCAGACCGTGGCCGCGGCGATGACCACGCCGATCCTCTTCACCATGGCGCAGGACATCACGAAGATGCACATCATCGCCAGCGTCTCCGAGGCGGATATCGGGCAGGTCGCGGTGGGGCAGACTGTCGATTTCACCGTCGAGGCCTTTCCCGACGAAATCTTCCATGGCCAGGTCACCCAGGTGCGCAAATCCGCCACGACAACGAACAACGTCGTCACCTACGACACCGTGATCGACGTGGAAAATCCCGAGCAAAAGCTTTTCCCGGGCATGACCGCGGAGGTTTCCATCTACGTCGCCAAGCGGCAGGGCGTCCTCCTCGTGCCAAACGCCGCGCTGCGTTACGCTCCGCCGGACACGGCGAAATTTGAGAAGACCGACGCCTCGAAAGTGCCGCGCGGCTCGCGCACGGTTTATTTGCCGGAGGCGAAGACCTCGACTTTGAAAGTGGCGATCGTGAAAATCGGGATTACCGACGGGCTCAACTCCGAGGTATTGAGCGGATTGCACGAGGGTGATCCCGTCGCCACGGCCACCATCCCTATCAAAAACAGCGGCCCTTTCGGCGGACCGCCTCCTCCCGAAAAAAAGTCGCAGTCCAAATGAGCGCGCCCACTTCGCAGCCGGTCATCCGGTTGAGCGACGTCACCAAGACCTACCACTCGGGCGAAGTCGAAGTGCACGCCGTGAAAGGGGTTTCGCTGGAGGTGCAGCGCGGCGAATTCGTGGCCGTGATGGGGGCGAGCGGTTCCGGCAAATCCACGCTCATGAACACGCTCGGCTGTCTCGACCGGCCGACCACCGGCCGGTACCTGCTCGACAACGTCAACATCGGCGACCTGAGCCGTGCCCAACTCGCCACGCTGCGCAATCGCAAGCTCGGGTTCGTCTTTCAAAACTTCAACCTGCTCGCCCGCACCACGGCGCTGGAGAATGTCGAGTTGCCGATGTTCTACAGCCACCCGCTCATCTCGCTCCGCAGCCAGCGGCAGCGCGCCAGGCGCTCGCTGGAAAAAGTGGGTCTCGGCGATCGCCTGGGGCACCGCCCGAGCCAGCTTTCCGGCGGCCAGCAGCAACGCGTCGCCATCGCCCGCGCGCTGGTCAATGAACCGGAACTCATCCTCGCCGACGAACCCACCGGCAACCTCGACAGCCGCACCAGCATCGAGGTCATGGGTCTCTTCCAGGAGTTGAACGATGCCGGCATCACCATCGTGATGGTCACGCACGAGTTGGAGGTCGCGGCCTACTGCAAGCGCATCATCGTCATGCGCGACGGCCACATCCTGAGCGATGCTCTCAACACCGAGCGTCGCGTCGCGGAAGTGGAGATCGCCGCACTCCATCGCGCCCAAGCAGCCGCCAAACTCGCCTGACCCATGCGCGTGCTCTTCGAAGCTCTCCTCCTGCGCCCGCTCCTCACCGGCATGATCGCCGTGCGCGCCTTGCGCCGCAACAAACTGCGCTCCTCGCTGACCGCGCTCGGCATCATCATCGGCGTCGCCTCCGTGGTGGCCATGGTCGCGGTGGGCAATGGCGCGCAGGCCAACATCGAGGGCAAAGTCTCGGCGTTGGGGCAGAATCTTCTGATCGTCTTCGCCGGCAACAAACGCTCCGGGGGCGCCAATACCGGCCTCGGCGGCGCGGGCACGCTCTCGCTCGCCGATGCCGAAGCCATCGCCCGTGAAGTGCCCGACGTGGTCGCGATCAGCCCGGAAATCTCCACCAGCGCGCAAGTCATCGCCAATGGCCGCAACTGGTCCACGAGCCTCGCCGGGGAGTCGCCCGATTATCTCACCATCCGCGACTGGCAACTCGACCACGGCGCGATGTTCTCCAGTCGCGAAGTCCGTTCCGCCGCCAAGGTCGCTGTGATCGGCGCGAAAACCGCCAATCAACTCTTCGGCCCGCTCGATCCCGTGGGCCAGACCGTCCGCGTGAAGAACATCCCCTTCACCATCATCGGCCTGCTCGTGAGCAAAGGCGCAGGCATGGGCGGCAACGACCAGGACGACCGCCTCATCATCCCTTACTCCTCGGCGATGAAACGCGTCACCGGCGACAAGACGTTGCGGATGATCAACGTGCAAATCTCCGGCCAGGAACGCATGGCCCTCGCCCAGCAGCAAATCACCGATCTCCTCCGCCAGCGCCACCGCGTCGCCGCCGATCATGACCCCGACTTCAATATCATGAATCAAAAGGAGATCGCCGACACCGTGGGGTCGATCACGCAAACCATTACCCTCATGTTAGGCTCCATCGCCGGGATGTCCTTATTAGTCGGCGGCATCGGCATCATGAATATCATGCTCGTCAGCGTTACCGAACGCACCCGCGAGATCGGCATCCGCGTCGCCGTCGGCGCGCAAGGTTACGACATCATGCTTCAGTTTCTCATCGAGTCCGTGACCCTCAGTCTGCTCGGTGGCGGCATCGGCATCGCCCTCGGCTTCGGCGCGGCGAAAATCACCAAGACCTTCGCCGGCTTCGAGGCCATCGTCTCCCCCGGCAGCGTCGTCCTCGCCTTCAGCGTCAGCGCCGCCATCGGCATCTTCTTCGGCTTCTACCCCGCCCGCAAAGCCGCCAAACTCGACCCCATCGACGCCCTGCGGTACGAGTAATTTCCCGGGCGTAATTTCTGGCGAGCCTCCGGCTCTGAAAACATCCGCGACACGTCTGCCCTCCGTTTCGTTGCTTCGCCCTTGCCGCCGGTAAGCGACCCCGCTTTGTTCCCCGCATGCCTTTACAATCACCCCCGGAACCACCCGCCACTCCCAAAACCTGGAGCATGCGATGGATCATCGTCGTGCTCGCGGTCCTTGCGGTGGCGGCGGGGGTGATCGGCCATTGGCTGGGTCTGCGCACGGGGGAGGCTCGGCGTGAGGAACTGGACCGGCGCGAGATGGGGACGCCTTCGCCGGAAGACCGCGTGCACATCATGGCGGCGGATACTCTCTCGAACTACCTCGATAAAATCCAGGCCCAGGTCCGCGCGCATGAGGGCGACTTCGAGCGCTTGAACAAGCAGAACGCCCTGACCTGGAACATTCACCGTCGCGAGGATATCGAGCGCGATCGCCGGATGATCCGGCAATTTCTCGCCAGCAATACGAAGCTTACGGACAGCCTGCAATATGGCGCGGACTTCATTCGCGCCGATATGAATACGGCAAAATTGCCCGCGGACGTGCGCGATTCCGTTCTCGCGCTCTATGCAAAGTCGCAGACCCCGTTGCTGCCCTTGCAAATGCACGTGCGCCAGTGCGACCAGGAGATCGGCGAAAGCGCTCTGGCCGTTCTCGATCTGCTCGATTTCAACTGGGGCGCGTGGACCCGCGATGAAGCGACGGGGCGCGTGGATTTCAACAATTCCGTGACCCTGGCCACCTTCCAGGATTACGTCACCAAGCTAAAGGCCGCCGCGGACGAGCGTCAGGAAGCGCAGCGGACGTTGGCTCACGATCAGGAGAGGAATTAGGGAGTGAGGCAGCATCGCTTGCTGCCGGCCACGAGGGTGCGGATGTCCCGGAGGGGCGGCAGAAATCCACAAGGACGATTCCGGCGCCCCTGCCGGGGCGCGGCCGTTTTTATCGCTAATCCGGTGGCTTACGCCGACCGGCTAACTTCCGTGACGCCTCCGGCGCCAAGAAGCGCGCGAAATCCAAATCAAAAAGTGCATGACGTCTCTAGGCAAATTTCCGCGATGCGTGGCGGGCGAGGGCGTGGCTGGGGCGTTCGACGAGCAAATAGAAAACGAACGCAAAGACGAGGATGGCCAGCCAGCTAACCAGCCATGGGAGCCAGGGTGCACCGGCGTGGGGAAGGAACGGATTGATGAAGGCGATGGCGATCAGGTGAGTAAGATAGAGCGAGTAACTCCATTCGCCGGCGCGCTCCAGCCAGGTGAGCGGTGGATTGCGTCGAAACCAGTCGATTTCCCGGCGCAGCCAAAGCGCGGCGAAGAGGGCAAAGAAATTGAGCGTCCACGGAAATCCAATCGGGGTATGATAGCGGAGGACGCTGCACAGCCACGCGACGCCGAGGAGGAGGGCGCGCCAAATCCAGATCGTGCGCGCGGAAATGGGAAGTGCATTACTTTTGCAAACGGCCTCAGCGAGCACGCAACCGAGCAGCCAGCATGGCAGCCCTAAAATCCAGTTGAGGCCGGCGCCGTAGGACGGGTAATTGCCGGCGCGGGGATCGGTGAGCACGACGAGCAGGGAAGCGACGAAGGAGGCGAGCAGGAGCGGAGTCCAGGAACCGAGCCGGATGCGGATGACCCGCAACAGCGGATAGAGCAGGTAGTAGATCAATTCCGCGAGGAGGCTCCACAGAATGCTGTCGCTGAAGAGCAGAAGCGTGACGTGCGTGAGCCGGCCCAACGCGATGGCGACGGCCATGGGAATGAGCAAGCGAAGAAAGCGCCGCGTGTAGAAGGCCGCGAGGTTGGGGTGTCGTGATGTAGCGACCTGCGGATAGTGAATGCAAAAACCGGAAACGAGGAAGAACACGATGACCGCGGCAGGGCCGACCCAAAGGTTGTTGTACAAGCCCGCGATGAACAGGCTGGCGGACGAGTGCCGGTCGAAGACGCTTTCGAGGGGAGGCTGCAAACCGTGGCCGAAGACGACCCAAGCCGCGCAGAGGAATCGGATCGAATCCAACCCGCGCACCTTGTCCCCCGCCGCGGTGGAGTCGGACGAACTCACGATCGTTTCAGCGCGTTCCGATTTTCAAGCGACATGAGATGAGGAGAGCAAAGAAGCACGCGGAGAACGCGCGGATTTAGATGACGTTCAAGGCGGTGAAGCAAGGCTGAAGGTGGCGCGGGATGAGCGGACGGCGCCGGCGGGCTCAGTCGTTTAGCAACGCAGGCATCTCGATTCCGAGGAGGCGTTTTTTGCGGTCGAGGCTGCCGGCGTAGCCGGTGAGCGCGCCGTTTTTGCCGACGACACGGTGGCAGGGGACGATGATGCTGTGGGGATTGCGGCCCGTGGCCGCGCCGGCGGCGCGAATGGCCTCGGGCGCGCCGGCGCGTCGGGCGAGTTCGCTGTAGGTGATGGTTTCGCCGAAGGGGATGCGGGCGATTTGTTGCCAGACCTTTTTCTGGAAGTCGGTGCCCGCGGCGTGGAGCGGGACGGAGAAAGTGGTGCGCTGGCCGCGGAGATATTCCTGAAGTTCCTCCGCGGCTTGCACGAGGACCGGGTGCTTGGGATTGTGCACCCAGTCCTTGTGGATTTCAGGGCCGTGTTTGTGATTCGTGAAATAGATGCCGGTAAGATGCGTGGGATTGGCGACGAGCATGAGATCGCCGAGGAGAGGGGTCTGGATCGTGGTGTAGGAGGTCATGGTTTTTTCTTCAGGGAGTTCCAGAGATGGAGCACGGCGTAGGCGCGCCAGGGGCGCCATTGCTCGGCGATCTCGAGGATTTTTTTGGAGTTGGTTTCGTCCAGCGCTTTGCGGACGCCGAGGTCGGTGTGCGGAAAGGCGTCGGGCCAGGAGAGGGCGCGCATGGCGATGTATTGCGCGGTCCATTCGCCGATGCCGGGGATGGTGCGGAGTTGGTCCAGGGTTTCTTCCACGCGGCGTCCGGGCTCGAGGCGCAAGGCGCCGCTTTTGATCGCGCGGGCGAGAGCGATGATGGTTTCGGCGCGCTGCCCGGTGATGCCGAGGCGGCCGATGTCGTCGACAGTGGCGGAGGCGATGCGCGTGGGCGTGGGAAAAAGGTGCGTGAGGAAAGGGTGGGGTGTGGTGACGGGAGCGCCGAAGCGGACGACCACTCTCCCAGCGAGCGTGCGCGCGCCCGCGACGGAAACCTGCTGGCCGAGGATCGCGCGAACGGTCATCTCGAATCCATTGAAACTGCCCGGCACGCGGAGGCCGGGCGATTCCTCGGCGAGAGCGCCGAGCGCGGCGTCGATGGCCGTGGGATCGGCGTGAAGATCGAAAAGGCGCTTCACGCGCTCGAGCACAAACGCGCTGACGGGGAGCAGCACATCGGAAAGGCTCACGGCGAGCATGTGGCGGCCGGGTTCGTGCCGCACTTCGAGATGGCCGGCATACTTGCGGTCCTGGCGTGTCACGTGAACGGTGCGGAAGTAACTCCCGCCCTGCACGGCTTCGACTTGCGGGATGGCGCGGTGCGCAAGGAAGGCGAGCAGTTGCTCCCAATCCAGCGGAGGCCGGTAGCTGAGATGAAAGGCAAATCCCGGATCGCTCCCGTTGACCGGTGGGCGCTGGCTCTTGCGCAGTTCCGTGGGACTCATTCGATAGCGTGCCTTGAGCAGGGCATTGAAGCGGCGCAGACTTTGGAAGCCGCTCACGAGCGCGACGGAAGTGACCGGCATGCTCGAATCGGTGAGGAGTTGCTTGGCCAGGAGCAGACGCTGGGTTTGCCAGAACTCGACGGGGGAAACGCCGAACTCCTCGCGAAAGACGCGGCGCATCTGCCGGTCGGTGACGCCGAGCTTATCGGCGAGTTCGGCGAGCGAATGATCGGCGAGAAAATCCTCGCTGATGTGCCAGGCGGTGGCCCGCGCCAACTGGCTGCTCACTTCCATGGGGCTGTTGCCGGGGGCGAGTTCGGGGCGGCAGCGTTTGCAGGGCCGATAGCCGGCCGCTTCTGCCGCGGCGGCATGGCTGAAAAAGCCGCAGTTCTTGCGCATCGGCGATTTCACCCGGCAGATCGGGCGGCAGTAGATGCGCGTAGTCCGGACGGCGACGAAGAAACGTCCATCGAAGCGGGCGTCATGCGTCAACACGGCCTGGTAGCATTGGTCGGGGTCGAGAATCACAACGGCATACTACCCCCGCCGCTGGAATCACGCTCGCCGTTTTCGGAAGTCGAATTTTTTGGGTTTTGGCCGAGGCCGAAGCTAGAACAACTCCGGCTCCGGGGCGCGATAGACGCTCCGGCCGCGGACGAAAGTTTCGACGACGGCGTGCGGGCCGCCGCGATAGATGCAGAGGCTCACGATGTCCTCGGCGGCGAGGTCGGCGGTGGCTTTGGTGCCTTTCTGCCGATAGGGGAGGAGCGAGCCGTAATCCACGACGGTGAAGTCGGCTTCCTTGCCGATCTCGAAGCTGCCGATGAGCTTTCCTTTACCGAGGGCGTCGGCGGAACCCTGGGTGGCCATGTGCAGAGCGGCGGCGGGGGAGGGGACTTCGGCGTCGGGCTCGTAGAAAGAGCGGGCTTTCTGTGATTCGATGGCCGAGCGCATGACCTGCCAGAGATTGAGTTCCGGCCCGGCGGCGACGTCGCTGCCGAGGCCGACGCGCAGCCCGGCGGCGCGCACTTTTTCCAGCGGGAGAATGCCACTGCGCAGGAAGAGATTGGCGCTCGGGCAGTGGGCGACATTGGCCCCAGCGGCGGCAAGGGCGCCGCGCTCGCGATCGCTGAGATGGATGCAATGGCCGAGGACAGTGCGCGGACCGAGGAGGCCGAATTTCTCGTAGACCTCGGTATAATCCTGCGCCCAAGTGAACTGGTTGCGGACCTTTTCGATCTCCTCGCGGTTCTCGGCCAGGTGGGTCTGGATGTAGGTGCCGTATTTGGTGGCGAGTTCGGCGGCGCCACGCATGAGTTTTTCGCTGCAGGCCACGGCAAAGCGCGGGCTGAAGGCGTATTCGATGAGGCCCTCACCAGCCCCGTGCCACGTTTTGCAGAGGCGTTCGCTTTCGTGGAGCGAGATCGAGACGACCTTGGTGGGCTGGAGATTGCCGTAGCTGCCCACGTCCATCATCATTTTGCCCATGATGATGCGCAGGCCGCTCTTCGCTGCGGCGTGGAAGGCGGCCTCGGTGCTGTCTTCGTAGACGGCGGTGTAGAGCATCGCTGTGGTCGTGCCGTGCTTGGCCAGCTCGGGGAAAAAAGCGCCGGCTTCGCGGCGGCCCTTGGGCCCGGTGAATTCGCGTTCCAGCGGGAAAATCTGGGTGCGAAGCCAGGGGAGCAACTCGCTCGTCCCGCGGGCCACCGCCGGGTATTGCGGCACGTGGGCGTGGAGGTCGATCAGGCCGGGAAAAACCGCGACGCGTTGGGAGTGCAACCAGCGGACGGGCTGGGGCCGGGGCTTGCGAGCCAGGGTTTCGTAGTCGCCGATCTCGGCGATCAGGCCGTCGTCGATCACGAGCGCGCCGTCGCTCCAGGAGCGGAGCCGACCGTATTCGGGGGCGTCGATCAGAAAGCCGCGCAGGCCGAAGAGACCGGAGCCGGGGGAGGAGGGGCGGGAACTGGGAGCCGGATCAGAGGTCAAATTTGAACAAAAAAGAATCCGGGCCGTGCATGCCAAGGAAACGATTCACAGCAATCGCAAAACTCATGCACGACCCGGAAATCCCCTAAACTTGCTGGATTCGACCGACTTCCGTTGCAGACGTTCAAAATATTTTAAGAAATTTTTTGGGGGTGAAAAAGACGGATGTGGCTGATGGGGAGCCGCTTCAGGCCAGCCCGGCGGCTTCCAGAGCAAGGCAGGCGTTGCCGATGATTCCGGCCTCGTTTCCCAGCGCCGCCGGGACGATTCGGAGGTTTTCATAGAAAAGGGGGAGGGTGCGCTCACGGATGGTGCGCCGGATGGGGTCAAAGAGGACGTCGCCCGCTTGGGCCACCCCGCCGCCGATAACGATGGCGTCGGGGTTGAGGAGCCAGATGGCACTGGCAAAGGCGGTGCCGAGCTCGGTGCCGATGTTTTCCCAGAGCTGACGGGCCACAGGGTCGCCGGCTTGCGCGGCTTCCGTGAGGTCGCGCGGGGTGCATTTTTCCAAGGGTACCTGGCGGCCTGCTTCCAGGTAACGCTTGGCGGCCCGGGCGGCGATATGGTGATTGCCCACGAAGGTCTCCAGGTCGCCGGGATTGTTGTAGAGGCCGGGGGTGCCGCGGTAGTCGATGCTGGTGTGGCCGATCTCGCCGGCAGCGAGCTGCGCGCCGCGGTAAACCTTGCCATCGAGCACGAGCGCACCGCCGACGCCGGTGCCGAGAGTGATGCAGAGAACAAAGCGGCAATTCTGCGCCGCCCCGTATTTGCACTCGCCGTAGGCCATGGCCTTGGCGTCGTTTTCGATGATCGCCGGAAGGCCGGTGCGGTCGCGCAGGATTTGCCGCAGGGGCACCTCATCCCAGCCCGGGACGTTGGTCAGCTCGTGCACGATCCCATTCACGCTGTCGATAAAACCGGGCAGGCCCACGCCGACAGCGGCGATTTCCGGGTGCTCATCCCGCAGGGCGGCGATCACGCCGAGCATTTCATCGATGAGCGGCGCGGGGCTTGGGTGGAGCTGGGTGTCGATGGTGTCGCCGTGGGCGATGAGCCGGCCCGCCTGGACGACGGCGGATTTGATGGTCGTGCCGCCGAAGTCGATGCCGATGGCTTTGTGTGGTGTATCCATTTGGGGCAAGATGTGGCACAGTGCCGGAGCAATCGGGAGGAGGTCAACCCCGCGACACGGAGAGCGCAATCATCGAAAATGTCTGGAATAATACTGATGCCACGATACTGATGGACGGCCCTATGCATATTGGCCCCGCTGTTGTTCCCCCCCTCGATCCGGATTTCGTTCCGGCGGAATTGTGGAACCGAGCCTATCGGGCGCGCTGCGGGCACGATTCGGGGGCGCATTTGCTGGCCATCGCCCTGGAGCGGACGGACGGGACGGTCTCGCGCTTTGATACTCCGGTGTTGCCGCATGTGGGCGAAAATGTGGCGCTGAATCGCAAGTATGTGGAACGGCTCGTGAAATTCCTACTCTGGGCGCGCGGGGGGTATAAAGTGATGATCGGCGGCGACACGGCGATTGCGGAGATGATCCGCGAGATTTACTCGCCTACCGGGGAGCGGAAATTCGACTACGATTTCATGGGGACGAAAGTCTACGGCCGCGAGATGGTGGTGGAGTCGCGCGATGTCGACGCGATGCCCGCGGCGCACGAGAGCACCATGCCCTTGGGCCGGCATCTCAACGGCTGCCGGATCGGCTTCGATCTCGGGGGCTCGGACCGCAAATGCGCGGCGCTAATCGATGGCATGGTGGTCTTTTCCGAGGAAGTGACGTGGGACCCTTATTTCGAGAGTGATCCGCAGTATCACTACGACGGGATCAACGACACGCTGCGGCGCGCGGCGGCGGAACTGCCGCGCGTGGACGCCATCGGAGGCAGTGCAGCGGGCGTGTATGTGAATAATGAAGTGCGCGTGGCTTCGCTCTTCCGCGGGGTTTCGCCCGCGGATTTCGACCGGCGCATTCGGCGCATCTTCTTCGATCTGCAAAAAGCGTGGGACGGCGTCCCCTTCGAGGTGGTCAACGATGGCGAGGTCACGGCGCTGGCAGGCTCGATGAGCATGGACGAGAATTGTGTGCTTGGCGTCTCCATGGGCACGAGTGTCGCGGGCGGCTACGTGGCGCATGACGGCTCGATCACGCCGTGGCTGAACGAACTCGCCTTCGTCCCCGTGGATTACCGGGACGATGCACCGGTGGATGAGTGGAGCGGCGATCGCGGCTGCGCGGTGCAGTATTTCTGCCAGCAGGGCGTGGCCCGTCTCGCGCCGCTCGCGGGGTTGCATTTCGCGAAAGAGATGAAATTTGCCGAGCAACTGACCGAGGTGCAGAGGCTCATGGCCGCGGGCGATGAACGCGCGCGACGGATTTATGAAACGATCGGTGTGTGCTTCGGCTACACCATCGCGCACTTCGCAAATTTCTACGACATCGGCAGCCTGCTCATTCTCGGCCGCGCGACCAGTGGCGAGGGTGGAGGAGTGATCGTCGAGCGAGCGCGCGGAGTCTTGCGCACGGAATTTCCCGCGCTCGCGGAAAAGATCCGGCTGCGCACGCCGACTGAAAAAGACAAGCGCCACGGCCAGGCGGTTGCGGCGGCGAGCTTGCCCGCATTGCGCCGATAGGCTCAGGTACCGTCATGCAACTCGGCAACCCCACCGCAGAAATCTTCATCCCCGATGGCCAGCCCCCGGCTGAGGCGCTGGCCCGCGTCTCGCACCTCGGCGTCGGCGCGCATCAGGACGATCTCGAGTTCATGGCCTTTCGCGGCATCAAGGATTGCTACCACAGCGAGGTGGAGTGGTTCGCCGGCGTCACCTGCACCAATGGCTCCGGCAGCGCGCGCACGGGTTCGTACTGCCAGTATTCCGACGAGCAGATGATGGGTATCCGCCGTCAGGAACAGCGGCAGGCCGCGACGGTCGGGCGTTACGCCGCGATGTTCCAGCTCGACTACACGAGCAAGATCGTGAAAGACCCCGCCGACGCGCACTTGAAGAACGATCTCAAGGCGATCTTCACCGCCACGAAACCGCGCGTCGTTTACACGCACAATCCCGCGGATAAACACGAGACCCATATCGCGGTGGTCGTGTCCGTCATTCAAGCCATCCGCGAAACACCGCGCGAACAGCGTCCGCAGGCCGTCTTCGGCTGTGAAGTCTGGCGCGACCTCGATTGGATGCCTGACACGGAAAAGATCGCTCACGATGTCAGTGGCCACGACAATCTCGCCGCCGCGCTGAATGGTCTCTTCGATTCGCAGATCGCCGGCGGAAAACGCTACGATCTCGCCGTCCTCGGTCGCCGCCGCGCGAATGCCACCTTTTTTGAAAGCCACGGCGTGGACAAGTGCGATGCGCTCGCTTTCGCCATGGACCTCACGCCATTGGCGCAAGACGACACGCTCGATGTCGTCGCTTACGTCACCGGCTTTATCGACCGCTTCAAGGCCGACGTGACCACCAAACTCCGCGCCCGGCTCGGAAAATAACGGATGGAAATCATCATCCAGCCGAATGCCGAAACCGCATCGCTCATCGCCGCGCGAGTGATCGCGCGGGTGGTCCGCGAAAAGCCCAGCGCGGTGCTGGGGCTCGCCACGGGCAGCACTCCGCTGGCCATGTATCGCGAACTCGCGCGCCTGCATCGCGAGGATGGGCTCGACTTCAGCGGAGTCGCGACCTTCAACCTCGATGAGTATGTCGGCCTGCCGCCGGAGCATCCGGCGAGTTACCACGCCTTCATGCAGGAGCACTTCTTCCGGCACGTGAATGTGCGGCCCGAAAATATCCACATTCCCGATGGGCTCGCGCCGGATATCCCAGCGTTCTGTCGCAGTTACGAGGAAGCGATTCGCGCCGCGGGCGGCATCGACCTGCAAGTGCTCGGCATCGGCAGCGACGGCCATATCGGTTTCAACGAACCATCCTCTTCGCTCGCTTCCCGCACGCGCATCAAGACGCTGACCGCGCAGACGCGGAGCGATAACGCCGCCAATTTCGGCAGTGCGGAAAAGGTCCCGATCCATGTCATCACCATGGGCGTCGGCACGATCATGGACGCCCGGCAGGTGCTCATCCTCGCCTTCGGCGAAAAGAAAGCCGAAGCCGTCGCCGCTGCCGTGGAAGGGCCAATCACGGCCATGAGTCCTGCGTCGATTTTGCAAATGCACCCCGTGGCGAAGTGCATCACCGACGAAGGCGCGGCAGCGAAACTCACCCGCACCGATTACTATCGTTGGGTCTACGATCGGAAGCCGGGTTGGCAGAAGGTTTGAGGACAGGGTCGCGAACGAGCGCGGTCATGATTCACGCGGTCAGCGCGAAAACAGCTTCCGCCAATCGTCTCGCGCGACTTCCACCTGCAGGACGCCTTGCAAATTGACGCTGAGCGAGACGAGGAATGCGCCGGTGCCGACCGGGCCTTTGGGATCGTGAAAGACGCGGCGGTTTTGAATGCTGCCGTCGGCATTGCGAATGACCACCGAAGGGCTGTGGTTCAGGAGCGCGATTTCCTTGGTAGCCGAATATTCGTCCGTGGCGAGGCGGCCGAACGAGACTTCTTCGACGGTGACTTCGGTGAGCGCATGCCCGGTCAAATTATGGACCCGGACTTGGGCCGGGCCTTTCGAGCAGCCGAGCAGCGCGGCGCAGAGGAGCAGGGGTAAAAGATATTTCACAAGCAGGCCCACGTTGGCCGAAGGGATGGCGTTGTGCCAGCGCGGGTTCATTGTCCGGCGTGTGACGGCTTTCGTCTTTCCTGCGGCCTGGCGGGAAAGTAGCTCGAAGCTCCAGCTTCGAACCTTCCACACTGCCGGCGCGCCGGTCACCGGAGCCGGAGCATTCGAAGCTGGAGCTTCGAGCGACTTTGAAAAACCGGAATGACACGCGGCTGGGGTGCGATAGGGTAGGGGCTATCCCCCATGTCTCGCTGCCCTCTGTGATGACGATCGCTGTTCCCAAGGAAACGCATGCCGGAGAAACGCGCGCCGCGCTCGTGCCGGAGCACGTGGCGAAACTCGTCAAGCTCGGGGCCTCCGTGGAAGTGGAGTCAGGGCTCGGCCTTTTGTCCGGGCATCGCGACGAGGCCTATACTGCGGCGGGAGCAAACGTGTGCGCGGACCGGACCAAAATGCTGACCGCGGCGGACGTCGTCCTGACGGTGCGCAAGCCATCGCGCGAGGAAGCGGCCGCGCTGAGCAAAGGCGCGGTGCTGATCGGTCTGCTCGACCCATTTCAATCGCCCGACCTCATCACCGCGCTCGCCACTGGGGGCGTGAGCGCGATTAGTATGGAACTGATCCCGCGCACCACCCGGGCGCAGAAGATGGATGTCCTCTCCTCTCAAGCCAGCCTGGCGGGATACGCCGCGGTGATTGTTGCGGCGGAGCAGTCGGACAAAATCTTTCCCATGATGATGACGCCCGCGGGCACGCTCATGCCGGCGCGCGTATTCATCATCGGCGCGGGTGTGGCGGGCCTGCAGGCCATCGCGACCGCGCGGCGCCTCGGGGCGAAGGTGGAGGCCTACGACACGCGGCCCGTGGTGGAGGAGCAGGTGAAGTCGCTGGGCGCGCGTTTTCTGAAGATCGATGTCGGAGAAACGGGGCAGACGGCAGGCGGCTATGCGAAGGAACTCACCGCCGAGCAGATTCGGCTTCAGCGCGAGGCGATGAAGCGCGTGTGCGCGGAGTCGGACGTGGTGATTACCGCGGCGCAGGTCTTTGGCCGGCGCGCGCCGATTCTCGTGACGAGCGAGATGCTCGACGCGATGCGGCCCGGCAGCGTGGTGGTCGATCTCGCGGTGGAGAGCGGTGGCAACGTGGAGGACATGGAGCCTGGCCGGATTGCGGACCGCGGGGGAGTCAGGATCGTGGGCCTGTCGAATCTCCCTGGCTGCGTGCCGGTGCATGCCAGCCAGATGTATTCGTCGAATGTCACGGCGTTGCTCGAAGAATTCTGGGACCGTGAGGCGAAGGCGCTGCGCTTGAACTTCGAGGATGAAATCCTCAAGGGTTGCCTCGTGACCCGGGACGGAAAAATTGTGAACGAGAAACTCGCGGCCGCCACCCCATCATGACCGTCGGAGTCCTTACCTTCTTTGTCTTCGTCCTGGCCATCTTCCTCGGCTTCGAGCTGATTTTCAAAGTGCCGTCGATGTTGCACACGCCGCTCATGTCGGGTACGAACGCAATCCACGGCATCATCCTCGTGGGCGGTATTCTCGCGCTGGCCGGCGCGGATGGCGTGGTCGAGCAGGGCATCGGCTTCGTCGCCGTGGTGCTCGGCGCGGCCAATGTCTTCGGCGGATTCATGGTCACCGATCGGATGCTGCAAATGTTCCGGAAGAAAAAGTGATGAGCACGCCCATCGCTTTCGCTTTCCTGGCCGCGTCGGTCCTTTTCATCGTCGGCATCAAGCTGCTCAGCTCGCCGAAGACGGCGCGCAAAGGGAACCTCGTTGCCGCGGCGGGAATGCTCATCGCGCTGCTCGCCACGCTGCCGCTTGCCCATGCCTCGGCGGTGAACGCCGCGCTCATTGGCGCTGGGATCCTCGTGGGCCTCGTCATCGGGGCCGTGGGAGCTTATCGCGTGAAGATGACCGCCATGCCGCAGATGGTCGCGCTGTTCAACGGCGCGGGCGGTGGCGCCGCTGCGCTCGTTGCGGCGATCGATTTCCCGGCTCACGGGACACAAATCACCTTGGCCATACCGATGCTTTTTGCCGCACTCGTGGGCGCTGTTTCGCTCTCCGGCAGCCTCATCGCCTTTGCGAAGCTGGAAGGGCACTTCGAGAAACCGGTCACTTCAAAAGTCCAGCAATTTACCAACGCGGTGCTGCTGCTGGCGATCGTGTCTGGCTCTTATATCCTGCTGGTCTTTGGGCCGCGCAGTGACACCCACGGCCTCGGTTTGCTCATCATGTTGCTGGTGCTCGCACTCTTGTTTGGTGTGTCGATGGTGTTGCCGATCGGCGGTGCGGATATGCCGGTCGTCATTTCACTGCTCAATTCATTCACCGGCCTCGCGGTCGCGGCGGATGGTTTCGCGATTTCGAACCTTGCACTGATCGTTGCGGGTACGCTCGTCGGGTCTTCGGGCACGCTGCTCACGCTGTCGATGTGCAAGGCGATGAATCGTCCGGTAACAAACGTCCTTTTTGGCGCGTTTGGCAAAGCGAGTACCGAGAATGTCTCGGAAATCGCGAGCGGTGGTGCAGTGAAGCCGATCCAAGCCGATGAAGCGGCGTTGCTGCTCGGTGTCGCCCGTCACGTCGTCATCGTGCCCGGCTACGGCCTCGCGGTCGCGCAGGCGCAACACCAGGTGCGGCAACTCGCCGACGAACTGGCGCAGCGTGGTGTCGAGGTGAGCTTTGCCATTCATCCCGTCGCGGGGCGCATGCCCGGCCACATGAACGTGCTGCTTGCCGAGGCGAACGTGCCCTACGAGCAACTCGTCGAGATGGAAGCGATTAATCCGCAAATGTCCCGCGTGGATGTCTGCCTCGTGATCGGCGCCAACGACGTCGTCAATCCCGCCGCGCACGAGGATAAATCCAGCCCGATCTTCGGCATGCCGATCATCGAGGCGGAAAAAGCCGGAACGGTGATCGTGCTGAAACGCTCGATGGGCAAAGGTTTCGCCGGTATCGAAAACCGGCTCTTCGTGCGCGACAATTGCCGGATGCTCTTCGGCGACGCGCGGGCGTCGTTGCAGGAATTAGTGACGCAGGTGAAGGGGGCGTAACGCCGGAAAAATTCCAGAGCACGTAATGTGATTCTAAAATCACTGAACTGCTTTCTTGCCTTGTCCCTGCTCAAGGCAAGAAAGCATATTTGAAAGTTTAAACACATTCTCATGGTTCGTTCACGAGACACAAGCCCAATGATCGCTCGCAAGCCACGAAGTTCGCCTTCCCTGGCGCAACCGCACCTCAGCCGTTCAGCGTGCCGATAATCCGCAGCCCTTCCAACGTCAGCTCCGGCAGCACCTTTTTGATTTCCGGCAAACCGGCCGCGATCAGTTCGGCATAGCCGCCAGTGGCGACCACCGGCAGGCGGCGCGTGATTTTCAACTCCTTGCCGATCTCCACGAGAATCTGGCGGACGAGGCCGCGATAACCATGGACCGCGCCGGCCAGCATCGCGTCCTTGGTGGATTTGCCGATGGCGCTGGGCGGTTCCAGCAAGCTGATCTTGGGCAGGAGCGCGGTGCGCTGATGGAGATAATCGGTCATCGCTTCCAAGCCCGGGGCAATCACGCCGCCGACGTAGTCGCCCTTCGCGGAAATGATGTCGAAACTGACCGCGGTGCCGAAATCGACGACCACGATCGGCGCGCCAAATTGCGCGAAGGCGCCCGCGGCATTGGCCAGTCGGTCGGCGCCGATCGTTTTCGGATCCGGATAGTCAACCCCGACCCCGAGCTTCACCTTGGCGCTCACGCGGAGGACCCGCGCGGGGGATAGAAAATCGGCGATGACCTCGCCCTTGGCCGGCACAACGCTGGAGAGCACGGCGGTCTCCCATTTCCAGCCGCCGAGCGCGTTCTTCAGGCCGGCGGCGTTGAGTTCCGCCGTGCGGAGCCGGCGCGCCGGGCCGATCTTTTTCCCCGAGGCAAGGGCGAATTTGGTGAACGAGTTGCTGTTGTCGATGAGCAGGAAATCGGCGGTGGTGGCGCTCATGAAAGCGGGGAGACAACTCGCTGCTTCCGGGGAGGTCAAAGCAATTTCAGAAGGGAGATGGATGGCGGAGGTGCGATTTCGCTTTCGCCGGGGAGAGGGGCTGGCGAGACTGCCGCCATGAAAGCCTTCCTCTCGGTCCTCGCCGTCCCGTTTCTTTTGGCCGCCACCGCCTCGGCGGATTGGGTGATCGAATCCAATATCGAAAGCGCGCAGATCAATTCCAACACGACGATGAAGGTCAAGGGTGACAAGTTCCGGATGGATATTGCCAACGGTCCGGCCGGGGCGATGAGCACGATCCTCGATACCGCGGGTGGCGGGGCGATCCAGATGATGCACGCCCAAAAAATGGCCATGAAACTGAGTGCCGCGCAGCTCAAGCAGTCGCTGGATGCGGCGAGCCAGAAAGCGGGCACAGGCGGCGGGACGGCGCCGAAGGCGACGGGCCAGAAAGAGAAAATCGGCGACTACGATTGCGAGATTTACACCTGGGCCAATGGGCCGACCAGCGCGCGGCTGTGGGTCGCGAAGGATCACCCCCAAGCCGCGGCATTGAAAGAAGTGGAAAAAAAGATGCGGGCCAGCTTTCCCGGCGCTGCGCAGGGCGGGCCGGATACGAGCGCGTTGCCCGGCGCGGCGATCAAGACGGAAATCACGACGGGAGCTCAGAAGATGACCACGACCATTCTCTCGGTGAAAGAGCAGCCGGTGGATGCGAAGGAGTTCGAGTTGCCCGCCGACTATCAGGTGATCTCCATGCCGAGCCTGCCGGCTGGGAATTGAACGCAGCCCGAGCAATTCAGCACAAAAGAAATCACAGGCGCTTGACAGGGGTGCTATTGTGCTATCTTATGTGCAGTGTATTAGCCGATTGCTCGGCTCAAGTGCCGTTCTTGCGAGACAACTTGACCCAGTTTGAGGAAGCAGGCGATCGGCCCACCGATTCGAGTAAATTTAAGTCAATTGGAGTTAATTTCGGTGTCTCTCCGTCGTGCAGGACCTTGAATGCGACCATTTTCCTCTGTGCCTGGCCGGGGTGGCATGCTTCCGCCGACCCCAATGGTGGAAGGACAAAATCGCCAAACGAACCCATTTTTCCTGCCCCCTGCACTTGCCGCTTTTCAACCCCGCGGAGGGGTGCGTAGTCTCGCCCGCCCATGCCCCAGGAATATAAAGTAAAACTCGAGGTCTTCGAAGGCCCGCTCGATCTGCTGCTCTATCTCATCAAGAAGGATGAGGTGGATATTTACGACATTTCCCTGGAGCGGATTACGTCGCAGTACCTCGAGTTCATGGACGCTTTCAAGGCGCTCGACCTCGAACTGGCCGGCGAGTTTGTCGTCATGGCCGCGAACCTCATTTACCTGAAGAGCCGCGCGTTGCTGCCCGCCCACGTGCAGCCGCCGGAGGAAGAGGCTGAGGAAGATGATCCCCGCTGGGACCTGATCCGCCAGCTCGTCGAGTACAAGAAGTTCAAGGACGCCGCGGCCCAGCTTTCGCAGCGTGAGCTGGAGCAGAGCAATCTCTTCGCGCGCATGGCCGATACTCCGGATACCGCGCCGGAGCGCCCGCTCGGTGATGTAAGCGTGTTCGACCTCATCAACGCCTTCAACAATGTCCTCAAGCGCATCGCCACGAAGAGCGAGGATTTGCGGGAGATTTTCGAGGAGAATTTCTCGGTCTCAGACAAGATTGATTTCATCATGAAAATGACCTCAAGCGGAGTGCCGCTGAAGTTCACCGAGCTCTTTGCCAGCGCGGCGTCGCGAACGGAAATCGTCGTGACCTTTCTCGCGTTATTGGAATTGATCCGCTTGAAGCAATTGCGGTGCGTACAGGAAGCGCCGTTCGCCGAGATCGAATTGCGCCGCGTCTAAATTGTGGAAAGTCTTTTTGCCACCATGACTCTCAAACAGGTCATCGAAGCGCTCGTCTTCGCTTCACCCAAGCCGCTCCTGACGAAGGAGATCGTCTCCGCTTTGCGCGCGGCCGGCGAGGGGACCGAGGACCAGAACGCCCTGGATTTTGCCAAGTCCAAGGAGGATGACGTCCTGGCGGCGTTGACGGAAATTCAAACGGAATTGCCGGGCAGCGGTCGGGCGTTCCAGCTCGTCGAGCGCGTCAATGGCTGGACGATGGTGAGCGATCCCGCGTGCGCCCTGTGGGTGCGCCAGCTTTATCCGGAAGCGAAGCCGACGCGGCTGAGCGGGCCGCAGCTCGAGACGCTGGCCATCATCGCCTACCGGCAACCCGTGACGCGGGCGGACATCGAGGCGGTGCGCGGTGTGGCCGTGGATGGCGTGATGCAAATCCTGCTCGACCGCGGCTTGGTGAAGATCGCCGGCCGCGCCGAGGTGCCGGGCCGCCCGCTCCTTTATTCGACGACGGAATATTTCCTCGAACACTTTGGCTTGAAGAGCACGGATGAATTGCCGAACTCGAGCGAGCTCAAGCGCGTGGTCCTGCCGACGGCGCCCGTGGCCGAAACCGAAGCCGGAGTCGGAGCCGAACCCGCGGCTGAGGAAATGAAGACGTCCGACGTGCAGCCTGAAGAAGCGGCCATGCCCGAGCCTCCGCCTGCGGTGGAGGCAGTGGAAGAGACCGCGGAGCCGGTGACTGAAACGGAAGCGGTGGAAGCACCCGAGGAACCCCCTGCCCACAAATGAAGCTGCCCGAGATTCGTCAGAAGATCGACGCGATCGACGAGCAGCTCTTGAAGCTGCTCAACGAAAGGTCTGACCTCGTGCACGAAGTCGGGGTGATCAAGCGCGCCGAAGGCTCGGAGATTTACGCTCCGGAACGGGAGGAGGCGGTGTTCCGTGCCGCGGTCGCCAAGAATGCGGCACTCAAAGGCCGGCTGCCGGAGAAGTCGATCCGCGCCATTTACCGCGAGATCATGTCGGCGTCGCTCGCGCTGGAGAAAGACCTGACGATTGCTTATTTCGGTCCCGAGGCGACGAACACGCACCAGGCGGCCCGCTCGAAATTTGGCGCGAGCGTGAACTACACGCCGCAGGTCAGCATTGCCGATGTCTTCGATGTGGTGGCGCGCGGCAGCGCCGATTACGGCGTGGTGCCGATCGAGAACTCGACCGAGGGCGCGGTCAATCACACCCTCGATGTCTTCATGGACAGCGAGCTGCGCATCTGTGCGCAGATCCTGATGAAGATCGAGAATCATCTCGTGGCGAAGATTCCGCGCGACAAGATCAAGCGCATCTATTCCCACCCGCAGGTCTTCGGGCAATGCCGCAACTGGCTGCGGCTCAATCTGCCGAATGTGGAGCTGGTGGAAGTCTCCAGCACCTCGCGCGCGGCGGAGCTGGCGGCGGACGAAGACGACGCGGCGGCGATCAGCGGCCCGATGGCCGCGGAGGTTCACGGGTTGCAAATTCTCGCGCCTTCGATCCAAGACATCGCGACCAATACCACGCGCTTCCTCGTCATTGGCCGCACCGCTTCCCCGCCCTCGGGCGACGACCGCACCTCGCTCATGTTTTGCGTGCACGACAAGCCCGGTGCGCTCTTCCACGCGCTCGAGCCGTTCAACCGGTTGAAAATTTCCATGAGCAAGATCGAGAGCCGTCCCTCGAAGCGCAAAGCGTGGGAATATTTCTTCTTCGTCGATATCGACGGGCACGCCAGCGAGGAGAAAGTGCAGCAGGCTCTGGAGGCGCTCTCCCAGCATTGTACCTTTGTTAAAATTCTCGGCACCTATCCGAAAACTTCGCCAACCTGAAATCGGGCTTTAAGAGTTTGCCGCGAAAAGGGTGTTAAGGGGTGAACATTCACGGCTCCCCCGCCACAGCGATCCCCTCGCATGTCCTTTCGTCAACCCCACCGTATTTTAACTTATCTTCTCCTGATCTCCGTCTCGCTCGTCGCGCGAGGCGCGGATCGGCCTGTGGCGGCGGGGACTGTGACGGGCGGGGAATTGACTCTCGAACAAGCCTACGACCGGGCGTTGGCCACCGACCAGTCGATCAGCATCGCCTACTGGGAAATCCGCAAGGCGAACCTGCTGCCGTGGAGCGCCCTCGCCAAACTGGGGCCGCAAATCAGCGCCAGCGGCAACTACGAAAAGTCCAGCATCGCGACGAAGAACACCGTGATTCAGACCACGACGACGGTGGTGAACGGGGTGTCCACGCCGACGACGGAATTTGTAGACATCACCAACCACTCCCGATCCGGCTCGGCGACGGGCGGCTTCACCTATCAGCAGCCGTTGATCGATCTCACGGTATTCCCGGCCTTCCACCTCGGCACGCTCTCCAAAATGGCGACCCGGCTCGAACATCAATTCACGATCCGCGAGACGCTCTTCGGCCTGGTGAGCGCATTTTACGAAGTGCTCAAGCAGCAGCGCCTCGTGCAGGTGGATACCGAGACCCTGCGCCTGACCAACGAGCAACTCGACCTCGCGCAAAAACGCGCCAATGTCGGCGAGGTCACGCGGGCCGACGTGTTGCGTGCGCAGGTGACGGTTGAAACCGCGCGGCAGACGCTGGTGCAGGATCAGGGGATGCTCGATCTCGATCGCAACACCTTGGCAAACATCCTGAACTTCGCGCCCGACACGCCTTTCTCCGTGATTGAGCCGCCGGATTATCCGACGGGATTGCCGGAGTTCGGCACCTTGCTCGGCCAGGCTTACGAACATCGCGAAGACTTGCGGGTAAAGAAGATCGCCATCGACCAGGACATCGCCCGCCGCGGCGAGATCATCGGCCAGTACGGGCCCAAGGTCGTGGGGCAGGTGGATGGCGACCGGGGACACATTTCCGGGACCGGAGCGGACAGCACGTATAGCTGGGACGCGCTCGTCTCCGTGCAAATCCCGATTTTCACCGGCGGGCAGCGGGAGATCGACCTGAAGACGGCGGGCGAGCAAATCCAGGAGACGCGGCTGCAGTACGAGCAGGCGATGAAAACCGTCGAGGCCGATGTGAAGCAGGGCTGGCTCAACGTCCGCACCTTGCAGCAAACGCTCAAGGCCGCGCACGCGCAGGTGGTGGCGGCGGAGCAGGGCTATCACGATCTTGAAAACCAGTACCGCGCGGGCACGGCGACGAGTGTCGATGTGCTCAGCGCATTGAACGACTTGAATACCGCACGCAAAGACCTCGCCCTCCAGACCTACGGCTACCAGGTGGCGCTTCGCAACCTCGAGGAGGTGTCTGGCGTGTTCCAGGAAACGCGCGTGCAGCGGAGCAAAATTCGATGAAAAAGTTGATCCTCCTCATCCTCGTCCTCGCCGCCGCAGGGGGCGGCTGGTGGTACCTCCGGCGCAACCACGGCGACGATACGCAATACCTGACCGCGCCCGTGACGCGCGGCGACATGACGCAAGCCGTGACTGCGACCGGGACGCTCAATCCCGTGGTGAACGTGACCGTGGGCAGCCAGATTTCCGGCAACATCCAGAAGCTGTTTGCGGACTTCAATACGCAGGTCAAAGCCGGTCAGATTGTCGCCCAACTCGATCCTTCGGTCTACCAGGCGGTCGTCCACCAGGGAGAGGGTAATGTCGCCAATGCCAACGCCACGTTGGAACTGGCCCAGCTCACCTACAATCGGAAAAAGGAACTGGTCGCGGAGAAGGCGGCTCCCCAGGCGGATCTCGACAACGCGCTCGCCAGCCTGCACCAAGCGGAAGCCTCGGTAAAAATCCAGGAGGCGAATCTCGAGCAGGCCAAGGTCAATCTCTACAACTGCACGATCTACTCACCGATCGACGGCATCGTGATTTCCCGCAATGTGGACGTCGGCCAAACGGTCGCCGCGGCGATGAATGCGCCCGTGCTTTTTACCATCGCCAAGGACTTGCGGGAAATGCAGATCGACTCCGCCGTGGCGGAAGCGGACGTGGGTACAGCGACGGTCGGGCAGGACGTCGATTTCACGGTCGACGCGTTTCCGTATCAGACTTTCCACGGCAAGGTAGCCCAGGTCCGCAATGCCGCCTCGACCGTGCAGAACGTGGTGACGTACGACGTCGTGATCTCCGTCAAGAATCCCGATTTGAAACTCAAGCCGGGCATGACGGCAAACCTGGCGATCGTCGTGGCTCATAAGGACAGCACGCTCAAGATTCCGAATGCGGCCTTGCGTTTCCGCATGGCGAATCAAGTCACGCCCACGCCACCGCCCACGCCGGAGCCTTTGATCGCCTCTGGAGGGCATCCTTCGCCCGGCAATGCCGCCCGCCCGAAACGCCGCGAGCGCAATGTCTTCGTCATGCCGCCCAGCGGCGGCAAGCCCGCGCCCGTGCCGATCAAGCTCGGCATCAACGACGGCATCTCGACCGAAGTGACCGAGGGATTGAAGGAAAACGATGTGGTGGTGACGGGCATCAGCAACCCGACCCCCGCGAGTGGTCCCGCCGCGCAGAACAATCCGTTCTCCAACCAGCGGCGATTCTAGATTCTAAAGTCCCGATATGCAGCCAGTCATTCTGCTGGAATCCGTCTCGAAGACGTATCATTCGGGCGAAGTCGATGTGCATGCCGTGCGGCAGGTTTCATTCACCGTCCAGCCGGGTGAATTCATCGCCATCATGGGAGCCAGCGGTTCCGGGAAATCGACGATGATGAATATGCTCGGCTGCCTGGATCGCCCGACCTCCGGCCGTTACCTGCTCGACGGCGTGGACGTTTCCGGACTGGGCCGGGATGAACTGGCCGATATTCGCAATCAAAAGATCGGCTTCGTTTTTCAAGGCTTCAACCTGCTCTCGCGCACGACCGCCCTGGAGAATGTCGAGCTGCCGATGATGTACGGCAAGCGGCGGAACAGTGCGAAGGACTTGCGCGAGCGGGCCATGCGTTCGCTGGAATTGGTCGGCCTGGCCAAGCGCTTTGATCACAAACCGAATCAGCTTTCCGGCGGCCAGCAGCAGCGCGTGGCCATTGCCCGCGCGCTGGTCAACGATCCGGCGCTGCTCCTCGCGGATGAGCCCACGGGCAACCTCGACAGCCGGACGAGCATCGAAATCATGGACGCCTTTCAGGCGCTCAACGAAAAGGGCATTACGATCGCGATGGTCACGCACGAGCCCGACATCGCGCGCTATACCAAGCGCAACGTGGTCATGCGTGACGGCGTGATCGTGAGCGACATCCAGGTCCAGGACCGTTCCAACGCGAAGGAAGAAATGCGGCGGTTGGACGAGGAACACCAGGCGGCCAAACTCGTCAAATGAAGCTCTCTGCCACCTTGCTCGTCGCCCTGCGCGCCCTTCGTCGGAATAAGATGCGGAGTGTTCTGACAATGCTCGGCATCATCATCGGCGTCGGCGCTGTCATCGCCATGGTCGGCGTGGGCAACGGCGCCCGCGCGCAAGTGGAGGCACAAGTCGCGACCCTCGGCGAAAACATGATTCTGATTTTCGCGGGCAGCATGAACAACAGCGGTGTCCGTGCCGGTACCGGCAACGCCGGAACGCTGAAGATCGAAGACGCACTGGCCATTATGCGGGAGATTCCCGGTGTCGAGGCGGTTAGTCCGGAAACGCGGTCCGGCGTGCAGGTGATGGTGAGCAACCAAAACTGGTACACCACCCTGCTCGGAGAATCGCCGGAATATTTTGACATGCGCGAATGGCCCTTCATTTCCGGGGCTCCCTTTTCGGAGCAGGATGTCCGCTCCGCGGCCAAGATCGCAGTGCTCGGCCAGACCGTGGCCACCCAGCTTTTCGGGGACGATGATCCGGTGGGGCACATCATCCGCGTCAAGCACGTGCCGTTTCTGGTCGTGGGTCTGCTCAAGCCCAAAGGCCTCACCCTGGGTGGGTCCGACCAGGATGATGTCGTGGTGGTGCCTTATACGACCGCGATGAAGCGCCTGACGGGCGCGACGATTTTGCGGTCTATCAATGTTCAGGCGGAGAGCCCGGATAAGATGGCCCTTGCGCAACAACAGCTTTCCGAACTGCTCCGGCAGCGGCACCGCATTCTCGGTACGCGCGACGATGATTTCATGGTACGCAACCAGCAGGATATCGCGGAAATGGCCACCGCGCAGTCCAAGACCATGTTTTACCTGCTCGTCGCGATCGCCGTCGTATCACTCTGCGTGGGCGGTATCGGCATCATGAATATCATGCTCGTGAGCGTGACCGAGCGAACGCGCGAGATCGGTATCCGTATCGCCATCGGCGCCCACGGACGCGACATCCTGCTCCAGTTCCTGATCGAGGCGGTGACGCTCAGTTCGATCGGCGGGATCATTGGCATCGCCATAGGCTTCGGCACGGCGGAGACCATTTCCCATATCGCCCAGTGGCCGACAACGATTCCGCTTATCTACGTGGCCCTCGCTTTTCTTTCCAGCGCGGCCGTTGGGATCGTTTCCGGTTTTTACCCCGCCTACAAAGCCGCGGCGCTCGATCCAATCGACGCCTTGCGCTACGAGTAGGCGTGGATCGCTGCTGGCGTGAGGGAAGATTCGGGGATTAAATATCCGGATGTTCGTTGCGCTTCTCGCTGCCCTTGCCTTTTCCGTTCCGGGCTCGGCGGAACAGCTCGTCCCGGTGAGTCTGCCTTCGAAAGACAAGGCGCCGACGATTCGCGAAACCCCTCCGCGCGGCGGCGAGGCGACTCCTGCGCCGCGGAAGCGTTTTTTTGGCCTGGGTATCGCTTTCCAAAATCGTGGCGGAACGCAGGGCATTGCCCTCGATCAGGTGGTCCCGGGTTCGCCGGCGGACCACGCCGGATTCAGCGTGGGGATGATCATCGTGGAAATCGAGGGCCAGAGCACGCTGGGCCGCACGGGAGAGGACTGCACGCGGATGGTGCACGAGGCGGAGGGCACGGTGTCGCTGAAATACTACGATCCGCTCACTTTCAAATTGCGCACGCGGACTTTGTCAAAGGACTGGTTTCCTTTGCCGAACTGAGCAAACGCGGAGTGGTCTAAGTTTTTGGTCCTTTGAACGGTCTGGACAGTGAACGTGTCCACGGACATTCCTCGCTGCCCCGTCATGAAAATCTGCCGCCCTCTTCTCCTCTCCTTCTTCGCCATCGCTTTGCTGGGTTCACCGCTGCGCGCCGCAGAACCGCTTTACAAGAATGACTTTGAATCCGCGGAGGGCGGCAAGGCGCCCTCGGGCATGATGGTCATCGCGGGGGACTTTGCGGTGAAGCAGGACAAGGATGGCAAATATCTCGAATTGCCCGGGGAACCGCTGGACACATTCGGGATGCTTTTTGGCCCGAGCGTGAAGGATGACGTGAGTGCAACCGCGCGGTTCTTCGGCACCAAGAAAGGGCGCAAGCTCCCCGCGTTTGGACTGAGCCTGAACGGTGTGGGTGGATATCGTTTGCAAGTGAGCGCCGCGAAAGGCGCGCTGGAGTTTTTCAAAGGTGACGAGTCGAAGTTGAGCGTGCCGTACACATGGACTTCGGATGCGTGGACGATGCTGCGCATTACGGTTCGCAAGAGCGGTTCCGGCTGGGTGGTGGAAGGCAAGGCGTGGGCGGCGGGTTCGCCGGAACCGGAAAAGCCGCTCATCATCCTCGAGGAGCCAAAGGAGCCCACGGCCGGTCGCGCCGGTCTCTGGGGCAGCCCTTACTCGGGCACGCCGATTCGGTTCGATGATCTGGTGATCGAACCTGTAAAATGACCCAGTCCCGTCGACACGCTTGATTTCTCTCCACTAAAACCCTCACAACAAAACCATGCGCTTCCTCGTTCCCGCCCTCGCCCTTGCTGCCACTCTCCCTCTTCACGCGGTCGACTGGCCGCAGTACCGCGGGCCGAGCGGTGACGGCAAGTCTCCGGAGAAGATCATGCTGCCCGCCGGGACCACCGCGCCCAAGCAGGTGTGGAAGGCGCCGAGCGAAGGTGGCTTTAGTTCCTTTGCCGTATCCGGTGGCAAAGCGTTTACGCTGTGCTTGAAAGAAGCCGAGGGCGTAAAGCAGGAGAGCGTCGTCGCTTACGACGCGAAGACGGGGAAGGAACTCTGGTTCGCCGCGTTGAATTTTCCGAAGTACGATGGCGGTGGTGATTCCGGTGCGGCGGACAACAAGGGCGGCGACGGCCCACGTTCCACGCCGACCACCGATGGCAAGAACGTTTACGTGATGTCTTCGCAACTCGTCCTGACCGCGTTTGACGCGGCCACGGGCAAGGTGGTGTGGTCGCATGACTTGATGAAGGAATTTGCCGGGCGCAACATCCAATGGGAAAACGCCGCTTCGCCTCTCGGCGAGGGAAATGCGCTCTACGTGGGCGGCGGCGGTCCCGGCCAATCCCTCATCGCTTTCAATGTCAAAGACGGCTCGGTGCTCTGGAAAGCTTTCGACGAGAAGATCACGCACGCCACGCCCGTCGCCGCGACGATTCTCGGCCAGCGCCAGATTATCTTTTTCCTCCAGAGCGGTTTGCTTTCAGTTGACCCGAAGACCGGCAAGGAACTGTGGCGCTATGCCTTTGATTACAAGACCTCCACGGCTGCGTCGCCGGTGGTGGATGGGGACGTGGTCTACTGCTCCGCGGGTTACGGTGTGGGCGCTGGAGCCGTGCGTATTTCCAAGGAGGCGGGTGCATTCAAGGCGACGGAACTCTATCGCATCCGCACCAACAAGCCGCTGGCCAATCACTGGAGCACGCCGGTCGCGAAGGACGGGTATCTCTATGGGATGTTCCAATTCAAAGAATACGGCAATGGTCCGGTGAAATGCGTGGACATCAAGACCGGTGAAGTGAAGTGGGAGCAGCCGGGCTTTGGTCCGGGGCAGGTGATCCTCGTGGGAGACAAGGTGCTGGCGCTGGCCGACAACGGCGACCTCGTGAGCTTTGAGGCCAAACCCGATGCCTATCACGAAGTCTCGCGGGCGAAGGTGCTGGATGGCAAATGCTGGACCACGCCAATCGTCAGCAATGGCCAGATTTTCGCTCGCAGCACGAAAGAGGCGGTCTGCCTCGACGTGTCCGGGAAGTGATCCGCGTCGCGGTGCCTTAAACGACGTCTTTGCCGGCGATTTTGGCGCAGGAATTGGCGATCGTTTCGAGTTCCTCAAGGAACTTCTCGCGGCGATTCGCCGGGAGTGCAGCGAGGATTTGCTCCTGGAGCCCCATGGCAACCTTGCGGCCTTTTTCAAACATGCGCCGCCCGGCGGGCTGAACCTTGACGCGATTCGCCCGTTTGTCCTGTTCGTGAGGGGCGCGCACAATCAGGCGGTTCTTTTCCATCCGAGAGAGAATGGAGGTGATGGTGTTGGGATCGCTGGCCATCAGATCCGTCAGCGCGCGTTGCGTGAGCCCTTGCGGGTCGCCCTCGATGAGCCAGCGCAGGATGCTGAATTGATCGGGAGTGAGATCGAGATGTGCGATGCGCTGGCGAAATGCCTGATTCAGGCCATACCAGGAACGCCGTAATAGCACGGGCAGGCGCTTGGGCGGAACCGGGTCGGCAGCGGCTGGGGAGGGGATCGGTTCGGGCATGGTGCGTGGCATTTTCCAAAACGGGCTCTGGAGTCCAACTCAGAAACTCGAAAGGCGCGTGGGCATCGACATCATGCACCAACCGCGGAAAAATCTAAGGAAATAATACGTGTAAGTATTATTTGACATCGCCCGCGTCATTTCCTATTTACGCCACACGCCGTTTCCAAAACCTCTCCCCGGCCCTTCCCAACACTTGCCATGAAGCTCCGTCTCGCTCTCCCGCTTGTCCTCCTCCTCGCCTCCCTTCCGTTGCACGCCGCCAAGAAAGAAAAAACGGACAAGGAGGGAGGCTCCTCAGGTTGGTTCGATTGGCGTGGACCATTTCAGACCGGGGTTTCCTTGGAAAAAGGGCTGCCGGACAAAGTGGATGCGAAGAGCCCGCTGTGGACTGCTGATTTCCCCGGCCAGTCCGCCCCGGTTATTGCCAATGGCAAGCTGTACATCATGGGCTATCTGGGCGAAGGGCCGGATTTGCAGGAAGGCGTGGCCTGCTTCGATGCTGAGACGGGCAAGATGCTCTGGAAGCAGCTCTTCAACGACTTTCTGAGCGACGTCGTTTATCTCCGCTACGCGAATTCCAGTCCGGCGATCGATCCGGAGACGGGGAACGTTTACATTCAAAACAGCTCGGGCATCTTCGCGGCCTTCACGGCGGATGGGAAGCCGCTGTGGAAGCACTCGATGATGGAGGAATACGGGCGCATGACTTTCCCGAACAACCGCACGGCGTCCCCGCTCATCGATCACGATCTCGTCATCACCCGCGGCATCACCGCGGCGTGGGGCGCGTATGGACCTCCCGGGGATCGCTTTTATGCCTTCGACAAAAAGACCGGCGAACTCGTGTGGTCCAGTTCCCCTGGTTTGTTGCCGCAGGATAACACCTTCACACATCCGTGGTTGAGCTACCTGAACGGGAAGCGCGTTTTCTATTCGGCCTGTGGCGATAGCAGCTTGGTTTGCGTGAATGCCCGAACCGGTGAACCGCTTTATCACACGGCGGTCGCCAAGGCGGGCGCCAAAGGCGGTATCAATTCCTCGGTGATTGAATACAAGGGCAATATCGTCGTCACGCACATGAGCGAGAACATCGACACGAGCGATGTCGGCCGCGTTGCTGCCTTCAAGATTCCTGCGGAGATCAAGCCGCCGTCGCCGGTGGTGGGGCAGGATATCGATGACAAGGAACTCGAACAGTGGCGCAATCCGGCGGGCTCGCTGGCCAGTTCACCCGTGCTTGTCGGAAATCGCATTTATCTGGTCGCCGAGTCGGGCGACCTCCTCGCGATCGATGCCGATACCGGCAAGACGTTGTGGAAAAAGCAGCTCGGCATCGAGCAACGCCAGAGCAGTCCATTTTATGCCGATGGCAAGCTCTACATCGCCATGTATATTGCCGCCGCTTCGGGTCAGACCGCCGGCGCTGGGGGCTCGGGTGGGGAGACCATCGGCAACGGAGAACTCTTCGTCGTCAAGCCGGGCGACAAGGATGCGGAAATTCTCAGCCGAACCGTTCTCACCGGCAAATGCTACGGCTCGCCGGTCGGCTTCAACGGCAAAATCTACATGCAGACGGAGAAGAAGCTCTATTGCTTCGGCAAGAAGGGCAAGAATCCCGGACTCGCAGCCGCTCCTGTGCCCGAGCCGTGGCCGGCTCCCGGCGAAAAGAAGAAGCTGCAGATCGTGCCCTACGAAATTTTCCTCAACCCTGGCCAGACGCAGGCTTTCCGCGTTCGCGCACTCGATGCCAACGGCTTTACCGTCGATGAAAACGTCGACCCGAAATCGGTGCAGTGGACGACCTTCGTTCCGCCAACCGCTTTGGTGAAATCGACGATCAAGGGTAGTTTTAATGCGGATGGCGTGCTCGTGGCGGATCAAAACAACGTGCCCAGCGCCGGACAATTCCAAGCCACGCTCGGCGATTTGAAAGGCTATTTCAAGGGCCGCATTCTTCCCGGCGTTCCGTTGATGCAGGATTTTGAGAAATACGAATTGAATCAGGACACTTCCAAGCCGCCGCCCCCAGCCGTCCCCAATACGCTGGAGCCGCCTACGCCTTTCGCGTACCCGCCGCTGCCTTGGAATGCAGCCCGGTTCAAATTCGAAATCCGCGACAAGGACGGCAACAAGGCGCTGGTCAAGACCATCGACAACAAACGCCTCCAGCGCGGCATGGTTTTCTTCAACCGCCCGGATTTGAAGAACTACACTGTCGAAGCCGACGTGCTCACCGAGGGTAACAAGCGCAAGATGTCCGAGATCGGTCTCATCAATCAACGCTATCTCATCAACCTGAAGGGCAACGCGCAGGTGCTCGAAGTCACGTCGAACCAGGAACTCTTCAAGCAGTCCGTGCCGTTTAAAATCACGCCGAACGAGTGGTATCACCTCAAGACGCGCGTGGATGTCGCTACCGACGGCAGCGGCATGATCCGCGGCAAGGCTTGGAAGAAAGGTGATCCCGAACCGGACGCCTGGACCATCGAAGTGCCGCATAAGCACGCCAACGAAGAAGGCTCGCCCGGCTTGTTCAGCTTCTCCCCGCAGGAACAGCGCGCCTGGATCGATAACATCTCCGTTACCCCAAACAAATAACTGTCTCGAATTGCTTTATGAAATCTCCCGCCATTCTCGCTCTTGCCGCCAGCGTTGCGGCGCTCACGACCGTTCACGCCGACGATTGGCCGCGCTGGGGCGGCAACGACAGCGGCCGTAACATGTATTCGCCGGCCACCGGCATCCCGGGCAATTTCGATCCGGGCAAGTTCAAGCCCAACTCGGAAGAGGTCGATCTTTCCACAACCAAGAACGTGAAGTGGGTGGCCAAGCTCGGTTCGCAGACTTACGGCAATGCCGTCGTTGCGAATGGCAAGATTTTCGTCGGGACGAATAACGCCTCACCGCGTGATCCCAAATACAAGGATGACCGTTCCTGCCTCTACGCGCTGAACGAATACAACGGCGATTTCATTTGGCAGCTCGCCGTGCCCAAGCTCGCGAGTGGCAAGGTGAATGATTGGGAATATCTGGGCATTCTCGCTTCACCCTGCGTTGAGGGCGACAAGGTCTATCTCGTGACCAGTCGGTGCGAAGTCGTCTGCCTCGATGCCCAAGGCATGAGCAATGGCAACCAAGGTCCGTTCAAGGATGAAGCCAAGTATCTCGGCGGTCCCGGCAAGCCGCCCATTGAACCGGGCCCGACGGACGCCGACATCCTTTGGCGCTACGACATGATGGACGAACTCGGCGTCTTCCCGCACAACGCCTCGAATTGCTCCGTCATCACACTCGGTGACAAACTCTTCACCTGCACCTCCAACGGTCAGGATTGGACGCACGTCAATATCCCGTCGCCTCTTTCACCGTCGTTCATCGTGCTCGACAAGAATACCGGTCAGTTCATCGCAGAAGACGATGCGAAGATTGGTACGAACATCAAGCACGGCCAGTGGACTTCGCCTTCGTTGGGCAAGGTCAACGGCAAGGACCAGGTTTATTTCGGCGGCGGCGACGGCATCCTCTACGCTTTCAGCACCGAACCGGTGAAGGAAGGTGATTCCACCTTCATGAAGAAGGTCTGGTGGTTCGATGCCGTGCCCGAGGAGTACAAGCACGACAAGGCTGGCAAGCCGATCAAGTATCCGGCCGCCGAGGGCCCGAGCGAGATCAATGCGACGCCCGTCTTTTACAAGAACCGCGTGTATGTTCCGATCGGTCAGGACCCCGAACATGGCGAAGGCGTTGGCCACCTTGTGTGCGTCGATGCGACCAAGACTGGCGACATTACCAAGACTGGCCTAGTTTGGGACTTCAAGGAAATCCACCGCTCGATCTCGACGGTCAGCATCGACCCGGCCAAGGGTTTGCTCTTCGTTGCGGATTTCAGCGGCTTCCTGTTCTGCCTCGATGCCGAGACAGGCAAGAAGTACTGGGAATACGACATGAAGTCGCACGTCTGGGGCTCGACCCTTTGCGTGGACGGCAAGGTTTATCTCGGCGACGAAGACGGCGACCTGCGCGTCTTCGCCTCGGACAAACAATTGAAAGTGATCAGCGAGGTAAATATGGGCGCACCTGTGCTCTCCACGCCGATCGTGGCGAATGGCACGCTCTTCATCGCCTCGCAGACGCATCTCTTCGCCATCGCCGAAGGCGCCAAACCGGTCGAAGCCACCAAGAAATAGTCACGCGCGGCTAAGTTCGCCGTTACCGGCGCGCGGGCCGCATTTGCCCCGGCCCGAGTGCCCCCACCCATGTCCGAATCCACCGCACCCAAACTTACCGTCCAAAGCTGGCTGGTCATCATCATCGCCAGCATCGGATTCCTCTTCGATACCTACCAGTTGCTCATGACGCCGCTGGCCGGGCCGCAGGCGATTTCCGAATTGCTCAAGGTCCCGCTCAGTAATCCGGCGGTGTCCGAATGGGCCGGCAAGCTGCTCTGGTTGAGCGCGCTCAGCGGTGGCATTTTCGGGTTGCTCGGTGGCTGGTTGATCGACCGCCTTGGGCGCAAATCGGTCATGGCGCTGGGTATCTTCATCTATTCGCTGTCGCCGGTGGCCGGCGCTTTCGCTAATACGCTCAACGCTTTCATTTTCTGGCGCTGCGTGACCTTCGTCGGCGTGTGCATCGAGTTCGTCGCCGCGATTACCTGGATGGCCGAAGTCTTCACCGACAAAAAGCAGAAGGAACGCTGGCTCGGCATCACGCAGGCCTTTGCCTCGCTCGGCGGCATCATCGTCGCCTGGGTGAATGTCTGGATCATCACGCACTCCAAGGGGTTGCCGCATCTCGGCATGCCGCTAGCCCTAGGGTCCACCGATCCCGGTTCATGGCGCTACCTCATGCTCACCGGCATTATCCCGGCCATCCCGATTGCGCTCATGCTGCCGTTCGTGCCGGAATCGAAGATTTGGCGGGAGAAGAAGGAGGCCGGCACTTTGAAACGCCCCAGCTTCGCAGAACTCTTCTCGCCGCAACTTCGCCGCGTCACGCTCGTCACCGCGGGACTTTCCGCCTGCGCCTATGGCGTGGCTTTCGGTTGCTTGCAACAGACGCCGTTGCGCATCGTTCCGGGTCTATCGGACCTCGCCAATGTCCGCAAACAGCTCAAGCCGCTCCAGGATGAGGCGAAGACGTTGAACGCGGCCTTCGATCAAACCCTGCCGGGCACTCCCGAACGCGGCAAAGCGCTGGCACCGATCAAGGTGAACGCTGGCAAACAGAAGCCGCTCCAGGACGAGGTCAAGAAAGTCGGCAGCGAATCGCAGGAGTATCAGGAAATCGGCGGCCTCGTGGGCCGGATCTTCGTCGCGTTGCTCATCATTATCGGCATTGGCCGTCGCGCCATTCTGCGGACGTTGCAAATCCCGGGGTTGGTGGTGGTGCCGCTCACTTACCTGCTGCTCTACCACAAAGACGCCAGCACGTTCGCCTGGGGTGTGGCGGCGGTCGGGTTCGTGACCACGGCGCAGTTCAGTTTCCTCGGTGAGATTCTGCCCAAAGTCTTCCCGATGCACTTGCGGGGCACTGGCGGCAGTTTTGCGACCAACGTTGGCGGTCGCATGATCGGCACCTCAGCGGCATTTCTCACTCCGACGATTGCGGCGAAATTTACGGACCTCCACAGCCCCTTCGATCAAATGGCAACCGCCGCCGGCTGGATAGGGTTGGGCATCGTGATTTTTGGAATCCTGATCGCTTTCGGCTTGCCCGAGCCGAAGGAGGAAAACCTCGACTAAGCGCCCAGGGAAAAACTTAAAACAAGACACCGAGCCGCGGCTCAACCGACCCATGACTCAACTCACACCCGAACAAGCCCAGCAACAGCTCGACGCCCATTTGCGCGAGATCATCGCCTGGCATTTCTCCCCCTCCACCGGTTGCCCGTTCTGGCTGGAATGGGCCTCGAAGAATTTCGATCCCCGCAAGGAGATCAACACCATCGAGGACATGAAGAAGTTCCCGCACTTCCAGGATGAATGGCTGCGCGATTTGCAGCCCGAGGTCTGGGTCCCCGCAGAGTTCAAGGGCAAGCCCTTCAATATCTTCGAGACCGGCGGCACCACCGGCATGCCCAAGCAGCGCATCGGCTGGAACGATTTCCGCGTCGATTACACCGAGTTCTCCGACAAGATCAGCGACGAGCATTTCCCGAAGGGTGTGGCCTGGCTCATGATGGGCCCCACCGGGCCACGCCGTCTGCGCCTCGCCATCGAGCATCTCGCCAATGTGCGCGGCAGTTCGTGCTATTTCATCGACCTCGACCCGCGCTGGGTGAAGAAGCTCATCTCGAACAAGAAATTCGACGAAGCCAAGGCCTACATGGAGCACGTCGTCGATCAGGCGGCCATGATCCTCAAGAACCGCAAAGTCGCGGGCCTGTTCACCACGCCGAAGCTCCTCGAAGCGCTGGCCGAGAAGGTCGACATCTACGAGGCCGGCATCCGCGGCGTCTTCTGCGGCGGCACCACCATGCTTCCGCAATATGTGCGTTTCATCGTCGAGGAAATCCTCGAAGGCCGCATCGGCTTCTACCCCACTTACGGCAACACCCTCATGGGCCTCGCCGCCAGCGTGCCGCTCCGTCCGGAGGATAACTTCTCCATCACATATTACGCCCCGCAGCCTCGCGCCGTCCTGCGTGTCGTCGATCCCAAAGACACGGCGAAGACCGTTGATTACGACACCTGGGGCCGCGTCGAACTCACCACGCTGACCAAGGAATTCTTCATGCCGCGCTTCCTCGAACGCGACGAAGCTCTGCGTCGTAAACCGCGCGCTCCCTATGCTTGGGACGGCGTGGCCGAGGTGCGTCCTTTCGGTGCCATGGAGAAGACTATCGTTGAAGGTGTATATTGAGCCGTGAGTACTGTCCCGCATCTACCCGTTCTCAGACTCGGTCGGAGTTACGAGAGCCTCGATAAGCTCGAGATCAAGGATCACCGCACCGGCGAAGTAAAGGCCGAGGTGTCGTCGGTCAATGCCGGCATCGTGCGCAAGGATCTCCGCAAGCTCGGCGAGGCCCGCGCGGCGCTGGCGAAGTTCACCATCGCGCAACTGATCGATCTCTCGGCGAAGGCCGGTGAACTTTTCCTCAACGGCACGTTGCCGCTCGGCGACCGGGGTCACACCCAATCGCCGGAGGAATACATCGCTACGCTCAGCGTCACGAGCGGCCTCCCGCACGTCATGGTCCGCCGCAACATGGCGAAGATTCATCACGCGCTTACGCACCTGAAGGAAATCCTCAACGGCCTCACGCGCGGCCTCGATCTCTCGATCCTCGACACCGGCTTCGGTGAACAATTCGGAACCAAGCTCTCGTTCTTCCCGACCTGCCAGGCGCTCGGCCTCGTCATGCCGAGCAATTCACCCGCGGTCAATTCGCTCTGGTTGCCCGCCGTCGCGCTGAAAACGCCGGTCGTCATCAAACCCGGTCGCGACGAGCCGTGGACGCCGTTCCGTCTCATCCAGGCGTTTATCGCCGCGGGTGTGCCCGCCGAGGCTTTCGGTTTTTATCCCACCGACCACGAAGGCGCGGGCGAGATTCTCAAGAGCAGCGGGCGCGCGCTCATCTTCGGCGACAAGTCGACGATGGCGCAGTACGCCAACAATCCCGCCATCGAGTTGCACGGCCCCGGCTGGAGCAAGATCATCGTCGGCGAAGACCAGATCGAAAACTGGCGCGATTACATCGACGTCATGGCCGCCAGCATTTCCGACAACGGCGGACGTTCCTGCATCAACGCCAGCGCCATCGTCGTGCCGAAATACGCGGCCGAGATCGCCGACGCCCTTGCGCAAAAGCTCGGGCCGGTCGCGCCCACGCGGAATGACGATCCCGAGGCCCGGCTCAGCGGCTTCGCCAACGTGAAGATGGCCGAGTTCATCGACGCGCAAATCGAGGACGGCCTCAAGACGCCTGGCGCCACCGACGTGACCGCGAAATATCGCAATGGCCCGCGCAAGGTGGAGTTTGAAGGTGGCGTGTATCTGCGCCCGACTATCGTCCTCTGCGACAGCTTCGATCATCCGCTATCCAACAAGGAATATCTTTGCCCCTACGCCAGCGTGGTCCAGTGCCCGCAAGCCGAAGTGCTCGGCAGGATCGGCTATTCGCTTTCCGTGTCCGCCATCACCAAGGATCCCGCGTTTATCGAACAGGTCCGCGTGGCGTCGAATATTGAGCGCCTCAACATCGGCCCCGTCTCCACGATGGCCATTTCGTGGGACCAGCCGCACGAAGGCAATATGTTCGAGTTCCTTTACCGCCGCCGCTCGATCGAACGAGCCTGGTAACCGCCCACATGTCTTTGCTCGCGCAACCGCCCGCTTCCCCCGCCATTCGCCCGGCGGGTGTGGCGGAGATACCGACCTTGCGCGCGCTTGCGGAGCGCATCTGGCGTGCGTCCTACGCGATACTGCTCTCGCCGGAGCAAATCGATTACATGCTCGACCGCATGTATGCGCCCGAGACCATCGAGCGCGAAATGGCCGGGGGCGTCATTTGGGAAATCGCCTGGCTCGACGACGAGATCATCGGCTTTCACTCCTGCACATACGAGTCCGGGACGTCGCGCTTGAAGCTGAACAAGCTCTACCTTTTACCCGAACGTCAGGGTCACGGTTTCGGACAGCGCCTGCTCGATCGCGTGCACTCCCTGGCCGCGAGCCTCGGCGCGCGGAAAGTCTGGCTTCAGGTAAACAAACAGAACACCCGCGCCATCCAGGCTTACAAACGTGCGGGCTATATTGTGGAACGCGAGGCCGTCTTCGACATCGGCGGCGGCTTCGTCATGGACGATTTTATCATGACTCGGGCGATCAGCGGGGTTGACACAAGCAGCACTTGAACCCTTCGCCGGACACACGACTTTCCTGAACATGCACGCCCACTCACTCCATTCCGGCATCACTCCCGGCCTGCAGGATTTCGATTTTCAACCCAAGACACGCATCGTCTTCGGCGCGGATTCGCTGGAGCGGGTGGGGGAACTGGCGCGGGACCTGGGCGGCAAACACGTGTTGCTCGTCACCGACAAGGGCATCGCCGCTGCCGGGCATCCTTCGCGCGCGATCAGCTTCCTCGAGGCCGCCGGCCTGCACGTCACCAAATTCGATGAACTGCGCGAGAATCCCACGACTGTCGATGTGGATCGTTGCGTGACCGTGGCCCGCGAGGCCGGGATCGACATCATCGTCGGCCTGGGCGGCGGCAGTAGTATGGACACCGCGAAGGGAGCGAATTTCATCCTCACCAATGGCGGCCAGATGAAGGACTACTGGGGCGTTGGCAAGGCGACCAAGCCGATGCTCCCCTTCATCGCCATCCCCACCACTGCCGGCACCGGCAGCGAGTGCCAGTCCTTCGCCCTCATCGCCGATGACCAGACGCATTTGAAGATGGCCTGCGGCGATTCCAAGGCCTCGGCCAAAGTCGCCATCCTCGACCCTCAGCTCACCGTTTCCCAACCTCCGCGAGTGACCGCGTGCACCGGCGTGGACGCGCTCGTCCACGCTTTGGAAACCGCGGTCACGAAAAAGCGCACACCACTCTCCGCGATCTACTCGCGTGAAGCTTTCCGTCTTTGCTTTGGCGGACTGGAACGCGTGCTCAACGATCCCAACGACATCGAGGCCCGCGGCATGATGCAACTTGGCGCGGCCTTCGCCGGCACGGCCATTGAGAACAGCATGCTCGGCGCGGCCCATTCCGCGGCCAACCCGCTCACCGCCCGTTTCGGCGTGGTCCATGGGCAGGCCGTCGGCTTGATGATTCCCGCGGTGATTGCTTTCAACGCCCGCGATCCGCTGGCCCACGAGCGTTATCTGGAACTCAGCGATGCAGCCGATCTCGGCCCGATCGATGAATTCATCGCCGAACTCACCGTCCTCTTCGATGTCGCCAAGCTGCGCGACAACCTCGGGCAGTATAAGATCGATCGCGCCCAGTTCCCGTCGCTCGCGAAAGAGGCGGCCCAGCAGTGGACCGCGAGTTTCAATCCGCGCGCCATCGCCGCTGAGGATTTCGAGCAGCTTTACGAGGAGGTCTTCGGATGAGAGCGCTCCTCGCCGCTCTCGCGCTCACCCTTTCCGCGCATGCGGCCGACTGGCCTATGCACCGCGGCGGCCCGCAATTGCAGGGCCGCACGGACATGCCCGCGCCGGAGAAGCCCGATCTCGTCTGGACCTTCGCCGCTGGCAAACCGATCAAGGGGGGCGCCGCCATCGTCGCAGGCCGCGTGTTTGTCGGAGACGATGACGGAATCGTCCACGCCGTGGAATTCGCGACGGGTAAGGAACTCTGGAAGTTCAAGACCGAGGCCAGCATCGAGGCCACCCCGCTCGTCTTGAATGGCGTGGTCTATATCGGCTCCAGCGACGGCAACGAGTACGCACTCGAAGCCGACTCCGGCAAACTGAAGTGGAAGTACACCACCGATGATAAAGTGCTCGGCGGCGCCAATCACACGAAGAACCCCAACGGTGAAGGCGAGTGGCTCCTCATCGGCAGTTACGATACCAATCTGCACTGCGTCGACGCCGCCACCGGCAAGGCCGTTTGGAAGCACGCCACCGACAATTACATCAACGGTTCGCCCGCTCTCTTTTCCACCGGCGAGATCGTTTTCGGCGGCTGCGACAGCTACATCCACGTCATCCAACTCGCCGATGGCAAGGAGTCCCGCCAGATCGAATCCGACGCCTACATCGCCTCCTCCGTTGCCGTCATGGAAGGTCTCGGTTACGTCGGCAACTACGGCAATCTCGTCGTCGCCTTCGATCCCAAGAGCGGCGACGTGAAGTGGAAATATCGCGACCGAAACTTCCCTTACTTTTCCTCCGCCGCAGTCACCACGGATCGCGTGGTCGTCGGCTGCCGCGACAAGCGCCTCCACTGCCTCGACCGCGCCACTGGCAAGGCCGTCTGGACTTTCCAGACCCGCGGCGAAGTCGACAGCTCACCAGTCATTTGCGGCGACGGCATCGTCGTCGGTTCCGCTGACGGCCGCCTCTACTGCGTCAACCTCGCCGACGGAAAACAGCGCTGGGCCTACGAAATCGGCGCGCCCGTCACCGCCTCGCCCGCCGCCGCGGATGGCCTCGTCATCGTCGGCGCGGAGGACGGAAATCTTTACGCCATCGGAAAACCTGCAACGCCCGCAAAACCATGAGTCACGACGTCATCGAAATCCTCGACAAAGAAAAAGAACACGACGAAACCGAAGTCGGTAATTACTTCGTCGCCAACTATCCGCCCTTCTCCTACTGGGACGCGGAAACCGCCAAGACCGTGCGCGGCCTCCTCGACCAGCCGCAAAAGCCCGGCGTCCCGCTCGGCGTCTATTTTCACGTTCCCTTCTGCCGGAAGCGTTGCCACTTCTGCTACTTCCGCGTTTATACCGACAAGAACGCCGACGAGATCAAGCGCTACCTCGACGCAGGCATCGCGGAATTCGAGATCTACGCGCGCTCGCCGCTCATCAAGGGCCGCAAGCCGAAGTTCGTTTATTTCGGCGGCGGCACGCCAAGCTATCTCTCGGTCTCGCAGTTGAAGTCGCTGACCGATCGTATGAAAGCCCTGCTGCCGTGGGACGAAGCCGAGGAAGTAGCCTTCGAAGCCGAGCCTGGCACGCTCAACGAGGCGAAGCTGAGCGCCCTTCGCGAAATCGGCGTGACGCGCCTTTCGCTTGGCGTCGAGAATTTCGACGCGCACATTCTCGAGATCAACGGCCGCGCGCATCGCACCGATGAAATCTATCGCGCCTACAATTTCGCGCGTTCCATCGGCTTCCCGCAGATCAACATCGACCTCATCTCCGGCATGGTCGAGGAGACGACCGAAAACTGGCGCGAGAATGTACGCAAGACCATCGAGCTCCTGCCCGACAGCGTGACGATTTACCAGATGGAGGTACCTTACAACACGGGCATCTACAAGGAGATGAAAGCCGAGGGCAAACTGACCGCACCGGTCGCGAACTGGCACACCAAGCGCGGCTGGGTCGACTACGCCTTCGCCGAACTCGAGAAAGCCGGCTACACCGTGACCAGTGGCTACACCGCTGTGCGCGACCCGGAGAAAACGAAGTTCATCTATCGCGATGCGCTCTGGAGCGGCGCCGATCTCATCGGCCTAGGCGTGGCGTCCTTTTCGCACATCGCCGGCACGCATTTCCAAAACATCACCGAGTTCTCCCAATACCTCGAAGCCATCCAGCGCGATGAATTGCCCATCTCTCGCGCCATGACGACGACCGAGGAGGAGCGCATGATCCGCGAGTTCATCCTCCAGATGAAACTCGGCCGCGTGAGTCTGCGCTATTTCCAGGATAAGTTCGCTGTGAATGTTGCCGAGCACTTTCATCAGCAGTTCGAGGACCTGCGCACGCGCAGCCTTATCTCGACCCAGGGCGACTGGTTGGTGCTGACCCGCGAGGCTCTGCTCAAGGTCGACACGCTGCTCCACGCCTTCTTCCTCCCGCAACACCGCGGCACGCGCTACGTATGACCGTGACCACCGAAAGCGAACTGCTCTATCCCCTCACGCTGTTCTGGCAGCGCGACGGGCACGCGCTGCCCAGTTACGAGGTCCTCGATGGCGAAGCGGTGCCCGAGCCGTATCGCCGCCTGCTGGTTCACAATGGGGATATGACCTCGCGGCTGGAAGCATTTTGGCGCGGGGAGATTGTTCTGGAGGTGCTGCACCGCGAACACACGCCTGACGCTTATCGGCGCGAGGTGGTCCTGCACATCGAAGAGACCGATCTGCCCGTGGAATATGGCGCCATCGAGATCGACTTGAGCGCGTTCGATGGTGAATTGCGCCGGCTGATTTTGGAGCAACACCTGCCGCTCGGTGGACTGCTCAACCGCTTCAAGATTCACTACCGCAGCGAACCGCGGGGTTTCATCAAGCTCGGAGCGGATGCGGTCATGCAGCGCGTCTTTCGCCTGCCTGAAGCTCGGGAATTCTACGGACGGTCCAATGTGCTACTGGGTGAAAACGATCGGCCGCTGGCCCGGATCGTCGAAGTCTTGCGCCCCGCGGAAGTGCCATCATCGTAGGGCGGCTTATGCGTAGCCGATTGGTCTTCAGAATAGTGTTGCTCATGTGCGTGGCGGCGATTGCTCGCGCGACTGACTGGCCGCGGTTCCTTGGCCCGAATAACGATAGCGCTTCCACGGAGACCAAGCTGCTGCACGAGTGGCCGAAGGAAGGTCCGCACAAATTGTGGGAATACGAAAAAGGCGATGGCCACACGGGTCCGGCGATTGCTGGCGGCCATGTAGTCATTTTCCATGCGCTCGATGGTAGTGAAGTCGTCGATTGCCTCGATGCCGCCACCGGCACACGCCAGTGGCGCGTCAGTTATCCGGCCGATTACGTCTCCCAGTATGGCGGTGGCCCCGGGCCACGCGGCGGACCGGTGATCGACGGCGATCTCGTCTTCACTCTCGGCATCAAAGGCACGCTCCAGGCGCTGGAACTCACCACGGGCAAGGTAAAGTGGAAACGCGAACTCGCGCAGGATTACCGCCTGCTCCCGACGTTCTTCGGCCAGGGCGGAACCCCGCTCGTGATGGGCGACAAACTCATTGTTCCGCTGGGTACGACCGATCAAAAATCAGTCGTCGCACTGGACAAAAATACCGGACGCGAATTGTGGGCGGCGAAGCACGCTTGGGGATCGAGTTATTCCTCGCCAGTGCCCGCCAAATTCTACGGACGCGAATGCGTTCTCGCCTTTCAGGGCGGCATGGATGATCCACCGACTGGCGGCCTGCTCGTCATTGACGCTGCCACTGGCGCCGTCCTGAGCGCCACGCCGCACCGGGCGCGCATGTTTGCCAGCGTC
>Ga0206924_1011_pt1 | contig 69641 bp, 60 predicted proteins | sample Alteio_BWOrgHeat_61_FD_152947 | JGI IMG/M metagenome (GOLD analysis project Ga0206924, IMG submission 152947) | Enriched cells from forest soil in Barre Woods Harvard Forest LTER site, Petersham, Massachusetts, United States -... | ecosystem: Environmental > Terrestrial > Soil > Temperate forest >...
ATATACACACGCCTGTGTTTTGCCCGCCGTTAGGCGTGCCATATGTTGTCGCTGGTACATCAGCGCTGCCATTAATAAATAAAGAAAATTGGTTTTGGTCGCTTACAGTTGAGACCGAATAAGTAATCGCATATATTCCCGCATTGGTAACAACAATTTGTCCCGTTGCAGATGCGTAATTCATGTTAGAGAGAATACTTGGAGTATTAAAGAGAATTGGAGAGTTCTGGGGGACGCCTAATGCGCCCGTATTATAAACATACCCAAAGGATAATAATCCGCCTGCTGATCCGGTTGCGCCAGTTGCACCGGTAATGCCAGTAGCGCCAGTCGCTCCAGTAGTTCCCGTTCCAGTTGCACCAGTAGGGCCAGTCGCACCGGTAGTTCCTGTACCAGTTGCACCAGTTGCGCCGGTAATGCCGGTAGCACCGGTAGGTCCCGTTGCACCCGTTACGCCAGTAGCGCCAGTCGCTCCAGTAGCTCCTGTTCCGGTAGCACCAGTTGCACCAGTAATGCCAGTGGCACCTGTGGGTCCTGTTGCACCAGTTGCGCCGGTAGCACCTGTAGTTCCCGTTCCGGTAGCACCAGTTGCTCCGGTAACGCCAGTCGCGCCGGTAGGTCCGGTTGCACCCGTTAAGCCAGTTGCACCAGTATTACCTGTTGCGCCAGTAGCGCCCGTAGGTCCTGTTGGGCCTCCGGAAGGACCTGTAGCACCCGTTGCACCGGTGGCTCCCGTTCCTGTTGCACCAGTTGCGCCGGTAATGCCGGTAGAACCGGTAGGTCCAGTTGCACCCGTTACACCAGTCGCGCCGGTAGCACCGGTAGTTCCCGTTCCGGTTGCACCGGTCGCCCCAGTAACGCCAGTCGCGCCGGTAGGTCCGGTTGCACCCGTTAAGCCCGTAGCTCCAGTCGCTCCAGTGGTTCCTGTTCCAGTCGCACCGTTTGCCCCAGTAACTCCTGTGTTACCCGTAGCACCTGTGGCTCCAGTCGCACCTGTGGCGCCCGTAGTTCCTGTTCCTGTAGCCCCAGTTGCACCTGTAATGCCGGTAGCACCGGTAGGTCCAGTTGCGCCGGTTGCACCGGTAGTTCCTGTTCCTGTAGCACCGGTTGCCCCGGTAACGCCTGTGTTACCAGTAGCACCTGTGGCTCCTGTAGCACCGGTTACACCAGTTGCACCAGTAGCGCCTGTTGTTCCCGTGGCACCAGTAGCGCCAGTTGCGCCGGTAGCACCTTTTGGTCCTCTTTTAGTGGGGCAGCAAGATGAAGCGCCGCATCGAGTTATGAATAATTTTTTTAGTAAAGATTGTACATGTGGTTGTTCAAAATCTAGTTGATCGAAGTGAATAGATGCCTTGCCAGATCGTAAAAGCTTTTTATAATTCTTTAGATTTTCTTGCGCATTAAAAAAAGATTTATTTTTTTGACTCGCAATGGCGTCAAGACATTCATCTATTACGTGATCTATTTGGCGATAAAGGCCGACCGTGCCGCCATTCTTTAAGTCATGGTATACGTTTTTATATGTTGTTGACCAATGGTATGTTGGTACCATTTTTTTGAGTTCAATAATACAGTCAATTGCTTTTCGATCAATATTGACCAATGTATAATTAGCTTTTTCACTTAACCCATTAAGTTGTTTGGAATACGTTTCGGTGGCATCTATTTTTTGTGGAATGCCTATTCCGAAAGGTAATAGTAATAAGATGTGCATTGTCTTTAAGTTCATAGAGAAAATCTCCTTAGATAGATAGTTAAAGATGTGTTAGCACTGCTAGGCATATAAAAATTGGTGCCAAACAATCAACAAATGGCAAGATTTGCAAGAGTTATTGTGTATATAGAAAGAAGGCGATAGAAATTTTCTATCGCCTCTCTTTTATTCAAGCCATTTGGTTAATGGTTCTAACCTATTTGCATAATACAAATAGCTGCATCTGAGCACTCGATAGTGCCCCCAGATGTTTCGTCAAGGTCTACTATGCCGCCAGAGTTAATGTTATTAAGACTTACGGTGGAACCTGCTGTTAGAGGCAATATGCACATGCCGGTATTTTGGCCGCCAGCACTACCATATGTTGCAATAGGGCTTTGGGGAGTTGCGTTAACAACTAACGTGAATTGATTTTGTGCTGATGAGGTAGAGGTAGAGAAAGTGATCAAGTACGTGCCGGTGAGATGAACGGTAATGTCACCACTGCTATATCCCATACCAACTAAACTGCCTGAATTAGTGAAAAGAATGGCAGCATTAGGAGCAATGAGTTGAGGACCTACATTATACACATAACCCCATGATAATAATCCGCCCGCCGATCCTGTTGCTCCAGTTGCACCAGTAGGGCCAGTAGGACCGCCAGAAGGACCAGTTGCACCAGTGGCTCCAGTTGCACCAGTAGTTCCTGTACCAGTCGCGCCAGTTGCGCCAGTAATGCCCGTGTTGCCAGTAGGACCTGTCGCTCCTGTAATTCCTGTTCCGGTTGCACCGGTTGCGCCTGTATTACCAGTAGCACCTGTTGCGCCAGTTGCGCCGGTTGTACCTGTTCCCGTGGCACCGGTAGCGCCTGTGTTACCAGTTGCACCCGTTGCACCTGTCGCCCCAGTAGCGCCTGTTCCGGTAGCACCAGTGGCACCAGTAACACCTGTGTTACCAGTTGCGCCCGTTGCACCTGTCGCCCCAGTTGCACCAGTAGTTCCCGTTCCTGTAGCGCCGGTTGCTCCTGTAACGCCCGTATTACCAGTCGCTCCGGTAGCACCGGTTGGACCCGTTGCACTAGTTGCGCCTGTTGCACCTGTCGCCCCAGTTGCACCAGTGGCGCCAGTAACGCCTGTGTTACCAGTTGCGCCAGTTGCGCCAGTAGCTCCTGTTCCTGTAGCCCCAGTTGCACCAGTAACGCCTGTATTACCAGTTGCGCCAGTTGCACCAGTCGCACCGGTAGCTCCTGTTGCACCGCCAGAAGGGCCAGTCGCACCTGTTGCGCCCGTTGCACCAGTTGATCCTGTTCCGGTAGCACCGGTAGGCCCAGTTGCACCAGTTAGACCAGTTGCGCCTGTAGCACCCGTGGCGCCTGTTGCACCAGTTGATCCTGTTCCAGTGGCACCGGTAGGTCCAGTTGCACCAGTTAAACCAGTTGCGCCCGTAGCACCCGTAGCGCCTGTTGCACCAGTTGATCCTGTTCCAGTAGCACCGGTAGGCCCAGTTGCACCAGTTAAACCAGTTGCGCCCGTATTACCTGTATTACCTGTTGCGCCCGTTGCACCAGTTGACCCAGTTCCGGTAGCACCAGTTGCACCCGTAACGCCTGTGTTACCCGTTGCGCCCGTCGCACCGGTTGCGCCAGTTGATCCAGTTCCCGTAGCACCTGTTGCGCCAGTAGGTCCGGTTGCACCCGTTAGACCGGTAGCGCCTGTTGCACCAGTTGCGCCCGTAGGTCCTGTAGGTCCGCCTGAAGGGCCAGTAGCACCTGTTGCGCCTGTTGCTCCGGTTGAACCAGTTGAACCAGTTCCCGTAGCACCTGTTGCGCCTGTTGAACCAGTAGCTCCCGTAGCACCAGTGGGTCCGGTTGCGCCAGTGGTACCTGTGGAACCGCTAGGCCCGGTTGCTCCTGTGGCGCCCGTTGCACCGGTTGCGCCTTTAGGGCCTCTTTTACTAGGGCAGCAAGAAAGAGGTCCATAGCGGACTGAAGATAGTTTTTTGAGTAAGGATGTTATATATGTTTGATCAAAAACAATGTCTTCAAACTTGATATAAGCGTTGCCAGATTTTAATGTTTGTTTATAGTTTTTTAGAATTCTTTTTATAGCATCAAAAGATTCATTTTCTTGATTTGCGAGCATATATATGCATTCATCTAATGCATTGTATACTTGCTGATAAAGGGCAATATTGCCACCATTTGCAAGATCGTAACACAGATTTTTGTATGTTGCAGACCATGCGCCATTTGGTAATAGTTTGTATACATTAATGAGATTATCTATGACTTTTTGATCAAGATATACTAAAGCACAACTAGCTGATTCTTGTTCTTGTCTATTAATATCTTTTGACGGTTTAGATTCTTTTGCAATTGCCTTAGGAATACCTATTCCTAAGGATAGTAAAAGTAACAGCCGTGTTGGTGATAAATTCATAGAATACTAACTCCCTTTTTGTGAAGATTATAGAGATGCATATTTTAACATTGAACAACCATATAAAAATGAATCCTAAATAATCAAGAATTACTTAGGGCAGGGAAAAGTATTAGTGCAAGAACGGCACAATAAGAGCCAGAAAAGCTGATTAGCTACGTTAAGTTTTTTGAAAATACGCTCTGTATGTACAACATAAAAAACAGTAAAAAAGAATATAGCAGTCATATAAATGACTGCTATATTCTTTTTCTTCAAAATCTCTACGAGCTAGTGGAATGGAAGGCTAACTTCCAAGAGCTAAAAAGCAAACTTCTACTGAGCCGTTAGGGGCCTCCGATACTGTTGATGTTAAACTATCAACTAAATACACCATTACGGTGGCACTCGTAGCGCTATTATTACTTATTTCCGCTGTGTAGGTTTCGGTGTCGGGGTGAGATGCAAGAGGAGCTACAGAAATAAGTGCGAGTGGTGCAGAAGTAAATATGCTAGAAAGAAACAGATTTCCCGGATAGGTGAATGTAACTCCGCCCGTGGTATATGTTTGTACTTGTGATGTCCAGTATATGAATGTTGTTTCTGTTGCATTATTAACAACTGCTTGACTTGCTATTTGTCCCATTTCCATGGCATTACAAGTGAATTTGGTAAGAGTTATCACGAGTGTTAAAATGCATACTATTTTTTTCATGTATATTTCCTAATGTTAAGTTAGCTTAATCGTGTATATGAAAGTGAAAATTGATTTAAATATATAGGCTCATTATATTCGGTTGCTCCGCCTGTAGGAGCGATACGCGTAAGCGTAATAAGTCCCCATTTGTTTCCGGTCATAAGCGACGTGCTATTAAGGGTGACATTTGGAATGGTTAGCCTTAATAGTTGCTGTCCCGTTCCTCCATTAGGCGGCTGAGAAATAGTAAAGTTTCCGGTGGTTACTGTTTCTGAAAATGCTGACCCTATCAAATTGCCAGATGCTTCATAGTCCGCTTGAATTTGCACATTAGCAGTATTATTACTGCTTGCACTGATGAAATTAATTAGAAAATAAATATAAAGGGTTACAGGCTGCGTTGTGTCCATATCGCTTGGAATAGCAAATGGGGCAGAAATAGCATTTTGAGCTGTTCCACTGGAAAATATTTTCCATCCTTCGAGTACAGGTTCTGTTGCTGCTGTTCCATATACTTTTGAAAAGGTTATATTTGGTGTTCCGCCAGCACTAGTCTCTGTCATCATGTAGGTATTAATAAATAGTTGGCCGGTACCCGCTACACCAGTTGCACCCGTTACACCGGTAACACCAGTGGCCCCTGTCGCACCCGTTGCGCCAGTATTTCCCGTTGCACCTGTTGCACCCGTGGCTCCGGTAGAGCCGGTGTTTCCGGTTGCACCTGTGGCTCCAGTTGAGCCAGTATTACCAGTAGGTCCTGTCGCACCTGTTGCGCCGGTTGTGCCGGTTGCACCCGTATTTCCCGTTGCACCTGTTGCGCCGGTAGCTCCCGTAATTCCTGTATTACCTGTGGATCCAGTTGGTCCAGTTGCACCAGTAAGACCTGTGGCTCCTGTTGCGCCGGTGGCTCCGGTTGGCCCAGTTGCGCCAGTTAAGCCAGTTGCACCCGTATTTCCCGTTGCACCTGTTGCGCCGGTGGCTCCCGTAATTCCTGTATTACCTGTGGCTCCAGTTGCGCCCGTGCTTCCGGTAGCTCCAGTGGCTCCTGTAATACCTGTATTACCAGTTGCACCCGTAGGGCCAGTGGCTCCAGTTAATCCTGTCGAACCCGTGGCACCTGTTGGTCCGGTTGCGCCCGTATTACCAGTTGGTCCTGTCGCACCCGTTAATCCTGTTGATCCTGTAGCACCCGTATTACCAGTTGGTCCTGTCGCTCCAGTGGTGCCAGTTGCACCTGTGCTTCCCGTGGCTCCTGTAATACCTGTATTACCGGTGGCTCCGGTTGGTCCAGTCGTACCCGTTAATCCTGTTGATCCTGTTGCACCCGTATTACCAGTTGGTCCTGTGGCTCCAGTGGTGCCAGTTGCACCCGTATTTCCCGTTGCACCTGTGGCGCCAGTTATACCTGTTCCTGTAGCACCGGTAGCTCCCGTAATACCTGTATTACCGGTGGCTCCGGTTGGCCCCGTTGCGCCAGTTAAACCAGTAGCACCCGTATTTCCTGTTGCACCTGTGGCGCCGGTAGTTCCAGTCAACCCTGTCGAACCCGTGGCACCCGTTGGTCCGGTTGCGCCAGTTAAACCAGTAGCACCTGTTGGTCCAGTCGCACCGGTTAATCCTGTTGATCCAGTAGCACCTGTATTTCCAGTAGGTCCCGTCGCACCTGTTGCGCCGGTTGCACCCGTGGCTCCGGTTGGCCCAGTTGCGCCAGTTAAACCAGTTGCGCCCGTATTTCCTGTTGCACCTGTGGCGCCGGTAGTTCCAGTCAATCCTGTTGAACCCGTGGCCCCCGTTGGTCCAGTGGCGCCGGTTGTACCCGTTCCCGTAGCGCCAGTAGCTCCCGTAATACCTGTATTACCGGTGGCTCCGGTTGGCCCCGTTGCGCCAGTTAAACCGGTAGCGCCCGTATTTCCAGTTGCACCTGTGGCGCCGGTTGTACCTGCTCCCGTAGCACCGGTAGCTCCCGTAATACCTGTATTACCGGTGGCACCCGTTGGCCCAGTCGCACCGGTAGTTCCTGTTCCTGTAGCACCAGTTGCACCTGTTGTGCCCGTAGCGCCAGTGTTACCAGTGGCTCCCGTTGGTCCAGTTGCACCAGTAGTTCCTGTTCCCGTAGCACCTGTTGCGCCGGTAATACCAGTAGAACCAGTTGGTCCAGTGACCCCAGTTGAGCCAGTAGCGCCTGTTGCGCCAGTGGATCCTGTAGGTCCCGTTATTCCAGGATCGCCCATAGCGCCAGTGGCACCGGTAGCACCAGTAACGCCAGTTGCGCCAGTGGCACCCGTTGAACCACTAGATCCGGTAGCACCAGTTGCGCCAGTAGCCCCCGTTGAACCTTTTGGTCCTCGTTTGATTGGGCAGCAAGAAAGACCGCCACAGCGTGTTACACATAATTTTTTTAGTAACGATTTAATGTGAGCTTGGCCGGAAGCGATATCTGAAAATTGTACGCATGCATCGCCGGTTTTAAGAAGATTTTTATAATTATAGAGATCATTTCTCATAGATGCCAAGGATTCATCTTTTTGATTTTCAAGAGCTCGCAAGCATTCATCTATGATGTCTTTTACTTGTTCGTATAATCCAATATTGCCACCATTTTCAGCATCACAGCACATATTTTTATATGCGGCAGACCACTGATAATGAGGGAATCTTTTTTTCAACTCCATAATGCTGTTAATTATTTCCAGATCAAGATGAACTAAACTATATCCCATAGTTTCGTTTGATGCAGTGTCGCTTGATGGCTTCGATTCTTTGGCAAATGTTTTGGGTACTCCCACCCCTAAAGATAAGAGGAGCAACAAAGGGGTTGTTTTTAAGTTCATAAAACTGATTCCTTTTTTTATGTAAGGTGATTGGGCTTATACTGACTCTTAAAACAGAACATATAAAAGTGAACCATTACCAGCAAGAGAAATGATAGTGATGAAGAAGTCGTGTGCGCAAAGTATATGGAGTAAAGACACTATTAGTTTTTTTTATTCATGTAATCTGCAAGTTGGATGTGTGTTTGGGTACTAAAAGATATGGCGCCAAGAATTTTACTGGCGCCATATGTCTAGACGTGTTTATACCTTCAATTAAGCAATCTGCTTAATTGTGAGGCTTTGAGAGTTTGCATGAGTTTCTGCTCCATCGGCAGGAGTAATGGTAAGTGCTGTAGAATTACCAACAGGATTCACGATAGCTAATGTGGAATTAACCCCTGTTGTTGTAATAAAGGCATTACCAATAATAGGGTGTCCGCCACTCGTGGGATTCATATTAACTGCAACAGTCTCAGGTAAATCAACACCATCAAGCTCAAGTTGTAATTGACCAGGCTCTGTAGTGTGAACCCTAAAAATAATTTCATATGTTCCAATAGCAGGCAATGTAAAGCTTGAAGAGTCCACACGGGTTATACCCATTGCAGGGCCATCTTGTGGAAAAGGAACTCGGCCTGTGCCAACAACAGTTTTCACGGCAATGGTTGCGGTATAATCTGTTCCCGTCATTCCTGTACCAGCTGTTAAACCAAAAAACATAGCAAATTCTGTTACAGCTGCTGCCCCCGTTGCACCAGTAGCACCCGTAACACCGGTTGCACCTGTAGGGCCAGTGGCTCCGGTAGAGCCAGTAGCTCCCGTTGGTCCCGTTGCACCGGTAATTCCCGTTGTACCCGTTGGGCCCGTTGGACCGGTCGATCCCGTGTTTCCTGTAGAACCAGTTGGCCCAGTAACGCCAGTTAAACCAGTTGCACCCGTAGGGCCAGTGGCTCCGGTAAAGCCAGTAGCTCCCGTTGGTCCCGTTATTCCTGTTGAGCCAGTAGCTCCGGTTGCACCAGTTGATCCGGTTGTACCGGTATTTCCCGTCGCTCCTGTATTTCCTGTAGAACCAGTTGGCCCAGTAACGCCAGTTAAACCAGTTGCACCCGTTGGACCAGTGGCTCCGGTAAAGCCAGTAGCTCCTGTTGGTCCCGTTGCACCGGTAATTCCCGTATTACCCGTTGCGCCCGTTGGACCGGTTGCTCCCGTGTTTCCTGTAGAACCAGTTGGCCCAGTAACGCCAGTTAAACCTGTTGCACCTGTAGGGCCAGTGGCTCCGGTAAAGCCAGTAGCTCCCGTTGGTCCCGTTGCACCAGTTGATCCGGTAACTCCCGTATTACCCGTTGCGCCCGTTGGACCGGTATTTCCCGTCGCTCCCGTGTTTCCTGTAGATCCAGTTGGTCCTGTTATTCCTGTTGAGCCAGTTGCTCCTGTGTTTCCTGTAGAACCGGTTGGCCCAGAAGCGCCAGTTAAACCAGTTGCACCAGTTGGACCAGTGGCCCCGGTAAACCCAGTAGCTCCTGTTGGTCCAGTTGCACCAGTTAAACCGGTAACTCCCGTATTACCTGTTGCGCCCGTTGGGCCGGTTGCTCCCGTGTTTCCTGTAGATCCTGTTGGTCCCGTTATTCCTGTTGAGCCAGTAGCTCCGGTTGCACCAGTTGATCCGGTTGTACCGGTATTTCCCGTCGTTCCTGTATTTCCTGTAGAACCAGTTGCACCCGTTGGACCAGTGGCTCCGGTAAAACCAGTAGCTCCTGTTGGTCCAGTTGCACCAGTTAAACCGGTAACTCCCGTATTACCCGTTACACCGGTTGCCCCTGTGTTTCCTGTAGCTCCTGTTGGTCCCGTTATTCCTGTTGAGCCAGTAGCTCCGGTTGCACCAGTTGATCCGGTTGTACCGGTATTTCCAGTTGCTCCTGTGTTTCCTGTAGAACCAGTTGGTCCAGTAGCGCCAGTTAAACCGGTTGCACCCGTTGGACCAGTGGCCCCGGTAAACCCGGTAGCTCCTGTTGGTCCCGTTGCACCAGTTAAACCGGTAACTCCCGTATTACCCGTTGGGCCGGTCGCTCCCGTGTTTCCTGTAGATCCTGTTGGTCCCGTTATTCCTGTTGAGCCAGTAGCCCCGGTTGCACCAGTTGATCCGGTTGTACCGGTATTTCCTGTCGCTCCTGTGTTTCCTGTAGATCCAGTTGGCCCAGTAGCGCCAGTTAAACCAGTTGCACCTGTTGGGCCAGTGGCACCGGTAAATCCAGTTGCACCTGTTGGCCCGGTTGCACCAGTTGTACCCGTTCCTGTGGCACCAGTCACACCTGTTAATCCTGTTGACCCTGTTGCACCCGTATTACCAGTTGAACCTGTTGGCCCAGTTGCACCGGTGGTACCTGTTCCAGTTGCGCCAGTGGATCCAGTTGAGCCTGTTGCACCGGTAGAACCAGTGGCACCTGTCGTGCCGGTTGCGCCCGTAGCGCCTGTTCCTGTAGCACCAGTTGCTCCCGTTACACCTGTTGATCCAGTTGCACCCGTATTACCAGTTGAACCCGTTGGCCCGGTTGCACCGGTTGTACCCGTTCCAGTTGCACCAGTGGCGCCGGTAGCGCCAGTTGGGCCAGTGGAACCAGTAACTCCCGGATCACCCATAGGACCGGTAGCGCCTGTTACGCCGGTTGCACCGGTAGCGCCTTTTGGTCCCCGTTTGGTTGTACAGCAAGAAAGGCCATCGGCGCGCTTTACGCATAGTTTTTTTAGCAAAGATTTAATCTGAGCTTGGCCGGAAGTAATATCTGCAAATTGAACAAAGGCATTGCCAGATTGTAGAAGTTCTTTGTAGATTTGTAGGTTGTTTTTTATGGATATGAGATATTCATTATCTTGATTTTCAACACATAAAAGACATTCGTCGATTACGTGTGTTACTTGCTCGTGAAGTCCAACATTGCCATCATTTTCAATATCATGGCACATGTTTTTAAATGTTGCAGACCATTCGTAATCAGGCAACATTTTTTTGAGTTTAATAATGCTTTCGATTACTTTTTGATCGAGATGAACCAATCTATAGTTAGTGGATCCATCCGAATTGGTATTCTTCGTTGATTTAGATTCTTTTGCCAATGTTTTAGGAATTCCTATTCCTAAAGATAATAGCATTACAAGATGGGTTGTTTTTAAGTTCACGCAACTGACTCCTTTTTTTTAGGGATGATGATTAGGCTTATACTGACCTTTAAACAGAAGATATAAAACTGAACCATTATGGGGCAAGCGAAATGCTAGTGATGAAACTGTTGTGGTATGCAAACTATGCAGAACAATACCACCTTATGCATTTGCTAGGTGCCATAATAAGTAAAGAGGCGGCAGAATTTATCTGTCGCCTCTTTACTTATATTAAGCCTCAGATTAAGCAAGTTGTATGATAGAAAGTGATGCAGCAACAGCACTCGCTCCACCGGCTAATGGTGTTATCGTTAAAGCTGTTGAATTGCCTGGAGGATTCATGATGCTTAAGACGGTATTCGGTGCTGATGTTGTAATTATTTGACTACCTACTATTTGAGTTGTTCCTGTTGCGCGTCCAACTACCGTATCGGCAACTAAGGTTCCGTTAAATGCTATACCAAGTTGCCCCGGTTCATTCACGCTCACTTGCCAGATAACTAAATAGGCACCCACATTAGCTAAGTTAAATGTTGTAGGACCTGTTCTTGTAACTGAAGAGAAATTTGTAGCGCCATCTCGAGGGAATTGAACAGCGGCGCCTACAGCAACAGTGGCTGCATTATCCGGGGGCATGGTTGCAAAGAAATCAGCAAATGCCATTACGCCGCCAGATGTTCCAGTAGCACCCGTCGAACCGGTAATACCAGTTACGCCGGTAATACCAGTCGCGCCTGTTACGCCAGTTGCTCCAGTAGCGCCAGTTACTCCTGTTGGGCCGCCAGAAGGGCCAGTTGCACCTGTCGCACCGGTAATACCAGTTACGCCGGTAATACCAGTTGCGCCTGTTACACCAGTTGCTCCAGTAGCGCCAGTTACTCCCGTTGGGCCGCCAGAAGGGCCAGTTGCGCCGGTTGCACCTGTGGCACCCGTAGCTCCTTTTGGACCTCTTTTAATTGGACAGCAAGAAAGGCCACCGCAGCGTGTTACGCATAGTTTTTTTAGCAAAGATTTAATCTGAGCTTGGCCGGAAGCGATGTCTGCAAATTGAACAAAAGCATCGCCAGATTGTAGGATTTCTTTGTAGATTTGCAGGTTGTTTTTTATGGAGATGAGAGATTCATTATCTTGATTTTCAATAGATAAAAGACATTCGTCGATTACGTGTGTTACTTGTTCATGAAGTCCAACATTACCACCATTTTCAGCATCATGGCACATATTTTTAAATGTTGCTGACCAGTTGTAATCGGGTAGCATTTTTTTCAGTTCAATAATGCTGCCGACTACCTTTTGATCAAGGTGAACTAATTTATGGTTCGCTTCATTTAAGTTGGGCTCCTTTATTGATTCAGATTCTTTTGCCAATGTTTTAGGAACCCCTACCCCTAGGGACAATAGTAGTAAGAGATGGGTTGTTTTTAAGTTCATGTAAGTAGACTCCTTTAATGATCGTTAAACTTTTTTTGAGACTTAGATGACCATATAAAAATTGATTTATGATAATCAAGAAAAACAAGAAAATGCAACTATGTGCGATGCTAGACAGTGCACTGTATTATCACGTTGATAATACAGTGCACAATTAAGAATGTTTAACCGATTTGTTGAACAAGAACAGAAGCACTAATATTAGGGAACCCACCAACAACAACGCCGGTAGTAAGTGTCACTGGAAGTAGCCCCGTATTTACAAGAGTAATTACATCACTAGCTCCAAGAGTTAAGATACATTGGCCACTAGATTGGTTGCCAATTGAGGTTGTTACTCCTGTAGCATATGAAGTAGAAGTGTTAACAGTGCCATTCACTGCTATAGAAAATTCACTTAATAGCGATGTGGATGTTGTTGAGAAAGTGATTACATAAGTGCCTGCGTTTTGGATAATAATATCCGCAGAATTTACTAAATGTGTCATATTTAAAATTGGACCAGTTGCATTAAAAGTAACTTCATCGTTTTCGAGTACATCTATGGTTGTAGTGTTATATACGTACGCATAGCTTGAAAGGAAGGCTGTTCCAGTTGCACCAGTCGTGCCGGTACCGGTAGCGCCTGTCGCACCCGTCGCGCCAGTAGCACCAGTAGCACTTGTGGCACCTGTCGCGCCTGTAGCACCTGTGGCACCGGTAGGTCCGGTTGCTCCAGTTAAGCCTGTTGCACCTGTAGGTCCTGTCGCACCGGTTGCACTTGTGGCACCCGTCGCGCCTGTTGCACCTGTTGCGCCTGTAGCACCGCTAGGTCCGGTTGCACCTGTGGCACCGGTAGGTCCTGTTGCACCGGTTGCACTTGTGGCACCCGTAGCACCTGTGGGCCCTGTTGCTCCGGTTAAGCCAGTTGCACCTGTGGCACCGGTAGGTCCTGTTGCACCAGTTGCACTTGTGGCACCTGTCGCGCCAGTTGCACCAGTAGCACCAGTTGCGCCTGTTGCTCCGGTTGCCCCAGTTGCGCCTGTAGATCCTGTTGCGCCAGTTGCGCCCGTTACACCGGTAGGGCCGGTAGGTCCGCCAGAAGGTCCGGTAGCACCTGTTGAGCCAGTTGCACCCGTACTGCCCGTCGCACCTGTAGCACCAGTTGAACCGGTTGCGCCTTTTGGACCTCTTTTAATTGGACAGCAAGAAAGGCCACCGCAGCGTGTTACGCATAGTTTTTTTAGCAAAGATTTAATTTGCGCTTGGCCAGAAGCGATGTCTGAAAATTGTACACATGCATCGCCGTTTTCAAGAAGATTTTTATAGTTATAGAGGGTATTTTTTATAGAAGTAAAAAACTCATCGTTTTTATTTTCAAGAACTCGTAAGCATTCATCTATTACATCTTTTACTTGTTCATATAATCCCATATTCCCACCATTTTCAGCATCGCAGCACATATTTTTATATGCAGCTGACCACTGATAATGAGGGAATCTTTTTTTCAATTCCATAAGGCTGTTAATTACTTCTTGATCGAGATGAACTAAACTATGCCCCATTGTCTCGTCTGATGCAGCATCTTTCGATGGTCTCGATTCCTTGGCAATTGCCTTGGGCATCCCTACTCCTAAAGAGAGGAGAAGTAAGAGAGGTGTTGTTTTTAAGTTCATGTAGAATGACTCCTTTTTACATGTGACGGTTAAACCATTAATTTTAACAAACCATATAAAACATAGTGGGTGATAAGCAAGAGAAAATAAGAAAAGTGATTGTTATTTTGAATCTTGCTGTTGACAAACATTTTTAGCTTTGCGATGTATGGTATAAGTATTGAGTGTGTATTCATAAAAAAGGAGCATATACATGAAGCGGATGTTGGTTGGTTTATTTCTTGTCTTTTGGTGTCAACTCGTATTGTCAGATCCTGTTGTGGTACTGATGGTAAAAAATGAAGAAAAGGTAATGGCGCCAACATTGCAACCTTTTGTAGATGGAGGCGTTACAGAATTTGTTATTTTAGATACCGGATCGGAAGATAAGACAATAGAAGTTACTGAACAATTCTTTGCTCAATACCCCGATATAACGGTACATATTATTCAAGAGCCATGGGTTGATTTTGCTACTTCGCGTAATTTTGCTTTAGATGCGACCGAGCGTCTTTTCCCTGAAGCCACGTTTATGCTTATGATTGATGCGGAGTGGTATACGCATGGCGTTGAAAGACTTATTAAATTTTGCGAAGAACATAAAAATGAGATTCTTATTCCTTATTACAATATAACTATGCGTGGTCAGCGTATAGAATTTGTGCAAAGCCGTTTACTACGATGCCGCAGGAATGTGCGCTTTGTTGGTGCAACACAGGAATGTTTGAATGTAGTGAGTTGTGGAAGGGTGCCTTCTGATACCTATTTTGATTGGAATCCTTCGCAAGATGGCATGAAAAAGTCTGCGCAACGATGGATGCGAGATCGAGATTTATTGCTAAAAGATTATGAAAAGAATCCAGATAATGACCGTACTCTTTTTTATCTTGGCATCACGTATGAATGCTTGCAAGATTGGGAAAATGCCTACATTTTTTATCAAAAACGCGCAGCGATGAAAAGATGGGATGAAGAAGACTTTCTAACGCAATGCTATTTAGGCAGAGTCGCCCGAGCATTAGACTTGCAAGGGGAGATGCCAATAGCCCCTATGGTTGTGCAGCATTATTTAACCGCTTATTCATTACGCCCCCAGCGAGCAGAGCCTCTTGTTGAATTGGCAGATTATTATATAAGTAAAGGCCAAATGAATCTTGCGTACCTTTTTGCATTACGCGCTGCTAAGATTCCCTATCCAGAAAATGACGTGTTATTTGTAGAAAAATATATCTATGATTATGCGCGGTATGATCGATTGGGTATTTGTGCATGGTATGTTGGTGAATATGAGGTTGGGTGCTGGGCTGTATTGCAGGCGATGAAGGCGGACCCAGAAGCAGAGCACTTAAAAGGTAATTTGAAGCTATATACAGAGCAATTAGCTCATAAAAAAGAGTTAGAGTTTGCGGTAAACTAAATTAGCAGTACACTTAACTAAATACATAATTGATGCATAGTTTTTTTGGTTTTGGAGTCGGAGTGAAAAAAACGTTTTATGTCACAACCCCTATCTACTACGTAAATGCAAAGCCTCATCTGGGTTCGCTTTATTCTACCCTTATTGCCGATGTTATTGCTCGCTGGCAGATGTTAAAAGGGGAAAAAACGTTTTTTTTAACAGGAACCGACGAGCATGGCCAAAAAGTAGCGCAAGCAGCACACCAAGCAGGAAAATCGCCGCAGGAATTTGTTGATAGCATAATTCCTGCGTTTAAATCTGTTTGGGAGCGTTATGATATTGCATACAACATATTTATGCGCACCACTCTGGCTAGCCATAAACAAGGGGCGCAACAGCTTGTTGCGCAACTATTAAAACAAGGTGACGTTTACAAATCTTTATATGAAGGTTGGTATTGTGTCTCTTGCGAAACATTTGTAACCAATAAAGATATTACCGATACTGATACTGTTCTTTGCACAACGTGTGGGCGCCCAACGACTCATGTTGCAGAAGAAACGTATTTTTTTAAGTTATCTGCTTATCAAGAGAAGTTATTGCAATGGTACAAAGATAATCCGCATTTTATAACACCAAAAGAGCGCTCTCACGAGATAATTAACTTTGTTGAATCTGGACTGAAAGACATTAGCATCTCTCGCACGACAGTACCTTGGGGCGTGCCATTTCCTGACGATAGCGTGCATACTATTTATGTATGGGTAGAAGCGTTATGCAATTATATTACTGCTATTGGTTATGGTGACAGTGCAAAGCAGCAAGAATTTAATACGATATGGCCAGCAGATGTTCATGTTGTTGGTAAAGATATTATTCGTTTTCATGCGGTGTATTGGCCTGCATTATTAATGGCCGCAGGCCTTGCATTGCCTAAGCGATTTCTTGTTCATGGATGGATTACGGTTGATAAACAAAAAATGTCTAAATCGCTGGGCAATGTAATTGATCCGATTACATTGTGCGATGAATATGGCGTTGATCCTGTGCGTTATTTTTTACTCAAGCATATTCCTATCACTCAAGATGGCAATTTTAGTTATGCAGATTTAGAGCAGTGCATTACTTCAGAGCTTGCTAATAATTTAGGAAATCTGCTTAATCGCATGGTAATGCTTGCTGAAAAAAATAATAGTATGAGCATTGATGCGCCACAGCAATTTTCTCCTGAAGCGCTTAAGGTGCATGCTGCATGCATAGATATGATGCATACATATGATCGCCACATGCAGGATTATTACTTTCATTTAGCGCTAAACGAAATACTTCACTTTTTACATATTGTGAATGCTTATTTTCATGCGAATGAACCCTGGAAATTAGCAAAAACTAATATGCCTGCATTTAAAGAAGTATTATCAGTGGTTGCTCATAGCTTACGCGCTGTGGCTTTTTATATTATGCCGGTTATGCCTGAAAAGATGAGAGAGCTTTTGCAAGGCCTTGGCATTACCTATACGCAAGATACTGATATATTTGAAACATTAAGGCTTGACAATTGGAATCAACCTTTTACCCTCGTTACGTTGTTACCATTATTTACAAAACCGGATACACTAATGAATGATGAAAAAACAGTATCATCGATAGCACAGCAAACAACCCAAGAACCCGTCCACGAATCTACCATTGAATTTAGTGATTGGGCTAAAGTAGTATTACGTATCGGTACCATCACAAGTGCTGAACCTGTTGACAATTCGGATAAATTGCTACGCATGCAAGTAGATTTTGGTACATTTGGCCTACGGCAGATTCTTGCGGGAATTAAACCTTTCTGTGCGATAGAAGATATTGTAGGAACTCAAACCGTTTTTGTTTATAACTTAAAGCCACGCAAAATGGCTGGTCTGGAATCGCAAGGTATGCTTCTTGCTGGAAAAGATGAAAAAGGTGCTCCTACTATTATTCGTCCTATTTCGACTGTGCCAAATGGCACTCAGCTGCAATAGATAGTTGCGTTTCTAATCTAAATTGCTTTCAATTTTAAAAGAATAAATATATTGATCTTTCGTTATTTTATTAATACCAAGATCAATATATTTATTCTTTTTTGTCATCTATAAGGCTATTTTTCTCAATTATTAATCAATTGTTGATTGGTATTTAAAAATTGCGATATCGTTTACTGATAGGATAGTATAGTTACCTTTTTAATATCAGTAAGGGTCTTGCGATGCAAAAAAAGAGAGTAATGCTAGCGTGTGTGCTTATGTCACTTACCAGTTTAATGGAGGCGTCTATTGACTGTGTTACCATTGAGTCAGGGTCGAATTTGTGGCGATTTGTTGCAAATGTAGGTACGTGCCTGAACTCGTTTACGCCTATTGTTCTTAGCCAGTTGAGCGCAATAGAATCCATTGTTGACGATATTAATGAAAATCTTCTTTCGGTATCGGATGTGTTAGGTAGCCAAATAATGCAGGTTGATACGGCTTTGCTCTCAGCAAGTGACATGATCATAAGTGATATAGAAACTATAATTGTGAGTGAAATAGCGATGATTGCGTCAACTCTTGATGATATTCATGAAGATTTGTATTCGGAATCTGATATATTACAAAGTCAAATTATGCAAGTTGATACTGATCTTTTGTCCGTAAGTGATGTACTAACTTCTCAGTTAGATGTTGTAGGGCAAGCGGATGCTTGTGTATTTGGTACCATAATAACGCAGGCCGATCTTCCCTTAACAATTAATTCATCAGGCCTTTATACATTATGTGGTGATATAGGTTTTTCTTCAGCGGGTACTCCGGCTATCACCATTGCATCTCCTGATGTTACGTTAGATTTCAATTCATATACGTTGAGTTTTGTTGCATCTTCAGTAGCTTTTTCGGCTATTGAAGTGAGTTCGGGTTATAACGTCATTATCCGTAATGGAATACTAAGTCTTATAGGCCTTTCTTCTGGTATTGCCATTGATCAGTTTGGTTCTGGGAATGTTCTTATTTCTAATATGATAATTCAAAGTGACAGTGTTGCGGGGTCTTTGGGTATTTCGGTAACTAATGCTGAGAGTTTTGTTATAGAAAATTGTCAAATTAATCAGGCTGGTACTGGTATTGTTCTGAGTGGTTGTTCAGAATATATAATTAGAGACTGTGTTATTACAGAACCTGCAAATATTGGAATAAGTATTACATCAGGTGGAGAGAGTTCTGATGGATGTGAAATTTCAAAATGTGCCGTTTTTAAAGCGGCTTCTTATGCTTTTGATATAAGTATATCACCAAATTCATTTACTCTGGTAAAAGAGTGCTCAGCATTTTCCAGCACATATGGTTTTCACATTGGTGCAGGGAATGGGATCATATTAGAAGATTGTGTAGCATTCGAAAGCTCTCAGGATGGGTTCCTCTTGGAGGGAAATCAGATGACTTTAACTCGTTGTGTTGCAACGAATAATGCTGGTTCAGGATTTAATTCAAATGACGCACTTTCGGGCTTAGTCATAAGCAATTGCGTTGCCAATTCAAATGGTGCAACTGGTTTTGTTAGTACCCATAATAATGCATTGCTAGAAGGTTGTGTAGCAGTAAATAATGGTAATAATGGGTTTGTAGCTCAAAATACAGTAAGTTTACGCGAATGTTCAGCAACTGCTAATACTGGTATTGGTTTTGATCTTACCGTTACGCCGGGTATTGTTATTAAAGATTGTTTAGCAACACAAAATACTTCGAGTGGTATTAGTGATAATGGTCATGCACAAGTAATATTAGATACTCGATCATATCAAAATGGCGCAGCTGATGTGGTGGGGGCTTCAACTGTTGTTACGTACTAAAATAAAAAAAGTAATGTGCGTTTTTCTTAATAATAGGAGATCTATAATGCATAAAATTATTAAACTGACCTGTCTAGCTATGTTATTTGTTAATGTAGCGAGAGCGATTCCTAGCTGTGTTACTATTGAACCTGGGGAGAATTTATGGCGATTGGTTGCAAGCGTAGGTACGTGTCTTAACTCATTTACTCCCATTGTTCTCAATGAGCTGAGTGCAATAGAATCTACCGTCGATGATATTAATGAAAACCTCCTTTCTGTATCAGATGTATTGGGCAGCCAAATAATGAACATTGATACTACGTTAGGTAACATGATCGTAAGTGATATAGAAACTATACTTACGAGTGAAATAGCGATGATTACGTCAACTCTTGATGATATCCATGAAGATTTGTATTCAGAATTTGATATGCTGCAAAGTCAAATCATGCATGTTGATGAAGATCTTGTATCGGTAAGTGATGTGCTCACTTCTCAGATAGATAGTATAAGTGCAGATACTTCTTGCTTGTTTGGTACTGCAATAACACAGGCAGACCTTCCAATTACCATTACTTTACCTGGTTTTTATAGATTATGTGGTGATGTATTTTCTGAGTCAGACGGATCACTCATAACTATTGCAGCGAGTAATGTTGTGTTAGACCTTAATGAGTATAATATTAGTTTTAGCCCATTAAGTGTGTTTTCGGCTATTGAGATAAGTTCCGGTAATCATGATATAATTATTCGCAATGGAACAATAGACCTTGAGAGTACTACTGCTTCTGGTATTACTATTGATACAATACAATCGAGTAATGTTTATATTGCTAATATAGCAATTAAAGGATTCAATGAAGGTACAACCACCGGTATTATAGGGCTTAATTCTACAGATTTTGTTGTAGAAAACTGTCAAATAGATAATGTCCCTCTTGGTATTCGCATGCAAGGTTGTTCGCAATATGTAATTAGGGGATGTGTGGTAACAAACCCAGGTTTAGTTGGCATAGAGATTATACCGGGAAGTATTGCTTCTAGCGGATGTGAAATTAGTCAATGTAATGTTTTTGTAGCGGCTACGGATGCTTTTAATATAGCTGCAACTCCTGGTTCGTATACATACGTGAAAGAATGTTCAGCATTTTCGAGCCAATCTGGATTTGTTACCACTGGTAACAGCATAGTGCTCGAAGACTGCGTTGCAATGTTCAATACTCAAGATGGCTTCTTATTAACTGGTAATGATATGACGCTAGAACGTTGTGTTTCTAGCAGTAATTTCCGTATTGGGTTTAATTCACCAAGCGCTAATACCGGGTTGGTTATAAGAGATAGTATAGCAAACTCAAATTCGTCATTTGGCTTTTCTATTACACATGCTGATGCATTGCTAGAAGGTTGTGTTGCAGTAAACAATGATAACCATGGATTTGTTACTCAAAGCGGAACCCTAAGCTTACGTGAGTGTTCGTCAACTGGTAATCTTGGTATTGGTTTTAATCTTACAACAGTAGCAGGTACTGTTATCAAAGATTGTTTCGCAGCACAAAATACGTCGAGCGGTATTAATGCTAATGCTCTTGCTCAAGTGATATTGGATACCCGTTCATTTGAAAATGGGGCAGCGGATAATATTGCTGGGTCGGGATCTACCGTTTGTGTTTATGGTAGTCCTTGCACGATTGCTTAAAAACATATTTTAAAAATAGATATAGCAGAACAGCGGCCGATTTGGGCCGCTTTCTGCTTGCGTATTTTACTTGCTGCATTATTCGCAACCTTTATAGAAGTTTGAGGGTAATCTAACTAAGATGGCACAAGTTACTTTTTTAATATTAGGGAGAACTGTAATGCAACAAAAGAATGTGCTGTTAGTATGTTTGCTTATGGCGTTTACGAGTTTAACCAAAGCATTTGTTGACTGCGTTACTATTGAGCCAGGAGGAAACTTGTGGCGACTCGTTTCTAATGTAGGTTCTTGCCTTAACTCATTCACGCCCATTGTTTTGAATGATTTGAGTAGCATAGAATCTATTGTTGAAGGTATCAATGAAGATTTGCATTCTTTCTCGGATGTATTTTCAAGTGACATTGCAGGTATTGGTGTTGAGTTACGTTCTGTAAGTGATGCGTTAACTTCAGATATAGCACATGTTGATGCAAATCTTTTATCAGTGAGTGATGTATTGAGTAGTGATTTAGCTGGCATCGCATCAGTGGTGGATGATATTCATGAAGATTTGTATTCTCTCTCTGATATGCTTGCGAGTGACATTGCAGGTATTGGTGTTGAGTTACGTTCTGTAAGTGATGCGTTAACTTCAGATATAGCACATGTTGATACAGATCTGTTATCGGTGAGTGATTTCTTGTCTGGTGAAATACTGGCATCAGGGTCAACAACTGACAGTTTGATTATATCTGTAGGTGATGCATTAACTTCAGATATAGCACATGTTGATGCAAATCTTTTATCAGTGAGTGATGTATTGAGTAGCGATTTAGCTGGCATTGCATCAGTGGTGGATGATATTCATGAAGATTTGTATTCTCTCTCCGACATGCTTGCGAGTGACATTGCAGGTATTGGTATTGAGTTACGTTCTGTAAGCGATGCGTTAACTTCAGATATAGCACATGTTGATGCAGATCTGTTATCGGTAAGCGATTTCTTGTCTGGTGAGATACTGGCATCAGGGTCAACAACTGACAGTTTGATTATATCAGTAAGTGATGCGTTAACTTCGGATATAGCACATGTTGATGCAAATCTTTTATCAGTGAGTGATGTATTGAGTAGCGATTTAGCTGGCATTGCATCAGTGGTGGATGATATTCATGAAGATTTGTATTCTCTCTCCGATATGCTTGCGAGTGACATTGCAGATATTGGTATTGAGTTACGTTCAGTAAGTGATGCGTTAACTTCGGATATAGCACATGTTGATGTAAATCTTTTATCAGTAAGTGATGTATTGAGTAGTGATTTAGCTGGCATCGCATCAGTGGTGGATGATATTCATGAAGATTTGTATTCTCTCTCCGACATGCTTGTGAGTGACATTGCAGATATTGGTATTGAGTTGCGTTCTGTAAGTGATGCGTTAACTTCGGATATAGCACATGTTGATACAGATCTTTTATCAGTGGGCGATGTGCTTAGCAGTCAAATTGAAGTTGTAGATAACAAGCTTGATGTGCTTACAAGTTCCTCATTAGAAGAAATTGCATCGATAGCAGAGCACATTTTAACAATAGCCGGAGAAATAAGTTCTATCCTTGATAATGTAGATGTTATTTCTGTAATAGATGAGATCCATGTAGATCTTTTATCTATTTCAGATGGGCTGAATTTGCAGCTAGAAGAGTTACAGTCGACCACAGACATCATATTAACCGATGTTAGCTGTACGACAGGCACAATAATAACAGCAGCTGATATTCCACTTTTCATTACTACTCCGGGTCTTTACACATTGTGCGGAGACCTTGTGGCAACATCGCCAGAATCGGGTATTTATATTCAGGCAGATAATGTAGTTTTAGATCTTAATTCTTATAATGTGAACATTACTGTACCACTATCTGGTTTTTCTAGCATTGAGATAGATTCGGTTTCTAATTGTACTGTTTGCAACGGGTCGCTAACAATCAGTGGGGGCTCAAGCGGTCTGACTGTGACCGGAAGCAATAATATGCATATATATAATTTAACAATTAAAAATGGTGTGACAGGTATTAATATAGGTAATTGCAATAATTTTGTGGTGGAGAGCTGTCTCATAGATGCAGCAGAATTAGGAATTGCATTAGGTAGTTGTTCTTCATTTTTAATTAGAAATTGCCTGATAAGTAATCTTACAGATCAGGGTATGAATATACCAGGATCGACCAATGGTGAAATTGTAGAATGTGTTGTTAGCAATTCGCCAAATGAAGGATACTATATAACATCGCCTTCTGGCATTACTCTTCAACAATGTTTAGCATTTGAATGTTCGAATGGCTTTACATTTGACTTGGGGGGTTCCAATGTGATATTACGAGACTGCTTGGCGATAAATAGCTCATCAGACGGATATCTACTCTTCGTCGATTCTATGGTATTAGAACGATGTATTGCTCAAGAAAGTGCAGGATTGGGATTTAATGCGTTCGGTAGTAATACTGGTTTAATTATAAAAGATTGTACTGCAACAAAAAATGTTGGTGTGGGCTTTGGAGTTTTATGTTCGCAAGCGCTTTTAGAGGGATGTATTGCATCGGCAAATAGTGGCAATGGATTTCAGGTGTTAGCCTCTGTGGACGTGCGGGAGTGTACTGCAACTGATAATGGCGGCAATGGTTTTTTTATGCAGGATGCAGGAAATGTGCTTAAAGATTGTTTTGCTTCTCACAATAGTGGATCTGGATTGAATGATGATAATCAAGCACAGGTTATATTGGATACGCGTTCAGCATTAAATGGTGCTCCGGATGTTGTTGCGGCATCCGTTGTTATCACGTATTAAAAGATAAAAAAATGGTTTTACTGATCTTGTGTTGTTGTATGCGCTGTAAGTGGTAAAAGAGATAAAGAAATCGGAAAGGATATGATTATCCTTCCCGATTTCTTTATGTTTCTTAAAAAGTCTTAGTTCGATGTGGTGTAATTACATTCTTTGTTTGCACACTTATGGGTCACTTCACCGTCTTTTGAAGTTTTTACAGTCAAGAAGGGCCATTTGCATTGTGGACATGGCGTTTCTTCTATTTTGTCAAAGACTGCAAACTTACATTTCGGATAGTTACTGCATCCCCAAAATTTGCCGCCGCGCCAAACACGTTCTACCACTTCTCCCGTTTTGCAGAGCGGACACTTGAAGTTTGCCACGGTACGCTTTATATATGTGCATTCTGGATATCCTGAACATGCAATAAAGTCGCCAAACTTACCTTTTAATTTGCGTAAAGGTTTACCACAGTTAGGACACTTTTCATCAAGCAGCGGAGTTGGTTCAGCCGTTATTAGTTCAATGGTGCCATCTTCTTGCCGTTTAAAGTTTGAAGTAAACGAACATTCTGGATAGCCAGCGCAACCAAGAAATTCGCCCGCTTTACCAAACCGAATAAGAAGGTTGTGCTGTTTGCAGGATGGGCATAGAACATCTGTTTTGATTGCCTCTTTTCCACCTTCAGAACCACGAAATTTAGCTAAATCATCTTGAAATGCGGTATAAAATTCACGTAATAGTGTATCGCGCTGCAAGTCGCCGTTTTCGATTTTATCAAGATCTTCTTCCATAAGCGCTGTAAACTTAGCATCCATAATATGAGGAAGATTTTTTACTAATAAAGTAGTAACTGTCATGCCTAATTCAGTAGGAACAAAGCGTTTTTTATCATCAAGTGTTGTATAAGAGCGTGCACGTATCGTATTTAAAATTGACGCATATGTACTTGGGCGACCAATGCCTTCTTTTTCTAAATTTTTTACAAGCGAAGCTTCAGTGAATCGTGGTGGTGCTTGGGTAAAATGCTGCTTTGGATGAATCTTTTTTAAATTAAGTGGATCTTTGGCTTGCAAATCTGCAGGTAAAATATGAATTTGTTCTTTTTCATCTTCATCTGCTTGATATACTTTCAAAAAGCCATCAAATATAAGGGTCGATCCCGTTACTTTAAAGGTATATTTTCCGCCAATGATTACTACTTGCCGCTGTGCGTATTCTGCAGGAGACATTTGGCTTGCCACAAAACGTAACCAAATAAGTTCATAGAGTCTCGCACTGTCGCGATCTAAATAATCGCGTACTTTTTCTGGTGAAAGATTAACATCAATTGGGCGTATTGCTTCATGCGCATCTTGTGTTTTATTTTTACCTTTTTGCGCATACACAACAGCCTTAGAAGGTATATAGTCTTTGCTGAATGTCTTTTGTAAATAGTCTCGCACTTGACCCAGCGCAGTATCAGATATACGCAACGAGTCGGTACGCATATACGTAATAAGTGCTACAGGATTTTTTGGATCGTCAAGTGGCAGACCTTCATAGAGCTGCTGCGCAACTTGCATTGTCTTTTTAACCGAAAAACCAAGGCGATTATACGCAGCTTGTTGAAGTGTACTGGTCATAAATGGAGGCATTGGATTTTTTTTACGCGTTTTATCAGTAATCGAATCTATAGCAAACGATTCTTTTTTCAGTGCGTCAACAAGAGCGGTAGCAGATTTTTCTGTTGCAATTTCAGCTTTTTTGGTGCCAATGTGCGTAAGTTCTGCGGTAACAATATTTTTATTGTGAGCAAAATCACCATTAATGGTCCAATATTCTTCTGGCTTGAACTCACGTATTGCTTGTTCGCGATCACAAATCATGCGTAATGCTACGGATTGTACGCGGCCAGCAGAAAGGCCCGAACCTACTTTTTTCCATAAAATAGGAGAGACTTCATAGCCAACCCATCTGTCTAGAATGCGTCGAGCTTGTTGAGCAGCTACCCGCTCTAGATCAATGTCAGAAACATGTTCTATCGCATTCAATACAGCAGGTTTTGTGATTTCATTAAAGGCTATGCGGTAAATATGAAGCTTTTTTTTAGAAGCACTTTTAATTGCTTCTCCTATGTGCCATGCAATAATTTCGCCCTCGCGGTCCGGATCGGGCGCAAGATAGATGACATCAGAATTACGGGCTTCTTTGCAAATATCAGCAATAACAGAGTCTTTGCCTTCAAGAGGAACATATTCAATATCAATACTACCATTGATTGTGATGCCAGTGCGTTTGGTTGGCAAATCTTTTACATGCCCCATGGTGGACATAATACGGAACTCGTTGCCTAAAAATTTGGCAAGAGTCTTAATTTTCGCAGGGGATTCAACAATCAATAACTTTTTCATTCTATCTATACGGTTTATGGTTCTATATCTTAATGAACTACTATCTTAAGAGCATTAAGCCTAAATTTCAAATTCCCGGACCATTTTCAGGTATTTTCCCTGGATAGCAGGTTAGCCGAGATTTTCTGTTAGTCTATATTGTATATATTAAAGAGATTATTTTCAAAAAGTCAATGCCTGCCATTTTGGGGGCCCACGGGGTCAAAAGATGAGGGGAAATGGTTACCAAAGGAGAAAAAGGGGTTAAAATGTGGAAGAATTAAGGAATAAAGAGATTTTCCTTTATAAGGGTTTTCATGAAAAAATAATAGTTTTTTTATTGAATGTGCCTGCACGGGCAATGCTTGAAGAAGATAGTTTGGGAAGTCGATTTTTTACCTAATAGCCGATTCTTTACCCTAAGAGCTACATTATGCTACAGTGGCACTGTTATATACAATACATGCTACAAAAGGGGGCTGTAATGCAGTTATTTGAATTGTGGAAGGATTCACTTGCCGTATGTGCGCCGACGCGGTTTATGGCGCTGATGCGTGAGACATTTGCATCTATGAAAGAAGTTGCGCGTGTTTTTTGCGCGCTGTGGTTTTGGATTCCCTTAATATTGATTGTAGGATCTTCTACCTATTGGGCGGGGATAAAAGGATTTATAGTCAGTGTGAATGTTATGGTTATTGTCTTTTCTCCCGTGTATCTTATTGCAGCGCGACCGGTAAACGAGGTGAAAGATTTTCTTTATATAAAGCATTGCGTAAAGCATGTTTTTTGGTTTGCTTTTATTTCGGTGCTTATTGAATTGGTACTGGTGTTTCCTTTTTTTAGACCAATTACTGTGATTGTTGCTTTTATATTTTCATTATTACCAGCACTTTTTGACATCTCTATTTTATTTTATCTTGATGATTCCGAGTCTGGTACATCTAGAGCGACTCGACGCGCTATATATATGATATTCTATAATTATCCGCTTTTTTTCCTTATAATTAATGGCACCAAACTGCTTTCGCGTTTGACAGGTTTTTTGCTCGAACAGCTTTTTATAGCTATTAATCTTTTGAGTTTTCCTCAGGCAGTTGCTATTTTTATACTTGGTGGAACATTTTTTGTTTTTTATCTTTTTTTTACTGTATTTATAAAATGTTTAACCGTACGCTTGTATACTGATCGGTTACAGGCTCAACCAACACTTTATCAATAAAAGGGAATCATAATGGAGCAAATTTTTGATTCATGGAAGCATTCGTTGCAATGGTGTTCGTTTGATCATATCAAACGCGTTGTACGCGATACCATCGCACTCATGCAAGATGTTGCGCATATGTTGCGGATGCCATGGTTTTTTTTAACGATAGCTCTTGTTATGGGTGTGGCAACACTTGTTGCCGGTTTTGCGGGTCTTTTTGGAAGTGTTATTTCTATTGTTTTGTTTCCGGTTTCTACTCTTTTTCTTATCGCTGCTCGGCCCACAATGGAGCAAAAGAACTTTGCTTATTTTAAAAAATGTATCGTGCGAGCGTTATGGCCTATTATTGTGATGTCTGTTATAATGGCAATTCCTTTTTTATCTACTTTTTTTATGCTGTTGCCAGCTTTTTTTGAATTATATATTTTGGTTTACCTTGACTATGATGGCGATTTGCTCGAAATGTTTAAGCGAGCATTAAAAATTGAGGTGTATAATTATCCGCTTTGGTTTATGTATATTGTGGGTTTTCACTTTATAGTAATTCTTTTTATGGTTCCTTTATTACTATTATTTTCATTTAATACAGCTTTGTTTCCTGCGATGAATCAAGGTAGTAATATTATGGGCATTATGGGAGTTCTGTTTTTGATATCCACACTTATTTCTATCTTGCTTCAATTATTTATTAAGTGTTTAATAGTGACTTTGTATACTAAATATATAAAACAGAATCAACTTGAACAAGCGCACTAAAAAGCAAAAGGAAAAAATCGATGAAAGTATTGGAATCATGGAGAGATTCGCTGCGGTTGTGTAAGGCCGAATCAGTAAAAATGTTTATTCTCCTTACACTAAAATCAATGTACGAAGTAGCGCGTAGTTTATGTGTTGTTTGGTTTTGGCTGCCAGCAGCTCTTGTTGTATCGCTCGCAACTATTTTGGGTGGTATGCGAGGGTGTATTGGTACTATTAGCTTTATATTGTCTTGTCTGTCGTTTTTATTTCTTATTGCCGCGCGCCCTTCAATTGGGATAAAAGATTTTGAGTATTTTCGTGAGAATGTATTGCGTGCATTATGGCTAATGGTGCTTTCTTTTATTGCTTTATGGTGGACAATACCGCTTTTTAGATTTTTAGAGAATTGGTTAGGCAATCAATCGTCGCTAGCGGGATGGTCGGAATGGCTGGGATTATTTGTTCTATTTCTTTTTGGTATAGTGCTCGTATTATCACCATTAATCGACCTGCTTTTTGATTTTGCTATATTATTTTATCTTGATCGCAAAGAAGGGGTATTTATAGCATTTAAACGAGCATTTCGCATGGTATTATATAATATTCCTCTTTTAGTTGTTTATTTTGGCTCAATGCTTGTCGTATGTTTTGTAATTGAATACGTCATTATGTTATTACTGCCAGTAAATGAAACAATGGTATTAGAAAATACCAGGGATTCTCTCATTACAAGGCCAGTCATTATAGCGAGTCTGTTATCGAACGTATGGCGCTGTATTTGTAAATTATTCATGGCATGCTTAGCAGTAAATGTATACATCAAGCGCATTCATGATCAGTCACAGGTCTATATTCCTCATGAATCACCAGCGGAAAAATAAGGTATTCAAGATATGGTAACAATGCGTGTTTTTTTGCATACTATCGCTTCCTATTTTCTTATTTCGTGTATTGTTATACTGTCCATTATTCCGGCATTACTATTGTTATGTATTCCGTCTAAGTATTGGTATAACTCTTCCATTGTTTATCGCGGTGTGTACTATTTTTATTGGTTGTCGGAAAAAGCATCATTAGTTTCAGTTACTTACAAAGGTTTAGAGAATGTTCCCGATGAGCCGGTTATTTTTGCAGCAAATCATCAATCTACGTTAGACATTCCCTTATTGGGTCTTATTGCGGATGGGCAACCTCATGTATGGCTTGCCAAGCATGAGCTCATGGATACGTGGTTGTTGCGTTTTATATTGCCGCGTGTTGCCGTATTGGTGGATATGTCAACACCACGTAAGGGCATGCTTTCACTTTTAAAAATTGTAAACATAGTAAAAGATCAGCGATGCCATGTGATGATATTTCCTGAAGGTGGACGTTATATTACAGGAGATATAAAAGACTTTTATGGTGGCTTTGTGGTGTTAGTAAAAAAATTGGAACGTCCGCTTGTGCCGGTATACATACACGGTGTTAATAAAGTATATCCGCCTAATTCATGGTGGATATATGATGAGCCTGTTGCGGTAACTGTTGGTAAACCACTCTATATGCAAAATGATGAAGATGATGTATTGTTTAAGAAACGGGTTCATCAATGGTTTTTGGATCAGGTGCATTAAATAATGTTATTATCAGTGCGTTGCGAGCAGCCTTTTGTTCTTGCTGTTTTTTTATTAATCGTTATTGCTTGTATTGCTTTGCGCATAGTTTGGTATAAACCACCAACCTATCGTTATTCATTGGCGCATGTCTGTCGCGCTCGCGGCATGATGCAGATGCACGCGCCATCAATTTTTCTTTTTTTTATTCGTGTACTGATATTAGGAGCGCTTGCGTTTTTGATTGCACGTTTGCAGTATGGCGATAGCAAACAACACATTTCAGTTGACGGCATTCAGATTGTCCTCGCGCTAGATGTTTCTGGGAGTATGCAATATCAAGATTTTGATGATGATAATCGTTCACGTATTGATGTTGCAAAATCTGAAGCTATTCGTTTTATAGAGAAACGAGATAATGATGCAATAGGACTCGTTATTTTTGGCAATGACGCGTTATCGCGTTGTCCGCTTACTCTTGATAAAACATTATTGAAAAAAATAGTTGAAGAGTTGCATTTAGGCATTATCGATCCGCAGGGCACTGTGCTGGCGCGTGGTATTGTGGCTGGTGCAAATCGGTTAAAGCATGCGAGCGCAAAAAGTAAAATTATGATTGTGCTCACTGATGGAGAACCTTCAGAAAACGATCTGGCGATGAATGATGCAATTGCAATTGCAAAGCAATTAGGTATTAAATTGTATACCATAGGAATTGGGAGTGAAGAGGTGCGTTACGTGATGCATCCATTCTATGGTCGTGTGCCGTTGCCATCTGTTAACAAAGAGTTACTAACGCGCATTGCACGCGAAACAGGCGGTCATTATTTCTTGGCACGCAATGCAGCTGATATGCGACTCATCTATGATGAAATCGACAAGCTAGAAAAAACATCTTATGAAGCTCCGGTGTTCACTTCTTGGCATGATGTATATCTTCCCGTTGTTCTTTGTATACTCATGCTTATGTTTATTGAGTACATGGCGACAACATTTATATGGCGTATACTATGATAGTAGAATGTGCAGGAATTATATGGCGTATAGGATCATACGCCTATGGTTGGGTGATAATTCCCTTATTATGTGTGCTGATTATGTATCAGCTACAACTTAAAAATAGAACAGTGCATGCATTAGCGGGTACGCGCGAAACCGTTTTATTTGCGCATACATCAGTGTGGCGACGTCGCTTTAAATCTTTGTTGCTTATCTGCGCAGTACTTTGTTTGGGCTTAACTCTTTTGCGACCGCAATGGGGTAAAAAAGAAGAAGTAGTGCAGCAAGAAGGGCGTGATGTTTTTATAGCGCTTGATGTTTCACGCAGTATGCTTGCGCAAGATATGGAGCCCAATCGGCTTGAATGTGCAAAAAAATGTATTTTATCAATGTTACCTCTGTTGTCATGTGAACGCGTTGGTCTTATTTTATTTTCAGGATCATCTTTTGTGCAATGTCCCCTTACTGAAGATTATTCTGCATTTAAAATGTTCTTGGAACATGTTGATGTAGAAACTATATCATCGGGTACTACGGCACTTGATTGCGCATTGTCGCAAGTATTGGATGCTTTTGAGCGCATTCCAGGAAAAAAACATAAATTGCTGATGTTACTTACTGATGGTGAAGATTTTTCTGATAACTTAGATGCAGTGCGCGAGCGCGCTCATGATGAAGGATTGCATATTTTTGCAATAGGCATCGGCTCTCCTGAAGGTGCACCAATTCCCTTATACGATGAGCGCGGCAAACATATTGGTCATCAGCGAGATGAACAAGGAAATGTAGTGCTTTCTCGTTTAAATCAAGAGACGTTGCAACAATTAGTTCGTAATGTTGGCGGGCAGTATGTTAACGTGAAAGATGATCGTGATGGGTTACGCACCTTGGTACATGCTATTCAGCAATATGATAAAGAAAAGTTTGAAGAAAAAACATGGACGCAGTTGCAAGAACAGTATCCTTATTTTCTTGCGTTAAGTTTTATATGCCTTGCGCTTGAGTGGTTGTTATGAAAAAACAGTGGTTACTATTGATAGTTGCGTGGACATCATGTGTGTATGCAGGGCCCTATGCGTATGACTGTGCCATTCTTGATGCAGAGGCCGAACAATGGGAATCATCGCGTGATAGGTTGTGTTCGCTGGTAGTTGATCAGCCAGATCGTGCCGATTTGTTGTATGATACCGGCGTTGCATCGTTTCGTGCAGGTGATATTGATCAATCAATAGCCTATTTTGAACGTGCGGCTGGTTGTGCCCAAGATATGAATATAAAAGAGCAGGCATATTTTAATAGTGGAAATGCCTACGCACACACCAAACAGTATCCCGAAGCACTTGTTGCTTATGGGCGAGTGTTAGCGCTCAATCCTGAACATGAAAAAGCGCGGCATAACTATGACGTGATCAAAAAATTATTGGAAGAGCAAGAGAAGCAAGAACAGCAGGAGCAGCAGCAACAAGACCAAGAAAATCAGGACCAAAAAGATCAACAGCAAGATGATCAACAAAATAAAGATCAGCAGCAAGACCAACAAGATCAGGATCAACAGAATCAGCAGAATCAAAAAAAACAGCAAAAAAATAATTCTGATTCATCTGATAAAGACAACAACGGAGATGGTGATAATAACAATCAATCATCTGATGACAAAAATAAATCTGATAAAGACAAGCAAAATAACAAAGACCAGCAAAATAATGAAAATGGTGATGATGATTCAGTAAATAATAATAATGAGAGTGATGGCAAACAAGATCGTGATGGCGATGAACAATCTGGTAATCAGCAACAATCAGATTCTGGAAAGCAGAATGATAAACAACACGATAAGCAGAAATCTGATAAAAGACAATCAGACCAGAAAGAATCCAATTCAGGTGATAAAAATTCTGGTAATGAAAAACAAGATGATGCGCAACAAGAACAATCTCCTAGCGGACGTGATGAAGGTCAGGAGCAGAAAAAGAACGATAAGCAATCAACAGGTTCAGATGAACAACATAAAGAGCAGCAGCCGGAACAACAAAAACAACAAAAGCAAGATGCTGCATCTCCATCTAACGCACAGAGTGATGAAAGTGGCGACGAACAATTGGGGGCACAAGCAGTAGGTGCTCCGATACATGAAGCGCTTGAAAAAGAAGAAAATCAATGGATTGTTTCACTATTAGATCAACAAGAAGCGCGTGATAATCGAGTGAATAAAGGGCTGTTACGTGCGCGTCTAAAAGAGGGTGCAACAGGTGGGCAGAATCGACATAATTGGTAATAAAGTATTCTTTTTATATATCATATCACTGGCATCATTTTGTTATGGGCAAGAATCGATTGATATTTCTGTACGCGATACATATGGCAGAAAAATAACACAAGTTGTTGTAGGTAAGCCATTTACATTGCATGTTTTGTTGCAGGATATCGATGGCAGTAATGCGCGTGTATCTATAGAGCGCTCGCCTGGCATTGCTTTGCATCGTACCAGTGTGCAAATGCGTAGTATTAATGGGCGTGCGAGCACCACATATATATATACTGGCAGAGCGGATCAACGTGGCATGTATGTGCTCGGCCCTGTAACGGTAGATGATGGCAAGCAGCGATATGCGTCAAACCAGATGCGCATAGATGTTGTTGATGAGTTGGCAGATACGCGCAATAAACATAATGAATATGTCACATTACAGTTGATCCCTTCTAAATTGAGTGCGTATGTGGGAGAAACGCTTTCGCTTTCTTTACGATTTTATTATCCGCACGACGGTATACGTGCTGAGCGTCTTATTCAGCCGTCAATTCCCCATAGCATACAATCGGCAATCACGGGACCATTTGCGGGAACGGAGACAATCGATGCAGTTATTTATGATTACAGTGAATGGCGTTGGGATGTTGTTTTCCAAAAAGAAGGTGTGTATGCAATTCCGGCCTATACTATGGAATATGTAGACCACTCACAACAACAAGCAGGTCATTTTGGTTTTTTTTCTTCATTTTTTAATGATTTTAAGGTTAAGCAAGTTTCTTCTCCAGGAGTAAGCATTCGCGTTCAAGAGGCCCCTGCACATCCACAAGCATCAAAATTTGTTGGAGTTGCGCATACCTACACGGCATCATTAGATCATGGTGCCACCGTTATTGGGCAACCTGTAGTACTAACATTGGAATTGGCAAGTGATCATCATAATGCTTCATTGGTGTCGCCTATGTTGCAAGAATTACCAAGATCATTAAAGTATTATGAATCCAAGGTAGAAAATAGTGATGATGGGCATGTCACGCGCACGCGATTTGAATATATTGTGCAGCCGCTCGAAGTAGGAGAATGGGAAATTCCTGCACAATCATATACCTATTTTGATACACGCACTGAAACGTATGAAACTATATATACAGCGCCCCTCTATTTGACGGTTGAGCCTGGCGCACAAGGAGCGGGGCACTTTCATGAAAGTAGTAATAATCAACAACAGAGTGATAATTATAATGCATCAGATGATGTATTACGGCCATTGCACGAGGTGGGGCCTTGGACAAAAGAGCAGGATCGTGCCCTGATACCATGGTGGCTATTTTGGCTTTTGATGACCATTCCATTGTGGCATAGTATCGGTATGTATAGTTTTAGAAGGTGGATGCAGCATCGTGACGATACCGTGATGGACAGACGCGCCCGCTATGCATTTACGTATGCACGTACATCTTTAAAACGTGTGAGCAACACGGGAAGTGCGCAAGATTTGGTTATGATATTCAAACAACTGTGTGCGGATGTATGGCGTATGCCAGTGCATGAAATAACTGAATCGTTAATACAGACAAGGTTAAAAACGTCTTTATCACCAGAAGCCTATACGGAATGGAATCAGTTTTGGATGCAGTTATTAGAAGGTGCGTATACGAAACGCTTGTATGATGATGTTTCATTTAAACAATTATGTAATAATGTTGCGGTATGGCTTGATCGATTGAGTACATGGTTATGAAAAAGAAAATCGTGCTGTTATGGTTGTTGTGTATACGTTTTTGTTATGCGCAGCCCCAAGAAGATTTTTTACAAGCAAATTACGCTTATCATGCGGGTGACTATAAAAAGGCATTTGAGTTATATCAACATATTGCGGGTAAAGGGCGAGCAGCTTGGTATAATATGGGTAATTGTGCCTATCATATGAAAAACTATGTAGAAGCATTAGTATATTGGTCGCGCGCAGAGCGCCAATCAACACGACAAGAATATAAAGATATTCAAGAAAATAAAGCGCATGTATATACCGCATTGCATATGCAGCAACCCATAGAAGATCAGCATATGCTATTGGCTGTTGTTTCTATGGTTCCATGGTTTCTGCTACAGATTATTCTACTCGTGACATGCTTTTTGCTGTATGGCTTTTGTTATAAAAAACGCTTCTTTATACTACTTATTATGTTGTATAGTGTGCTTTTTTCAGGAGCATATGTATGTTACACATACTATAAAACTCAGCAGGCTCTCTACGCTTATACAGTCAAAAAAACAGTGTCAGTGCGCAGTGGCCCCGATAATCGTAGTCATGAGCGAAGTCAGCTGCAGTATGCTACTAAGGTACGCGTACAAGAGCAACGCACTGATTGGTCAAAAATCAGTTATGACAAACAACATGGTTGGGTTGAAACAGCATCTTTGATTGGTATATAGGTATATTTGTATGAAAAAAGCTTGGATAGCAAGTGCGGCACCTTTTTATATCATGATTATGCTGGGAATGATGGCCTATGGATTTTTATTTGTAGACAATTGTAAGTCGTTATATTATCGATCATTACGAGCGCTGAAAGTTCGTAATAAATGTCGTCTATGTGTTGATGTGTTACAAACACTTAACAATGAAACGCCTACATCAGAGAGTGATGATAATGCATTACAAAAAGAAGAATCGCCAGTATGCATGATGCATGCAATGGCATCAGAGAAAATCGATGGCGCTGTGCCTACTTGTACTCTAAAGCGTGAGTTAGATGTGCAACAAAAACCAGCGCGGTTATCTGGCACTCTTTTAAATAATGCTGCTGACTTGAAAAAGAAAAGCGCGACGATGAAACCTTTTGCATGGCCACTCAAAAAAGGTACGTTTTGGCTTAGTTCACTGTTCGGTCCGCGTAAGCGTCCAAATGGCTCCGATGGTTTTCATACAGGTATCGATTTAGCAGCGTTAAAAGGAACGCCCGTGTATGCGCCCCGTTCAGGTGTAGTAGTCAAGGCATATTATACAAGTGGATACGGTAAAACAATTGTTATTCAGCATGGCAAAAGGTTTAAGACGCGCTACGCTCATTTAGATACCATTAATGTAGCTCCAGGTGATTGGGTATCGAAAAATAGTATCATTGGTCGAGTAGGTGATACTGGTTTTATTCGTAAAGAAGGAAAAGACGGTTCGCACTTGCATTTTGAGGTTTATGAATATGAAAAACGCGTAAACCCGATGCAATTTTTACCGGAATTAGTATGATGATAATAAGGTTGATATTTTTATAAAAGCAAAAGGGCATACTAGTGGCACAAAAATATGGTGTAAAACAGGCAGGTTTTTGGGGGAGCGCAAAAGAGTTTGTTGGTCTTTTGTTGTTAGTATTGGCGATTCGTGTTTTTCTTTTTGGTCTGTACCAAGTACCAACGCCGTCTATGGAGACTACGATGTTAGTTGGTGAGCGATTCTTTGCTGATAAGTTAAGTTATTTTTTCAGGTCACCCAACCGTGGTGAGATTATATCGTTTAATGAACCAGAATTTAAGTATTCAACTAATCCTGTCCTGAAATTGCTACAATCGTATGTGTTTGGTCCATTTCCTTCAGGATGGGGCCCAGACAATTGGACAAAGCGTGTTATAGGAATACCAGGAGATCATGTAGAGGGCCGAGTTGAAAATGGCAAGCCGGTTGTTTATCTTAATGGTGAGCGATTAGATGAACCGTACACCAACAAATATCCACTTGTGCATGTATGGCGCCAAGATCCAAAAGAAGCTTTAGAAAAATTGCGAGAAGAAATCTATAAACAATTTGGTTCACAGAATCTGGATCAAAATGCAGTAGAACGTTTTGCAGCAAGTAAGTTAGAGCACTATTTGCAATGTGACTTGCGTTCTTATGATCCATCCGTTTCTTATGGTGATCAACCGTTTTATCGTATCGATCCAAATCTTCTTAATGAGCAAGACGGACAAAGAGTGCCTGGCTCGTTAATTCGACCAAATTTTACTGAAACTCAAGTTCATGGTAATAATAATTTTTGGAATGGTTCGGATGTGTTTTCAGTGCATTTAGGTAATGACGAATACTGGTGCATGGGTGACAACCGACTCGGCAGCAAAGATTGTCGCTTTTTTGGTCCTATTAAAGGTGAATGGATTCATGGGCGTATTTTATTCCGTATATGGTCAATAGACAGTAATGAATCATGGTGGATTCTTGATCTTATTAAACACCCTGTGGATTTTTGGAAGCGGGTGCGATGGACACGTTTCTTCCAATGGGTACATTAATATACTAATAGGTTGTAAAATAGTAATATGCTGATACTAAAAAAAGGAACTATAATGGTGAGTAAGCGACGTTTACGTGTTATTAATGTATTAGATCCAGAATGGTATGCGGATGCGCATATTAAAGGTTCTATTAATGTGCCATTGAAAGAGCTTAAGGACTTTGCACAGCATACAGATAAGCAGACACCGGTAGTGGTTTATTGTGCGAGTTATGAATGCTCTGCAAGCAAAATGGCATGGCATGTGTTGCATGAGCTTGGTTTTCAAGATTTATATGCCTATGAAGGTGGCATGAATGAATGGTATCGAGCAGGGTTACCCACCGAAGGTTCTCATGCGCAAAAATATCTACAGGCGGACATTGCACCATCTTCAAAAGCGGACGAAACGTTGCAAACAATCACTATGGAAAATTTAAAAGCAAAAATGGAAAAAGAAGGTTTGCTTTAGCTTTTTTTGCTTGCATAATGATGAAATCGTGATACATTTTAAAAGATCTTTACATGAGTACGAGTATGTTTCGAATGAGTATCAAAAATAGATTGGCTGTTGGTATATTGGGAGTGCTTGCATTAAGTGGCTGCCAACCTGAAAAAGAGACTGTCAAATCGAATGCGATGCAGATAGTTGAAGTTCCTCTCGTGATTAATGTATTGGATGAAGAAGCGTATAATGATTGTCACATAGCTGGTTCTATACATAGTGATTTTGACAAAGTTGAATCATATGTGCAGAATATGAGCAAGGACTCTGAAATTATTTTGTATTGTAGCAATTACGCATGCAGCACCAGCGATTTTGTAGGCAAAAAGTTGCAAAGCCTTGGATATACCAACGTTTGGGCATATGAAGGTGGCATTGCCGAATGGAAGCAGCATGGATTGCCAACAGTGGGACCAGGAAAGAAAGAATATTTAAAGCGGGTCATGAAAAAGCCTGCTAAAGATTCGGACTCTTCAGTTCCTGTAATTAGTATGGATAAATTAGCAGAAAAGTTGCATGTTACACGTAACGTGCAATTTGGTAAGGCGGCATAGCCAAGCGGTAAGGCGTGGGTCTGCAAAACCCTGACCCCCGGTTCGAATCCGGGTGCCGCCTCCATTCGCCTTCGCACAAGGCTTCGGCGTAATAATAATCAGGTTACGACGTAGTTTTAACGGAGTCGAACATCCGCCGTCGCTCCAAAGGAGCTATGGCGTGATGCCACGCCGAAGTTTTTTTAACGAAGGCGGGCTGTAGTAAATTGACATTCGCCTTCGCACAAGGCTTCGGCGTAATAATAATCAGGTTACGACGTAGTTTTAACGGAGTCGAACATTCGCCTTCGCACAAGGCTTCCCAACTACGCCAACGTATAAAAATGGCGATTGAGTTGTGTGGCTATATCGTGGCGAGCGGCGTAATAATAATCAGGTTGTCACGACCTTGACTAAAGCGAAGTTGAATTGAATAGATTAGTTGATAACACTAGCAAGTTCTGTGCCATGTGTTAAACTAATGAAAAAATTGAAAAATATGGTTGCCGGGATGGCGGAATAGGTAGACGCAAAGGACTTAAAATCCTTCGGGCTTTACGCCTGTGCCGGTTCGAGTCCGGCTCTCGGCACCAATAATATTCTTCTCACAAAAACAAGATCCCTTCTTATCACTAATTTGACAAAATCTGTTTCATCTTTAATGTACAACCTAAGGACTAGTTTTTTGTTTGCTTTATCAGGGGGTACCATCAGAGGATGCTTTATGAACAAAGCGAAATTAATCGAACTTATGGCAAAATCTACCAAATTGTCTAAGTCGACCTGCAAGGAATGCTTGGAAGCATTTGTTTCAGAAGTAAGTAAGGCGCTCAAGCAAAAAAAACAGGTAGTATTGACCGGATTTGGAACTTTCTCAACAATGCAACGTAAAAGCCGTATTGGCGTTAATCCTGCAACGGGTAAGAAAATGACTATTGCAGCAAAAACAGTTGCTAAATTTAAGCCAGGGAAAGCTCTCAAGGCTCTTGTGGGTTAATTAAAATAGATACGTGTGCAATAAATGTGGAAACGAGTACTCTTTTTTTTAAGAGTGCTCGTTTCTTTTTTAGGGATATTCTTGCGTGTCTTACTTATTATTTTTTATACTAATACTATACTAATACTATGTTCATACTGAGATATAGTTATAAGGCTGAAAGGAATATCAATGGTCGGGAGCGAAATGCCTGTATCTGAGAGTGGGCTCCAGGCGGTTAAAGGGCGCATGGATATAAAAGATTTAGTGAATCGAGTATATGAATCAAAAGATCTTTTAATTGAAATTGGGCTCTGGGCGTGCATAGGTTTTTTTGCAGGATATCTATTAAAGCGTTATAGTGGCATCATCGCTTTATTGATACTATTCATTGCTGCACTTGTAGCGTTGCATCAAATTGAATTGATTAATGTAACCATAAATTGGCAAAGCATATACGAGTTTTTCGGCGTTCAAGCAAGTCTGGCAAACACAGATAATCTTACGGGTTTTGCCTGGGACTGGATGCGTGCAAATACTATTATTGTAACAAGTGGTGTAGTAGGATTTTTAGTCGGTTTACGTGTCGGTTAACGGTACAAAAGAGGCGTCATGGCAAAAGAAGCATTGTCTGAGGCATTAACAAGAATTCTTGCAAGTTCAGGAATTATTTCACCTATTGTGGGTGAACAACTTTCGCAACTGTTTGAAGATTCCGCCAAAGAAGATTTTACGGAATTTCTTCTTGAAGAGGGGTTTGTGGAAAAGCGGGATCTCCTTGAAGCATTGAGCAAATATTATCAGGTTCCTTGGTTTGATGTAGAAGGTTATTTTTTTGATCATGACCTGGTTCGTCGGTTTCCCAAAGGGCTTTTGTTACGTAATAACATTATTCCAGTCGAAATTGATAATGATGAAAATATGCTTTTGATGGTTACTAGTGAGCCAGATAATGAAGAACTGTTGCCGTTAATTGGCGAATGGGTTTCATGGGATATTCAGTTTAATGTTGGCCTCAGGCGGCATATCGACGATGCAGTCAAAGAGTTTCATGAGGCCGCCGTTAATGAAGTGCAAGAAGACGAAGATTGGGAGGCAGAGCGTCGAATTGTGCGCGAAGAAAAAGATATAGAAGAGAATGGTGATGAATCCTTTGGGGATGAAGAGTAAGAACTATGAATACGCTTCACGGTCTTGATGATGATCGCGTAGTCGTTCGCTTGGTTGATGCATTATTAAAAAATGCATTATATGCTCATGCGTCTGACATTCATCTTGAGCCACTGCGGGATAATTTACGTGTACGTTATCGCATAGACGGACAATTGTATGATCAAGATCCCATCGAACAAACATTGGCACTACAAATTATTTCGCGTCTTAAAGTATTAGCACGTATCAATATTGCACAAAGACGTATTCCACAAGATGGCAAATTACTTTTTATGTGTGAGGGGCGTGAGATTGATGTGCGCGTCTCTACCTTTCCTTCATTATATGGCGAGCATTTGGTTTTGCGTTTACTAGATAACACCGAGCACATGATGCAATTACCGATGCTTGGTTTCTCCCCTGCCATGCTTGTGTCATTCAGAAAGTTACTTAGTCAACCTCATGGCCTTTTATTAGTAACGGGACCAACAGGATCGGGAAAAACAACCACATTATATGCAGCACTTGCCGAGCTGAATAGTGCAGCCAAACATATTATTACGTTAGAAGATCCTGTTGAATATTCTGTTGATGGCATTACACAAGGCCATATAAATCCAGATGCAGGTTTCACGTTTGAATCGGGTGTGCGTGCGATGTTGCGTCAAGACCCAGATATTTTGTTAGTGGGCGAAATTCGTGATCGCCAAACAGCGCGCATAGCAATCGAAGCTGCATTAACTGGGCACCTCGTGTTGAGTACCTTGCATACGAATGATGCGCCAAGTGCAATTGCGCGTTTGATGGATATGGGCGTTGAGCCATTTTTAATTAATGCATCGCTTATTGGTGTGCTTGCACAACGATTAGTGCGCGTGTTGTGTAATGCTTGCAAGCAACCATATGAACCAAATCAGCAGGAACATGATTTTTTAACGCGATTTGCGCCGCATGAAAGTGCAACAGTTATGCAAGCAGTAGGTTGCCAAGCATGTAATAATACCGGTTATAAAGGGCGGATAGGTGTTTTTGAACTGTTAACGGTGACGCATGCAATGCGCTCTCTTATTGTTTCTCATCCCGTTATTGAAGATATCTATTGCCAAGCAACACGTGATGGCGTGCAGCCTATGGTGCATGATGCATGCAACAAAGTGTGCAATGGCATAACAACTATCTATGAAGCTCTTTCTGTTATTTCTTAATTCTTTTTCATTATACTTTTAAAAAATAATGGCATTCTTTTTTGAATTATAAATCTAACGAGTAGAAGGGTTTATGAAAAGAATAAAATCAAACCAGTATGTAATATGCCTGTATATGCATGTATTAATAGGAATAGTCTGCATGTTTAGCGCTTGCATGTTTGCTATGCAAGCGCCTTTATTCTCAGGTACCGTGCAAGAATATAACGATAGATTTGAAACTGAAAGAGCTCAAGCGGCAGCTACTTTTATTAGTGATTTTAATACAAGAAATAAAAATGCAACTCTTACTTTTATAAACGTTAAGTCTTTTTTGACTCATGATGCAGATTTTAACATACGAGAAATTTTATGGACAACGGTAGAGCTAAAGTGTATAGGTGAACTTGCTGGTTTAATAAAACCTATTAAAATGGATATACCAATACCTTATACCGATCCTCATAAAGGTGAAATAGCAAAGTTTGATTCTGAAGGAAATTCGATATAACAGTATGAACTTTTAGCATGATGCAAAAGTGGGTTGGGGAGTACTTTCAGGCCACGGTTCTAGGAGCATTAGTTGGATGGCGGTATTCAAGACGGCCCGTGCAGGAGCCTTATATAACATTGCCACGCACAGTTACAATTCCAAAAGACAAGATTCATGAAGTAATTATGCGGAGAGACTATACGCAAGAATAATGAAAATAACAAAAATATTTTTAATTATTTTTATTAAAAATTGCTATACTTTTTAGCATATTGGTATTTTTTTAACAACAAGGATTTTTATGAAGTCTATACAAGTGAATTCTTATATACTATTTTTTTCATGTGTAAGTTTATTTGCGTTTAATTTGCAGGCAATGAATGAAGCGCAACGTTTACAACATAATGCTGCAAGTAGGCAGCAAGCACATTCGTATATCACTACAGAGTTTCAAAATAGAAATCCAGATAAAACATTGTGTGATGTCAAAATTATCACTTGCGAAGATGAAAATCCAACGTGTGAATGTGGCACTTTAAAACGTGCGGAGCTAAAATTTCGTTACAATGCTATGTCTTGGTATACAGTAGAATGTATGGCTACAGGTGCTTGTGTGGGAGCAGCTGCAGGTGGCTTGTACTCAGATGATGTAAAGAAAGGTGCTTTATTTGGTGGGGCATGGGGTGCTATAGGTGGGTTTATCAACGCTTCAACTGAGAAGCATGTTTCTGTGCCAATAATAACGGTGCTGAATCAGATCAGCGTTAAAGACCCTACGGCAGAAATGCTTTTTCAAGTTTTGCAGTCCGCAGCAAATCGAGAAGAGGTACAGAAGCCATCAATTCCATTATTTAATCCTGAAATAGTCGAAGTAGATCGGCGAACAGTAGCAAGCGGGTTGAATGTGCCAGTTCCTTCCCCGGAGATGCTGGCGGCATTGAGTGGTTTTCGGGCATTGCGGCAATCATCATCTTCATCAACTGAATAATCAAAAAAAGTTAAAACTTTGACTTTTTATAGTAAGGAATATTTATGAACAACATAAAACCAAACCGATATGTAATGTATGCATATGTAAGCCTGTTTATAGGTGCTATCTTTTTGTTTGATGCTTCTTTATTTGCTATGCAAAAACTGACAAGATTTAAAGGTACTATAAAAGAACACAATGACAGGTTTGAAAATGAAAGAATTGAAGCGGCGGCTACTTTTATTAGCGATTTTAATGCAAGAAATGTAAATACAGGTCTTACTCTTCTAGGCGTTAAGACTCAGATGACTCATGATGCAAACTACAATATTCGAGAAATTTTATTGGCAAATGTAACGTTACATGGCGTGGGCGAGCTTGCGAATACGTTCACACCTATTCAAATGACTATGCCGATACCATTTGCCGATCCTCATAAAGGTGAAATAGCGCGCTTTGATTCCAATGGAAATTCAATATAGCATATGAATTTGAGGGATATATGAAAAACATATTAGCAAAAAATTGTACCGTACTTTTCCTCATAACCATGTTTTTAGCAGTTCCTATCGTAGCTTGTGAGCGGAGAGTGGAGACTCTTGAGATTAATACCGCGGGTTTTCTAGAGGTTGCTTCTCCAATGGGCTTAACAGTGTTTAGCAGTGATAATGGTATAGTAACAATTACACCAGGCTCTATGCGACATCCTGTGTGGTCTAAGCATACGTTTGATTGTGTATTTAACGGTGCTTTAATTGGCGGATTGGGAGCCTTAGCAGCAGTTGCGGTAGAAAATGGACACGATGCTAAAGTGGGATGGGGAGTGTTTTCAGGCACCGTTTTAGGGGCATTGGTTGGATTGGGATATTCAAGACGGCCTGTGCAGAAGTCTTATATAACATTACCAAGTAGAGTTACAATTCCACAAAGTAAGATTTATTCCGTAGTTCCGCAGATAGGCTATACCCAAGAATAATGAGAATAATAAAAATATTTTTAATTATTTTTATTAAAAACTGCTATGCTTTTTAGCATATTGGTATTTTTTTAACAACAGGGAATGTTTGTGGACAACATAAAATCAAATTGTTACGTAATGTATTTTTGCGTAAGCGCATTCATTGGGGTGACTCTTTTGTCTAGCGTTAGTTCTGTTGCGATGCAAAGTGATGATCTAATTCAACGCTTGCAAAGTGGGAATATAGCAGGGCTTGGTGCAGGGCAAACGTATGGTGTTGAAGATCCAGTTGTTAGAAATAAAGCCATGCGTCTTTTTATTGAAAACTATAATAGCTTAAACCAAGACAAATGGTTGAGTCCTATAGAAAATGCTGGGTACCATTGGGGGATTGATGAACAAAGCAACACATCCGTTATGGTAGTGCCAGTAATGTGCCATCGCAAACTTCTTGCTTGGAATACGTTAAAAGAAGTAGCGATAAATACTGGTTGCGGAGCAATAATTGGCGTTCTTGGCGCTAGTATGTTATCTCAAGATGGGTTAGAAAATGCGGCACCGTCTATGATAGCTGGTGGCGTGGTATGTGGTCTCAGTATTTTAAAACCTACCAAAATGACGGTAGTAGTGCCACTGAAAATAACGGTAAAAGAAACGATGTTTCTCTCTTCGATGATAGAGGCTTTGCATATTGCCAATCCACTTCCTAAATCAGGATCATCATCATCAACGGAATAATAAAAAAGCTCAGAGTCTTTTAGCATCTTTTAGAAGATAGATAGACAAATAAGAAAATAATATTTTATGCAACTCGGCTAAAAACAGGAAACGTTTATGAAAAACATTAGACCTAATAAACATATAATAATGTATCTATACGCATCTGCATTTGTATATGCCGCTTTTTTTTCCAATGTTGGTTTGCTTGCTATGGAACAGTTTGTACAACCGAATCAAAATGTACACAACGCACTAAATGCTGTGAATGGTTATATCGAAATGTATAATCGTCTAAGTGACGATACGTGGCTTACTTTTGTGGAAAAGTCTCCGCTCTATAAAAATATTGTTGAGGAAAGATCTGGTACAACAACGCAACAAGAACTCGTGATAGCGCGTGTATTGTGTCACCGCAAGCTTTTTTCTTTGTCTACATTAAAAGATGTTGGTGCAGGTGCTTGTTGTGGAGCGTTAGCGGGTGTAGGCGCTAGCATGATGTTTTCTGGTGAACAAAAAAGTATGATACCATGTATGGTGACTGGTGGGGTAGTGGGGGGCTTAATGGCTCTAGATCCAATTGAAATGACGATGGCGATACCGATGAACGTGGATATAACTATTGTACATTCATCGCAAGTTTTAGCAGATGTTATGCTAAATCGGCAAAAGATGTCTCAACAATATGTCGATACGCTTAATTCTGAAACAAATAAAGTAGAGTCGCGGCCGCATTCACGGCCTCCATTAACGCAAAGTTATAGAGTATCAGCATCATCATCATCATCTGAATAATCAAAAAAAGTCAAAACCTTTACTTTGTATAGTAAGGAATATTTATGATAGTTATAAAATCAGATCGATATGTGCTGTATTCATGTGCGAGCCTATTCATAGGTGCGGCTCTTTTGTCTAATGCAAATCTTTTAGCCATGGATCGACAAGGCGCTCAACAGACGCTTATGCGAAATGAGAGCGACTTTGATGAAAATGATTTAATGGCTCGCCAAAATCTTATACTCAAAGTTATTCTTCGTCTTCGTGATAAGAATAAATCGCATGATATTTTGCCTTCACGGCACCTAAGAGATGGAATAAAGTTTACATCTGAGTATCAGCAAGATCAGGAAATGCTTTTTGTAGATGTAAAATGTCATAATCAGATCTTTTCTAGGCGCACATTAGATCATGTAGTGGAAGGTGCTTCTTGGGGTGCTGGTTGCGCAGCAGCCGCTCATGCTCTTGCAAACTTTTCGCAGGGATCAAGCATACAAGAACTTGGAGGATGTGCGTTGGTGGGTGGAATGTTGGGAGGTTTAGGTGGCTTTATGAGTGCGCTCATGCCTACTGAAATGACAATACCAATACCATATGTTACACCGAGGATTGAATACGTAACGGACCCTAACCCGAGGGTCGAAACAGGATTTATAGGAGTAGTAGTAGTTCCTGAGGGTACGACATTGGAGATGCTAGAAGAAGCTATAGGCGTGGAATTGTTCAAGATACCGGGTATTTCCTCACATTCAAATATTCATCCAAATCTAATGTTAAGAATGGCTATGGAACAAATGGCGACGAGTAGCTCAGGTAGCGACTCCTCCGATGAATACCCGCTTAGACCCACGTTCAATTCTGAAATAACCGAAGTAGTTGTGCCAAGATCACCTAATTCATGGCTTCCACTAACGGGACGTGGCGGCGCAACAAGTTCATCATTCGCATCAACTGAATAATTAAAAAAGGGCCAAAATTGGGGATTACATTTTCCGTTTTGGCTCTTTTCATTAGCGAATTTGGCATGCTCTGCTATACTCAATAAGGTATATGGAGGCCTTTTTAGTGCGAGTAGAGCATGCTGAATATAACCAATCTTTCTGTTGCCATTAGCGGCGCGCCACTTATTCACCAATTATCACTGTCTATTGATGCGGGCACGACACATGCGTTGATGGGTCCGAATGGTTCGGGAAAAAGTAGTCTTGCGCATGTTATTATGGGGCATCCGAGTTATGGAATAACCAGTGGCATCCTATCATTTAATAGTGTCTCTCTTAATGAACTGACTCCAGATAAACGTTCGCAGCTCGGTATTTTTTTAGCATTTCAGCATCCTTTTGCATTGCCTGGCGTGCGCGTGCGTACTTTTTTATATGAATTGCACCGAGCGCATATAATAGAACCGCTTTCTCTAGTGGATTTTATGCAACAGATACAAGAATATTGTACATTGCTTGATATTGATGGAGCACTTTTGGAGCGCCATTTAAATGATGGCTTTTCTGGGGGTGAAAAGAAGCGGTTTGAATTGTTGCAGATGCTCGTGCTCAAGCCGCGTTTAGTTATTCTTGATGAAATAGATTCTGGTCTTGATATTGATGGGCTCAAAGTGGTTGCTCGTGCAATTGCGTATGCGCGGGTTATGCAGCCCGCTATGAGCATTATACTTATTACTCACTACCAGCGCATGCTTGATCATATTGTTCCCGATCACGTGCATGTAATGCGCGAGGGCCGGTTGGTAGAATCTGGCGATATGCGCATAGTGCATCAACTAGAAGCGCGGGGATATGATGTCTACCGCTAAGCACCATGATCAGCATGATGATCGATATGTATATAAAAGTGGCAAGGGCCTTAATAAGAAAATTGTAGCAGAAATTTCAGAGCGTAAGAATGAACCCGGTTGGATGACAGATTTTAGACTGCGAGCTCTTGAAATATTTGAATCAAAGCCGATGCCTACATGGGGTGCGGATCTTTCTCATCTTGATGTTCATGATATTTATTATTACGTTAAACCACTTGAAAACCAGCATTCTTCATGGAATGATGTACCCACTGAGATTAAGAATACATTCGCAGCATTGGGCATTCCACAAGCCGAGCAGAAATATTTAGCGGGCGTTGGTGCACAATATGAATCGGAAGTGGTATATAAAAATTTAAAAAAGAAGTGGCAAGAGCTTGGCGTTGTGTTTATGGATATGAGCTCCGCATTAATGGCGCATCCAGACCTTTTCAAGCGCTATTTTGCGACAGTTATTCCTGCACATGACAACAAGTTTGCCGCACTCAACTCAGCAGTGTGGTCCGGTGGCAGTTTTGTGTATGTTCCTACTGGTGTGCAGATTGATATGCCGCTTCAGGCTTATTTTCGTATTAATGCTATGAGTATGGGGCAGTTTGAACGTACGCTTATTATTGCAGAACCCGGCAGCTCTGTGCATTATGTAGAAGGGTGTAGTGCACCGGCGTATCGCCAAAATTCATTACACAGCGCAGTGGTAGAACTGATTGCATTGCAAGATGCCCATATTCGTTACACCACCATTCAAAATTGGTCACACAATGTGTACAACTTAGTAACAAAGCGTGCAGTTGCACATAAAAATGCACACGTTGAATGGGTTGATGGCAACTTTGGCTCAAAAGTTACCATGAAATATCCATGCATTATTCTCAAAGAACCGGGTGCAAAAGGTACTATAATTTCTCTTGCATGTGCAGGAAAAGGGCAAGTGCAAGATGCTGGTGGCAAAATAATTCATTTAGCACCTCACACTACTTCAAATGTTGTTTCAAAATCGATTAGTAGTAATGGTGGCCGATCTTCTTATCGTGGTCTTTTAAAAATTATAAAAGGGGCGCATACCGTATCGGCAAAAGTGCAATGTGATGCATTGTTGTTAGACGGTTCCTCCCGTTCTGATACCTATCCAACAATTGATGTGCGGGAAACTGCAGTAGATGTTGGTCATGAGGCTTCGGTAAGTACCATGAGTGACGAGCTTTTGTTTTATGCACAATCACGTGGGCTTACACAACAACAAGCGCGTGCTTTAATGGTGAATGGGTTTATTGATGTGTTTGTGCAAGAATTGCCCATGGAGTATGCAATTGAAATTAACCGATTAATTGCTCATGAGATGGAAGGCTCCATCGGATGACCCTAAAAATAGATATGGCTAAACGCACCATTATAATAAATAAAGAACAATCCTTAACTGATGTTATTTCATGCACAGCTGATACCACGCTTACCATTCAATGTGCAGAAAACTCGAAGAGTAATCTATTAATTGAGCATCATGCAGGAGATATTGATTGTGTTCTACAACTTGATCGTGATAGCGACATAACGATTACGTTTGTGGGGAGATCTGTAGCTACAAGCAGTGTTACGTGCCATGTGCTTATGAATGGTGCTGGTGCATCTGCTCTTGTGAATGGTGTATATGATATACAAGCATCTGTTCTTTCTTTTAAAACAGAACAGCGCCACAATGCGCCTCATACCACAAGTAAGTTATATATGCGCAAAATTGTGCGCGATGCAAGTACAGCACAGTACAATGGTCTTATTTATCTTGCGGGTACTGCACAACATGCAGATGCAGCGCAAAAAGATATGACACTTTTAATGGGTGATACGGCGCGTGCAGAGTCTGTTCCTGCTATTGAAGTATGTGCTGATGAAGTTAAATGCGCACACGGTAGCGCTATTGGTCAGCTTGATGCGCACCAGATGCATTATATGCAATCGCGTGGCCTTTCAGTGCAAAAAGCGCAATCATTGTTGGTGCATGGTTTTTTTGCTACGGTGCTTGATACACTACAAAAAGAATTACGCGTGCGTGCTTTTGCTTGTTTAGGAATTCAACATGAAGAATAATCGTTCCGATTTCCCTATTTTTTCACATTCGATAAGCAGAAAACCATTGTATTATTGTGATAATGCGAGCACTACTCATAAACCGCAGCAGATGTTAGATGCGCTGTATGCTTTTTATGCTACCTATAATTCAAACGTGCATCGTGGCGTACATGCCTTTGGTGAGACAACTACTGAACATTATGAACATGCGCGTACTAGTGTTGCAAATTTTATAAACGCAGATTCGAGTGAAATTATTTTTACCAGTGGATGCACAGAAAGCATTAATGCAGTGGCCACATCATGGGGACGCACTGTTTTAAGACCGGGTGATGAAGTTGTAGTTTCGCAACTGGAGCATCATTCTAATTTTTTGCCGTGGCAACAGCTGATACACACGAATGGCATTGTGCTGCGCAGTATACCGGTGTTACCAGACGGCACACTTGATATGGCTGTGGCGCATTCGCTCATTACTTCTAAAACAAAGCTGCTTGCAATTACGCACGTTTCTAATGCCATTGGCACTCATGTTGATCTGATGCCATTAATTACTCAAGCGCATGCTGTTGGTGCGCGTGTATTGGTTGATGTGGCACAATCTATTGCACATCAGCGTATTGATGTTCAAGCTCTTGATGCAGATTTTTTGGCTTTTTCTGGGCACAAACTGTGTGGGCCAACGGGCATTGGTGTGTTGTTTATTAAAAAAGAGTTGCACGAGGTAATGCCACCGTATAAATATGGCGGCGGTATGGTTTTTGAAGTTGGTCAAGTAGATGCTACATGGCTGCAAGCGCCACAAAAGTTTGAAGCGGGCACGCCACCCATTGCGCAAGCAATTGGACTTGGTGCTGCAATTACATATCTTCTCGAACATATTAATTTTGATGAATTGCAACAGTATGAAGCTCGCTTATGCGCGCGTCTTATTGATGGGTTGCATGAGTTGCAGGGAGTGCGCATTTTGGGCCCTCTCGATGCCCTCAAAAAGAATGGCCACCTGGTGAGCTTTGTACTAGATCGAATTCATGCGCATGATGTTGCTGCCTATCTTGGGCAACGTAACATTGTAGTGCGCGCAGGTCATCATTGTGCACAACCACTAGCGCAAGCATTAGGATATGATGCATCGGTACGTGCAAGTTTCTATTTTTATAACACCATAGAAGATGTGGATGCATTACTTGAAGCATTGCGCGAGTTGATTCAGGCGATATAGGGCACACCTATTTTTATATCATTCTTATATCTCAAAAACATGCCATTTTTTAACCTTTTCGCGTATTTTGATTGTTAACAGTAATAAAATTGTTATGCTGAGTACGCTATAATTTTTACATCGGGTTTTTAGGAGAGATACTATGAAAAAAATGCGTATATGTGCGGGATATTTATGTGCTGTTCTTATGTTAGGCACCCACACTGTTTCCAAGCCAATGTTTGAAGGAGCGGCGCTTTTATGCGGCTTTTTTTGGATGACGAATCATTGGGATCATAAAAATAAAGAATTAGTAAAAAAACTGGATCTGCTAGGTAAAGAATTAACAACAGTTATAAGCGAAAAAAATGAAGAGGCAATTAACAGAATCTCAGCTGAAATTCAACGATTAGAAGCTTCTAATTTTTCTCGAGATAGTAAGGTTGATCAAAAATTAAGCGAATTGAAAGAAGAAGCGAAAGCAGCAAAGGAATCCCTGGCTCAGATGCGACAAGATATTGCAGATGAATTCCTCAGGCAACGCCAACATACTGAAGCGAGTTATTCATCATTAAGACAAGGTATGGCTAAACTCGAAACAAGTATGCAAACAGGGCAAGCTCAACTTGTTACTAATGTCACAAGAATACTCACAGAGCATACAGAGGGACAAGAAGAAAACACTAGAAAGCAATTAAGCACTCATCAAGAAAAAACAGAGAATTTTATTAATAATAAATTTGAAGATATGAAATCTTCATTGATAATAATAACTACAGAAAATAAAAATAATTTTGAACGAATTGCTCAAGAATCTTCGGATAATGTGAATAACCGGATAGAGGAAGTTTTTGGAAAAATTGATTCTTTAGAAACAAGCCTACAGGGTATAGAGACAAAGTTGTTAGAGGCTGCTAATCAACAAAGCGCAGACCTTACGCAAAAGTGGCAAGAAGAGGGGAATATTCTAAAAGCCACTATAGAATCTCTTAAAACAAAGCTTACAGAAGATGTTAATACATATATTGTATGCATTGAAAGCTTGGAAAAAAAATATATAAAAGAATTAGCATCGGTAAAAAGCGAGTTGCAGGTTGTGCAAGAAGGTCAAAAAGCTGCAGCGAGTGAAATGACAGAGGTAAAATCGCAATTGCATTGTATGCAAGAATCGTTTTTGGAAAAAAAGGAATCAGATAATGATCTCAGAAGCCAATTAAGAGATTTAAAAGAATATGTAGGTACATTACAGCCTCTATTTATAAAACAAAAAGAAGAAATTAATTCTTTAAGGGAAGCTCTTTTCAGCGCAATTCATGCGCAAGAGCAACAGAATACACAGATATTGAAATTGTTACAACGAAGTGTCGATTTAGGTGAAGCGGCTGAGAAAAAACAGGAAGCAATTTTGGATTTTACACATCAAGTTTCATCTCAAAGTTCGCAGCCTATGTATCTTCAACAGGATTTTGATCAACAAGATAGAAGGTCGCGGAATAAATTGCCATTCTTACCTGCTATTGCTAAAAGTACTGCATGGCCGCAAACACGTGAATCAGATAATAAAGATCTTGAGGACATTCTGTTACAAATGGGTCATGGACAAGATTCTCATTTGAATAGTGGATTTGCAGGCGCGTCTTCTTTGCAAAGTGCCCCTCATAACCCAACAGCGATGCGAATAACCAGGGGAAATGGCGAGTAAAACTATTTAGCTCTTAATTGAATGGCCCTGTGAGTCGTGCAGGGCTTTTTTATGTATTGCAACGCATTCATAGCATAGTATGATTAATGAGCGATATAGTAATATAAAATGAGTAGTGCTGTAGGATGGGGGATTGGTAATGAAAAAAAATAGGGTAATATTAATTGGTTTGATTGTTCTGATAATTTTTGCGGTGCTTTATTTTTGTTTTAGAGACTATATTTCTCTCAGTTATTTCCAGCAAAAGGCGCATTATTTTGGAACGTTTGTGCAGAGCCACTATATGGCCTCTTTATGTGTCTATGCCTGTTTGGCGGTACTTACGGTTACCTTTTCATTACCCATTGTGGGACCGCTTACCTTATTAGGTGGTTTTTTATTCGGTGCATTGCCGACACTAGGCGTTACCTGTATAGCGGTGCCTGTTGGTGCAGCTATCTCCTTTTTGAGTATTCGTTATTTCTTTTCACATCTTGCGACAGATCATTTTGCAGAAAAAAGAGAACGGTTTAAAGCAAAGATGCAGAAATATGGGCCTAGTTATTTATTAACGCTTAACTTAGTGACCGTTGTTCCTTTTGGAGTCATCTGCACATTAGCTGCGTTGAGTGGCGTTTCGTTGTGGACGTTATTCTGGACATCATTTGTGGGATCGTTCCCCATGTTGGCAGTGTATTCATTTGCAGGGCGTACGTTTTCTGAAATTAATTCGCTGGGCGATTTGTTTTCAGCTCCCTTAATTTTAGCATTTAGTTTGCTTGCGCTTTTGTCTCTTATTCCTATGTTGTTGAAGCGTATAAGTTCAGTTGATGATGTATAAGTAGGAAAAAGACAATGCGTACAAAAATTCGCTTAGCTATTGGTTTGCTGTTTGTTATTGGCATTATACTCATACATCTGTATGGTGGCTTTGAACAATTTTCTATAGAAAATCTGCGCGCTTGGGGCGACAAATGTATGTTGTTTATACATGAGCATTATGGTTTGGGTGTGCTTACGTATATGGTAATATATGCCACCGCTATTATTTTTGCATTACCAATCGCCACCGTTATGACGTTAGCAAGTGGATTTTTGTTTGGTGTGGTGTGGGGTACAGTCTATGCTATTATTGCTGCAACTATCGGTGCGACGTGTTCTTTTATACTTGTGCGTTATTGTTTGGGTGATATTGTGCAAGCTAAATATGGAAGACAACTGCATACTTTTAATGAGGCTATTGCTGCCCATGGCGTAAACTATTTAATTATTGTGCGCCTGATTCCTGTTATTCCTTTTTTTCTGGTAAATCTTTTAGCGGCTATGACGGTAATTTCACTTCCCTCGTTTATAATAGCTACTTTTTTTGGTGTTATTCCGAGTAAATGTATTTTCTCGTTTGTAGGTCAACAGTTACATTATATCGACTCATTTTATGATGTTTTCTCATTGCGCATACTAGCTGTGTTTGCACTTCTTGCGTTGTTAGCATCTTTGCCGGTAATTATGCGGCTTATACAAAAACGCCGTGCGCGTTCTTAATTCTTTTATTGATTGCTAAATGAAATAGCATCAGGTACACTTTGTGTAAAATTTTTATATGCAACAGGGGTTTTTTCTATGATACGTACACGCACTATTTTTATTATGATTGGTATGTTAGTTGGTTGCTTTGCATCCGCAATGGAAGACCCGGAGACAACCAAAGAAATAAATGGAATGGTATCTTTTTTTTATAAAGCTTGGTCTAATGGAAAATGGGTAGCAAGTGCTGCATGTCAACATAATGAATTGGCATTAATTGGAGCAACATTGGGCTTGTGGTTGAAATTGTATAGTTTAGAGCACAGCGGAAAAAAAGAAGTTCCGCGTGTAACCAATACTATTAATATCACGCTTAATCTTAGTAAACAAGAGCTACCAAATACCACGCAAGACCAGGCCGAGCGTGATTTTGAATATACAAAAAATAGTGCGCAACAGGTGCAACCAGCAGATAGTATATCACCGGATTTGGATACTCTTTTAAAAGTACTCAACAAGAAACCAGAGCCCGAACCAGAACCTATTATAGTCTATGATTACTCAAAGCCTTCACGATATTGGTTTCGTGCCTCTCGTGAAGGTTTAGAAGTTGCGGATGTGGGTAGATTCTTTGGATGGAATTCAAAAACAACTTCGTACATGGGTATTTGCAGAAAAGATGATAATGAAAGAGAATACACGCCATTTGTGCGCTACTTTGAAGTAGCAGGGGCTCACGTGGATGCGCATGAAGCACTTGATTATGTAGGTAAACATTTTGCAAAAATGAGATCTGAGAATACGAGCAATGATACCGTGGGGACACAAGTTACTGCCGCGTCTGCCAGTAAAGCTAACTCTGCTGCTCTAGATAGCGCAAGGCGCTTGCTAGAAGGTGGGATGGCTATTTATCTAACTAATGCCAAAAGCAGTGCTATGGAGCCAGAAGCAATACTAACGTGCCGTGCTTTAGATGTGGCCTCGCGTTTTGCAAAAGAGCGTGTTGCATCTGATAATTTTTTAATAAACGATGCGTTTGATAGTGTGCAAGAAGCGGCACAGCGTCAGCCCTATGTTGTGCTTGCCAAGCATAAAGCGGCTGGTTATAAAGATGTGCAGAGAGATCCAGAGCAGAGCAGTAGTTTTATAGCAATGCAAGCTGTTTATGATACAGGAATCAATGCAGGCGGACGCTTTGTAGTTAAACAAGCAAAGCACGCGTTAACGGCTACCGATAAAGGTACTGAACTTGTATTGTGGACGAATGAAAATGTGCCAGAATGGGGACAAAATGTGGCAGAAGAAGTTGCATCTGCCGGCGTTACATGGGCGGCCATTAAAGCGGGGGAGTCGCTTGGGGGCTCATGTGTTGTCTCTTAGGGCACTGACCTCCTTATCACTTTCGTAAAATGCCGGTATACTAAAGAAAAGAACTAATCTTGTTTGTATTTTTCTGCTTTTAAATCTGCTTATCGCAATAGGTAGATTGACGTAGGAGCTATCTTTAGAGGGTTATCGTGAAAGGACTTTATCAAGATATCTTGCTAGATCATTATAAACATCCACGCAATAATGGTGTTATAGCAAATGCTGATGTTGTTTCAGCTCAGTATAACCCTTCATGTGGGGACCGAGTATCGGTAACCGCCAAAATAGCGCCTGATGGTACCATTCTTGATGTGCAGTTCCAAGCAACGGGCTGTGTCATCAGCGTTGCAACTGCTTCGCTTTTAAGCGAAAAAATTAAAGGATTATTAGTATCTGATGCATTACGCTTAGATACTCAAGATATGCTAGATCTGATTGGCATGTCACTAGGCCCAACACGATTGAAGTGCGCATTGCTGCCATTATATGCATTGCGTGATGGGTTTAATACCTATGTGGCGAAATAACCATTTAAGTACTTATTTATTTTCATCAAGGTTCAAGAAGTACGTTTCTCGAGAAAGACCATAAATGGTGTGATTTTATACTTATTTTTCACCCAGTTGAATATCCATAATAATGGGCAAGTGATCGCTTAAAGAATTGTAATATACATAGCAACCATCAATAGGCAAGTTCCAGTGTTTATTGAGCCATAAAAAGTCTACAAGGGTACCATTCCATACCGAATAGTAGGGAGATTGCAAGTCAGCCTTTGCAAAACAATCGGAGAAATTATGTTCTTGAAAAAGAGTGAGTGCTTGAGTTGGTGCATCGAAACCAGTTCGTCTTTTATGATCGTCATTAAGTAGTCTCCATACCGGCACCGTATCTATTGTATATTGATAGTCTTGAGCACGAATAGCATTAAAATCTGCAGCAACAATGCAAGCAGATGTTTCTTTATGTGCGTAATCTATAAGCTCTTGTACCTGTCCACGGCGCACCTGTTCAGTATTGTCGTGAACATCAAGATGAGTGCCATAAAGCACCAGTTCTTGTCTGTTTGGGAGCTCTATAACTGTTCGGATAAAACTTTGCTGTTCTGGAGACGACATGTGCTGTACTGCATATATTTTATTGAGGCATGGCTTGGTGGTTTTTATTTTGGAAAAAATCATAGTGCCAAAAGGGAAGCCATGGTAGTCACCAGTTTGCGCAAATGAATTAAGAGAGCAATTGTATCCTATATTTTCAAATGCTTTTTTTATAGCGCTCCAATCAAAAATAAGCATCTCTTCTGTAACAAGAATATCTGCGTCGATATTTTTAATTGTTTCCACAATTGCATTAAAGTGGTCATGACGGGTATAGTCAAATGGCGTATTCAGGGCGTCGGCAGCAGGTCGCCAAAGGTGGATGTTATAGGTTGCAATACGAAAAGTATTTTGATGTGTGGGATTGGGTATATGATCATTTTGTATCACATCTCGCTTGCAATCTTCCATAAAATGACGCGTGAGCTCTGTGCGAGATAGCGTGTTTTCTTGCGCAAATGATGACCATGCTGATGAGGGGGTAAAAGTTTGGTTTGTGCAGGTGATGATAGTATTCACGGTTATCAAAAACAGTGAAATGTAATCAATTATTTTCATGAATATCTTCCTTTATTGAAATGCTTCATGTGCCTGAAAAATAATATTAATCTTTCGAGTAACTATAAAAAGTTTTAAAGTGTTAGTAAAGGTGATTCGTTTTTTATAAAAGAAAGCATGTCTATGAATAGTAAAAAGCTATTGCTGTTTTTGGTATTAATAAGTTCATATGCATATTCTTATTGTACGGCCCATAGGGCGCCAATTGATAATGCATTAAAAGCGCGTATATATGAAAATCTTGAGCGGGCTATGCCACCTACACTCTATGCGCCATGGCGTAGTGCTTATGAAGGAAATAATAATAAGCCTGTTACAGGAACAAACTGTCCATTATGTGATACCATACAGGCACAACATGATGAAGATTTTTTTATTGTATGTCGCACGGCTTGTAATGTTGCTATGCTTAATCCATTTCCCTATGCAACCGGACATATTTTAATCGTCCCTCTTGGGCACAAAGCAAGCATCACCGATCTTTCTGCCGAATGCCGCGCAGACATGATGGAGCTTGCCGCGCAGTCTTTGAACGCAATAAAAGCGGCTTATGGACTTATAGGAGCGAATGTTGGGTTTAACATTGGAAATTCAGGCGCGAGTATTCCAGATCACGTGCACATGCATATAGTACCACGCAATACAGTTCCCTCATTCATGCAGATTATTGGGCAAACAAGTGTGATTGTAAGCGACTTAAAAGAGGTGTACAATACATTAAAACCGTATTTTTATATAAATAATAGTTAAGGGCAATAATGCAACTAGTTATATGTGCAATCTATAGTATGAGTATGTGGATATTTTCAGCATATGCGATGCAGACACATACACAAACGCGCTGGAAACCAGAAGAACTCCTTGTATATGCGCAAGAGAATGATCTTCGATTGCCAAAGTACAATTATACTATCCAACAAAATGGTAAAAATGTTTTGCAAGCACGCTCAACGCTCAATCATCATGGTGCTTGTTTTGATCCAGAAGATCCAATAAGCAAATCATTCATGGCGGATATTGCTGATCATCGCGCGCGCAAAACAAGCACATCAATAAGTACGTGCGTCCTTGAAATTGGCTGCGGTATGGGATTGCTTGCAAAAAAAGTTCTTGCATCATCCGCGATACGCTATGATGGTAACGAGCCGGACTATGATAATTTTTATTACGTAGGGCTTGATTTAAGTAAGGAACATCTTGCTATTGCAACTCAAGAGATTGCAAAATTTAAAAAACATGAAGATTTTTTCATGGGGGTGTGGGACCCTTATGAAGGAAAGTTTCCGTATGTTAGTTTTGGTGAAGAGACCTTTACGCATATTGGAGCATTTCATGTAGGCCATTTTTGGACTGATGAAGAATGTATTCAAAGTTTGAAAACCTTTGAATCATTATTAATGCCAGACGGAAAGGCTTATATTCTTATGGGCAATCCTCACACGCAAGTCTATGGTCCTATTCCATCTCTTATATATGATGTGAGAAAATTTTTTGGAACGGAATTTGCGGGTTATGTTGAGGATGTTCCCAAAATAGCAGAACAGTTAGCAACGATGGGTTTGGTTCCAAAAGAGCAGATAGAAAGCCCTACCTTTAAAGAGCAGATTGCAGATCATTATCTGTTTGTAACTCCTGAAGATTTGTGTAGTTTGGTGAAAAAACACACGGCACTGAACATTGTATATTCGGGCACCATTAATATGCATCAAGGTGATAAAATTATGGTTCATACCGGTGTTATAGTAAAAAAAGAAAGTAACTATACGGTAACGGATTATTTAAATAGCAAAAAATAGGCATTTTAAGTACGTGCTAAATCATACAAAGTTAGCAGCAGCATTACATGCTCTTTCTGATGAGTTGTTTGCAGACAGCGCACGCGAACGTGAAATGCTGCGACAAGTTTGGGAGCGCTTAACAAGTGATACAACCTTAATGTATCAAGTGCGTAATGCATCTGCACCATGGCCAGTGCCGACATGGCAGGGGGCTATTGATGCAGTGTATGATATACAGCCATACACTGATCCCTATTGTGCCGTTTCAGTTGATGGTTCACAAATTTATCCGGATCGTCATCAAGCAGTTGCGTGTTATCTTATCAACATTGGTGCCGTAGTGTTTCCTTATGGAATAAGTGACTCTGTTGTGTTGCAATCTGATCCGCATATTTTTCAAGGGCGTGATACGTTATTTGACCATGCAACATCAACCGATATGGTAAATGCAAAGCGACAAGAGCTCGAACTGCAAGCGGGTCTTGCTTGGTTAAAACAGGTAAAAGAACGGGCTAATGAAGCACCAGCATTGCTTTTGTTTGATGGTTCGCTTATTTTTTGGCATTTATCTGCGCATGAAGAAACGGTTCGCCAACAATTATTGGTGCGCTATCTTACTATTATTAGTGAACTTTACATACATGATAGCCTTTGCGCATGGTATATTAGCATGCCAAAAAGCAAAGAACTTATTAATGTGGTACGACTCTTTTTATGTGATTTTATTCCTGAACGGAAAGAGTTGTATGAATTTACTGATCAGTTTGTAGATGCGAGTATCGCATATTTTTATTTGCAGCCACGGCAACGTTCAACCGTGTTTCAAAATCATGCGCCTGTGAGTGCTGAATATCCTGCACCCATGCATCCGCATTTTTTTTATATACATGTGGGAGATGAAATAGGACGCGTAGAAATTCCTGCATGGATTGCGCAAGATGAAGCAAAAGTTGATTTGGTTGCGCAGATGGTACTTGATCAATGTGTAAAGGGACAAGGGTATCCGATTGTATTAGCCGAAGCGCATGAACAAGCGGTAGTAAAAGGTGCTGATCGAGATCTTTTTTATCATCTGATACAAAAAATAGGCCTCCAGCATAATAGCCGAAGGCCTGTTATATCTAAAAAAAGCTTCAGAAAGCAGAAGGCTTCTTTTTGAGAAAAACTCTGCGAGTTTAGTTGGATGCTATTTTTGTATTGGTTAGCCGACTGATATTTATTGATATAACTTCATCCCTCTATAATACTTCCCTCTGTTATTCATCCCGAGTGATTTTTTACTGAATGTATGAAGTAAAAGATTGTATCGAAGGGCGGTTAACCCGTTTTAAAAATTTTCATAATAACAGAAAATAATAAATACTATTAACCGTCCTTCGATACTTTTTTGCTTTGCAAAAAACTCAGGATGAATAATGGGGAAAAATTAAAAATGAAGTTATACCCATAATTATTTTTGCTATCAATCTGATCTATTGTTAATAGATTGATATAATAGCTTCATTATCCTAAAAAACGTTTAAAAAGCCCGCTGATAAAGCCCTTAGACTTACTGGTTTCTGTGCCAATTTCTTTTGAATACTTATTTAGAGCATCTTTTGCAGCATCACTAATCTTTTTAGGAATGTCGCACTCGGTGACAATTACTAAATTGCCTCGGACTGTGCCGCGCGGTTTGTGGAATCCTTGTCCAGGAATTACAATACGCTCATCTATTGGGCAACCTTTAGGAATTTTCACCGTATGTTTTGTTTCATCTATGCTTTCCACATCAACTTGGCAACCAAGTACTAATTGTGGATACGTCAGGAGTAATGAACAGACTAAATCTTCCCCAACTCGCTTAAAGATAGGATCTGGCTTAACGCGTACTTGTACCAAAAAGTCACCAGCTCTGCCACCAAAAACTCCTGCATCGCCTTTTTCTCGAACTTTTAGTTCTGCGCCATCGTAAATACCTTGTGGGATATTAACGGAGAATTTATCATATTTTTGTACACGTGATTGGCCGTTACATTCGCTACATGGTGATGCAATGGTATACCCAAGGCCAGCACAGCTTGTGCATGGTTGCGTATACATGAAAAAGCCTTGCTGATAGTGCATTTGCCCACTGCCTTGGCAATGAGAGCATGACGCAGCCTTAGTTCCCTTTTTGGCACCAGTTCCAGAGCATGTTTCGCAGGTAAAGAAGTGGTAATAGCCGACTTCTTTTTTAGTACCCAAGAAAGCATCTTTTAATGAAATTTCAATAGTGTGTTGTAGATCATGACCTTGTTTTGGCTCAGGTCCTTCCTTGCGTGAATTGCGGCGATTGGTGCTGCCACCAAACATATCTCCAAAAATATCGCCAAATCCACGTAAAATGTCATCCATGTTCATGCCAGCGCCACCGGAAAAACCAGCGTTTGCTCCTGTATGGCCAAATTGATCATACTGGCGACGTTTTTGCTCGTTGCTTAGCACTTCATAGGCTTCTGCAGCTTCTTTAAACTTGGTTTCAGCCTTCTTATCATTTGGGTTGCGGTCAGGGTGATATTGCAGGGCAAGTTTTCTATATGCTTTTTTAATCTCATCAGTGGATGCCGTTTTGGGCACACCAAGGATAGTATAAAAATCTTTTTGCTCCATAATGTACTAGCTTTCGTGAATAGATAAAAAGTATGATTTTTTAGCCTAGTATAGCATAAAATTTAAATTTTGATATAAATTCTGTGTCAAATGAGCAATTATTTGATATTTTTCTGCCGAAAAATGAAAAGAGGGTGAGAGCATCAAGATTATTCTTTGAAACCGTTTGTAAATGAGTGGTAAGCATGCTAGAGTCGATTGCGGAAGAGATACATGCAAAAAAGGAGTTAGAGTATGAAATGCTACACATATCTTTTGGTTGGATTTATGGCAAGCATGAACTTTTGTATATATGCTATGGAGCAACAAGAAGACGAGTCATTGCTATTGGCATCTACAGAGTCTATAGGGGTCGGCTTATATCCATTGCCTACGCTGAAAGCTGTGGACGAGGCACATAGAGATGGTGATACCGAGCTTAAAAGGGCACGAAAAGATACATACAAATGGTGGCTTTCAACGCAGCCATCTTATGACTTTGAACAAATAAAAGATTCAGATCATATTTCATTGCAAAACAAGAAATTAACGACATTGAGCGCAGTAGAAGGTAATACCATTGTTACCATATTTCATGTTAACCCCATCAGAGCTGCACATGTGCATACTATAGATGTTTCGGATAATAATCTAACTGAACTGCCATTAAAGAAAATAACGAAATTATGTACTCATTTGCAGGCATTCAAGGCCAGCAATAATAATATATCGGATGTTTCTATGCCCCACTCTAGTAAACAACACCATTGTATGACCGAGCTTGATTTAAGGAATAATAAATTGGTTGATATTGATCTAACTCGCTTGCTTAATGCATATACCGCATTAAAAACGATACGACTATCATCTAATCCACTTACAACGGTTACCTGGGATGGTTCATGGGAAAGAGAGAATAAGGAATCATATCCAGACATATATCTGGCCAATACGCAGTTGCCTGAAGCGGAAAAAGCACACTGTGTTGCACGATATAAAAGAGCATTGACAATGCCCTATCACTGTACTGTTGGAATGGGTTCATTTGTTGGTGGAATGGCCGGCGTTGTGGTAGGTATTCTTCCTGCAGCAATCACCTATAAAGCAAAAGGTACAACAACACTGGACGAAAGAGCTTCCATAATGGCGCAAGCAACATGTGGTGCCGGAGCTACAGGAGCTACGCTGGGTTGCCTAGCAACGTATTGGTGGTATCGTCCCGAATTGCAGCTATTGAAAGACGAAGCAGAACTGCATGTATTTTTTGATGATCTGTAAAAAGTGCATGAGGAGCAATAATCATTTTTGGTTATGATTTCCTTATTTTAAATTGAAAAGAAGAGCTGTTTGTTTTAAGGAGCGGATATGAAGCGCTTTCTATGTATGATGGCAGGTCTTGTGCTGGGCATGAATTTTTTTGCACATGCCATGCAACAAGATGGAGACGGTAACAACCGTATTTACTTGCAGTTATCATGTCCGACATCTTCACTCAGAGAATTAGATGAAGCATGGAATGCAGGGAATCAAGATCTTTACGATAAGCGAACTCAGGCGTATGCTTCATGGCTTTCAAGAAAACCAGTGCAAAAACTTGTTATAGATCAACAGGATTCCAATATAGGTCGACTTATTATAAAAAACAAAGATCTTGTTACATTGAGTGACATATCTGATGATGGTATTGTTACCGTATTTCATGAGATCCCCATAAAAGCGGAGGACATTCATTTTATAGATGTTTCTCATAACAAATTAAAAGAATTGCCATTGCAGTTGATAACGCTCCTTTGCCCGCATTTGAACACTTTGAAAGCCCATCATAACGCATTATCGTATATCTCTATGACAGGGTATCAACAACAGTGGAACATGACCGAGCTCGATTTGAGTCACAACCGCTTTTCTGATATTGATTTTGATCCTTTATTTGATGCATATCCAGCATTAAAAACAGTAAATGTATCATCAAACCCACTTACCACTATTACGTGGTCTGGCCGTTGGAATAGATCAGAAAATGCTCCTTATTATCCAGATATATATCTTCGTAATACTCAAGTATCTCCTGCAGAGCAGTCAAAGGTTCTTGCAATGTATGATAAAGCGGTGAGGGGCAATATTCACAGAACTATTGAGAACGCTTCGTTAGTTGGCGCATTGGGCGGCATGCTTGGAGGTTGGGCGATTGGAGCAATTTTTGCGAGACATTCAGAAAGCAAAGGAATACTTCCAGGATCGAATGGCATGTTGGAATCAACGCTTAGTTGGGGAGCCGTAGGGGGATCAGTAACCGGACTGGCCGCTTATATGTGGCACCGTTCGGAATTGAAACGCTTGGGCCAAGAGGTGAAAGAGCATGTGTTTTTTGGGGAGTTGCAAGAAGTGAATGATGAACAGTGATGTGTAGTCTATAGTAAATCATGTTAGTTTATCAACTTTTTAAAAGCCTGTGCGTAGGCTAATACATAGTCTATGTAGTTTTCCTTGTGTTGAGACAAAAGCACCACTTGACATAAACGCTGCATCTGCAGGATTATCTTGAGTTGACTTTATGAGCCATTGTACGTGCTGAATGCGCTGTTGTAGGCACCTTATATGACGGTCTGTATCACGTTCAGTTTTTTCAAATAAAAGTACCTGAGTGTTGCATATTTCTGTCAGCTTATATATTTCATCTCGCTTTAACCATTCCCAGTTGCGATTTTTTAATTCTACTAATTTCTCAAGGGTCCATTCAGTTCCCGCTAAGCTTTTTGTTTTTTCCTTCAATAACGCTTCTTTATTTTGTTGATAACCACTGAGCATGATTTGCATTTTTTCGAGCAATGCAGGAAGATGGGCTTTGTGCTCCGGACTTAAATAGATAGTTGGGTTTTGATTGCGAATTTCTGGATTGAAATCCTCAAATTGATCGATGCTATTGTCTAAAGCAATAATTGGTCTTGGAACATACCATTGATACTCAGCGCTATAAGGATCATTTCGATCATAAAAGGTGGTGCCGGCCTCATTTATATCAAGCGTATAAGGCGTAGAAAAAAAACAACCTTTCATTATGCAGAGAGTATGAGAATCTTCTATGAAATACTGATATAATGCATGATCTCCCAAGGCCAGCAATAATAATATATCGGATGTTTCTATTCTTTAGATACATTCATTGCATTGTTAACTAAAAAGAGCACGCAGAAAAATAGTAGGGTGAGATTGCGCAGTATATTCATAGGTGTTCTATTCATCATATAATTTTTTTTAAAATACGTGCTATTTTTAAGCTTTCTACTCTTTCTTTTGCAAAATAAAGTGTATCAGATGTGGCTATACGTCACAATACGCATTCAAACATCTGTTGATTCTGGTGTGTATTGGCAATCGATCGAGTGCTATGATAGAGTGATCTCGCTTTGCAAGTAGATGAAGTCTTATCTATTATCTAAAAAAGGAGAATAGGGTATGAAGCGCTGTCTGCTATGTATAATAAGTCTTCTCATACATATACATTTTTTTTCGCATGCAATGGATGGGGGCCTAGAAATAAAGCCTTCATTGGCGTGTATTGCTCGTAGATTAGACAAAGCAACATGGAAGTTGCACCAAGCGCTTTCTTCTGATGAGGAAGAATTTCGCATAGGACGCTTCCAAGATCTAGCACGCAGCTATAAAGCGCAAATGGGCGGGAAAAGCATACCGTGGCCTTCAAAGGAAGACAACCGAGTAGATAGTGTAGATTTGTCTTATAAGAAATTACATTCGTTGCGAACACTGTATGATCGATCGAGTAGAGTGATTTTCTGGAATATGGATATGCCGTCGTACATTGATACAACAATGTTGAGCACGGTTGATGTTTCACATAATAGGCTACAGGAGATTCAATTGTGGGATATTCTAGAGGCATGTCCAAATCTTTTGGTTCTCGATGCATCTCACAATGATATCACCTATATCGCCACGCATAAAATCGTTGATGACAATAATTGTACGCGAGGTTGCCTGACGTTACTTAATTTGAAAAACAATGATCTTACAAAGCTCAACATAGGCAAACTGATGGAGCGATGCCCAAGTGAGACCATTGACGTATCATCGAATTGTTTACTCGAAAAAATTACGTGGAAATGTAATCTTAAGCCAACATGTAGTTCGTTTTTTCCTCGCGTTATTGCGTATAATACGCCCCTTTCTTTAGAAAAAAAGGAGGCGTTTATTGATGAGTATATGCAATTGGTCAGGAGCACAGAATTACGACGTCTAAAATTCGGGTCTTTGTTGATAGGGGCTCTTGCTCAGGGAGCTGTCCCCTACATTTTCCCCCTGATTGAATCACCACTGGCTGCCGGAGTTGTTGCCGCGTGTCTTGCATGCGGTATGAAGTGTTTATCCAAAAGTGATGAATTAGATGCAAAAGAACAAGAGATGAGGAACTTGTTAGAATTTCCTCATGTAGAAGACATATAGTAATAGAAAAATAACTACATCTTTATTTCGTTATATAGTTACCCCAAAACTGATGAAGTTGGTATACAAAAGCTTAATTTACGTGCTTCTTCTTGGATGTCCTTGTATTCTTCTGGCAACGTGCAGGGTGATAAGGTGAAGTTTCCTTGTTTTAAAATTGCTTCTAAAGATTCTGGCACGGTGAGCATTAGATGAAAGGTGGTTACTGAACATAATGCGCAGGGCGATTTAAATTTAAACGTGAGGCGTTGTGATTGATTGCTCCATTGACCATCGCCGACCCAATTAGAATCTATAGCTAAAAAAGGCTTGTTGATTTCAGTGCAATATAATGAAGCTTCTAATGATTTTATGGGAGGACCATGCCAATTGAGAACAATAGCATTGAGTTCTAACGGACCCATTATTTTTTTACGAAACGTGATGGTGCCTGCGCGCATCCATTTGCCGTTAAATGTGATAGCACGTTCTGTAGAAGCTTGTATTTCTTGCCATAAAGGTTGAAGTATTAGATCACATTTGCGTTGAGAAATGCCATAGAGCGGCTGGGTGCCCGTCATACAGATAAGAAAAAATATATGATGCTTCATGATCACATTTCCATGCAAAGGTATCCCTTTTTCATTAGCCTATCATGGTACTAAGAATAAGGGGAAGGAATAATTATTTTGCAAGTATCAGCCAGTTTATACGGTATGAATCATAAGGAAAATAAGATGGCAGTGGTGGAAATGAATTGCCAGCGTCTTTGAAAAGCCGTATATAAAAATCATCGATGGTGGACGATTCTGAAGACCGCACAATACGTATATCGCTCACCGATCCATTGCGATGCGCAACCATGGTAATGACCGGATCTTGCGTTGGAATGCGCATCATTGCAGGGTCAAACGTTTTTAATGTTGCATATGAAGCGTGAAGGCATTGCAATAACTTTTCGATATAGTGGTGTTGCTTTAATTGTTGTTCGGTTGGCAGCTTTCGCGGATCTCCCATCACATTTATGGTATGCTCACCTTCTTCTCGTACATATTGAGAAAATCCCTGTGCAATGTGAGCCATCGAGGGCATAGATCCTACTGCGCGGGAAGCTTGTGGCCCTATTGGTTGCGGCGTCTGATTGCTCAGAATAGAAGGCTGCATTTTTGGTTGCTGTTGTGTGGCAGCTCGTGTTGTTGCCGGTGTTTGAGCTATAGGCATTTGGCGGTACAAAGCCTTACGAGCGGCTTCTGCAAAAAACGCTGAGGGTTTTGGAATAGGTGGCGATTGTTCTGCAGGTTTTACGTCAGCGTTTGGTTGCTGCTTTATTACGTGTTTATCATCAGTAGGCGTAGGTGGTTGCGGTGCATCAGAGACAGATGCATCGGTAGGTTCCAGATCGTTTTGTACTTCTTGTGCAGTGGTGTCTTGCGGTTGGTTTTGTTGTGTATCTATAGTCAACTGAGTTGCCTGGGGGGCGCTGCTTGTTGATGGTTGCTGGGCTTGCGCTTGTGCAGGTGCTGGCGGTTGTGTAGGTGAGGGCATGTTCATAAAAACAACAGGAGCACTGTGGCGAGCTCGTGTAGAAGCCCATGTATCGTCGTCTTGTGTTTTTAGCGGTGTAACTGGTGTTGCTATATTTTTTTTATTGCGCGTATGCAAAAAGCCTAAAAGCCATAATAATAACAAAATATGCAAAACTATTGAGATAGCAAGCATATGACGTTTCATAACCTGATAAGTAAAAAATGCTGGTATCATACGTGGTCCTCTTTAAGAGCCAGTATACACTAGAGATGAGAAATAATGCGAGCGTGTTTTCTTTTTTTGACAATATGCCATGCAGCGTTCATGGTGTGAGTACCGCCTTTAGGGCTTTGCAAAAAACGAATAATTTCTTGTAAAAAGAGTTCCGAAATAGCAAATGATACACCCGCTTTACAGAGCCAATGCAAAAGAATGCGGCGTTGCAGCGCGGGATGAAAGTGTAGCAGTTGTGTAACAGAGACCCACTCGTTGCCATCTTGAGTAACAAGAAGTGTTTCATATGATTGCTTGGTTACGCAATCAAGAAAATCTTCAGTTTGTTGCAAGCGTGTCAGGGTGGTAGAAAAATTTACATCAAATCGCTCATCACATGCTTTTAATGCAGGAATTACAGACATTCGTATGCGATTGCGTAAAAAAGCAGGTGATTCATTGCTTTCATCTACCATATACGAAAGTGCATGGTCGTGCAGATACTGCACAATTTCCTGTTTTGAAGTTTCAAGTAGCGGGCGAATGTAAAGACCCGATTTTGGTTGCATACTTGTGAGGCCTGTCAGGCTTGTGCCACGCAATAAACGAATAAAAAAAGTTTCTTGCTGATCTTGGGCATGGTGCCCCAGGGCGATGCTTGTAGCATTATACGCGTGGTGCACCGATTGCAAGAAGGCGCGACGCATATTTCGAGCAAACGCTTCTTTGGAGCCTTCATAATTGTTTTGAGACGTAAGATTTGACATGCGGCTAGATATAAAAGGAATATCGTGTTGCTCGGCAAGGTTGCGGCAAAATTGTTCTTCTTTATCAGCTTCGGGCCGCCACTCATGATTAAGATGCGCGGCGATAATAGTTAAAGAATATTCTTTTTGTAGATGCAGCAGGTAGTGCAATAAAAAAACCGAATCAGGCCCACCGGATAGCCCAACAACGAGAGTATCATTCTTATGGAATAAAGAATGATTGTGCGAGTAGGTGGTAATATTATTGATTAGATTCGTAGGCATCAACTTTACTGGTCGATTTGTAGGTTGAACAATAACTCTTATTTGCCTGCGTTGTAAGCGTGTCACGTATTATCTTTTTTTGAAGAACATATTGCTTTTTGGGAGAATCATGAAAGGTTGTTTTGGATTGTAAGCTGTGTGCTTTTGTCCTTTTATGAGAACCTTCATCTGATCTTTTATAACGTTTCTCTTCATGTTTGATTGGTAGGAGCGTTACGGGAGTAAGTATGAGAGCGAAAAGGAAAGCGCGTACAGAAATCATTATAAATCCCTTAGCCGAATTGTGTTCTTTTTAGTCAGTATAATCAGAAAGGTATTAATCTTCAATGAAACAAAACGGTAATTATAGTCTCAAACGAAGGATCCTATAGATGGTCATCTATTTTTTGGATGACCATCTATAGGAAATTTGATTGTCTAAGGCGACTTATGGCAACAAGCGATATGATTCTTTATTTTTATATATCAAGATTTTTAACGAATTGGCCGTATGTTGCGATAAAAATACGGCGACCATCGACATCATCACCCATAAGGGTAGCAAACCACGTATCCGCTTCAAGAGCATCTTCAATGGTTACTTGCAGTAATGAACGTGATTTAGTATCCATCGCTGTTTCGCCCAGCTGATCTGGGTTCATTTCACCAAGACCTTTATAACGCTGAATATTCATATACGGTTTACTTATAGCGGAAATACCATTAATAAGCTCTAACACACCCTTGTCGGAGAGAGTGCGCTCTCTATCCACAATACCCAGTTGCCAAGTATGATTCTCTAATTGTGCAAGGTGTGCAACTTGTCTTTGTAGATTGAGCATCTCCTTTGATGAGAAGAATGAGAGTGGAACGTCCCACGTATTGCTCATCATAGTAAAGACAAGAATTGGCTCTTCTGGCGAAGGTTCTGTTCCTTCAACTGCATCTTCATCAAAAAGTGGCGTCGCGTGTTCTTTAAGCGTGATAGCATAGCCCGGAAAATGCGGCGCAAGCTCTTGTATAAGAAGGTGCGGGTTTGTGACATTTAACGCGCTTTTATCATACAAAGCCCGTATGAGTTGATGGCATTGGTTGTAGGGAATTATATATTGCGAACTTGCAGCACTTAAATTGCGTTCGTATGTCAGAAGATCTTGTAGCAGCGTTTGCCACTCTTGTTGAGGAATCTCTTTATTCTCGATAACAAGCTTTGTTTGTTCGCGAGCCCAATCGAACAGGAACTGCTGTAAGGCTTTTTCATCTCTTAAATATTGTTCTGTTTTGCCGATTTTTGCTTTATAAAGAGGTGGCTGTGCAATATACAAATGCCCCTTTTCTATGAGGTTGCGCATATATCTAAAGAAAAATGTAAGAAGAAGGGTGCAAATATGAGATCCGTCCACATCGGCGTCGGTCATTAAAATAATTTTGTGGTAACGAATTTTTTCTACATCAAATTCATTGCCAATATTACCACCGATAGCAGCGATAAGT
>Ga0206924_1012_pt1 | contig 66968 bp, 67 predicted proteins | sample Alteio_BWOrgHeat_61_FD_152947 | JGI IMG/M metagenome (GOLD analysis project Ga0206924, IMG submission 152947) | Enriched cells from forest soil in Barre Woods Harvard Forest LTER site, Petersham, Massachusetts, United States -... | ecosystem: Environmental > Terrestrial > Soil > Temperate forest >...
TCGACGAATCCTGGACAAACGCAATTGGCGCGAATTTTTCTGCTGCCCAAACCCAGCGCCAAACTCTGAGTCCAATTGACCATGGCGGCCTTAGAAGCACTGTAGGCAGAAGTGTCAGCGGTGGGCTTCAGGCCCAGAGTCGAAGAAACATTGGTGATCGAGTGGGAATATCCAGATCTCATCAGCGGCAGCAGGTTTTGTACGACGAAGACCGCGCCAAAGAGATTCACTTGAAACTGACTGAGCCAAATTTCAGCGCCGCCGTCGCCCACAGGGTGGCCACGAAAGATCCCGGCGTTGTTGATCAGAGCAATGCCCTCTGGTGACTGTTCGGAGATTTTGCCTGCCAGTTCTTGCACCTGGGACTCCTGGCCTACATCACAAGAATGCCAGTGGACTTGGCCCTTTCCTTGTGAGCAAAGGCGCCCAGTCTCTTCCAGTTTTCCGCTGTCCCGACCCACTAAGAACAAGTCGTAATGATTTTTATGGAATAGCATGGCCGTGGCCCGACCAATTCCACTTCCAGCTCCGGTGATGACGGCTAATTTTTTCATGTTGGCAATATAGCAAGGTAGGGCGTGCGGGACAAAATAAAAACCCGGGTTTTGGCCCGGGTCTGAAATTAAAGATCTGAACTAAGCTTACGCCGCTTTTTGGGTGCGTCGAAGCCAAGCATGGTACTTTTTATCAAAGTCCTTGGCTTTGTAGCCATCGATGGTGAGAAGGCCTTCTTTGAACCAAAAATAGTGCTCTTCGCAGAAACCAGCGCGTTCTGGCTTTTTCTTGCAATCTTCAGAGATGCACTTTTCCGGTCGCAACTGGGTCACATTGGACGGCATCTGTTTGTTAAGGTCCTGAGCGGCTTTATTGGTCGCATTCTTATCTGACATGAAGTTCCTCCTTCTAAAAAAGTCTTCACACAGTATTTATCGGCTAGCCTGGACGAAAGCTGAGGAGAAAAATATCATTCTCAAAATGAGACGGCGAATTGTTGAAAAGATCGACGATATTGTATCGGTCCACGGTCCTCAGTTCACAGTCCACGGTCACGGTAGGGGTAACTGTAAACCCGGACAGAGGACAGAAATCATTTGGCGCTGATATGATGAAGCTCTGCCAAATTTAATTGATAAAGTTCGTTGAAATGCCAATCCTTCCACTCCGGCCGAATGAGTATCGAAAAATACTCGGGCCCGGTGGGAATCAGATAAAATCCATGGATCAGAAAGTCCATTCCCTTTTGGCAGAGCTTGGCCTTCTGCTTTTTGTCATTGATGGACCTCATCTTTCGGACGAGTTCGTTGATCTCCGGGGAATCTAGGTGAATCCAGTTTTCCACTGCCGAGGGCAGGAAATTTTCCAAAACGCTGAGGCAAGTGGGTCGGGTCGGCGTGGGGGTTGCGTAAAAAATCGTGGGTGGCGCTTTCTTCCACTGGTCGATAAAAATCTTTCCGTCCATCTGCGAAAGTTGAACCTGAATATTGAGATTTTGGCGCCATTGGGACTGCATCCACTGTGCGCTGCGATCCACATCACCGCCGATGAGTTTAGAGTAGCTCAGTGTCAAATTTTGATAGACCGGCTTTTCAGAAAGATCTGATTTTTTCGGAATGAAATCAACACAAGAGGGATGAGGCAATAAATTTTCTGGAAGTCCCGAGCAACCCGGACGGGGCTTGGCCGAAAACAAGGCCTGCAGTTCAGCGTAATTCAACGACTGCGCCAGAGTTTTGCGGGCCTCTGCTTGAGTTCTTAGCGAAGCATCGAAGCCAAAATAATCAAAACGCAGTTGATCAATGACATAATAGTCAGGGCGATCCTTGAACTGCGGAATGTACAAAGTCGGAAGTCGGCGCAGGAAATCGAGCTCCTTCTTTTCATAGAGATTCATAGCGACGGTCTCTTCAGCCACGAAAAAGAATTCCAGTTCTGGGCGTTGGAAACCCTTGGGGTTTGGAAAGTGCTGATTGGGAACGAGGTTGATTTTCAGCTTTGGCTGCCAAGATTTGATTTGATACGGGCCAGAGAACGCACTTTGGGGTGACAGAAAATCATCATCGACATTTTCGCTGAAGCTGGGAGAGAAAATCGGATTGGCCAAATTGTAGATGAACTCATAGTCCGGATTTTCTAACTCTAAAATGAGTTCGTTGCCCTTGGCCGAAGCCCCTAGACTTTCGAAAGGGGTTTTTCCAGAAAGGACAGAGTTGGCATTTTTCAAGCCCAACAGTAAATCCGCACGCAGTCCCGGGGATTTAGGGTTTAGAAAATGTTTGAAGGTCTTAATGAAGTGTTCGGCATGAATGGCTTCGCCATTGCTGAACTGCGCTTTCGGATCGATGGAGCAAGTGATTTTCGTGGATGAACTCTGCCGACATTGACCAAGAAGTGGATGCAGCTCTCCTTTTTCATACCAAAGCAAAGATCCGTGAACGGCGCTAAAAAGAAAGGCGCCAGAGGTATTTTTTTGTTTGAGAGGATTTAAACTGATGGGCTCGGAACCTAGATGCAGGCGAAATTTATTGGTGGAATCCGCAAAGCTAGAGCCACTCGCTAAAAGCATTCCAGTCACTGCGGCTAAACACAGAAATTGTCGCATGCGCTCCCGCCTATGGTTTTTCTAACTCCATTTTTGCAATGGTTTGCAATTGCATATTGGAAGTTCCTTCGTAGATCTGGCCAATTTTGGCATCTCGCCAAAATTTCTCCACCGGATATTCCCGAGTGAAACCATTGCCACCAAAAAGATCAATGGCCATGGACGTGATCTTTTCTGCAGCTTTGGAGGCGAACAATTTGGCCATCGCTGCGGACTCGATGAAATCCTGTTTTGAATCTTTCAGGCGGGCAGCATTGTAGACCATCAGTCGGGCGGCTTCTAGTTGTGTGCGCATTTCTGCCAGTTGAAACTGAACTCCCTGAAATTGGGCCAAAGACTTGCCGAACTGTTCCCGAGTTTTCACATAGCCAAGAGCTGCCTCATAGGCGCCTTGAGCGATGCCGACCATCTGAGCGCCGATGCCAATCCTGCCTTCGTTCAAAGTTTCAATAGCGATTTTGTAGCCCTTGCCAACTTCTCCTAAAACATTGGCTGCCGGAACTTCGCAATTTTCGAACAACAGTTCGCAGGTAGAGCTGGCACGAATTCCAAGCTTGTCCTCTTTTTTGCCGACCTTAAATCCGGGAAACGATTTCTCTACGATAAAGGCAGTGATGCCCTTGTAACCTTTGCTGGCATCGATATTCGCAAAACAGATGAAGAGACTGGCCTCGTTGCCATTGGTGATCCAAAGCTTATTTCCGTTCAGGATAAATTTGTCGCCTTTTTGTTCGGCGCGCAGTTTTAAGGCGAAGGCATCAGAGCCGCTGGAACTTTCAGAAAGTGCGTAAGCGCCCACCCATTCTTTGGCCAATTTCGGCAAGTACTTTTCTTTTTGAGCTTCGCTGCCCCAGCGAAGAAACGCATTGGTCACCAAAGTGTTCTGCACATCCATCATCACCGAAACAGAGCCATCGACCCGGCCCAATTCTTCGACGGCCAGACAGGCCATTGTGAAAGAAGATCCAGCCCCGCCGTATTTTTCGGGATTCTCGACGCCCATGAGGCCCATTTCGAAAAGTTTTTTCACTAAACCAGAATTCATTTCGGCTTTTTGATCCATTTCGCTGACCAGAGGGCGAATTTCGTTTTCAGCGAAATCGCGAACAGCCTCGCGGAAAGCCTGCTCATCGCTGGTGAATATGGTCAGTGCGGAGGGAGTGGTGTCCATTGAAATCTCCTTCAAAGGTATGTGCGCTAGAGTATGGCCGTTCTTAGGGAAATCGGTAAGAAATAAGTGGGCCAAAGAGCTTTTTGACATGCTGCTACAATGATGCATTTTCTTTCAGCAGGGATGGCGGTCAACTGGACAATGATCTGGACGGGCGATAGCCTAAAATCTATGAAATTTGACCTACTAGAGATCGCCGCCCGTGTGGCCATCGGATATCCACCATTCTTATTTGCGCTCTGCTTTCATGAATACGCTCATGGTTGGGTGGCCAAGTTGCGAGGCGATCGAACGGCAGAACGAATGGGTCGATTGACCATGAATCCCTTGTCGCACATCGATCCCATTGGAACATTTTTATTTCCACTGATTGGTATGGCCACAGGAGTGCCGCTGTTTGGTTGGGCTAAGCCCGTGCCTGTCGATGCGCGGAATTTGAAGAATCCACGAACCGATATGTTCTGGGTGGCGCTGGCTGGACCAGGTTCTAATATATTCTTGGGAATCATCGGCAGTTTCATTTTGGTGCTGGCGTTGAAGTTTTTTGGAAGCTCCACTTATTTCGGAGCCATCTCTGAGTTGATGCAGACTTTTATTGCCATTAATTTTGTTTTTGCCATTTTCAATTTGATTCCGATTCACCCTCTGGATGGCGGCAAGGTTCTAGAGAGATTTATTTCCCCAGCGCTCAATTCTAAGCTGCTCGAACATCAGAGCATGTTTAATATCATTCTGTTGGTTCTTTTTCTGACGGGATTCTTAAGTAAATTTATCTTTGCGCCGGCGCAGATCGCCAGCATGTTTTCCATTCAACTGGCTGAGAGGCTGTTGCTATGAGAATCATGGCCGGAATGCGCACAACTGGTCCGCTTCACATTGGCCATTATTTCGGGGCACTCAAAAATTTTCTAGCCATGCAGAGCCAGTACGAATGTTATTTTGGATTGATGGACTGGCACGCCATGACCACGGCTTACAAGTCCACCTCTGAAATTCCCGCGTGGACTCGTGGGATGTTTGCGGAATTTTTGGCCTATGGATTGGATCCGGAAAAAAGCACGATTTTTGTGCAAAGTGCGGTTCCAGAACATCTAGAGCTTTACATGATCTTCGGAAATCTAACGCCCATGGGTTGGCTCGAGCGCGTACCGACATGGAAAGATGCCGAGGAAGAGGCCAAGGCCTCTGATACCCACAATCTGGGTCGATTTGGATATCCGGTGTTGCAAGCGGCGGATATTGCAATTTATCTAGGCCAAAAAGTACCAGTGGGTGCCGATCAGGTGTCACACCTGGAGCTCACTCGCGAAATCATTCGCAGATTCAATCATATTTACAAAGGCAAGTTGCCAGAACCACAGCCTCTGCTCACGGAAACTCCTTTGGTGCCAGGTTTAGATGGTCGAAAAATGAGCAAGTCTTATCACAATGGCTTGGATTTAGCCGAAGATCCCAAAGCTCTGGCAAAAAAAGTTCGCGGCATGCCGACGGATCCTCAGCGCGCCCGTCGAGAAGATGTCGGTGACCCTGAAAAGTGCAATGTCTATACCTATCATAAACTATTTTCCTCTGCGGCTGATTTGGAGTGGGTGGTTCAGGGCTGTACGACGGCGGGGATCGGCTGCGGGGACTGCAAAGGGCGGCTTTTGGAAAATATTGAAAAATTGGTCGCCGAACCTCGAGAAAGAAAAAAAGAGTTGTTGAATGATCCAAAAAGACTTGATGAAATCATTGCAGCAGGAAATCACAAGGCGCGGCGGGAAGCTGCGAAGAATTTGAAAATGATTAAGGAATGGATAAAAATTTCATGAGCTCATCAGCGCAAATCGGATCCAATATCACCGTTCATCTGCCTCAGTTTGAAGGGCCTTTAGCCTTGCTGCTCTATCTTATCCGCAAGGAAGAGATGGACATCATGAATATTCAAATCCACAAGATCACCAATCAGTACATGGATTTCATTAAGCTGATGAAAGAGCTGGATTTGGAAGTGGCGGGTGAATTTATCGCCATGGCGGCGACGCTGATTCAAATCAAATCGCGGATGTTGCTTCCACAGTACGACGAAAACGGCGAAGTGGTAGAGAGCGAAGATCCGCGCAAAGAATTGATCCAGCGACTGCTCGAATATCAAAAGTACCAAGAGGCTTCGAAGTCCTTGTACGAGCGACCGCTGCTGGGTCGGGATTTGTGGGCTCGCGGAGTGCGCGAAAAGTTGGAGGCCCGCGAAGAAGAGATCGTGCTGGATGAAAATCCGGTTTTTGCGCTGATCACTGCGTGGCGAGCGGCGATGAATTCGGCCAAGAAAAAAGTGCATCAGGTGACCGCTAAGCTTCAGTCCATCGCTCAACGAATTTTAGATTTCAAAGATCGGCTGATTGTGGGTCAGCGGGTGGCGCTGTCCTCTTTGATTGATGCGGACCCAATGAATCCTTCTGTCGGAATCGAGCGGCGAAAAAATGTGCTGATCACTTTTCTCTCTGTGCTAGAGCTTGGAAAGATGGGATTTGTTTCTTTGTTTCAACCGACGGTGTATCAAGAAATTTACGTGCAAGCGACAAAACCCATCGAAAGCCAAGCTATGTCCAAAGTCGAAGAGTACGACAATATCTATGCATCGCAAGCGGCAGAAGCTCTGATCGATAAGGCTGAGGTTGCGGTGACCTTGGACGTCGACGACGAGGCTCCCGCAGCAACTGTGGCAGGGACGACTCCGACAATAGACCCCGAATTTGACGAGCAGTTGAGTGAAAGTGCCGCTATCGAAATGGCGACGGACGATGAAATTGCGCAAGCGGAACAAGAATTAGGCGAGGTGAACACATGAGTTTAGCCAAAAGAAAAAAATCCAAGTCAGCCATTTCTGAGCCTGTCACGGCGGAGGTTGAGGCACCGGAAGTGATACTCAGTGAAGCTGAAATGGAAATGGAGCTAGGTGCGGCCCTTCCTCCACAAGAAGAAGAGGTGGCTCACTTTCTGCCTGAAGCCTCTGAATCGGAGCTGTCAACGGAAGTGTTGCCGGACAGTGAATCTGTCGAAGGCACGGAACTTGATGCCTTTGAATCGGCGCAAATTGAAGATTTGGAATTCATTGAAGAGGAACAGTTGGACTCGATCCTAGAGAGCATTCTTTTTGCCACCGATCGACCAGTGAGTTTGAATTCGATTCGGCTTGTTTTTAAAGGTACAAATATCAAAGTCGATAAGATCAGGCGAGCTTTGGACCGACTGGCTGTGGAGTTGGCTGGCGCCCGACGTGGAGTTTCTCTGGAAGAAGTTCCAGGTGGCTACCAGCTGCGCACGAAGATCGACAATATGCAGTTCCTTTCCCGCACATTGAAGGCCAGACCTTTCCGTCTGTCTGGACCAGCTTTGGAAGTGCTCTCTATCGTCGCTTACAAACAGCCCATGGTGAAGTCAGAGATCGACGACATTCGCGGAGTAGAGTCCGGCCATCTGCTGCGTGCATTGATGGAAAAAAACTTGGTCACTTTCGCCGGTAAGTCAGAACTTCCTGGAAAGCCCATGCTCTATGAGACCACCAGAAAGTTCCTGGAAATTTTTGGCTTAAGAAATCTAAAAGAATTGCCCACTCTTTCTCAAATTGACGAACTTTTGCCAGAAGGAATCACCGAAGAGCCAGAGAAGCAGACCTTGGCTCAGTTGACGGACAATTTATCCGAGCAAGTGATTGGAAGTTATTCTCAGGGTGAAGAAGAACTGAATAAAATTTCTACCGAGCTGAATGAGATCGCTACCAGCAGCGATTTTTTCGAAGCTGAAAAAATCAAACAAAAGCAAAAACGTGAAAGCGAACGGGCGCAAAACATCCGCGAAGCAATTTTGATGGGCGAAGCTGTTTCTAGTCGCGACAAAAACTGGCTGACCCGATTTGACGAGGCGCAAATGTTGGGTGAAAAATTCGTCGATACGGACGCTTCAGCGATCACACCAGTGCCAGAGGCAGTTGCTGCGGAGACTGCGACCGAAGAGTCTGACGAAGAGCGACTATTTCCTGAAGAAAGTCTTGAAGCCAATGACCTAGCAGATATTGAGGACGATGGGCATAACGGAGAAGCATCAATCTAACACCAAAGCGCGTTTGGGTTTGAAGCTCATCCTGTCGGTTTGGATCATTTACCATGTGTTTTGCATCGTCGTGCTTCCCGATGGAAGTTCGTTTCTGGGTCGCTATTTCGAACCGGTCATGCTGCCTTATGCGAATACACTAGGAATCAACACCACATGGAATTTTTATTCACCGGACCCAGCGAACACCATGTATTTTTCCTACAGCGTGCATTTCGAAAACGATCAGGGAGAAGAGCTGAAGCCCAGTATTCAAGAGTATCTGCCTCCGGAAAAAGATCAGATCGTCACCGATTCTAGTAAGCGACGTCTATTGTATGCCATGAGATTTCTGGCTTTGGATCCACATCGATTGCAAGTCTTAATGGCCCCCTGGATCTGTCGAGAGTACGAAGGCGCCACTAGGATTTACATCAGCCACGTGGTCGAAAGAATCCCGTCTTTGGATGAAGTGATGTCACGCGAGAATGAAAGTGTGGCTGATCTGCGAGTGAAGGAAAAAAGCCCAGGTATGCAGTACAACTGCAAGTCTAAGCCTGACGAGGTTCTGCTATGAATATGAGTAAGCCTTGGCAATGGTGGGACGAATTTTGGTTTTCCTCGCGAAGTCTTCTGAATTTAGCGATTTTTCGCATCATTTTGATGGCGGCCATGGGCTGCCTGTATTTTGGCCGACTGTTTGATGTGGCCAAATATTACACCGAAGCCGGTCTTTTGCCGAAGGCGCTCGCACTTCAAATGTTTCCTGAATTCTATCGGCCACTTTTTCTGGTGGCTAGTTGGCCAGACTCATGGGTTTTCCCCCTGCATTTATTTTTAGTCGTGGGCTCGTTCGCTTTGGCGGCAGGAATCGGTGGCCGCGTGCTCAATACGGTGCTGTGGATTTTACATATCGGCTTCTTACAACGAAACTATTCCCTGGCCTTCGGCGGAGACCTCATCGGCGGCATTTTCATGATGTGCATGATGGGCACTCAAAGCTGCGCTAGGCTCAGCGTTTTGAATTTATTCAAGAAGTCCACGGTCACAGTGAAATCGGATCTGTTGACGAATTTGTTCTATCGGCTGATTCAGGTGCAGCTTTGTGTGATTTACGCTTGGACGGGATTTGAAAAACTCAAAGGTGCTAGCTGGTGGGACGGCACGGCTCTGTGGACTGTGTTTGCCAATCCGCAGATGGTGATCTTCGATATGACGTGGATGCGACACGTTCCTTTGTTGGTCGTAGGGCTCAGTATTTTTACTGTGCTCTTTGAGATTTATTTTCCATTGATGGTGACCAATCAGCGTCTGCGTAAATTCACTCTGATGATGGGAGTGGGACTGCACATGGGAATTGGTTTTCTGGTGGCGATCTGGGGATTTTCTTTCGTGATGATGGCCCCGTACATTTTATTTATGTCGGAAGAGTGGACCAACAAGCACCTACTCAAATTCAAATTGGCCTGAATAAGCTGTTTTCCTGGCATCGCTTTTGCTCATAGGGTGACTGACACATTCAACGGTCTTTATCTTTATTGAGAGGCATTTATGAAAAATCTTTTTGTAGTTCTGACATTGGTGGCTACTTGTTTGACAACGGCTGCGGTTGCAGACGAGGCAAAGCCAGTCGATGCTTGTGCCGGCGTGGCTGTCCCCAACGGCTATGCATGTTCTAACAGCCAAATATTACAGATTTGCGGCAGCGACACTCAAGGCAACATGGTGTATTTCGGAAATCAATGCATACCGGTAGCTTCGGTGCCAGCTTGTGTTGCTTACAATGGACAATATGTAGGGAATCAGTACGGTCAGCCCAGCTGCGGACAAGGGCAAAATGGTTACGGCAATGGCTACGGATACTATAATAATCCCTATAATCCTTACGGCTACGGTAATGGCGGCGGCTATTATCCTTACAATCCTTATGCTTACGGATACGGCTATTAGTATTTTCTCAGTTTGAGACATTTGGCTGCTGATTCGGCAGACAAAGATCAAATTCCCTTTAGTCGAGGTCCAGATGCGCCGATATTGAGACGGGGGAAGTGTCTGTGAAGTCTCTGGCGCCAGCAAAAAAAATAGCTGTCTTACGATCCTGCGTTTCCGCCGTGGGCATGGTTTTTATCATGTTGGCCACGAGCAACTGTTCCAGCACAGGCTCTGGATTTGGAGATTTGGTAGGACATTGTTCGGGAAGCTGTTCGACAGCCACTGCGGCCTCTGCCAGTGTTTATTTGGCCAATCAGGGTTTTACGATCACCAAGGCTTCCTCCTATTTAGGAAATTGTGCTGCTGCCCCCTCTAACGTTTGCGGAAACAATTCTGTGGTGAATCCGGCGACAGGGACATTTCACTTCCCTCAACAGACGCAGGTTTCTGGAATGTGCACCACCGGGGGTGCTGCCGCCAATCAGATTTCTATGGTGGTCAACTATTCCAGCAACGGGATAATGACTCCGCAACTGACGGATATTAATGGAGTGCCATACAGCATGTACACCACGACGTGCGATAATGGTCGATTCAATTTCATTGTGACTCCACCCGGAGTTCCTGCCGGAAATATAGCGCTCATTTATCCTTATGGACCCAGTGACATTCCTTCGTTGAAATCCAACCTTTATAATCTGACCACGCAGGGGCTGCAGTTAGTGGTGACTCTATCGACAGGACCTTCCCTTGCGGCATTGAGCACGGCCTCACAGTTCGCCACCACATTCTACGTGAACTACTAGATTTCTGTATTCGACAGATTCAATTTTCTGACGGAGCTGGCTTTGCGAGTTTCCTCCATATGACCTTCATCGTATCTGAGGAGGGTGGTATTCCAGTCTTGAGCTTTTAACCACTGAGAATAGATATCCTCACTCATGAAAAATTGGATGAAATTCCATAGGACGCTGGTCTTTTTGCCCCGTTCGCTGTCGATCATCAGCGAAAGAATTCTTAAACGATGATCCTTCACTTTCCAAAGCACAGGCACAGCTCTTTTTTCTTTAAACAAATCTCTCTGAAAGTCGGCAGCAATCAGAATAAATTGGTTTTTCCAAAGGCTGGTGTTGGTGCTGGACTGCTCGATTTCAAAATGGCCAGAGAGTTTCAAATAGTTTTGATCCACCAGCAAAATATCCGCGGCTTCGGGATCACTGGAAATAAAGCGGACTTTCACGGGTGATTTTCGCTGAATTTCCCTTTGTAATTCCAGAGGGAAAAGCTCTTGCAAATCTTCCGAGTAGAAAAGAATTTCTGATTTATTGAGATCTAAATATTGCTGATAATATTGCGGATGTTGACCCACCCAAAAGCCCGCTCCCAAAGAAAGCAGGCCCGTAATAAAAATCAGAGCAAGGCGCTTAGCCATAAAGGAATATGTTAGAAAGTTTCGTCGAACGTGACGGCTCCGCTGACGCCCATTTGATAAGCGCTGACCCGTCGCTCAAAGAAATTCGCCAATTCCTGCATGTCCTGAAGTTCCATGAATGGGAATGGATTTTTCACTTTGTAACGGGCAGGGATGTGCAATGCTTCCAATCTTTGATCGGCGATAAATTCCAAATATTGGCGCATATCTTTTAATGAAAGACCGGCGATTCCGTGTTCCAGAATATCTTTAGCAAAGCCCATCTCAGCATCGATGGCATCTTCCATCATCTGGATGACCATGTCGTTCATCTGCTCATTGAACAGACCGGGCTCTTCTTGGCGCGCGATTTTGATCACTTGTGCTGCGGCGTTGATGTGCATGCTCTCGTCGCGAAAAACCCAATTGGTGCCACTGGCAAGACCAGTGAGTAAACCCTTTGAGCGCAAGAAGTACACATAGGCAAAGGCCGCAAAAAAGAAAAGCCCTTCAATACAACTGGAAAAACAGATCAGGTTCATCAAAAATTTTCGACGATCCTCAAGGGTTTTTACTTGATCCAAAGTGTGAATGGAATCCATCCATTTAAAGCAAAATCTGGCTTTATGTTGAATCGACGGAATGGTTTCCACGGCAGCGAAAGCCCTGTGTCGTTCATCATGATCTGGAATGTAATTATCTAAAAGTGTGAGATAAAACTGCACGTGCAAAGCTTCTTCGTAAAGCTGGCGCGACAAATACATGCGAGCTTCCGGAGAATTCACATGCTTGTACAGATTTAAGACCAAATTATTGCTGACGATGGAATCACCCGTAGCAAAAAATGCCACTAGACGATGAATCAAATGTCTTTCACCGGGTTTGATTTTATGGTGCAGATCCACCAAGTCTGTGGACCAGTCGATCTCATCCACGGTCCAGGTGTTTTTGATCGCGTTTTTGTACATCTCGTAAAAGATGGGGTATTTCATCGGTCGCAGGGTCAAATTAAATCCAGGATCTAAAATCATAAAATTCCTTTTGCTCGCAAGCCGGCGCAGGCGCCGGCGTTACGCTTCAAGTTGTTACTGACAGGCCTCACAAGCCTCTGGGTTTTCTAGCGAACAGGCGATCACTTCGGACTCTGAGTAGGATTTGCCTTCCGCTGCAGAAGCAGCATTGATCGCGGCTTCTGTGGCAGCCTCAATGGCGACGGCGGCCGCATTTTTTTTGCTGGTCGTCGTTTTGTTGATGCCGGTCGCTGGACGGGAACGCAAATAATAAGTCGTTTTAAGACCTTTTTTCCAAGCATACATGTACATGCTGGAAAGTTTTCCAATGGTTGGCGAATCAATGAACAAATTCAGACTTTGGCTCTGGTCAATATAGGCGCCGCGATCAGCGCCCATGTCTAAAAGAGCTTTCATCGGAACTTCCCAGACCGTTCGATAAATTTCCCGAATTTCGGCGGGAATAGTATCGATGTCTTGGATCGATCCTTCAGTCATTTTAATTTCGTTGCGCAAATCTTCGGTCCATAGGCCTAAGTTTTTAAGCTCGGTCACTAGGTAGCGATTGATCTGCAGAAATTCCCCGGACAGAGTTTCGCGTTTGAATAAATTAGAGATCTGAGGCTCCGTAGCTTCATAGCAACCCACGATGGAAGCGATGGTGGCCGTTGGCGCAATGGCAATCATCAAAGAATTGCGCAAGCCATGTTTTTTGATCTTTTCGCGCAGCTGATTCCAGCGAGCTTCGTCCGTGGGTTTAATTCCCCAAAGATCGAACTGCAGGATTCCTTGCGCAGCTTTGGTTTCAGCAAAGTTGGCGTGAGGTCCGCTTTTTTCTGCCAAATCCGCACTGCTATTTAAGGCGTGGAAATAAATTTCCTCTTGAATGCGACGGGAAAGTTCCTTGGCCTTTTCAGAATCAAAAGGCAGGCGCAACTGGAAAAATGTGTCTTGCAGACCCATGATTCCAAGGCCCACGGGTCTCCAACGGTTGTTGGAAGAGTGCGCCTGAGGAATCGGATAGAAATTAATATCGATCACTCGGTCTAGGTACTTCATCGCGGCTTTAACGGTTTGACCCAGTTTTTTAAAGTCAAACTCGCCGTTGATCACGTGTCTAGATAAATTCACCGAACCCAAATTGCAAACCGCGGCCTCAGAGTTGGAAGTGACTTCCAAAATCTCTGTGCAGAGGTTGGAAAGATGAATCACATTTTGAGGCAAACCTGTTTGATTGCTCTTGATGTTGGAAGCATCTTTAAAAGTCATCCAACCATTGCCTGTTTGAGCCAATGTCTTCATCATTCGTCCATATAAATCGCGGGCTTTGAGCTGACGAACGAAAAGGCCCTGCTGTTCGGCCTCTATGTAGGCTTTCTCAAAAGCTTCGCCGTAGGTATCGACAAAATGAGGCACCACTCTGGGATCAAAAAGTGACCACAGGCCATCGGCCTCCACGCGTTTCATAAATAGGTCAGGAACCCAGTTGGCCAAATTTAAATTGTGCGTGCGTTTTTGATCATCGCCGGTGTTGTCGCGAAGTTCTAGGAACTCCTCGACGTCGGCGTGCCAAGATTCTAGATAGACACAGGCGGCACCTTTACGTTTTCCACCTTGATTGACGGCGGCCACCGAACTGTCCATGGTTTTTAACCAAGGGATGATTCCGTTGGAGTGTCCGTTCGTACCTTTGATCAAAGATCCACGCGAACGCACGCGGTGATAAGCGACGCCAATGCCGCCAGCAAATTTGGAAAGCAAGGCGATGTCTGTGTACTTGTCATAAATCGAACGCAAGTCATCTTCCGGAGAGTCTAGCAAATAACAAGAAGACATCTGCGGACGCAAAGTCCCGGAATTGAATAAAGTCGGAGTGGAGGCCATGTACTCGTGAGAAGAGATCAAGCGATAGAATTCGATGGCCTCTTCCACTGTTTGGGCCAAACCACAGGCGACGCGCATGAAAAAGTATTGAGGCGTCTCGAAGACCTGTCTGGTTTTTGGGTTTTTTAGCAGATAGCGATCATACACCGTGCGCAGGCCGAAATATTCAAAGCGATCGGTGCGAAAGGGTTCAATAGCCGCCGAAAGAGCGGCTTTGTTCTTGTCGACAAAGCGATAGGTGGCCTCTGAAATAAGACTGGCGTTGTAACCAAAGGTCATCGCATCGGCGAAAGACTTTACTTTTTGAGAACGAACTTCTTCATCCACGAAAAGAGCCAATAGCCGGGCTGCTAGCTTCGAGTATTCAGGCTCTTCGCCGATAAGGAGGCTTGCCGTACTGATACATAGTCCGTCCAACTCCTTAGTGCTGGCGCCGTCGTAAAGACCACTGATGGCCTTGGTGGCCACACGCAGAGGATCGATTTGCACCAGACCCTGGCTGCAGCTAACCACGCGTTCGACGATCTTGGTGACATCCACGGGCTCCAGTGAGCCATCGCGCTTTTTGACCCTCATTATATGAGGGTGCGGAGAATCGCTCTCAAAAAGTGTGGTTTGCGTGCTGTTTAAAGTCTCTTCCAACATCATGAACCCCTCCAGATGTCTTAAGCGAAAGCCCGGCCGGCGTCGAAAAAGTGAAGATAGCTTTAAGGCCATGATCCCTCTATCGACGAAGGTCTAGAGCCTTCCATCATTCTGTTTTTAAAATAAACCGGTCGAGTCCGTTCTGGTCTAGCATCGATGAACCGTCGTCTATCACTAGATCTAGTGGTTCACTTTTGTTGCCTCATCAATAAGGCCTGTTTCTTATATTTGAAGCTAAAGCATTTTTTTTTCTGAGTCCAACATTTTTTGCAAGCTGGACCATATTTCTGTCCGCTGCTGCTTATCATTTAAGCAGGCTAGATCAACGTCTTGACATAATTTGACTGATTAAACAACGAGCTCTAGGGCCCGTTTTATAAGCATACGCTGACACAATTCAAACAATTCAACGGTTTAACTTTTGGATTTTGCCCTAAAAAGGACATTTCTGACATTTCCTAAAATTTAAGCAGAAGTTAAATCCTCTGAGTAGCTTGAGACTGCCAATCTAATTTCATGCGCAGTGCACTCTGCTGCGGATTTTTGCTGACAAAATGTTTGCTCTGGAACGAGTTCATTTCGCGCAGGTGATCGACTATGCCCTGATGAGTTTTCATTTTATTCACTGTCCACTGAGGCGCCACAAGTTCGTTCCATCGTGATGAATAGGCCGCCAGTCTCTGCACAAAGATTTCCGGAGACAAATGTTCCAGAAACACACGCACACGCTGCCGGTAAGTTTCGAAATCCACGGGCGTGAATTGACCCTGGTTATGGAGCTCCTCCAAAGGAGTGTTCTTGAGAACGTGCAGATGGTGAAGCTTGACGTTGGTGATGGGTAGATCATTGCATATGCGTGCGGCTGCAATCACGTCGTCATCGGTTTCGCCAGGGTTGCCAAAAATCAGATGAATGCCAATATCGACCTTGGGACTTTGCGCATGAATTTTGTGAATGGCCTGAATGGAATCTTCTGCTGTGTGGCCCCGCTGCATGAAGAGCAATTGTTGATCGTTGAAACTCTGAACTCCGAGCTCCACAAACACCGGGCGCTGTTCATTGGTGGCGGACCACAGATCCAGCACGCCTTTCGAAAGGCAATCGGGACGGGTGCCCACCACCAGGCCCTTAACGAAATCAAATTCTAAGGCAGTTTTGAAATGCTGTTCGATACTCTGTAGCTTGAGAAAGGTGTTGGTGTAGGCCTGAAAATAGACCAAAAACTGCTGGGCCTTGTAGCGTTTCTGAATTTGCTCTTTGTACTTTAAGATTTGCTCTTTCAGCTCGATGGAAAAAGATTCCGAGTGAGCGGCAGATCCCCACTCATCGCAAAAAACACAGGGTTTCATGCCCTTCAGGCCCCGGCGATTTGGGCAGTCATCAGCAATGGCGACGGGGATCTTATAGACCTTCTCTGTAAACAGCGATAAATAATGATGAGAGATCGGCCGAAAAGGCAGACCATTCCAGCCTAATTCCATGGGACGGGTTTACTTGAGATCCGGGTTTGTGACCAGAAATTTCTTAATATACTCGATGATCAGACTCTGGGATTCGGTTTGCAGCGCCAAAAATTTCATTCCGAAATAGCCATCATTGCCCACATACACGACCTCGACCGTAGCTGGAAGGGGAGTGGTTAAATTGGAGCTTTTTAGTACGACTTTCAGTCGCTCTCCAATTTTTACTTGCTTAGAATCTGTGGCGCCAAGCCCGCCTTCTGAAAGCGACAATAATCGAGCTGTAAAAGACCCCGCTGCGGATTCACAGACCAGGGTGCCCATCACGGGCACCCGTGGATGAGTTCTGCGGCTGACGCCAAGCTCGTCCATGATTTTGTGGATCTGGTAAATTTCACGCCATTCACTGTAACCCTCGGTCCATAGGCGCACGTTGGTGAGATCGGCTTTGCCGGTGAGATGTCGAATCATATCATCATGAATCATCGGCGGCATTTCTTTGCCATCATCCATGATTCTCCACAGACGTTCTTGCTGAGCTTGTCGCGCACCCGAAGCTGCGGTTTCGTGGGCGATCTTCAGCCATTTTTCTGGTGGAATCCATCCGGATTGACCGCGTCCCCAGATCAGAGCCTGCGGCATGCTGCTCAGTTTTCCCTCAAGATCCTCTTGAAGGAAAGGGCCGCGAACTTGGCCATCGATCATGGCAAACCATTTTTTTTGTTCCATTTCGTCATGTCAGCATAAGAACGTTCGCCGGATCAAGAACTTCTTACGCCAAGTGATGTGGACGTGCCCTCAGAAAGTTGGTGCCCTGAAGGTCAGCAGCTTTCTGAGGTGAGCTTTAGGGAGAGGTTAAGAATTCAGCGATGGATGGCTCTTGGTCGATTCCGTCTTGATAGCCCAGCTCTATGAGCTGGGAGCAGAAGCTGGGCTCAAACAAGAGATAGCTGATGATTTCAGAGGCGTCATCTAGGGGCCCCAGCCCTTTCAGCAAATAGCGGATCACTCTGGGGAGCTTCGTGGCCATGGTGGCGGCTAGCGCTCCTATGTCTTTGGACGGGTGAATCCACACGTAATTCACCGCTTTGAAATTGAGGCGGTCGTGATGTTGTTCCGGAACTAATTGCAGAAAACTGTTGATTCGATTGAGTCTTTCGATATCTACGTCGATCCCGTCTAAGAGGACGGCGTTCAACAAGACATTGGCCACCAAAGCTATGCTTGGTGCAGCCGTGGATTTGAGCACTTTTTCGTCATGAGCGGTAGAGTCCATTTTTCGCACCCCGATCACCAGCAGAGATGTGGCTCCAAGGTGCAGGGCAGGACTGAGAGGCTGTTGATTGCGCACGCATCCGTCTCCGAAATAACGGTCTTCGACTTTTCCGGGGGTGAACAACAAAGGAATAGCGCTGGAAGCGACGATATGGCTGGGATTGATGCGGGTGTTCTCTGAATGCCTCCGAGAGCGCTTCCATGACGGCGGCTGATGGCCTTCAACAAATGTGATGGTTTCGCTGGTTTTGTAATCGAGTGCGGTGATCCCCAAAGAGTGAAGTGCACCGCTTTTGATGTGCTCTTGAATTTTGGAAAAGGCGATGTTGTTCTTGATCAAATCTGTAAGGGGAGCCGTATCCAAAAGGGATTTTCCATGGTGGACCCCTGATGACAACCCACCAAAAGAAAGCTCTCCGACCCAACTGAGGCCAATTTTGCCTAGAGAAATGGCATCTGTTTTAAAAATCTGATCACTGTGGATCCCTCGCCACAGTTGTGCGAGCCGCTGAGCTGCCAGGGCGAAATCATCGGCTCCTGCTGCCATGAATGAGGCATTGATAGCGCCAGCGCTGACCCCCGTGTAAATTTTGAACGGCTGGCGAACTTTGTGTTTGGCCGCAATTTCAGCGATCGCCGTGAGGACTCCGGCTTGGTAGGAGCCTCGGGCGCCGCCCCCGGACAGTACGAGTGCTTTCATAGATGCTTTATTCTAGCTGGGCCAGACCACGTCGCAAAGCACGAAATAAGAAAAGCTTTTTTTTCTAAGACAAAACTGCTTTAGTCTAGGACGCGTTTGATTTTAAACAAGTCCTAGGAGGATATATGAAATTAGCTTTGGCAGTTATTGTTGCGTTGGTGTCCAGTGCTGGTGCTTGGGCGACCACTTACCAATTGGATCCTTCTCATAGTGAGGTGGGATTTTCGGTGAAACATTTGATGCTTTCAAACGTCAAAGGTCGATTCAGTAAGTTCACAGGTGGCTTTGACTACGATGAAAAAAGCAAAACTTTATCCAATGTGGACGTCAAAATTGAAATCGCTAGCGTTGATACCAACGAAAAAAAACGGGATGAACATCTGGTGAGCCCAGATTTCTTCGATGCTGCTAAGTATTCGACGATGGAATTCAAAGCTGATAAAGTCAGCGGTGTGGCCCCAGGCAAAACCGTCAAAGTTCCAGGCACGTTGACTCTTCACGGAGTGACCAAGCCTGTGACTCTAGATGTGGACTACCGTGGAAATACCACTGATCCTTGGGGCAATGAACGCCTGGTTTTCGGAGCCACCGCTAAAGTTCAGCGCTCTGATTTCGGCGTGAAGTGGAACAAAAGCATGGATAAAGGCGGAGTTGTTGTTGGCGAGGATGTTTCGATCAACATCGAAGCTGAAAGCGTCAAAGCCAAACCCGCAGCTAAATAATCCGAGGTCTTCATCCTATTACAGCTGCTCTTTCACACGGATAAATATCTAGCCATGCTTTCCCAATCGATGGGTTCATGGCTTTATGCGCTCATTTTTGCCATCATTTTCTGTGAGACGGGCCTGGTGGTTACGCCTTTCCTACCAGGGGACTCACTGCTGTTCGCGTTGGGTTCCATGACGGCATTGCCGGACACACAGGTGGACTTCCTTACTTTGAGCCTGGTTCTAGTGGCCGCGACTTTTCTGGGCGACAATGCCAACTATTTCATTGGTAAAACGATCGGTCCCAGGATTTTCCAAAGTAAGACCTCTCGATTTTTTAGCCTCAAGCATCTTCATCGAACTCAAGAGTTTTACCAGAAGCATGGCCGGAAGGCCGTGGTTCTGGCCCGCTTCGTACCCATCGTAAGAACCTTTGTGCCGTTCATCGCTGGCGTGGGACGAATGCCGTATCTTCAATACCTGGGCTTTTCAATGCTAGGTTCCCTGCTGTGGACGCAGGGATTCTTATGGGCGGGCTACAGCTTTGGAGAGCTAGAGCTAGTTAAGCATAATTTTCAATTGGTCATCATCGGTGTGATCGTCCTTTCTGTGGCGCCGGCACTGATCGCTTGGTGGCGAAACCGCAAATAGTTGTCCGCCGAAAACCGAACGCCTTGGAAATTCCAGGGCCTGCGAAGCGCTACGTCAAAGAGCGATCGCGATTTTCTGGGATGGATTGCAACTTTTATTTCAAGTTTCGTCGGGTCTCACGCCGGGCCCCTCTTCCGAATTTCGGAAAGGAAAGTTGTGCGCCGAACAAATGTATGGCAGTGGAGTTCCTATGAAAATCATTCTAACACTAGTTTTATTAGGTACCGTTTCAAACACGTTCGCCGCCGAGTCCTCCATGGAAACACCGTTGCCCTCACAGACATCCGTCAAAGTCTCGTCGGATATCGACGATGAAATCACTAATGCTCGCCTAAGAGCAGTGACAGGCGCCAAATCTAATTATTCATTCTGGTCACAAACGGTGTTTTTGGGATCCTCTTTAAGTGCTCCTCTGCAAACGCCACGACCACAATTAAATCCACAGAACGGAGCGGACCCAGTCAATTTCTCCAGCCAGGTCGGGGGAAAGTATCGTGTTTCGGAAAACGATAGTCTCATTGCGGGAATCGGTCTGCAGTACACTCCCGCCTATCCCGATCCCAGGCGTGGAGGTCAGCCAACGACCACGACGATGTCTCAACCCTATGTTGATTACAGTCGTGCCTTTAGATGGGGTGGTTATCAGAATGTGGTGGATGTGGCGATTTCTAAGTACACCCTTCCTGCCGATCAAGATGCGGGCTTAAATTTATTCTGGTCCATGAGTCATCAACTGATCGTCGAGCTTCCCTCAGTTAAGAAATTATCTTTGGGTTTCGCGAGCTTCCTGGGACAAGATATTTACAACACGGTTAGACCCAAGGGCTCCTTCTATTTAGGAGCGGGATTTGATCCTGTGCTGGAATACGCACTCACAGAAAAACTGTCCTTTCGCACGATGTACTTTATGTTGTCGCTCAGTGAGATATCCGGGGAAGAAAACCTCTGGAAACAGTCTCAGCAGACGGAGTCCGCGGGAGTTGGCTATGCGGTGACCCGGGACATTTATCTCTATCCCAATGTGGGATGGATGTGGGGACACATGTCTGCGGATCAAACCACCGTTGGCCTCAGCGCTAACATTAACTTATAGCTGGTATCGGACCCACCGAGTTTTTTTGTAAAAAACTCACAAGTAGGGCCAAAAATTGTTCGCTATCTTAAGAAAACTAAATAGTCCATGGACTATTTTTGCCGCCTAAGTTAGAAACAGACCCATGAAAAACACAACTGCAATTAAAATTGTAACATTGGCGATCGCGATCTCAAACCTAGCTGTAGCTCAAACTTCAGCGCCACAGAGCTCTATGTCAGTTCCTGCGGATAGCAAAGCGGTGAGTTCACCCTGGGGATTCTCGTATTTCGGAAATTATTCTCGAAATGCAGTGATCACTAATACGCATTTTAAAGATGCGGGTGGTGATGACTATCAATCAGGCTATGCGACAGTTTTTGATACCGAAAATCACTTTAAATTGAGCTACAAGTTGGATAACGGGGACAAAGTCATTTTCAACCAACGGGTTTTCTGGAGTGTCCTGGCTGATAGCGCAGGTCAACAGGACGAAGAAGGCGGCGGAGTGCCTTTTGTCGGCTTCGCACGAGTGGAGTATGCACACAATATCGGCGTTGGAAATGGAAGTTCCTTAGTGGGCCGATTGAGCCTGCCTTCGAATTATGATTATATTCATGATTATAACATGTTGGCTGGTTTGGCAGGAATGGCCAACCTGAATTGGGACTTAAATCCAAAGGTATCTGTGGCCGCCAGCTCTTTTGTTGGAGCTATGTTTTTCAATGGCAGCCCCAATGCTCTTTCACCTTGGCAGATTGATTCCCTACGACGTGGTTACACCAACGATTTCAAGCAAGCTGATGTTGCTGGATATATGGCGAAAACTGGCCCACAAAGAGATTACCTTCAGTTCAATCAATCGGTGTCTGGAACTTACAACTTTGATGACAAGGTGTCGTTGCAGCAATCAGTGGGTTACGGATTGGCTCTGAAAGATATTAGCGATAACTTTGCTCATTTTCAGCGAAGCACAGCTTTCTATTCATTGTCGACAGAGATGGACTACCAATATAGTAAGGCTTTGGGATTTGCTGTCGGTGCTTCTCAACAGATGGCAGACATGGCTCACTCGTCTGATCCAAGCTCGGGTAAGTCAATTTATTTCGATGGCTATAGTTTTGCGCTATTTCGCCCAGAAGAGACGACTTACTACACGACTGTTAGTTACACTTATTAAGTCGATTCGATCTAGTTAGATTTGATAAAAAAACCGCATTTTGTGCGGTTTTTTTATTTCTGGACGTTGTTTGGCTTAAACACATTGAGTTCAAACGCAGACCTGTTCAGCGCAAGTAATAAATTATTTCTTTCGGTCTCTACAGTTTTGAGCTGTTTGAAGGCTTCGCGAACATCCACCAAGGGTCCTTCCAGTCGACGATACCGCGCAGAAGCTAGGCCCATTGTCCTTCGCGCTTCCTCAAGATTTTTCTCGATCTGCGTAAGACTTTCTTTATATCTCGTAAACTCGTCGTTGGAGCTCTTTAATTTCGTATTTATCTCCAGCTCTGCTTCTTTCAATACTTCAGTTTGATAGTCGGATTCGCTTTTGAAGGCATGCTGACGATGGACGCTTTCCCCGCCGTTCCAAAAAGGAAAGGTAATCCCAATTCCTGCGGAGTAATTTTGCTGCGAGGACACCAGGCGCTCATCCTCCATCCATCCAGCAGAGCCAACTGCCTTGATGATGGGCCGCTGCTCTGCCTTTTCTTGTTCAAATCTAGCTTGGGATAGATCGCGCTGCGCATGAGCCAATAAAACCTGCGGTGGCTCAACTTTAAGGTCGTCTGAAATAGACATCTGCCAAGTTTGCGAGAGTGGACGGCACTCAATACTGGGAACATAAAAGGCCATCTGCTCATTGAAACTGTTCTGCATTTTCTCTAGTTCCGTCTGTTGAAGTTTCAAGTCATTAATTTCAGCCTGAACCAGCGAATTGTCGATCACAGATCGCTGGCCAGTTTTTGTGAGTCTTTGGGTCTCTTTGAGATTTAATTCTGCCCAGCTCATCATCCGATCATTTTGTCGTTTCATTGAATAGGCTTGCGCGCATGTTAGATAGAGTCTGACCAACCTAGACATAAAGCTTAATTTTTCCTCGTCGATCTTCGCTTCTGAGAGTCGGGCTTCGGCCTTCGCTTCCTGGAGAATAGACCGAATACGGCCAAAATCGTAGATTCTTTGTTCCACAACGATGCCAGCGGCCCCTCCAGAGCGAAAGGGAGAGCCCATGATTCCGCCGATTCTCAAATCAGAACTAGAAGCAGGAAAGCCAGTGGAATCTGTGGCCTCCAGTGAGAGGTGAGGCAACAGTCGTCCCTCAACGGACTGCCTGATCTGCTCTGTTTCTTCGTTCTTATGAACCGCTGCCTGCCTCCAAGAACTCGATGCCCAGGCCGTTTTTAGGAAGTCGTCCAGGGAGACTTCGCTGGCTAAACTGTGCGAAATCATAAAAGTTAAAAATAGAATAATCATTGTTTCATCTCCTTTGGAGCAAGAATTCCGAATAGAATTGGAGCTAATAATAACATCAGTGGAACCCCAATGAGCTGTCCGCCAACGACAGCTCGTCCAAGGGGAATGTTGGCTTCCGCACCTTTTCCTAAACCGATGGCCATTGGCACCAAGCCCATGATCGCAGCAAGTGCGGTCATTAAAATTGGCCGCAAACGGGCGCGTGCCCCCTCGACAATGGCGGCTTCAAGTTCAACACCAGCTTTGACCCTGTGAATGATAAACTCCACCAATAAAACCGAATTGGCCACGGCAATACCGATCAGGAAAATCGCTCCAATGGCGGCCTGAATGCTGAAATAAGTATTGGTCAGCCAAAAGAGAAGAATAAGGCCGGTCATTCCCAGGGGAACTGCGGAAACGATGATGAGTGGGATTGTAAAACTCCGGAATTGAATGACTAATAAAAAATAGACCAGGATAATTGAAAGAACAAATCCGCCACCGACAAGACCTAAAGAATGTTTCATCTGAGCGTATTCACCTTCTATGGTGATTTCATATCCCTCTGGTAAGTTTTTCTCTTTGATTAGCTTTTCGATGTCCTTCGATACTCCGGTAATGTCGCGATCATAGTTGCTCACATAAATATTGGTCACTGGGCGTAGAGCGATATGGCTGATTTCGGTGGGCCCTTTTTGTGGTTGCAGAGTGACCAGCCGATTTAAGAGAACGCTTCGGCTTTGAAGGCGACCCGTGATTGGGATCTTCAAAATATCATTGATGCTGGAAAATTGCTTTTCATCGAACTGCACTCCCAGGAGGTAATCGATGCCTGATTTTGGATCGACCCAAATAGCTGAATTGAAACTGGAACTGTTGCTAACAGCGCTAACGACATTTTTCATAACTTCGTCAGTGGTGATGCCAAGCTCTCCGGCCTTTTTACGATCGACGATAATTTCGACCTGTGGCGCATCGATCCGCTCTTGAACTCGAACATCTCGTGCGCCGTTGACGGCCCGCACCTGTTCGGCCAATTGACGGGCCATCGTATCTCGGACTTCGGCTTTGTCGCCGGCAACGGTGATCTGGATAGGAGCCTTGCCACCATTGTTCAGAGCTGAACTGAGCAATCCTCCGAGTTGAAATCCAAACTCGATGTCAGGATATTCTTTGGCCAGTTTTCCACGAAGAATTTCTGCGTAATACTGACTGGTCTTGCCGCGACTGTCCGACAACTGAACATTGAAAAATACATCCTGTGAGCCGCTGTTAGGAGTATAGGCCGCCGGAAAACCATAGTAGACGCCCGCATTGATAAGAACCATCTCAAGATCGTGGGGGTCGATGGTATTTCGCAGACTGTCTTCGATATGCTTTGCGACTTCAGAAGATTTTTCAAGCCGCGTTCCAGACTTCAGCCTTGCCTCTAAGATGAAGTTTCCAGAATCTGCTTTAGGAAAAAGTTCAGACCCAACTCGCGTTGCTAAGAAGCCACTCAGGCAAATCCAAATTCCAAAGCCAATCAAAACTAGTTTTTTGTATTTTAAACCTGACTTAATAATGCCGCCGTAAAAAATTGAGAGTCGATGAATCAGATGGTGAATCGTATGAAAAAGGCCTTTTGGCTCATCGAAATGTTTTATGAAAAACGATGAATAGAGCGGTATGACGGTCATCGAAATGAAGTAAGACGCAATCATGGCCAAGATGACAGATACGGCCAGTGCCGCAAATAGATACTTCACCAAGCCTTCTAGAAACAAGACGGGGGTGAATACGATCAGTGTGCACAAAGTCGCGACCAAGACCGGCATAGCCACTTCAGAGGCACCAGAAAGAGCGGCCTGTGTGGCGTCCATTTTATGCTCTAAGTGCTTAAAAGTATTTTCGATCACGACGATCGAGTTATCCACGAGAACACCGACGGAAAGAGCGAGGCCTCCTAATGTCATCGCATTGAGGGTCTGACCAATAACTCTAAGGCCAATGAATGCAAATAAAAAGGACAGGGGGATTGAGATGACAATGGCAATAGTGGCCCTTATGCTACCAAGAAAAAGTAAAACAAGGAGCGCCGCCATCCCGCCGCCCATAAGAGCTTCTTCTGAAATTGATTCGATGGCGTGGCGGACAAAGCCCGACTGATCGCCAACCACTTTCAATTGAAATTCTTTTCGGTGGACATTCATTTTTTCAACAGCAGCTTTTACGTCATCAACAATTTGAATGGTATTGGCACCGGGCTGGCGATAGACGGGCACGTACACCTGGGGTTTTTTATCAATCAGCACCATGTTCGTCTGGATTTTATTTGAATCCCTGGCCTCTCCTAGTTGCTTTAAATAAACATTTTGTCCAAGACCAGCCCGAATTGGAAAATCGTTCATTTCTTCGATTTTATCGACAAGGCCATTGCTGGTGATTTGGTAATCCAGATCCCCTGCCTTAACGTCGCCGGACGGAATAAAAGTATTTAGCTGAGTGATTCGGTTCAGCACTTCCAGCGGCGAAAAATTCTGTTGTTCGAGTTTATTTCGATCTAAATAAACAACCACCTGTCGTTCGGCTCCTCCCATGACTGTTGGAGCCATCGCCCCACGAACTGCTTGAACCGAGTTAATCACATCGTACCTGGCGTAGTCATAAAGCTCTTTTTCGGCCTTGTCTCCTGAAACAGCGACCAAGGCTATTGGAACAGTGGCCGTGGGATCGAATGGCATTAAAAGAGGAGGTTGAGTGCCCGGTGGTAAGCGCCGAAGCACAGACATCACTAGAGAAGCGGTTTGCGAAATTGCAGAATTGAGATCCACATCTTCAGAAAAATAGTTCCTCACTATGCTGACACTGTTCAAAGAACGCGACTCTTGCCGGATGATTCCCGTGGCTTGTCCCGTGTAAAGCTCAAATCGAGAGGAAAGATTTTTTTCCACATGTTCCACCGGCATGCCAGGATAAAATGTCAGAATTTGAACTGCAGGTGACTTAACAGCTGGAAGTAAATCCTTAGGCAGAAACATGTAACTGAGAGTGCCTAGCAACAGTACCAGAAGACAGCAGACAAGAATAAAATGTGGATTTTCGATAGCGAAATTAGCAAGCCCACGCTTTTTAGTGGCAGACATAATAGACCTCATATCTATTGAACCAAGATTTAATTTTACAGAAAGAACTGTTGCTTGAGGACTAGGCGATGGGTGGCGGAGTTGGAGGAGGATTCATAAGGCGATTTTTAGTAAAAGCCACGGTTTGCGAAAAAAGAGTCGGAGAAGTCTTTGCAAGATCACTTAAAAACACAACAAAGTTTACGGCTTGAGTTAAATGAAAGTGAGCGATTTTTTGATGCGCTTGAGGAGAGGACGTCGTAATTTTCATCATATCGCCACTGGCATCTTTGACTTCATATTCTCTACGGCGAAGTCGAAGCGTCAAAAAAGAAGAAGGCTTGCTGAAATTAAAGCGAAGAGTTCCACCAAACGAAGAGGCGAACAGTAGAAAAAGAATTGTTAGAATGACCCCGCAAGTTTTCATCTAGGTTTCCATTTTACAGACAAAGCCCACTACTTGCAAGTCCTTCACTCGTCCGTGTCTTCAGAAGCCGATGCCCGCAGCTTGAGTTTTCCCGACGGCGGTAGAAACAAAAGCGGATCCACGGCGCCGCGGTCTTTGCGAACTTCAAAGTGCAAATGATTTCCGCTGGCGTGACCAGTTCTTCCCATCAGACCAATGACCGTTCCCTTGACGACTTTCTGGCCTTCTTTGGCGATGAACTTGGACAGGTGGGCATACAGCGAAGCGAAGCCTGCTTTACCCTCGATCAGAATGAGTTTTCCGTAACCTTTAAACTCTTGGCCCGTGTAAATGACCACGCCATCTTGAGCCGCATAAATGGGCGTACCTTTGGGAGCCGCCAGATCAATTCCCAAGTGAGGTTTTCGGGCTTTTCCCGTGGGCTTAGCACTGAATCCTCGACTCATACGTGCAGAGTCGACAGGCCACTCGAACAGGCCAGTGATCCGGGGGGTGCTTTGGGAGACAGACGGCGCTGCTTGAAGTTTCGATGCAATTTGGTCGTCAGGGTCGTGGATCACTGTTGCTGGAGTGGAACGAACGGCGTCACCTCCGCAAGCGCTCAAACCAACAGTCATCAAAACACTCAGAGCCAAGTAGGGGAATCTCATAGAACTGATTTTACCGGTCGACAACGTCAATAGGCTAGTCCAGTTAGTAAATCGGATAGCGAGTGCAGAGGGCTTCAATGTCCTTCTTAATTTTGGACTTTAAGTCTCCGTTTTCAGGGTCTTTCAGAACAGCGGAAATCCATTTTCCGATCTGTTTCATCTCGGCTGGACCCATTCCACGAGTGGTGAGCGCCGGAGTACCGATGCGAATTCCACTGGTGACAAAGGGGCTGCGCTTTTCATTGGGCACGGTGTTTTTATTGACGGTGATGCCGGCCTCATCCAAAGAAATTTCTGCCAATTTTCCGGTCACCTCTTTGTCGGAAAGGTCCAGCAACAAAAGATGATTGTCGGTACCACCGGTCACAAGGGTGAAGCCCTCGCTCAACAACTGCTGAGCTAAAACTTTAGCGTTGTCGACGACCCTTTGCATGTAGGCACGGAAATCAGGACGAAGTGCTTCGCCAAAAGCCACCGCTTTGCCGGCGATGACATGCTCAAGCGGGCCGCCTTGAATTCCTGGGAAAATCTTGGAGTTCATTTTCTTCATATGATCTTCAGAGTTGGTCAGAATAATACCGCCCCGAGGGCCACGCAAAGTTTTGTGCGTCGTCGAGGTCACATAGTCCGCATACGGAAATGGCGACGGATGAATGCCGGTGGCCACAAGTCCAGCGAAGTGAGCCATGTCGACCATGAGCGTAGCTCCGACTTCATGGGCGATCTCTTTGAATTTTACGAAGTCCAGAAAACGTGGATAAGCGCTGTAGCCCGCGATGATCATTTTCGGTTTATGTTCGAGTGCGGTCTTGCGAACAGTGTCGTAGTTGATCAATCCTGTTTCGGGATCCAACTTATAAGAAGTGGCTTTAAACAAAATTCCCGAAAAATTCACTGGCGAACCGTGAGTCAGATGTCCACCGTGAGAAAGATCCATTCCCAAAATCACGTCTCCGGCCTGAAGCGCCGCTAAGTAGACCGCCATATTCGCCTGAGATCCCGAGTGCGGCTGCACGTTCGCGTACTGACAACCGAACAATTGCTTGGCTCTTTCAATGGCCAAGGTCTCTACCTGATCGACATAGTGACAACCGCCGTAATAGCGTTTGCCGGGGTAACCCTCAGCATATTTATTAGTGAGCACGCTACCCTGGGCCTCCATGACTGCTTGAGAAGTGTAATTCTCTGAGGCGATCATCTCTAGACCAAATTGTTGACGGTGAGTTTCTCTTTCGATGGCATTGAAAATTTCTGGATCGGATTCTTTGACATGATTGAGATTGAACATGCGGACCTCCAGCAAGCCAGCCGCAGGAACTGCGGCGTTTCGCTTCTGTTATCGCACTGGGGCTGAAACTTTATCAACTCTTTGCAGGTGGCGACCACCTGCGAAGGCGGTTTTTAGAAACACAGACAGCATTTCAAGACAGACTGCGTGGTCCGTGACTCGGCCACCCATGCACAAGATGTTGGCATCGTTGTGCTCGCGGGAGAGTTTGGCGATCTCTGGGTTCCAACAGAGGGCTGCGCGGATGTGAGAGTACTTGTTGGCTCTCATCGCCATGCCTTGACCACTGCCGCAGATCAAAATTCCAAGATCAGAGGGGCCTTGGATTTTTTTACAAACCAAATCAGCAAAGTCAGGATAGTCCACGGAATCACCGGTTTGAGGGCCCAAGTCATGAACTTCGTATTGCCGCGCGGAGCGTAGCTCGGACACGACCTTTGTTTTCAATTCAAGGCCAGCGTGATCAGAAGCGATGTAGATCTTAATCATAATTTTGAAAATACCAGGCAGGCATTGGTGCCACCAAAGCCAAAAGAGTTATTCACCACATTCAAAATTTTTCCAGTGCGCGCCTGATCAGGGACGTAGTCCAGATCGCAGCCTTCGCTCGGATTTTTTAAATTGATCGTTGGGGCCACCATTTGATCGCGAATCGTCATCACGCAAAAGGCGGCTTCGATGGCGCCGGCGGCTCCTAAGGCATGACCCATCATGCTCTTCGTGGAAGAGACCCAAAGTTTTTTCGAGTGCTCTCCAAAAACCGTTTTCAATGCCTGAGACTCCAACTCATCACCCATAGGAGTGCTGGTGCCATGAGCGTTGGCGTACTGAATTTCCTCTGGCTTCATTCCGGCATCACGCAAGGACATAGCGACCGCAGCAGCGGCACCGCGACCTTCCGGAGCCGGACTAGTCATATGATAGGCGTCGCTGGACACACCATAACCGGTGAGTTCACAGAGGATATTAGCTCCGCGTTTTTCCGCGTGCTCTAAAGATTCTAAAATTAAAACGGCAGAGCCTTCAGCCAGAACAAAGCCGTCGCGGTCTTTGTCGAAGGGTCGGGAAGCTCTTTCAGGATCATCGTTGCGCACAGAGAGTGCTCTCATCGCAGCAAAACCGGCGACAGCCATGCTACAAATCGTGCTTTCAGAACCGCCGGCCACCATGACATCGAAATGTCCGTTACGGATATAGTTCATAGATTCGCCCAGCGCATGAGCGCCAGAGGCACAGGCTGAGGTCACTGAGTAATTGGGACCCTGAAGTCCATATTGAATACTGATTTGGCCTGCGGCCAAGTTGGCGATGACCATGGGAATGAAAAAAGGAGTGACTCTTCCCGGTCCGCGCTCGAGCAATTTTTGATGATTCTCTTCGATGGCGGGAAGACCACCCAGACCTACACCGATCATACAACCGGTGCGTGCTCCAAGTTCGGGTTTTGCAGCGATGTCACTCAGGCCTGCCATTTCCAAAGCCATCTTTGTTGAGGCTAAGGAATAGTGGATGAAAGTGTCCATTTTCTTTTGTTCTTTTTTTGCGATGTAGAGATCAGGATTAAACCCCTTCACCTCTCCGGCAAAACGAACGTCGTAATTATCGGCATTGAAGCGAGTTATTTTTGCGATGCCGGATTTGCCGGCCAAGGCATTTTTCCAGGATTCCTCAATGCTCAAACCCAAGGGACTGACGGCACCGACGCCGGTGACAACCACGCGGCGATTGGGCGACGCAGTCAATCGGGTGTATTTTGAATTGGGCGAATGCCTGGCGTTACTCATGAGTGAAGCCAAAGTCCGATTAGACTTTGCCTTTTTTCTCTAGGTAACCAGCTACGTCTCCAACGGTGCGAAGTTTTTCGGCGTCTTCGTCTGGGATTTCAAGATCAAACTCTTCTTCCATCGCCATAACAAGTTCAACGATGTCCAGGCTGTCTGCACCCAAGTCATCGATGAAAGATGCTTCGATCTTCACTTTTTCTGGTTCGACACCTAGTTGTTCAACGATGATGTCTTTAATTTTAGGATTCAATCCCATGCGAACCTCCGTCTGCATTTTTATTCCTTTTAAAAGCTTTTAAAAAGCTCTTCAATTAGTTGGTCAGGTAGTTTTCCATTTTTCTTAAGGAAAAATCAACCCATGTACATGCCACCGTTGACGCCTAGCGTTTGCCCAGTGATGTATTTGGACTCATCGCTCAAAAGAAAGGCAGCGGCATAAGCCACTTCTTCAGGGCTAGCCATTCGCTCCAGTGGAATTTTCGCAAGAATGGCCTTTTTGACTTCTTCGGACAGAACATGAGTCATCTCTGTGGCAATAAATCCGGGAGCTATGCAGTTCACTCGGATATTTCGTGAAGCCACTTCTAGAGCAATAGATTTGGAGAAGGCTTCAGTCCCAGCCTTACTGGCGGCGTAATTCGCCTGACCGGCATTGCCTGTCTGGCCGATCACACTGGTGATATTGACTATAGAGCCCTTCCTGGATTTCAACATGGGCTTCAGCATAGCTTTAGTGACTAAAAACCCACCGCGCAAGTTGGCCTGAATGACACTATCAAAATCCTCTGGCTTCATCCGTAAGAGCAATCCATCTTTGGTGATGCCGGCATTATTAACGACGCCGTCAACTTCGCCGAATTTGGAGACAACTTGTTCGACCGCGGCCTGAACGGAAGCTTCTTTGGCCAAGTCCATCTGCAAGTAAAAATGCCCAGTTCCGGGCAGAGTGGACAATAGTTTGGCTGCTGCATCTTCACGGGACGAATAGGTGAAGGCCACAGTGGCCCCTTTTTGTGCCAGGACTTGAACGATGGCGGCACCGATTCCGCGACTGCCGCCAGTGACGAATATTTTTTTAGCTTTTAGATCGCTCATGAAACCTCTCTTCAATCAGCTTGAGATCATCCAATGAGTTGGTGGAGTACACTTGAAAATCAGCAGAGATCTTCTTTAACAAGCCGGATAGAACCTTACCAGCGCCACATTCAATTGCAACCATGGCACTCTGTCGTTGTGCTTCTTCCATGCTCTGAGTCCACTGAACGGCAGCGGTGACCTGGCGGATCAGATTTTCGCGAAGCACAGCGGACTGGGTTTCAATCTTTGCATGAAAATTTTGAATGATTCCGAAACGCGCGTCTTTGAAGGTCATCTCTGACAAGACCTCTCGCATTTTTGCTTCCGCCGGAGCCATCATCGCGCAGTGAAACGGCGCCGAAACCTGCAAAGGAATGATTTTCACGCGTTTCGGACCGGTCTCGCCCCAAAGGGATTCAGGCTTGAACTCAGTCTTGAGCCATTCAATGGCAGCAGCAGAGCCACTGACCACGATCTGGCCCGGACTATTGAAATTAGCAGGGGACAGCGGGCTTCGGCCTGAAACTCGCACGACGTGAGCACAGAGCTCTTCCACTTGTTTAGGTTCAAGTCCTAAAATGGCCGCCATGCTGCCGCGGCCTACGGGCACTGCTGACTGCATGGCCTGACCACGAGTCCGCACAGCCTTCAGTGCAGGGCCCAACGCAATGACTTCCGCAGCCACCAAAGCCGCGTATTCTCCAATGGAGTGACCAGCAGCAAGACCCGGCCGAACACCGAACTCTTTACACAGAACCCGCTGCGTGGCTGTTGAAGTCACCAAAAGAGCGGGCTGAGTATTCTCCGTGAGAGCCAAATCAGATTCGCTAGCTTCGAAACATAATTTTTTTAAGTCCAAACTTAGCGCTTCAGAACCCTCGTCATACACGTCCTTCGCAGATCTGAAGTTATCGAAAAGAAAGCGTCCCATTCCGGGTTGTTGGCTTCCTTGTCCAGGAAATATGAGCATGGCCATTGGGTTCTCCTTCGGTGGATATCAGTAGCGAAGCAACAGGCTTCCCGAAGTCAAACCGGCTCCGAAAACAGTGATTAAGATGATCTGACCTCTTTGAATGCGACCGTCGCGAACCGCGGTGTCAAAGGCCACAGGTACCGTGGCGGAAGAGGTGTTGCCCATTTCGGCGACGATATTGATGACTCGGTCTTTGGGAAAATCAAAATGATCGGCGACCGCTTCCATGATGCGAGTGTTGGCTTGATGCGGAACCAGCCAAGCGACATCTTCGATTTTTACTTTGTTATGTTCTAAGGCCTCTTGCGCACATTGGGACATGACCCGGACAGCGTTTTTGTAAATCTCTCGACCCTTCATTTTCACAAACATGTCGCCGGCGTTTAAGCTATCTAGAGAGGGTGGTTTTACGGAGCCGCCACCCGGAACCACTAAAAGTTCGGCCAGGGAGCCCTCAGCTTTTAGATGCGAACTCATGATGACATTTTTATCGCCAACTTCTGCACGGGAAACCACGAAAGCTCCGGCGGCATCGCCGAAAAGGATGCAGGTCTCGCGATCTTTGTAGTCCATGAAATTGTGCAGAACTTCGGCTCCGACCACGAGAATATTTTTGTACATTCCCGTACGAATGAATTGATCGGCAATCGACAAGCCGTAGAGAAATCCAGAACAGGCAGCGGCCAAATCAAAAGCTGGAATCTGCTTGCAGCCCAATTTATCGTGCAGGTAGCAGGCCGTGGCCGGCATCATCTGATCGCCCGAAATGGTGGCGAAGATGATCATATCTAGTTCGTTAGCACTGATTTTTGCGGCCTCTAAGGCGCGCTGACTGGCCTTGAAGGCCAAGTCCGATGTAGATTCTCCAGGAGCTGCCATATGACGGCGCTCAATTCCTGTTCTTTCGCGGATCCACTGATCATTGGTGTCCACCAACTTCTCTAAATCGAAGTTGGAAAGAACTCGCTCAGGTAAATAGGAGCCCGTTCCGGCAATCCGGGTATGAAACATACTCGGAGGTTACTCGGCGCCCTGACTGATTTGTTTGCCTTTGTAGTAGTAAGCTCCATCGGCGCCCTTGCTGGCGCGATGTGGACGAACTAATTCTTTGGTTTTTTTGTCGATAGCGACACCTGGGGCGCAGATACCATCGTGGCTACGACGTTGATCGCGGCGGGCGCGGGATGTCTTTTTCTTAGGAGTTGGCATGATTGACCTCGTTTATAATTTGAGAGACGGAATGTAGCTGAAGGCCTTGGTGGAAATCAACTATTAATCATGGGCCTATAAATATGTTTACAAAGAAACGAGAGATTTTGCCTTGCAGGAGGCCAACTCTGACGATGGACTGGCCAAAAGCCAATTCGAGGAAGAGTTGGCCTCCTGCAAGGCAAAAGATCCGTTTCGACTAAACATATTTATAGGCCCATGATTAATTGAGCTTAATGCCCTTCAAATGGGCAAAAGGGTGCACGGGCTCGATCTCTCCAGAGTCGTAGCTGAATACCCGATCTTTGAGGGAAATCTTACACAGTCCGCAGTCGCCCTTTTCGTCTTCGGGCGGTGCCGGGATGGCGGGCTCTGCCAGAGCCACGATTTCGTGGAAGAACTCGCCCACGTCGAAGCTGGTGCCGTAATACTCAACGACATCGGGACCTTCCTCGTGCAGATCGGAAAAATGGTTGGGCTTGGCAAATTTGGCGTCGCGCGGAGTGGTCACTCCTGGCATCAGAATATTGTGAAATTTTTCATCCAGCTCGAAATTGAAATCAATCCCACAGCGAGAGCACTGCTCAGGCAATTGAGTCTTAATACTGCCCCTGACATCATAGGTGGCACTGGACGACTCCAGCGGCACGATATGAATCTCTGCCGAATAGTCCAGTTGGCGAATCAGCGACCGCAGAGACTCGTTCAACTCCGAGGTCTTACGATTGAAAGTCCAAGTTCTACCTTCGAGGGGAATTTCTTTTAAGTGGATTAACATATTCGCGCTTTATGCTCTATTTGTGGGCAGAAAGCAAGCCGCAGGAACTGTGGGTTTTCGCTTCACCAGCTGTAATTGAAACTAATACTCACTCTGTCAGACCTAGTGGGATTGACCGGAACCTCGTGACGAAGCCAGGATTCAAAAAGCAACACTTCACCCTCTCGCGGGGACATTTCTACAAAGCGCTGATTGGGCTGACGAGCCTTTGCTTTGCGCGGTGGCGAGGCCATGAAATTGACCATTCGCGGATCCTCTAGTTTTAGACCACGAGTTCCTTTGGGCACCTGCAAATAATAGGTCCCCGAAATCACCGACAGAGGATGGATGTGCATGCTGTGACTCACTCCCGGTGGCATGACGTTGACCCACATGGAATCCATTTTTAGCTCCTGCGGGCGAATGTCGATTTCCAACGCTCGTACGTATTTTGCCATGGAAGCATCTATCTTTAAGCGCAATTCATCGAAGGTCGAAGACAGGCGAAAGAGCTGATCCATAGAGCCGTAAGACGTGTAACCACCGGGATAGTTTTTCTTGCTCCACTGAACGCCATTTTTGTCAATTCGGCGAAACTGCGCGATCTCTTCCAGCAGCTCGGCATTGATCTTCGCCCGAGGAGAAAAGATCTCATCCTGATACACAAAGGTCGGAAATAAAGAGTGCACGCGTGCTGATTTTGGCATGGCGGTTTTATCGCACGGGTGTCTCAAAATGGAAAGCCAAATTCTCGTTTTGAGAGGGAAAATGGGGTGTTCAGAGAGTCTCTAACATGTGTCGAATTCTTGATCAAAGTTGGAGCTCCAGATCGCTTTAGTCGCAGGCGGGGTGGCCCGGCGCTTGCAATACTAGGCTGTATCAAGAAACGCAAAGACGAGGACCAACAAAGGGGATTATATGAAAGCTTCAAATCTGATCAAAACAGCAGTGGGAATGATGGTCATGGCTTTAGGCTTACAAGCTTATGCAGGCCCCTCCTCCGCTGATTTTAACTCTATGATCGAAGAGAACAATGCCACTCAAAGAGCTTTGACTCAGAAATTGAATCACGAGCTCAAAACAGAGAAGCTGGACCAGCATCAAAATCCCAATTTCAACAAAATGGGAAAAGAGATGGTTAATACCGCTGCTCCGGAAAACGTGGTCGTAGCCACTGGTTCTGATGAAACCGTCACTTATAAAGAGCCGGTTAAAAAAGACGCCTTAGAGAAGCAAAACTTTAAGCGTTTATCTCAAGAACTGAAAGACATTAAAGAATAAGTCTTCGCAGTTCCTGGGTCGAGTATAGATAGTCCGCGTAAACCATCGTATTCTGAATGTTTCGATGCCCGAGAGCCACTTGAATCAACCTCAGGTCTCGGGTTCTCTGATAGAGCTCAATCGCAAAAGTGTGTCGTAAAGAGTGAAATTTCTTGGGCACCGGCCGATAGAACTCCCAAATCTGATAAAGACGATCGTAGGTGAACGGAAAAATCCGCGGCCCCGGCTGTTGCTCGGAATAAACGGCCAGTCGCTGAAAGGCCTCGTTGGCTATGGGAATCTCGCGGTCATTAGAGCCCTTAAGCCCTCGGATCAGCACAGAACGGTCGTAGGGGTTGATATCGGATCGTTGAATATTGAGAAGCTCCTGGGCCCGCGCCCCAGTCCTTAGCGCCAGATCTAGTAATATGGCGTTCCTTGAATTCATAGTTCTATCCGACTCAATGATCTTACGGAGCCGCTCGACCTCGGGCGGTAAAAGATATTTACTTTTATTGAGAGAATACCGATTCAAACTCATAGTCCACACTGTGAAAGTAAGACTTAGCAAAGTCGAGTCCAGTTAATTGACGCAAGTCTGAACAAAAAGCGAGCGGGTGGCTTTTTTAAATCTTCATTTATTTCGATGAGTTAACACTAAAGCTTATAACTATAAGCTTTAGTGTTATTTGAAAAATCCGGTATCCGGATACCTCTTTTGATAAAACGTCTAGATTTCAAATGGTTAGCTGGACATTTCTTCCATAATATTTCATTCTTGTTTCATTGATATTGTATTTCACATCGTAAAATATTGGAGATCACAACATGGATTTTGTGAAACACCACATCTCGCCGGAAGAATCCGAATTGATCAGCGAAAAACTTCGCCAAGAGTTGGAGGACTTCGATAAGCCCGAAAATGAGGGTGAGTCCGCACTGAAGTCCAAATCCAGCCTGCGCATGCATTATGAGGCTCAAGCTCAGGTGATCCAGAATCAAATCGGGGATTTAGAGACAGTCAGAGCTAGGCTGGGTTTATCGGCACGAAAAATGTGTCAATTGTTGCTCGTGGATCCGTCGGCATGGACCCGATGGAAAAAGGGAGAAAATCCGCCACCCCATGTTTGGCGTGCGCTTCAATGGTTCATGACGATTCAAGAGAAAATCCCCGGTTTAACTCCGCAGTATTTTGTCGGCAAAGATCCTGCCGTTGTTCAAGAGAACATTCTGGCGCAGTTTCGCGAGGTCCAGCTACAGAGCGAAAATCTTCACCAGAAAAACGTCGATCTTGAGGGCAAAGTGAAAAATCTGGAGGGTGCGGTTCGCGCCAACCGAGTCACTGCAATTATTATGGGCATTGCTACGCTTATTTTAGCAGCAGCTTTTGTCAAAGCCCTGCGCGGATAGAAATATTCTCTGCTGCGCTTAAGCATTTGCTCTATTTTCCCTTGGCTCAGCTCGTTTTGTTCGCCTACTCTCTCGCCAGCAAGCCGGTGACACACCGGCGTTTCGCTATCAACAAGGAGAGTTCGTGGGTACATTTGATTTTATCAGCAAGCATGGTGAACACGAAGAAGTGATCTATTGTTACGATCGCAATGTGGGCCTCAAGGCCATCATCGCCATTCACAATACGGCTCTGGGTCCAGCTCTCGGCGGAACTCGCATGTGGAATTACAAAACGGAAGACGAAGCCCTCACGGATGTGCTGCGACTGTCTCGAGGGATGACTTATAAAGCCGCCGCCGCAGGCCTGAATTTGGGTGGCGGAAAAGCCGTCATTATTGGCGATCCAAAAAAAGACAAGTCCGAGGGACTTTTTCGTGCCTTTGGACAATTCGTCAACTCATTGAATGGTCGTTATATCACCGCCGAAGATGTGGGCACCACCGTCCACGACATGGAGCACATCTTTATGGAATCCCAGTGGGTCACGGGAATTCCTAAAGAATTCGGTGGATCGGGTGATCCCTCTCCTTACACGGCTCATGGAGTTTTGATGGGCATGAAGGCTGCGGCCAAGGAAAAGTTTGGTAGTGATTCTTTGCGCGGGCGAAGAGTGGCAGTCCAGGGATTGGGAAATGTGGGCTCTAACTTGGTCAATTATTTGGTGACTGAAGGTGCGCAGATCTTCGTCGCAGACATCGACCAAGATCGCGTGAAGGCTGTTTCCACGGCGCATAAGCTACAGGCACTTTCCACGGATGAAATTCTGTTTGCGGATGTGGATATTTTGTCTCCGTGTGCGATGGGTGCCGTGGTGAACGACGAAAGCATTCGTAAAATCAAAGCCAAGGTCATCTGCGGCGGAGCCAACAATCAGCTGGCGGAATCTCGTCACGGTGATCAGCTGAAGGAGCTTGGAATTTTGTATGCTCCTGATTATGTCGTCAACGCCGGCGGCCTGATGAATGTCTTTGTGGAGCTGGAAGGCTATTCGCCGGACCGTGCTTTTGAGAAAACCCGTCACGTTTATGACAATGTGAGTAAAGTTTTTGAGATCGCCGCTCGCGATAAAATCGGAACTCACTTAGCTGCAGATCGAATGGCGGAAGAGAGAATCAAGAAAATCGGCGGTCTAAGAACCCGCCACGCTGGCAAATCCAATCGCTCATTCACAACACTGAAAGAAGTGAATAATCGCTAGCGAAACGCCTCCGTACCGTCGGCTGGCTTTAGCTTGACTCTGCATTAGTCCAGAATACAATTCAAAACATTCACTAAAGGGTCTCTTAGAGGCCCGTTATTAAGGAGTGGTCTTTGAGCACACATAGCAGTAAAAATGATGCAAAAACCCCGGACATTGTCACCCAAGAGTTAAAGAAGGGCTTTCAGTGGACCACGGCTCATGCCAAGCTCACCATCTTTGTGAGCGCTGCGTTTGTGGCGCTGGGAATTGGTTACTCTGTCTACAAATATCTGGCCGATCAAACCGAAGAAAAAGCTCAGGAAGCTTATTATAAAGTCGAAGAAGAGTATCAAAAACTGCAAGAGTCCGCGCGACCAAAACCTGCGGCAAAACCAGCCAAGGGTGAAAAGGCGGCCGCGGCAGAGGCTCCTGTCGTTGTTGACTATGAACCTTTGGCGCAAAAATTTGCCACCGTGACGGCGGATCATCCGGGAAGTCGGGCAGCACTGCTGGCCTATTTAAATTTTTCAGAGATCAAGGCCAAAGATAAAAAATATGAAGAAATCATCCAGTCCGCGGACAAAATTAAAGTGGGTTCGGATTTGCTGTCAGCGCTGGTGTTGATGCAGAAAGGGAATGCTCAGGCGGATATGAAGGATTGCACGAAAGCGCTCAGCACTTGGGAGCAGATTTTGAAAATGAAGTCGGCACAATCCATTTATCCAGAAGTGCATCTGCAACAAGCTCTTTGCTATGAATCTGTTCAAGACACGACCCACGCGGAAGAGACTTATAATAAAATCTTGGCCGAAGCTAAAGATTCCTCGGCTGCTAAATCGGCGGAAAAATATTTACGTCTGATGAAGACCAAAGTTAACTGAGCATGGGACGGAAACTCTTCGGATTATTTTTAGCGATCGGACTGCTCTCTGGGTGTGGCTCTTTTCGTGACTGGCAGGCCAAGCTGGCAGAACGACGATCCTTCCAAATCCGTAAAGAGTGGGTGAGGCAATCCCCGCAAGAAACCAATATGGGTTTCCGCAAAATCAATCGCATGAGCCCCATTCTTTATGCCGACAAAGACCGCGGCGAAATGTTGATTCAGGCCAATGCCATCGATGGCGTCGTGGCTTACGAGCGTTTCACCGGCAAAGAAATCTGGCGTTTGAAGATCGCTAACGGTGTTGAAAGCTCGGCCGCACTGGTGCGCGATCGACTGTTCTTCGGCGCGAGCGACGGGCAGTTTTATTCGGTCGAGGCCAACACAGGAAAAATCGTGTGGACTTTCCCCACCCGAATTGAAAACTTGGCAGAGCCTCTGATCGATGATGGCATCGTCTATTTCTTGACCGGGAATAATTCGGTGTATGCCTTGGACGCAGCCACCGGCAAACAGATCTGGCTATATACTAGGCAAGACCCCAACCCTTTGCGAGTGCGCGGGGGCAGCAAACCTGCTCTTCGCAATGGCAATTTAATTCTTGGATTTAGCGATGGTTACCTCGTGGCCTTGGTCGCCAAAAACGGACAGGTCCGCTGGGAACGACAGCTGAATAAAAATAAAAAATTTCGTGACCTGGACACCAATCCTTTGATCGATGGTGAGTTTGTCTATGCTCTGGGCTTTGATGATCATCTCTACTGTCTGCGCGCCACCACCGGAGAGTCCGTCTGGTCTTCCGAAAAGGGTGGGTACGGTGGAATGTTGATCGTGGGCGATCGACTTTTCTATGCCAGCACCACCAATGAGTTTCTGTCCGTGGATAAAACCACGGGCAACAAAGTTTGGTCTTATCAGTTGGCCGACGGAATTGCGACCTCGCCTAGTATGTATCACGGGCTTTTGGTTTTTGGCGAATCGCAAGGAAGCCTGATCTTTTTGGATTCCGGAACGGGCAAGAAAGTCGGGGACTTTGATCCGGGTCGAGGGATTTTGTCTCCGCCGACGGTGGATGAAAAGAACAATCACGTCTTTTTTATTTCTGGCGAGGCCAATGCTTACGCTCTCGAAATTGGATTTAAGTATCCCAACGCCATTCCCTACTTGAGGTGATTTGATGAACAAGATCTTTATTCTCTCGCTGTGTGCTTTGGTCGGATGCGCTGAGGGCAATTGCCGTCAAGTAGCCGCGGCTGAAGCTAAAGCTGCGGGGAATGCTGGGACCAAAGTCGAAACTGCGGTAGTGGCAGGTCCCCAAGATCACGTTCGTGTTTTTAAATACGATGGAAGTGTGCAATGCGGAACTGGCAATGGAAAAATTATTTCCGTTGAAGAGATGCAGACGCAGCTATCTGGCATAAAAGTCTTCGCTGCCGAGAAAAAAATGGACGGGCTGATGCACATGCAGATGTGTGGTGCTCCGGCCGGCAAAGCCAATGTCTATGAAATCGATCGCCATCAATTGGGTGACGCGACGAAATTGGGTTTTAAAGAGTGGCTCTGGAACTGATCTCAAACACTTTCTAATGGCGGAAACGAAAATCGATTCGAGGAATCGCTGCGATGGACGATATTGATGGGCACTTTGCTCAAATATTGGACAGTGTATTCTTGCCTAATGCAAATGCTTCGATCTCTGATCGGCACAGTTCTAGCAAATAGGGCCTTTGTAAAATTAATCTCAATATTTGCCAAAGGAATATGTATGAAACTCATTTCTGTTATTGCTATAGGTTTAATGTTATCCGGCTCTTGTTTCGCCGATTTTCAAGTGACCACGCTTCAACCTGGTCAGCAATCGGATCCAATTATTACCAGCAAAATGGAACTAGTTCAGTTCAAGTGCGCAGATACTTCTGCGGCCCCGGCAGCTGTTGCGTGCAATCCAAATCTTCCAAAATGTGAATACTACGCTGACTATAGTACAATTCATGTCGGCGGACAGGAAGCCGCTGTTATATATGGAGGCCTCATCGAAAAGGCTGCCAAATGCGATTCCTATGAAGCTGCTGGAATTACCTGTGGCAAATTCTTGGGAACAAACCCAAATTATAATTGAGCCTTAGGGAACACTTTTGTTCCTTAAGTTTTCTCTACCCATAAGGTGCACATATTTCTTCCGCCACCTTTGCTGAGATAAAGCGCTTGATCGGCCTTCGAAAACAATTCTTCTTTGCCTTTGGCTTGATCGGGATAAAGTGCGGCACCGACACTGACTGTTACTTTTAGATCGCCGTGTTCGGCCGACTTCAGCGGATTGAGTTCCACCTTGGCGCGAATTCGGTCCATCAGAATCTGAATTCCGGGAATGCTGGCCTTGACCGCAATCACGCAGAATTCTTCGCCACCGAAGCGGGCGACCACGTCCGTATTGCGTGTCACTGACTTGATGAGTTTCGCCACATGAACCAAAACTTCATCGCCGATTTGGTGCCCGTACTTGTCGTTGAACTTTTTAAAGAAGTCGATATCGATGACCATCAAGCCGAAAATGTCTCCGTAACGATCGCTGCGTTTGATTTCTCGGTCTAAGGCGGCCTGTAAAAAACGGGAATTGGAAAGACCCGTTTTTTCGTCGGTGTTCATTTTATTTTCTTGTTCCACCCGGGTCATCAACTGGGAAATGGCGGAAGACAGCAGATCTTGATTTTCTTTGATGGGAGGCTCGTCAATTTCTAGAAGCAAGGCGCCCGTGGACACTGCGGGCGGTTTTGTTTCGATGGTAAAAATTCCAGGCGGGCAGCGATCCAATACCCCTTGCCAAAATCCCCGCTCTGTCGTTGGTCCTGCGGTGGCTAGAATTTTCTTCATGTCCTTTTCGTAGCCCACCAAGGCCACTCTTTTGCAGTTGAATTTGCGCAAGATGAGTTCGACGGCGGCGTGAAAAACTTCGTCGCCTCCCATGGGATTTTGTAACACATGGGCCATTTCATACATGAAATTAACTTCTAAAACCTTGCGCTCTAATCGCTGAATAACGACTTCTTTTTGCTTCAATTCTTCGCGGTATTTGCCTTGCAAACTGCCTTCCACGGAAATGTCTTTCACATAGAAGAACATGGATTCGGCCTCATTCAACTGGATATTTTCAGCACAGACTTGCACGGACTTTGGTGTCCGCTCTAAATCTAGGATTTGCGAATCCTGGTTGATCGAGGGTTTTTTGATCCATTTTTTAAGAGGAAACATTTCCGAGAGGTCTTTGCCTTTTAATCTTCGCTCTGCCAAACCGGTCAGGTTACAAAACTGAGAATTGGCATAAAGGAAACCGTACTTGGAATCGGTGATTAGAACGGCCTCTAGAAGGTTATCGAAAATCGATGGGTCATTGAGCTTCATGTCCAAAATAGTTTATCGATGAAGTTCCCATGAGTTAACTAAGATCGACAGATCAGGACCCTGACAGAGCGCTAAGTAAGCATCAGTCCCCAGTCCAGAGTCCTCGGTCCACTGGCCCCGGTGAGGCGACAGTTATGGGTAGCAGGTTTGTAGCATTCAGCTAACAAACCTGGCCAGTGGCCTGAGGACAGCTGACCTTGCACCGGACTTAATGTTACATAATATAACTTATCAGAACAGTGTCTCATATTCCAGGGCCTGCGAAGCACCACGTTAGTTGACTCAAATACGGGAGCATCGTTAGATCAGCGCCATGATTCAACTCACACAGACAGTTCAAAAAGGTGGCTGTGCCGCCAAAGTTTCTGCCACTGAGTTACGTAAAATTTTAGCGCAAGTTCAGTTTCCACCCAATGATCAGAATGTCTTGGTGGATGGGGGTCTTTTTGATGATGCCGCCATTTACAAAATCACGGAGGACTTGGCATTGGTCCAGACCTTGGACTTTTTCACTCCGATCGTGGACTCCCCTAGATATTTTGGTGAGGTCGCGGCAGCCAACGCCTTGAGTGATGTTTACGCCATGGGTGGAGAGCCTAAGACCGCACTGGCGATCTTAGCATTTCCATTAGCTACGATGGAATCTCAAGTGATTGTTGAAGTCTTGCAAGGAGCCTCTGATAAAATCAAAGAAGCTGGAGCCAATTTCGTCGGCGGACATTCCATTGATGATGACACTTTGAAATTTGGTCTATCAGTGACGGGTGTGATTCACCCGCAAAAGGTCTGGAGCAATTCTCAGGCTCAGGTCGGTGATGATTTGATTCTGACCAAGTCTCTGGGCACGGGAACAATTTGTGCTGGTTTGAAAAAACAAACTTACAAAGAGTCTGAACTGAGCGAAGTTATTTCTTCGATGTCCACACTCAATCGTATTCGTGACTTGCTGAATGCAGAGCAGTTGGCGGCCATTCACTCGGCGACGGATATCACGGGCTTTGGGCTAGCGGGACATGGCTATCAAATGGCCAGCGCCAGTCGAAAAACTTTTCGGCTGTATTCTTCGCAAGTTCCGATGTTTTCTTTAGCAATGACTTCACTGCAAGCGGGAAATTTGACCAAGGCGCACAGGACCAATGCTCATTACGTGGAGTCCAACGCCCGTTTCAAAATCACGGATCCCTTGCGGCGCCAGATTTTTTTCGACCCGCAGACCAGTGGTGGCCTTTTGCTGGCGGTGAATCCCCGTCACACGAATGAAATCTTGAAGAAACTTTCCCAGCGCTTTAGAACTGCTGCGAAAATCGGCGAGGTCGTGGATTCCCAGGATACCTCACTGGTGATTGAGGAATGAGCTATGGCATCCTGCCACTTTTGACTGCGGAAAAATTTGAATCACTTTGTCTGGATTTAAGCACAGGTCAAACCCAACTCATTGATGTCAGAGCCGAGGTTGAATTCGCCGAAGGCTCAGTTCCGCACTCCCTCAACTCCCCTATTCTGAACACGGGGGAGAGGGCCTTGGTCGGGACCGCCTACAAAAAATCCGGTCCGGCCGCTGCCATCGAGCTTGGTCAAAACCTGGTCAGCGGTGAAATTCGCGAACAGAGGATTCAGCATTGGTTGCAGTTGATTGAAAAAAATCCGCACACGGTGATCACTTGTTTTCGTGGCGGGCTTCGCTCGAAAATCACGCAGACTTGGTTGGCGGAAAAAGGCTTGAGTTTGCCGCGAGTGCAAGGCGGATATAAGGCGCTTCGTCAGTTTTTACGGCAGCAGAGTCAGACCTTCGTCCAACAAACCTCGTTGTTGGTGCTCTCCGGTGCGACAGGTTCAGCGAAAACACGGCTGCTGCGGGAGGTACAGGCTTCCCTGCCCGTCTTGGATCTGGAACTGGCGGCCCATCATCGCGGATCAGCGTTCGGAGGATTTGCCACTCCTCAGCCTGGACAAATTGATTTTGAAAATCGGCTGAGTCTTCAGATGCTTCAACTGAAAACTCAAAGTCATAACGAAGTCTTGATCGAGGACGAAAGCAGGCTCATCGGACGGTGCGTACAAACCTCCGATTTGTTCGAGCGCCTGCGCGCCAGTCCTGTGGTGCTCATTGAAGATTCTCTCGAGCAAAGAGTGCTAAATACTTTTGATGAGTACGTTTCTCGCGCCATGCTGTCGAGCGAACCACCGCAATTCGTTTTTGAGCGTCTGCAGAAATCACTTTCAGGAATCAAGACAAGACTGGGTGGGCTCAGATATCAGGAAATTAAACGTGACCTCGACCAGTGCCAAGCTACCTACACTGGTAACGGCGATCTTGAGGGCAACAAGATCTGGATTCGTAAATTGCTAGAGTGGTATTACGACCCCATTTACACTTATTCGCTGAAACTTCGTGAGCCAAATGTGCTTTTTCGTGGCTCCTATGCAGACGTCCAGGATTTCTTGCAAGCTCGATTTAAGTCACGTTGAAATTGCCACGCACTTTGCCGAAGAGTACGCATATGGCTGCGGCAATTGCTCTTGCACCAAAATCCATTCCTATTTTTCTGGTCGGAAGCTGCGGCTCTGATCTGGCAGCTATGAATCTTGTCATCAGCAAGCAGATTCCAATGATGATCGAGTCCGCACCTAGCGTCGCTGACGGTTTCAAAAATTTGATCACCCGTGAGCGAGGAATTTTGATTATCGAGATCAATGATAAAGTCGCCCTCAGTCAATTTGCCAAAATTTTCCAGAGCACCGTGAAAAGTCTAAAACTGGCGGACATCAAAATCGTTATTATTTCCACTCAAGAAGAAATCATCGTCAATCGCAACCTGATCCAATTCACCTTCATTCGCACGATGAAACCCATCTTGGATATGAAAAAAATGAGCGCTCTCTTAATACGCGACTATCGAGAGCTCGAAAACCGCTCTCAAGTTCGAAATACAAAATCCGGTGGTCGCTCTGAAATTATCATCATTCGTGGCGGTGCTCAGGCTAAGGGCAAGGAAGAGGCTCTGGCGGCGGCTCCAGAAAAAAAAGAGAATCCTCTGTTGTCCTGTGTGGGCGCAAAGGTCCCCTCATTTCTTTATGACAAAACCTGCAGCTGGAGGGTGCGCGGTCACTTCTCCTCCTTTGATGCCAAAACTTCTTCCATCGTTTTTAAAACAGATGATCCCGAGGGCAAGGCTCTGCTGGATCAATCCTTGAAAACCAGTCCCTATATTATTTCCTCCACGTCCTCTGTGCACGCACGAGTGTGCATGACTTTGGATTTTTTGGGACAGCTGGAGCACCAATTCGTTTTCAAAGCCCCCACTATGGTGCAAGAGATCCAGCGCCGCAATGACCAACGACTGAGAGTCTCTGAGGATTCGCCGGTGCTCTGTCAGTTTTTTAGTCCCACGTTGAATTCAGACATCGCCCTGCATATTTTGGACTTGAGTTCGGGTGGGATCGGTGCGCGCATGGACAAGGACCTCATCCAAAACTACAGACCAGAACAAATGGTCGGTGATATCCTGCTGATTTTTTCTCAACGTGTGATCAAAATCAAAGCCGCGGAAGTGCGCCATTGTTCGCGCTCGGACACCAATCCGGATTTCAAAATTCTAGGCCTACAGTTTCTAGAAATCGATCCCAAAGACAAGGCCTTCATTGATATGTACATCGATTCGCGATCTGTCTAACGAATAAGGAATAAAAATGCGACACCACCCTCTTCGAAAATTTTGCATCCGTATGACAGCTCTACTTCTATTGAGCACCGCGTGCAGCCATCATCCGGCACCAGACTCAAAAAAATCAGCCTTGGTAGCTGCGCGCTCCAGTCAGTGGAAGCCTCAGACTTTTATCAGTCATCCCGATTGGTTGGGTCTAGCGCTAGACCCAGAGCCAACGGAGCAGTTGAGAAGGCAATTGGAGGCTGTGGGTGGAGTGCCGCTTAAAACTCGCGGCGAAGCACATATCACTGTGATCTCCCCTCCCGAGTTCGCCAAGCTCAAATCTAAAATCAGCATGAGCGAACTCGACTCGGGGGCTCTGCGGCTGGACATCCAGAGAACTCACTGGAAGCCACTCTGTGTAGCGCAGGGAAAAAGGCAAAATGATCTCACCTACTATGTGGTCGTGGAATCGGATGGACTGATGCAGCTGCGCCGAGAGTTTCTGCGGCTCTTTGTAAAAGCTGGTGGCGATCCCATGGACTTTGATTTGGCCAATTATCATCCCCACATCACCATCGGCTTTACCAACACCGACTTGTACGACAGCGACGGAGTGATCAAAGACACGCGAAATTGCAGTTTCGACCTGGTCACCCCTGACGGAGAAAACATCACTTCATGGAATCTTTGACCTGTCCCCACGCCAAGCTGTGCTCTGGCTGCAGCACCTGGGACATTTCGATGGAGCAGCAATGGGCCAATAAAAAGCAATCCTTACAGAACGGCCTCGAAAATCTTGGTTTAAAAAATCTCCCGGAAATTCAGATTCAGTCCATTGGCCCCACGCACTTGCGAGAGCGAATGGACTTCGTCATTGAAGATGGCCGCATAGGCCTCTATGCCAAGCAAATTGAAATGATCGTGGATCTTCCCAGCTGCCCTTTGCTCACACCGGCGTTGCAAAATTATTATGAGGAATTTCGCCGCATTCCGTGGCCCATCCACAAAGGCTCATTCCGCCTACGAGTGGGGCCATCCGGCGAAAAAGGTGCATGGCTGGATTTTTCCCATGTCGATACCAAAATACTGATGGATGAACAAAAAATGCTCTTGCAGTTGAGTTCCCTGGGCTTTGTCGAAATCGGACAGCGGCGAAAGGTCCTAGAGAAAACACCGGAAAAATTTTCTCTGCGAGAGCCCGTGCTCAGATGCTGGTCAAAGACGACTTACCTGGGTCAGACTCTTTCACTCTTCGGGACCGTAGGTAGCTTTTCACAAACTGGCGCACTGGCCAATCAAGTGATTGTGGACGGCGTCGCCCGCCTCACCAAAAATATGGGCCATAGGCTTAGCTTAGAATATGGAGCCGGAAACGGAAATCTTACTTTTCCCAGCATGAATGAATCCAATCGGGTCCAGGTGATTGAAACAGATCTGTTGGCCCTGCAGGGTTTACGAAAAACGGCGGAGGAATTTTCGCTGGGGCATCGAATTGAAATTTTAAATCCTAAGGAAACACCGGATTTTTCTAAGGTGGATTTGATTTTAGCCAATCCACCACGATCGGGGCTGTCCCATTTTCTGCCGAAACTGATCGAGACCAAAAAACCACCGAAGAATTTTATTTATATGTCCTGCTTCCCAGAAAGTTTTTTAAACGATGCCAAGGTATTGAAGGATTTAAATTATCGACTGCAAGAAATTGAAATCATCGATCAGTTCCCGCACACGCATCATTACGAAATTTTATCGCGCTGGGATCAGTCCTAATCTTGGCTCACCAGGTATAAACCCGAAATGCGTCCGGACAAATCTTGCCCTACGATCAACGACAAAATGGGCAGCAACACAAAACCTGAAAATAAATTGACCAGGCTGCGCAGCAGAACTCGCAGCGCATAGTTGGAAGCCGCTCTTTCCTTCGACGAACCTAAGCGTAAGCCGCAAGCCCACTCCCCGATGGTGAATCCTAAGAATATGCGTAAAAGAATCTGTTCGGCGGCCACTGAAGCCACAAAGATCCCTAAGCCCACGATCGGCCAACCTGATTGCGGAATCCCACGAAACATATTCACTCGTAGCACCACCGAAGACGTTAAAATAAAAAATGAACTGAAGGCCACGCCCAAAAGCACGTCAATCAACGAGGCCGCCCAACTGAATAAAATCAGTCGATAACCACGTCGCCGATTGGGACCACTATGAAACCCCATCGTGGACTCGGCAAAATCAAGGTCCCGAAGATGTCCTTTTGGATAGGGAATCTCCCTTGCAGGAGTTCTAATTTCTGGAGAGTGCGGATTGATTTCCATTTTTATAGAGTACCGCAAATATCTGCAGAGATCAGGTCCTGATCTCTGCACTGGGCGCTAATTTTACGTCGCGCCGCGATTCATCGAAGGAATTGTAAACTCCCGACTGGCCGGAGGTGGTGCAGTAATTCCTGGAGTGTAATAGATGATCGATGGCGATGCCACAGAACCATAACCATAGCCACCGTAAAGCTGTTGATTATAGGCTGCCATTTGATTCATGTAGTTCTTTTGCGATCTGTACTGCATGTACATCATCAAACCCACACCGGCAAATAACAGCGCCGGCAACAACCAACTGGAGTTTCGATCCCAGAAGCTTTTTTCTTTGTGCTCATGCTCGTGATCTCTGCGGGAATGTTTGTCGCTAGCCACTTGGCCAGATCTCGCATCACAGCTATTCACGGTGACCATTCCAGCTCTGTCTGGATCATATCCTGGTGCACAGTCAGTGCAGGCCTGTACAAATCCTTCGTTTCCGCCCGGAGTTTGGCAAGCTACAACCGTGGCGTGAGCGCAGCTCTTCACAGTCTCTGCAGTCAACGCGTGATATTTGGCGCAGCTGTTGGCAGATTTATCCTTGCATACTTCATAATCAACTGCCGGCTTGTCGTCTCTAGAACATCTCAAAATATCTAAGTCTGCCGCAGATGCAGAACCTGTCGTGCAGTAGGATTTCGTCGCAGGCAGTGCTGGATTATAACTCTGGAAAAAGTGGCAACAGCGATCCTCTGGGGAGCAAGGGCCCACTTGCGCAGGACTTCCATCCGCAGGAGGAGTTGCCACCTGCGCCGGAGTTTGACTCTGCGGAGGAACTTGCGCCGGACCTTGAGCTGAAGGAGGCGGCGGATTATTAGCTACTCGAGTTTGGGCTGCTTCTTTTCCACCAGGTGCTGGTGCAGCGTTGTTGCCATGAGCTGCTTCTCCACCGGCTGCGGCTTTTTCCGTCGGAGCCACAGCCGGTGCCGGCAACGCCGGACAGGCATTTTTGTACTTTTCTGCGATACCCGTCTGACCACAGAGATTATTCATCATTCCAATCCTTGGCAGAAATTCATTGCAGGTCGATATTTGATCCGGGTTCGTGGCCTGTGCGGAGGCCTTCGCGCATGAAGGTATCAAGTTGTGAGCAGCCTTACCGATATCATCAAATGCTTTTGAAATCGAAGCATCGTCCGTCTGATAACCTGCGTAGCTCTTAATAACATTGTCTAAATTTGCATCCTGCTCGTTACACTTTTGTGTCCATTTGGAGGTGTCCGTGCCTTTGGTGCACAACCCATCCCCGTAGAAAACTGGATTGCACTGGATTTCCCCCTCTGGGCAAATAGCAGAATTGTGCGCAATTTTTGGACTAAAGCAGACATTGTTGGCGCCGAATGTGCCGTCACTCCATCCAGCTGTAGTGCAATCATCGGCCGCGGCGGCACTGTTGCCGAAAATATTCTCATAGAAATAGTCATTGCTGCTGACTTTTTTCAGTGGGTGCAGGGACCGCTGCACGGCTTCGATGGATCCCGCTAAGGCCCGCATTTGCTTGATGTATTCTTTTTTAGATTTGTTATCGAGCTTGAGGAAATCTTTTCCGTCATAGTGCACGAGTGGTGAGCGGGACCACTTCTGGTTCACCCGTTCACTGTAGACCATATCTTGCGCGTACACCAATTGAGAGTAAGTGATGTCCGTTTTAACCGGAGCACCGTTCACTCGGCCCACGACTGAAAATGGCGCTTTGTCAGAATTCGAAGTGGTGATCACAACCGAACCCTGTGGCGTGTTCACATCAATTTGCAAATGCTCATCTTTGCCTTGACCGATGTGTTGAACATCCATCTTAGGAACCATCATGTCCGGATTTTCTTTGAGCAATGCGTCCATCTCTGCGCGAATGGTCGGCGGCAAACTGCCGCCGTATTTCTGATGAATCTCTTTCAGTGAAACTGCATGTTGAGTGACCCCGGAATCCTTTAGAAATTCAATGTAACCAGTCATCTGATTGGTCGGTGGAATTGGCGGTGCCGCCATAGCCGTTTGTATGAATGCAAAGGTAAAAACATTCAAGAAAATGACAAATCTTCGGAACATACCGACTCCTCGTTAATATCCATTCACGTCCTTAAATCGGCCAATATGAGACAATGCTTGAGAGTTTTTTGGTTTCACGGCCAAGGTCTAGTCTTGTTGGTACCAGGCAGATCTTTATTCCTCTTTACGGGGCTTGTTCGCACAATAGGACTCATGAATGAAAAGATTCTTAAGACCCAAGCTCTTTACGCCTTAATGGACTACGAACCTTTCATTATCCTGATCGGTCTGGTCGTCTTCGCTTGGGTTTTCTACAAACTTTTTTTGCGCGCGGTTTCTGCTGAACGCCATAAAAATTTGAGTCTGCATTTTCAAAATCTACTTCGCCATTCGCTGTTTTTTTCAGTGTTGTTCGTGGCTTTCAAATTCGTCTATCAAACTGAAAATCTGGGCTGGGATCTGAGTCGCATTCTGCCCTACATCGCGCTGCTGACTTTTTTCTGGGGCATGCTGGTTTTTGTAAAGGCCTCTCGACTGATCATTCTGCAATATCTGTTCTTGGGTTCTATGAAAGCTGGGGTCCCTGTTTTACTGGTGAATATTTTCTCACTACTGCTGTCGATCACATTGCTACTTTGGAGTGCTAGCTTTATCTTTGGAATTCAAGTGGGTCCGCTACTGGCAACTTCCGCCGCATTTTCGATCATTCTAGGCTTGGCTTTGCAAGACACCTTGGGAAACTTGTTCGCTGGAATTTCTCTGCAGCTCGATCGTTCATTTGAAATTGATGACTGGTTGGAAATTCTCAATGGTTCACAAAAAATCGTCGGCCAAGTGAAAGAGATCACCTGGAGGGCCACAAGCCTGGCCGGCTGGAGTGATGAAATCATCGTCTTACCTAATCGTGCTATGGCCAATTCACAAATTTCTAATTTCAAGGGCGGCGAATTGCACTTCTTGCGCAGCCAGATTTTTCGTCTGCCTCTCGATGTCGATGCGGAAAAAGCGAAGAAAGTTTTACTGGCATCTTTGGAAGATGTGTCTGTCATTCTGACTCAACCGGCGCCATTGGTTTTCATCTCTGAATACACGGACTCTTGGCTGGGGATGAAAGTGGCTTATTACATCAATGGTTACGGCTCGCAATTCTCTATCGGCGATAAAGTCGTTATCGCCGGGATTAAGCATCTGAGAGCCGCTGGCATCGAACCCGCTCATCAAATTTATCAGATCCAGCAAGACCCATCTTAGGGCCTGATTTCGGCTGGTACTGTATTATTCTGATACGGGTTTTCATGGAATCAAGCCATAATAAGAAGCATGAGCTCTATTTCTTCTTCCAATCCTAACGATCCTTCGAAGATTCGGGAGTACTATTCCAAACGGGAATCCGAAATGGAAGGTAAACATTCCGATGAAATTAACTCCTTAAGAAAAAATCAGGCCGAGGAGCTTGAGCATGTTCGCGATCAAGCTTCCAACGCCGTTGATGAAGCTCGTGGCAAGATGAAAGAAAAAATCACCGACCAGGATCACAAGCATCAGGCCGACATTGAAGCGCTCAAAGCCATCTACCAAAAGAAATTGGAAGATCAGGCAAAAAAGGGCTAAATCATGGCCCACCCCTTTGAAACAGCCTCCCACCGTCTGAACAAAGATCTTATTGAAATTAAAAATTCTGATTTGGTGCGCATAGACTTACGCTACTGCGGAACAAATAATTTCATGCACGTGGATCTCTATGGCGGTTTTCACCAGGCCTTTCTGCATCAAGTGGGCTACGATATGTTTCAGCAAGCTCAGCAGGAACTTCAGCGCACCCATCCGCATCTTCGCTTCGTGATCTTCGATGCTCTTCGCCCCCGATCTGTGCAAAAGCTCATGCGCGAATTTGTGGCCTCCACCCCTTACAAAGATTATGTTGCTGATCCAGTTCGCGGATCCCTGCACAATTTCGGCATGGCCATAGATCTCAGTTTAGAAGAGAAAGCGGGCGGTGCCTTGGATATGGGAACCGAGTTTGACGATTTTCATGATTTGGCCCAACCAAAATTAGAGGAAGTGTTTCTTACTGCTGGAACACTCAAGCCCGCTCAGTTGAAAAATCGCATGATCCTTAGATCAGTGATGGAGCACGCTGGCTTTCAGCAATTGCCGCATGAATGGTGGCACTACAACGCACTTCCTATTGAACAAGTGCGCCGCGAATTTCAAATCATCGAATGATACATCGACTCACGATCCCATTAACATAGTCCTTGCCAGTGTTTTTTGAGACGTCCTAAGCTCTAGGCATGAAGAAACTCAATCTTGTTTTCGTCGGACTGTCGTCGCTGCTGCTTTTGGGCGTAGCACCCATTGCAAAAAATCATGACCATCAAGCCACCTCTAGCGAGATTCGCCGGGCTTACGCCGCAAATGCGCGGTACCATAGTGGTCCACTCAAGCACGTCGGCGCCACACCCGCGCGCCCCGTGGAAGACACCGCTGACTTTGCTTACGTGCTGATGAGCTCTCAAGAAACCAGCGACGAGGTCACAAACCTGCGAAGGACCATTGCTCAGAATTTGCCCGATGGCGTGAAGCTGGTCATCCTAGCTGACACCGCCGAAGTCGATGCCGTGAAACAAGAGTATGGCGCTTGGCTGGCTGCCGATCGTCTGATTGTCGCCAGCGACTCGAACACTGGCAACGGCTTTTGGGCTCGCGATGCTTTCCCCGTTCCGGTCTACGACAATGCCACCCAACATGTCTCTTTAGTGAACGCCAAATATTATCGGGATTTTAATTCCGGCGACGCCGTAGCGCAGAGCCTGGGGCTACACAATGAGAAAAAAGAATTCACTTTGGTCGGCGGAAATATCATCGCTGACGAAGAAGGGACTTGTTTTTCCATCGATAGCTATCGACTGTTCGGCACCACTCCTGGTGATATCATCCAAGCTTACGGATGCAAGGTTCATCACCTAATGCCCTACGCGGCAGGAATTGGCGACGTGGATGAAGTGTTAAAACCCTTGCCGGGTCGAAAAATTCTAACCAATGTCCCCGTCTATCAAAAAGATTTAGAGTCTTGGGGCTATCAAGTCATTCTGTTACCGGATATTCCAAATACGTATCGCACTTACGCCAATGCCTTGATCGTCCGAAAAACCGTTTTTATGCCCACCTATGGAGTGAGCACAGATGCCACCGCTCAAAAAATTTATGAAAGCCTTGGCTACAAAGTGATTGGCATTCCCACCAACTCATTGTCCGATGACATGCATGGATCTATTCATTGTCAGACCATGGCTTATCCGGCGATGGACCAAAATGTGCTTATGGATGCCATTCGTTCGGCTCTCTAAAAATGTCTTGGCGAAAACTGCACCTACTTCTGATGACACCAGCGCTCACCGCCTGCATGAGTGTTGTCTATTCTCCGCGAGTGCCACGTACGAAATTCTATGATCCCAAACAGGTGGAGCTGTCTTACGAAGATGTCGATTTCTATAATGCGGATGGGACACTGCTGGCAGGTTGGTGGTTCGATTCAAAAACAAAACCGGCCAAGGGCACCGTGGTTTTCTTTCACGGCAATGGCGAAAACCTGACGACCCACTTTCTGTCCATGTCGTGGTTACCTGCAGAGGGCTACAACTATTTTATTTTCGACTATCCGGGGTATGGCGTTTCAGACGGAGTCCCCTCACCCGACACAGTATTGTCCTCTGGAAAAGCCGCCATTCAGTGGGTGCACGACAACAAGGATTCAAGTCCACTGATTATCTATGGACAGAGCTTGGGTGGAAACATCGCACATAGAGCCGTGCTGGACATGAAAGACCAAATAGCAATTAAAGCGCTGATTCTGGACGGCACTTTTCTTTCCTACCGCAGTGTCGGAAGAGACGTCCTTAGTCGGCATTGGCTCACTTGGTTGTTTCAGCCGCTCGGTTGGTTGCTGATGAGCGACACTTACGCCCCCAAGGACTTAGCTCGGCGAGGGACGATTCCACTGCTAGTGATGCACGGTCAGAAGGACTCTGTGGTCATGCCGAAATTTGGCGAACAGCTGTACAATGAGTCGCCAGAGCCCAAGACTTTTTGGAAGATCGAAAAGGGCCACCACGGAGATTCATTTTGGGGAGATAATAAGGAATACCGGCAGAAACTATTAGATTTCCTGGCCGGCATTCATTGATTTTTATTGAAGCTTTAAAGGCGCCGACGAAAACAACACTGCTCCAGTTGGCAATTGCGGAGTCAAGGTGGATGGTGGTACGTAGCCCACTTGCTCGGCCGCAGCAACAACGGTTTGATTAGACAGATTCTGAACCATGCCCATTTGCTTGAACTGTGTGCCTTGCGAAGACTGTTGAGGACTTAACCATAGAATCAATCCTACGTTTTGGCAGGCCGTATCCATACACTGGGCCTCGGAATAGACTGCGTAGGGACCGATGTAGCCTGGTTGGGCATTCTGATTCGAGTAACCAAAGGGCTCTACGGGTGTCTGAATCGTGTTGGTAGCTCCGTTCACATTCACTGTAGAGTTCAACAGACCTTGTCCGCCGCCAGACCCCCACGGATTGTAGCTGCTAGCCGAATTCATCATTGTCAAATTTGATATGACCACCGACATGGTCTGTCCGTTCACAGTGTCTGAAGAAGAAATCGTCGATCCACTGATAGAGACATTTCCGCTCACGTTGCTGGCGCTTCCACCATTCTTCGCGCAAGCCACCATATTGGATAGGACAAATCCCAGAACGCCCAAGGTCACTACTAATTTCATTGTCTGTTTCATAAGGTCTCCGATACTTTTTAAAGTTCATTATTTTACAACGAATAGTATTGCAAGCGACGTGCCACAAAGACCGTCAACACGCTGGACAAGTGTCTCAGATTGAGACACTCTAACTTTCACCGATATGGGAAAAATCACACTCCATCGCATTCGCCAAGCACCAATATTTCGAAAGATCGCTTTCGGTAGTTGGCGCACTGTCGGCGATCCGTCGGTCTATGGCAGTCTTGATATTGATGTCAGTGCGGCGCTCAACTTTCTGAAATCCGTGAACGAAAAAACCACACAGAAAGTTTCGGTCTCCCATTTGGTGGCCAAAGCTTTAGCACTGGCCATGAAAGATCGGCCCGAAATCAACGGCATGATTCGCTGTGGAGGAATATTTCTTCGTAAAGACATTGATCTTTTTTTTCAAGTGAATATTCCCGGAAAAGACAAGGATTCGGTGAAGGGTGCTAGCCTTGCAGGCACTGTGATTCGAAAAGTGGATCAACTGACGGTGATTGAAATCGCCGAAGACTTGCAGAAAAAATCCGAGCGTTTAAGAGCGGGCGAAGACCAAGAATTCAGCCAGGCTACGGCGATGTTTCAGCGAATACCTTGGTGGCTCAGTCGTTGGATGTTGGATGCCACTAGTTTTTTAACCTACACACTCAATTTGAATTTGAGTTTTCTAGGAATTCCCAAAGATCCCTTTGGCAGCGCTATGATCACCAACATCGGAAGCTTCGGCATTGAACAAGCCTGGGCACCGCTGGTTCCCTACAGCCGAGTTCCGCTGCTTTTGACCGTAGGCGCGGTTCGCTCAAAGCCGTGGGTGGAAAATGAAACTCTTTGTGTGCGCCCTATCCTTTCCATCGGAGTCACCTTTGATCATCGCTTTATGGACGGCGTTCATGCCTCTGTGATGGCCAAAAAATTCAAAGAGTGTTTCGCCGAACCAGAAAAATATTTCCTATGAAGATATTTCTGCTTGCACTACTGATCACGTCTGCGGCTGACGCCCGATGGATGAAAGTCGAAGAGGCCGAGGCCAGCCTGGACCACTATGAAAATCATATCACCGTAAAAAAGGACGGCCGCTCTATCAGTGAAAGTGTCACCCGACTTAAAATTCTTAATGAAAAGGGTCGCGGTCACTTCGGCACCCTTCGCTATAGCTACACGCCCAAGAATTACGACATGCAGATCAAAACACCGGCGACCCTTAGTGGTGCACTGGAATACCCAGTGGAGGACAAAGACATCGTCGATACTCCACTGCAGGCCACAGAAGGTGGCTTCGATGAGTTACGTCAGATCGTCATCTCGTTTCCCCACGTGGAAATTGGCAGCACCTTAAGTCTAAAAACCGTGAGCAAAATACACAAGCCCATTTTCCCCAATCAGTTTTCTGAAAGATTTGTTTTTGGCCAGTCCTATCCGCAAAGTCATTTAGACCTGACCATTACCTCAGAGATTCCGCTTTACATAGAACTGAATGATCCCGAACAAGCCATCGACTTTGAAAAACAAGAGAGCGGAAAAGAGTACACCTATAAATTCAAGCTCAAAAAAACGGTCTATCATGAAGTGACTGATGAAGTTCGCTCTTTCTTGCCCAGCCGTTCGTTCACTTGGATTGTGGTTTCCAGCGACGCCAATTACGAAAAGATGTTTTCACCCCTGGCAGAAATTTACGAAAAAAGTTTGAAGGCACCACTGCCAAAAAGCCTACAGCACATCGTCGACGAGGCCCACGACATCAAAGATCCTATTCAGCAGATGAATCATGTGCTATCAGCCATTGCCGGGTCGGTTCGCTATATGGGCGACTGGCGCTCCATTGATGGAGGCTTTGTTCCTAGAAGCTTGGAACTCATTGCTGCCACTCATTTTGGCGATTGCAAAGATATGTCCTTACTGACTTCGAAAATTTTACAGCTGCTAGGATACAATGCCCACATTAGTCTGGTGCAGCGGGGCTCATGGCCGGACTGGGTTCCTGATGTGCCTTACAACGCATTCAATCACGCGATCGTTTCGGTGATTTTGGCGGATGGACGCCGATTGTGGCTGGATCCCACCAACTTTCAGAGCTACGCCCAAGGAGTGATGGATGATATCTCGGATCGAAAGTCCTTGATCATGAAATCGCCAACGCCAGAGCTACAAGAAATTGAATTCACCACGGCCTCGGACACTAAAGATGAGACCCATTTCAAATACTTTTTCAAAAACGAAAGCCATCGTCTGGACGAAGTCACGATGTTACAAACAGGATATTTTGCCGCCCAACACGCAGGACTAGGCATTGATTATTCCAATCAACAAATCCAAGAGGAAATTCTTCAGGGTAATATTGATAAGGGTGATGTTTACAAATATGAATTCTCCCCCTTTGATCTCAAATCTCGTGTTGTGACACCGATTCGTATGACTTGGAAAGTAGATCATCGCTACCGATCGGCCACGACTTCGATGGGATCGGGCTTCACCATCCGAACACCTCTGGTGATTTCTGACTTGAATCGATTGGACCTTGAAAATAGAAAATCCGATTATAATTTAGGAACTCCTTCCACGACTCTTGGTCACGGAATCATCGAAAACTTTCAGGTGATCGGAAATAAAATCCGCAACTGTGACATCCGTAGCCCTTGGGTTGACTACCAAAGAAACGTGATTCGGGCGAAAAATGCATCCGTCCAGATGGAAGATAAAATGGTCATTAAAACTCGCTGGATCAAGCTGGCCGAAATGCAGAAGCCAGAATTTAAAAAACTGGTGGCAGAGATTCAAAATTGTTCCAGTGACCAGCTCTTGATTTATCGGGTCCCGCATTCGACCGCAGACTCCAAATAACTGGAATTGCTGGGTAGTCAGCAAAACTGCTGGCCGAATGGGACTAATTCTGCTTAATAACTAGGCATCAATTAAGGTCCCTTCTGCTGCAGTTTAGGCGTGATTTCTTAAAGCAATATCAATATACAAAAGCCAGTCAAACGAACTTCATCGGAAGGAACTCATATGCGCACTTCACTGGCTTTATTCGCTTTAATGGTGTTCTCTTGGTCGCTCTCTGCGATGGCGCAGGGAACCAATCAGACCACGGAGTTGATGCCTGATTGCAGTGTTGCCGCCGGAAGTTTGCCCGACAGCCACCGACCGATAGGCCAAGAGGATCTGCAGAATCCCATCCGTCACGTGATCGTCATCATGCAAGAAAATCATTCCTTTGATAATTATTTTGGAAAGTTAGACGAGACCGGATATCACGGCATCGTTGACGGACTGAACAATGCTCATCAGTCGAGTTCTTACCATGAACAAAGTTTTTGTTTCGACAACTTGGTGCACGATTGGGACACTCTGCACCGCTCTTGGAACCATGGTAAAAACGATGGCTTCCCGGCAGGACGGCCCTTTGGCTATTACGATGAATCCGATCTTAATTTTTATTACTCTATGGCCAAACGCTTTGCCATCGGTGATCGCTATTTCGGCAGTGTCATGAGCCCCACCTTTCCCAACCGCATGTTTATGATGGCGGCAACATCCGATGGGGAAACAGACAATTCCCGCAATCCTAAATTTTGGTTCAGAAATCACCGGACTATTTTCGACGTCATGAGCGAAAATCATGTCAGCTGGAAATATTATTTCGGAAATTTACCAGCCTTTGGCCTATTACCAAGATCGTTATTTAGAAATTTGAGCCACCTGCACTTTATGAAAAAATTTAAGAAAGATTTGGCCAAAGCTGATCTTCCCAGCGTGATTTTTTTGGACCACTCTCTATTTTTAAACGAAGAGCCTCCAAAAAATCCACAGCTGGGCCAGCAGGCAGTCGCACAGAGAATTAAAGATTTGGTCGGCAGCCAATACTGGAAAGATTCTGTGGTTTTTTTCACCTATGATGAAGACGGTGGTTTTTATGATCACGTCGCTCCTCCTAGAGCTTGCGCGCCAGATGACACCCCTGCCAAGTTGAAATCGACACAGCCTCAAGGCGATTTCACATTGTATGGATTTCGCGTTCCGTTCATTGCCATTTCCCCTTATGTCAAAAGTCATTATGTTTCTCATCAAATTTTTGATCACACTTCGATCTTGAAATACATCGAAACTAAGTTCAATTTGCCGGCGCTCAGCCGCCGCGATGCCAACGCCAACGGCTTCGAGGATATTTTCGACTACGAACATCCGAACTTCGAAGTCGCTCTTCCTGAGGCTCTGCTGGACCAAGGTAAATCCAATATGTGCAAAGAGGCCGCGCGTCCCAACCCGCAGGATTACCTCAATCCCGATAACTACAACGACGAATAGTCACGGAGACTTCTCACTATGATCTACAGCCGCTTAGGAAATTCTGGTCTGCAAATCAGTCGCCTTTCTTTCGGCTCTTGGGTCACCTTTCACACACAAGTGAACGAGTCCTCGGCCGAATCGTTGATGAGCTTAGCGTTTGAACATGGCGTGAACTTCTTTGACAACGCCGAGGTCTACGCCGGCGGTAAATCCGAAGAGCTCATGGGGCTGACGCTGAAAAAAATGAAATGGCCGCGTTTGAAATATCTGGTCTCTACCAAATTTTTCTGGGGATTGAACGATGGTCCCAATCAAAGAAACACGCTCAATCGCAAATACCTGATGGAGTCCATGGAGCATTCGCTGAAGCGCTTGCAGTTGGACCATGTGGATTTGGTTTATGCTCATCGTCCTGATCCCCAAACTCCGCTGGAAGAAACTGTGCGAGCGATGAATGACCTCATCGTCAAAGGCCAAGCCCTCTACTGGGGCACTTCCGAGTGGAGTGGCGCCGACATTCGCAGCGCCTACGATATTGCCAAGGAAAATGGTTGGCACAAGCCGGTGGTCGAACAACCACAGTACAATCTCTTTGAGCGCCGCAAAGTGGAAGTGGAATATCAGAAATTGTACGCTGACATCGGCTTAGGCCTAACCACTTGGAGCCCCTTGGCCTCCGGAGTTCTCACTGGAAAATATCTAAAAAATATTCCGTCGGGCAGCCGTTTGGATTTAGGCTCTATGGGTTGGCTGAAAGAACAGGCCCTGACCGAAGACAAGATGAAGCAAGTTCGGCGGCTAACGGAAGTGGCGCAGCAGTTGAATACGAAACCTTCGCAATTGGCCATCGCCTGGTGCTTGAAAAATCCTCACGTGAGTTCTGTGATCCTGGGCGCAAGTGGCAAGGCCCAGCTGCAAGAAAATTTGGCGGCGCTGGATGTGCTACCACTACTGACTGATTCCGTTCACAAGGAACTGTCAGAGATCTTTCCACTGACTTGATCAGTAGCTACAGACCAGATTTATTATTCCTTCGGTCGTATTTTCAGGCTGGACTTGGCCTACGCCAATTTCGACGTCATAGGATTTTCCAATCTTGTAGACCCAGCTGCTTTCGTAAAGAAAGCTAGTTATGCCCGTCGTCAGCGATTCGGAAATTTGCTCGGAAAGATCCCATTCCCAATTGTCGCTCAAATAAAAAATCAGTTTATTGGTCCAATCGAAAATATTGAGCTGACCCATGGCTGTTGTCATTCCAGATAAGCTCGTGTTGTTGGACGAATTCAGAAAGGCGATGAACGTTTTGATGGTCGCACTGTAATGGTAGCCATTGTATTCCGAATAAAAACTTCCCCAAGTACTATAGTCATAGCGAAGATTGATGCCCGTTTTTACTTGAGGTTCTGCCAATTCATTCACCAATGTGGTGCGCACCAGAATTTTGGACTTTTGAATCAGATTGGTGTTTCCCACTTTGATGCCTAGATTGAAGCCCGGGGAAAATTCTGTAGCGCCATCGGCCTCTGTACTTTCGGACTTCCAGCCGGGCCATTCGATCCTATGATTCAAATCAAATTCCAAACCTGAAGTGGAATATTTCTCTGTCGGTTGGTTGGAAATATTCAGAAACAAAGAAGAGGTCCAATCCTTTTTCTGTCCAAACTCCCAATTCAAACCTAAAACGTATCCATCGGTCTCGATCCAAGAAGTCGCCAGTGAGGTGCTGCCCGGCAACTGCAACCCGTAAGAGTACCCTGCGCTGATCGATCGCAATGAAGCTTCAGGTCGTTCCTTATTCAGATCACCATTCCAGTTCAGCGATGACGTCCATGCCGAAGGTTCATTGGTGTTGAGTGAACTCAAAGAAGAGGCGAAAATGTTTCCGCTGGAAAAAATAATTAGGGCGATAAAAAAAGAGCGACCCAGGCTGCGAATCAATTTGACTCCTTTTTAAGACTTACACATAATTTACATATGCGCAAGATCATCCACATCGACATGGACTGCTTTTATGCCTCTGTGGAAATTAAACACCGGCCCGAGCTAGCTGGCAAGCCTTTGGCCGTCGGCGGCCCACCCGACACGCGCAGTGTTATCTGCACGGCAAACTACGAAGCCAGAAAATTTGGCGTGCGTGCCGCCATTCCCTCCAGTCGCGCCGTTCGTCTTTGTGCCAATTTGGTTTTAGTGTCGCCACAGTTTGAACTCTACAAAGAGGAAAGTCGCGCCATTCGAAAAATTTTTGAAAACTACACCGATAAAATCGAACCACTTTCCTTGGACGAGGCCTATCTGGACGTGACCGATTTTTGCGCCGGCCAAACAGCAACTCTGAAAAGTGCCAGCCTGGTGGCTAAAGAAATTCGTCAGAAAATATTCTCCGAAAGATCGCTCACTGCTTCGGCGGGCATTGCACCGAACAAGTTCCTGGCGAAAATCGCCAGCGATTGGCGCAAGCCCAACAATCAGTTCACTTTAAGACCCGAGGACATCGATGCCTTCATGCCCGAACTTCCAGTGGAAAAAATATTTGGCGTGGGTCCAGTGACTAAAAAACAGCTGAACGATGTGGGATTGATGAACTGCGCCGACATACAAAAGCTGGATCTTTTGACGCTGCGGAAAATTTTTGGCCGCCGCGCGACTGAAATGCAAAAACTCTGTCGAGGTCAAGACGACCGAGAGGTGAAGGCCCACTCTGTGCGTAAATCTCTCACGGTCGAAGAAACTTTCAACAAGGACTTAAATAGTTTGGAGGAGCTGTTGGAAAATATGGCACCGCTGTACGAGGATTTTCTGCAGCGATTGAACAGAGGGCGGCACTCGGACCGAATTAAATCGTGGGTGATCAAGCTCAAGTACTTTGATTTTCAGTCCACGACTCACGAGTCGGCTTCTAAACAGATTCCCAGCCTAGAAAATTTTCAGCAACTGCTTCAGCACTGCTATAGTAAGAAGACCCTACCCGTTCGACTGCTGAGCTTAGGCGTAAGACTAGTGGAAGATTCTTCATCCGAATCACCGCAACTGATTTTTTTTTGAAACCACACTTAAATGAATACCGTCTTCTTCAATGCGCACCATTCTCTTTTTGTACAGGCCACCCAGTCCAATTTTGAATTTCTTTTTGCTGACACCAAAGCGATCGTAGATTTCTTCCGGTGAGGTCTTATCGGTGACTGGTAAAAAACCACCGGCCTCTTGCAACTGCTGTAGAATTCTTTCGCCGATGTCCTTAGAATCTTTGTTTCCTGCCTGATACAGAATCAAATCCAACTTGCCGTCTTCGCGAACGCGCTTGATATAGCCCTTCATGGTTTCACCCAGCACCAAGCGCTGAAAGACCTCCTGATGAAAGATCACGCCCCAGTGCTTGGCATTCACGATGGCTTTGAAGCCCAGATCTGTTTCTGAATGAATGATTAAGTCCACCGCCTGACCGACCTCGTATTCACCGGGTTCTGCGGCATCCAGGATGTTTTTCTGGCTCACTGCTGGTGCTTCATGTATTCGGCCGCTCGCTGGCTAGCTAAACGCCGGTGTACCACCGGCTGGCTGGCTAAACGCCGGTGTACCACCGGCTGGCTGGCGACACTTCGTCGATGAGTTTTGTGATGAGTCGTTTTTTTCGAGTGGGATTTCTTAGCGGATTTTTTATGCGAGGTCTTTTTGGAATGGGAATGCTTGTGCGCAGGAGCTGGCGACGAACTTTCCGCCAGTGCCGCAGATGAACTCACCATCAGAAATACAAAGCCCAACAAAACCATCCATGCACGAATCACCAGTTTCATAAATCACTCCTAGTTTCTATCGACGTTCGCCTAGGGAATGATTCGGAGGATTTGCCAGAATACTTGAGTAGGACTTAAAATTATTATGTTACTCTTACTTTGTGCGGCGCTTCACAGGACCTGGAAAATCGGAGTGGCTACCGTAATATAGAAAGCGTTCCAATATTTTATGCAATGCTTCGCAGGCCCTGGAAAATAAAAAGGCGACCGTAAAGCCGCCTTTTTATTCTGATCTCTATAGAGAACCTTAGTTCTTAACAGTCACCGTGTAAGTACCACCATCTGTCGTGTACGTTTGATTGCCGACGATGATTTTTCCCAGCAACTGAATTTGGTAAGTTCCATTCGGCACAGTCGGAGTTCTCCATCCCATGACCGTTAGTGGAGCTATGTTTCGTGACAGGTGATCACGAAAGATTTTTCCATTTTGTGTGACGATGAATTCAAGTTCTGTGTAGGGAACTGGCGAGCTCTGGGCGTTCACGTTGAATTCCACCCGGCCAGTCAAAGGCTGCGACAGGTCCACGGCATTTCCAGTGTAAGACAAACTGGTCGCCGCGTGGGTGGAGTTCATTACGTAAAAATATTTTTGCTCGGATCTGGCCACTTCAACGCCGCCGGCATTGGCCACGACCACGGCCTGATATCGACCATCCGGAATTTTTGCCGATTCGATGCTGAAATCACAAGCCGCCTGTGAGCAGGTGTAACCATGAGTTTCACCTTTGTCGCCCACCAGCTGCAGACTCAGAGAAGTGGTGTTGGTGAAAGTCGACTCTGCAGAAACTGTGAAAGTTCCAGCTTGGTAATCGCGATCAGATAAGTTTTTGAAGGCCACTGCTCCCGCGGAATTGGGGATACTCATGGACCAGCCCTCGTTACCAACCCCAGATTCATCATCGTAAGAGACATTGGCAAATCCACCTTCGCCCCAATCAGCAGCCCAACTATTGCGAATGATCCAGTAGCGATCAGTATCATTGTAACCGACGATGGAAACCGCATGACCACCCAACACATCACCTGTCACGTGTTTGTAAATTCCAGAGCTGTAAAGCACGAAATCGGCATACACACTCAGAGTCGTGATGACCGGTCCGTAGGCAAGTGCCGCTTTCACCGCATCAGGACCATTTAAAGTCTGTGATCCAGCAATCTTTTGTGAGCGCGAAGAAGCATCAGAACAGATGCTGTTACAAGCAACGTCTTGTCCTGTGGCGCCCATGGTATAAGGAGCACAAGCCTCATCCGGAATACCCGTGGCCTGTAAGTAGTTCACGGCTGCAGATGGGAACCATCCCATATCACAAGCTCCACCACCGCAAGCAAACAAGGCTTGAGGAGAAAACTTAGGGTTCAACCAAGACAAATTTCGACTGATGTTCATCTGTGTTTCCAAAACGCCAACGGTGGCGAAAGCCACACAGCTGCCACAATTTCCTTGATCTAATATTGGTGACACCCAATTCTGACCATTGTGATTGCGCCAATCGATGATCGCATCGGACTTCATCTGAAGTGCTGATTTCGGCGCGAAGCTGACTCCGGTATCTTCCTGCTGACTATGAGAGCCCATCATTCGGCGCAACTCTTCTAAGGACAATTGAGTTAAATGATTGTCCTTCGCTTGCCAGGTAGTTGGACGTTTGGCTATTTGCTCTTTGAGAGACAAAGCCTGAAAACTGGTGGCTTGCGCCGTGACCGCCAACAGAACGGTCGTTGATAAGGTGACCATCTTGGTCATAATACGAGTCAAATCCATTCAATACCCCCATTTGTGTAGATGGAACTTCACGTTCATTATCGTCATTCGTGAAATGGGGTTTGTGTACTAAGAAAATAAAACCAGCCAAAGGTCTAGGCATGCTGCTAGCTGCGCGGTTTAGCTAATCTTGTTTAAAATCGCGGGTCATGATGGTTTTTCGCCCGTCCGCTCTGGCTTGATCAATTGCATCATCACAGGCTCGGCGAATCAGATCAGAGAGTGTATCAGCAACTTCGCCGGCGGTGTTCATGTCAGCGCGGTCTTTCACGTACTGCTTCATCTTTGAAACCACCACCAGAATTTCATTCTGCGATGCTGACAGCGAAGGCGCAGCAGGAGTCGCAGGCTTGATGATCAAACGTCGTCCACTGGTTGCGTCCTTACTAACTGCGGATTCAGCTTTCAGCTCTTGCTGATATTGCACCAAGCTGGGCGAGGAATTTTCGATGGCCCAAGCGTCACGGTGACGGGCTTGGGGCAAATGCGTTTCCCAACAGGGAACGCTGCAAAAGACATAACCTGTTCGACGTCCCGTGCAGGTAGAGACATTGCACTCATAGTATTTGCTCGAATATTTGATGGGCTTTTTGCAGCTGGAACAGAGACGCCAGTATTGATCGGTGAATTCCATTTTACCCCTTCTTCTTTTCTTCGAATTTAATTTGTGGATAAAGACTCTTCAGACGATTCAAATCCGGAGTCTTGATCAGAAGTTCTGCCCGGGTTCCGTGCTCATCGTAAACTTCAGATAGGAAATGCGCGCGCTTACGAATGTCCCCCAGAATTTTTGACTCCGAGAACGAAATGAACACAGAGATCGTCTGCTGCTTGGATTCAAAAAAATGAATGATCTGTTCGCGCAGCCATTGCGTGGACGCCGGATCCACTGCGGCCACGAACCAAGCCGCAGGATGGTCTTGCTTTAGTTTCGCCAACTGCTCTGGCAACAGCCGGTCCATTTTATTGAACACGGTTTGCATGTGCTCGGTTTCTACGCCTAATTCTTTGAGCACTGATTCACTGGTGGACATATGAACTGGAAACTGCGGATCCGAACAATCCACCACCTGCAAAAGAAAATCCGAGAGATTGACCTCGGCCAGGGTGGATTTAAAACTGGCCACCAGATCATGAGGCAAATGCTGCACAAAACCCACGGTGTCAGTCACCAGTATCGTGGGAGTCACCGCAGGATCCAATTGCCTGGTGGTCACATCCAAAGTCGCAAACAGCTGATCGGCTACGTAAATTTCACCGCCCGTGAGCGCCTTCATCAAAGATGATTTCCCCGCATTGGTGTAACCTACGAGAGCAACGGACTGAGCTTCCCGCTTGAGCCTACGGTTGTCGTTTTCGGCCTCAAGCCCCTCGAGCTCGCGGCGAAGTTGCGCCAGGCGATCGCGCAGTTGCCGACGCTTCAGCTCCATGGAGGTTTCACCGGCACCCTTGCCACCGATGCCCCCCGCCTGGCGATCTCCGTTGATTTCCATTTTGTCGCGCAGCCTGGGGGAAATGTATTTCAGCCGGGCAATTTCAATTTGTAGTCGCGCCTGTTTGGTGCGCGCATGGCGGGAAAAAATATCGATGATGATACCGGTTCGATCCGTCACTTCGACTTCAAAACCGGCTTTCATGCCACTGAGTGCTTCGTTAACGATACTCTCGACGTTGCGACTTTGCAGCGGCGAAAGCTCTCTATCAAAGACGATGTGATGCACTCTTTGACCTTTTTCATTCAAAGAGAAAATAAATTCGGCGATCTCTTGGAGTTTTCCTTCACCCAGCACTGTGGGTGAACCATAGCCCGCTTTTTTTTGCATGAATCGGCCCAGGATCTGATGGCCCAGAGTCTCGTTCAATC
>Ga0206924_1001_pt1 | contig 61920 bp, 59 predicted proteins | sample Alteio_BWOrgHeat_61_FD_152947 | JGI IMG/M metagenome (GOLD analysis project Ga0206924, IMG submission 152947) | Enriched cells from forest soil in Barre Woods Harvard Forest LTER site, Petersham, Massachusetts, United States -... | ecosystem: Environmental > Terrestrial > Soil > Temperate forest >...
TTATAAAAATAGCTTTTTGCGCAAAATTATAAAGAAGGTCGGCGTACAAGCTGACCTTCTTATATTAAAATGATAATTATTCTGAGATATTATCTAGAGATACTTTTAATGTTGCCCCGGTGCAATGTGCGGTTTCAAATGCAAGCATAAGGTTTTTTGCACGCATGATGAGATCGACAACTTGCATATCCCATGCGTTGCTGCTTCACAAGCAGTCGGTCTCCCAAAAGCATTTCTTGGACAATTTGTTCCATTTTCTTTAAGGCAGCTAATAAATTCAGCTTTTGCCCGTGCTGGCATTGAAGCTTTTTCTCCTAAGAGCCTATCAAGCCTTTCTTCAGTAGTTTGTAAAATAAAAGGCCTTACTATTTGAGCTGTCATAAGCCCTAGACCGACCTGCCCAACAGTTGTCGTTGGAATAAGATAAGTACTACCAGCAGCAACAGCTAATTTAATGGCTACCGCTATTTTTATTGTACTTCCTGCCGCTAAAACATATGGTGCAGCTATTATAATAGCACCCCCCAATAAGCCCCCGATAATAACTTTGTCTCCGGTTGTAAAATCGGGAACGTTACACGTACAACACTGAGTATTATTTGCTAATGACACACAATCTATTGCTATAAAAAAAACCGCAAGCAACAATAAAAAATATTTTCTTATCATGTTAACTCTCACGCTATCGTTAAAATAATAACTATGATGCGCACCCGTAAAAAAACCATGCGCATCATAGTTACTATTTCATGAAACTTAATAAACTTTTTTAAATGTTTCGACCATTTCCTGGAATTCTGCTCCACCTGCCGTTATAGCAAAAACCCGTCCATATTCTTGGCAGATTACCGGAAACCCTTCACTAGTTCGCGGTCCTTTTGCATTCTGTATTAAACAATTCCTGAACGCTCGTTTCGCATCAATTGCAGCAATGCTTTCCTCGGCCTCTTTTGTCTTTTTTATTGTTTCTTTATCAGGATAAATATGTGCATATAAACCACAGCCCATATTAATTACATCTTTTGCCGCAAAGTAAACGCCACAAGCCTGTGCAATTGGGACAACAATCTCTTTCCCCTCTTCAACAACAATCCTGACTGCATGGGAGCCGATTTTTTCCAATGCATCTACAGCAGCATTTGAAGCTATTATAGTTGCATCTATCCCAGCCTGCGATGCTATCTGTGTAGATTCTGCTAAGGCTTTTACTCCTGCTTCTGCGACGATCTTAGTGGCATCAATACCAATTTTTTGAGCTGCATCTACCGCAGCATTTGATATCGTTTTACTTGCTTCTGTTCCAGCTTGTGATGCTATCTGCGTAGATTCTGTCAAACCTTTTGCTATTGCGTTTCCAAGCCTTTCACCCATATGCTCATAGCCTGCACATGAAATATTTAAAATCATAAAAATAGCAATAAAATAACGAGCTACTTCTTTAATGCTTTTCATACTATGTTTTCCTAATTTATTATAGAAAATATTAGCTAGTAAGACGTGAGGTGATTGTACTGAAAATATGAAGAAGACAGAGTGTCCAGAGATACGGTTTCAGCGTTTCCATTCCCCCTATTACTTCTTTATATACTGCTTTTTTTTCTTCTGCTGCAATTTTAGCTGATCCAAAAACAAAAAATTCAGAAGATTTTACCATTGCTTCTGCCCTAATTTTAGCTGCCTCAATTAATGCCCTAGCAATAATATTAGCCGCTTCGATACCAAAGCTCTCAGAAGCCTTTACTATAGCATTCGCTATAATTTGAGGAGATTCAATACAGGTTTCACTTGCTTTAATATCTATTATTAAATGCCCAGCTTCCTCAAAAACAATTTCATTAGTCTCCAGGCTTATTTCTTCAAAAGCTTTCACTTTGCAAGTTAAGGTGCTTACTATTAAAATAACTGCGAGAAGCATATTTTTGTACATCATAATTATCCTTAAATTGTTAACCTATAATAAAAACCCTGACGCATTATTTACATTCGATATTGATTGTAAATAGACGTCATTCTATTCACTTCATCATTTCCACCCAGCATGCTAAGCATGCGTGCAATATCTTCACAAACAATAGGCTGGCCAAACCGATTTCTTTCAGAGCTACACCTATTGTCAATCAAGCACTTTTGCAACTCATTTTCTACGGTAAAAAATGCATATCTTTCAGCAACTTCTTCTGCATGTGCTTTTTCTTCTATAGTTGGAAAAGAATGCTCTCTTATCTCTTGCCCTATACGATATGCCTGTAATGCAACCTTCACATACGTACTGGCTACAACTAATTCTTCTACATTCATCCCCAAAACCGTAGTAACTACTTTGCCCACTACTTCTTCAGCTGCATAAAAATCAAAATGTTGATATGCAGATAAAATCAAGATCGGATAAATAACGAAAGTCTTTATAGTATTCATGTTTTATTAAAATTAAAAAGTGTTTTTCTCAGATGCTTTTAACTTCATGTCCACGTTTAGTATTTGTAGAAAATTGGCATAATAACATCCCCAACCCTTTTCTTGCTTGGGGGGATATATTATTTTTTTAATCCTTAAATTTGCACTTACATGAACATCTGCATGTGCAGCAATGATCTAAAAGTCCATGAAACAGACATGGATGTAAAAACATTTTCCATGTTGTTTGAGCAAGAATATAAAAAATTATGATGTGTACCAACTGACTCATTTTCTTTTCCATAAACGTAACATTATATATATAAAAACGTTTAATACGAGATAACCCGCATACATCACATACCAAGGAATTATGTATCCTTTGGAATATGTTACAGTCCAATATCCTACTTTAGAAAAGAACCAGTCAATTAATGCGCACATTCAGCATTCCCCTATCCATTAAACCTGCTCCATTTTAGATCAAACAGGGCCTGTAGCACTTCCTAACGCAATGCCACTCGCAACACCAGCTGCGCATGCAGCATTATGAAGAGGTATTGCAGTCATTTTGACTGCTGTTGTATATAATGGTGGGCACCAGAAGGTTGTACCATAAATAACAGCTTGACCGCCAAAAAAAACCGCTCCGTACCCAAGGGTTGAACCAAGCCATGCACCAAACAGACCACCACCATTAAGACGTTGTTTAAGCTCAATACCAAATTCGTTGTTATCAAGCTCTTTTACTTTAAGATAGGTGTCTGCTGCTAATATCTTGGAAAGGCTTTCTGTGGACATTCCACGAAGAGATTTATCAACAAATGCACGTTGAATCGGGATGCATTTGTCTTGTGTGAGAAGAGAAAAGTCACTTCCATCATGTGCCACAACCATGTTGCCATGTTTTTCGGGAATGAAGGTCGCTTGTGGGTGAACTAAGGCGAGCTGATTATTCATCGCTCCCGCAGAAAGTGAAATAAGTAAAGCAATCGAAAAGACATATTTGAACATCTTTACTGATAAACAGTAACGCAATGAAATTTGACTCACTATGAGCTCTCCCGTTGTGGTTAAAACAAGGCACTTTAAAACCGATGCATATTACTAATCTATGCGCAACCTTTTTTGGTGCTTCATTCCTCACCCTTTTTCTTTTGTGAGCAATTGCTGGCGAGTATCATACAAAAAATTTACATAAATGCAAAGAAATGTCGTGTGTATGTTTTTAAACGGTTGAATAGAAAGTTTCATTTTGCATATCGAATAGCATCGTGACTATGCATACATTTAAAACCATTGCATTGACACAACATTTAAAACCTCTCTTAACGCTATTTGAATAAGAAATTTTTATAGAAACAGATAGAGGTCAGTGCAATACTGACCTCTATTCATTTTAATCCACAAACAACTATTTTATCGAGTGGATTTTGCATAATACATATAACCAAGTGCAAATCCCAATCCAATGCAAGCAATCGCAGTTATGCAATATTCCCCATTCGAAACACCAGTAGTAACTATGGAACCAGGAGCAGCATAAATGCCATATGGCTTAATATGTATTCCCATGTGTTCATTTTCACCTGATTGCTTATCTTGCAATTCAAGAGCTGTCTTAAGTCGCTGCTGTTGCAATGCTTGTTTCTCTTGTAGGCTCATCTGATGTCTATCCATTGCCATTACATCACAACTGGCAACTAATACCGCAACCGCAAAAACCTTCTGCGCATCTTTTTTCATCTTGAGTAATGTTTGCGAAATATATGTAGTAAAAATTGTATCGGAGAGCATAAAAATCCCTGTATGTAATAAAAAATAACGTTCTCACTTGAGCCTGCTGCATTATTCTCTTCATCATTTTTTTACTATTGCTTTTTTGTTTATTCAGTATAACCACAAGAATTGTCTATAAAAACTATGCCTCCCACTGCCCCAACAATGAATCCTAATAACATACCCAGGCCCGCGGCTGACAAAGCGATGCCCATCCTGCTTTCCTGATTATTTTCTTGAATAGTTTTAGAAGCTAAGTCATTTTTATAATTAACGTTTAATGGCACATCAGCAGCAATAAAAATAGTGCCTTTTGGTACTTTATATTCAGCTTCGCCAATTTTTACAAAACACTCATTATTTTCAATACGTATGTCCAGCGGTTTTTTAGCTTCATACACACCATGGTGCTCTGATGCAAATATAAGCTGACTTCCCATTACCACTATCAATAGTTGTTTCATGTAACCTCTAGCATTTTCTTGTACGACAGTATTTTTGAGGGAATTTTTTTTAGGTTCTCAAACCTTTTATTTCATTAACGTGTCTATTAGATGCGCAATTGGTTTTTTATTATAAATCACATCGTGGATGCTGCGACATAATGGCAAATCGCATCCTAATGTTTGTGCAAGCTGCTGCACAGAAACAACAGTGTTGATTCCTTCAGGCGTGTAACCAGTCTTTTGTATAATGGCATCTAATGATTCGCCACAACCTAATAAGGTGCCCACTTGCAAATTGCGGCTTTGCGAACTCATTGCCGTTAATACCAAATCACCAATGCCAGACAAACCATACAGTGTTTCTTGTTTGCCACCTAACGCTTCAATGAGCAACGCTATTTCATGTAAACCGCGCGTTAAAAAAAATGCTTTTGTATTGTCTGCATATCCTGCGCCATTAAGCATGCCAATGCCCAACGTAATTACATTTTTTAGTGCTGCTGCACATTGCACACCGATAACATCCATTGATGCATATGGCTTGAAATAATCATTAGCAAGCATGCCCTGCAACAGATTAATCAAGTTATTATCATCGGCTGCAAGAGTTACCGCTGTTACTTTTTTATGCGCCAAATCTTGTGCAAAACTTGGACCCGCTACTACTGCTTGTTTTGCAGGGTATCCCAACACGGCATCAATAATCTGTGTTGGAAACAATAACGTATGTTGTTCTATGCCTTTACTTAATACAACCCATATATGCTCTTTTTTGCAATATGGTTTTACGCGCTCTATAACTGAACGCAAATGCTGCACAGGAATTACTTGGAAAATCCACTGCGTGTGCGAAAGCACAACATCAAAATCTGTTATTGGTATGATAGATTCTGGCAAGATTATGCCAGGCAGATAACGAGAATTGGTTCGCTTTGTTTTTATTTCTTCTGCCACTGTTGCATGATGGCACCATATATATACGGTATACCCATTATTCGCAAGCAACAATGCGATGGCCGTTCCCCATGCGCCTTCACCAAGTACACATACAGCTTGTTGATTCATTATTATACACCAAAGTTGCGATTACATGTTTCAAAATAGGCATACGCATTGGCAATGTCTTGCTCAGTTACTGCGGGCCACAAACAATCAAGAAAATAAAGTTCTGCATACGCAGCTTGGTAAAGTAAAAAATTGCTCAAGCGTTTTGCACTACCAGTGCGAATAATAAGATCGGGGTGCGGTATATCTGCCGTCCACAAATACTGTTCAAAAAGTGGAACGTCAATGGCACTTGCCTGAATGGTACCCGCCTGCACATCATGCACAATGCGCCGTGTTGCATCAACAAGTTCCTGACGTGCGCCATAACAAATAAGCATATTAAGATGCAGCGCATTGCCATCTTTTGTTGCCTGTTCAAGCTGTTCACACACGCGCCATACATGCGCAGGAAATTGCGCAGGATCACCAATAAACCGTACGTTAATACCTTTTTTTACCAATTGCTCTTTTTTACTATGCATTTCTTGCACCATCAAATCAAACACATGCGCAACTTCATGAGGCGCTCGTTTAAAGTTTTCTAACGAAAATGCAAAAAGTGATAGGTATGGTGTTTTGCGTTCAAGACAAAATTCCACTACACGATACGCAGCGTCTATACCATCACGGCCAACAGCCATAAGCCCTTTTTGCTTGGCCCATCGCCTGTTGCCATCCATAATACATGCAAGATGTTTTATCATACAAGGAGCTACGCTACGTGATCGACAATTACTCGTCCATACGTACGCACTGCGAATGACTGGATGCCCTTTATAGCGTGATAAGCAACCACCATGCCTGCAGCATACAATAAGCGTTCGCACGCCACTACGGGAATCAAACCAAGCCACATATCGGCAGTCATGCCAATGGTATAGAGCCAAATAACAGAACCAACTGCATGAGCAACGAATGTTGCACCGAGTGCTTGGTAAAAAATATGGTGCTTATTAAAACAATAAACAAAGACAGGGATAAGCCAATATAATGTATAAGGCCATGCTGCCCCTCCAACGGGATGCATAACAAATGCAAGCATACATGCCAACGGCAATAATAACCGAATAATACTATGATGCGAGCCCATATACAATGCTGCGCACCAACCCGGCACATAAAAAGCTAATACAGATAATGAGCTGATACCAAAAAAAAGATAACGCGCTGCAATGAGCGCACCAAACAAGAGAGAACTCTGTACAACACCACCAAACAAGCCCACAAGAGGCAAAATCATACTCGAACCAGAAAAAGAGGCGCAAAAAGAGCCGATTACCATACTCACTTTAAACAGGCCACACAATTTTGCAGCAAGAAAGGTGCCTAAGGTTACTATTCGTGATTCTGTATGAGTGGTATGCATAATAAAAACTCCCCGCGAAAATTCAAAAAAAAGAGGTATGGAAAACATGGTTTTAGGATACCAGATTTCATAAAAGGAGCAATTGGGAGCTCTCCTTTTTTCCACCATTATAACGTGAAAAAAACTCCCAATTGCTTAGAAAATCGCTAAAACTATTCAGGTTTTTTAAAGCAGGCGTCATATACTAACTTAAAAACTTCTTCTATATCATCAGTCATTACCAGAAGCTTTATCTCACGTTTTGAGACCAGGCCGTGCCTAAAAGGCTCATGATTAATCCAATCAACAAATGGTTTCCAATACTCAGTACCCACTAATATAATGGGATGTGCTGCTAACTTTTTTGTCTCGGTAAGGGTGAGAACCTCAAATAGCTCATCAAACGTTCCAAACCCACCAGGAAATACCACAAAAGCAGAGGAATATTGCGTTAGCAACCATTTGCGTTCAAAAAAATAATCTAATACTAAGTATTCTTGCATGCAAATATTGCGCGATTCACTTAAATCGCGAACACCAATACCAATGCTGCGCCCTTTACCTCTCTTGGAATAAATGGCACCACAATTGGCTGCCTCCATAATGCCAGGGCCACCACCGGTAACCACTGAAATGTTTATATCAACCAAGCGCTGCGCAAGCTCATTGGCCCATGTGGCATACGTGTCATCTTGTTTTAAACGAGAACCACCAAAAATAGATATTATCGGTTTAGGAAATCCAGAAATACGCCATATACCATACAATAATTGAAAATTAACATAGGTTAAGTTAAAAAAAGACTTTAGAAAAAATACTATGCGATTCTCCATGCTTCCCCTCTTTAGCACTCAGAAAACACGTTACATATCTCATTAACGCTATCCTACTGTATCTCATATACCTATGTCGATATATCATATATTTCCCAAATGAGTATTTCAACTTGAAATACGACTTCGGGGTGTGCTATGCTAAAATTAGTAAAAAAAACTAGTTTTTAAGCCTCAAAGTAGAACTGTATTTCTGTTATAATGGGGCATAGTCAACTGTAGTGCTACCAGAGGGATTTTAGTATGAACAAACAATTACGTATCTACACATTATATAATTTTCTATTAGGATCCTTGCTGCTCTGGAGTATACAGACTCAGGCAGAATCCTGTTGCGTCGCCAATTCTGACTTTCCCAAAGAAACGTGGATTACTGTTTTTGTGCACGGCATTATGAGTATTGCTCCCCATCTGAACATCCATAATTTTAGCCTTTTTATGTGCGACGATATCGTCGACACTGTATATGCACGTACCGTTAATTTAATGAGAAAAGATCCTTTTTTCTACACAAACCAAGCCATGCAAAAGTTTGGCATACATCAAATAGATCCCTACGATTTGCATACCGGCAATGCTCCCGCTGCAATAGCACGCACTTATGATGAAGTAAGCCGCATGGTAAACCCTAACCAAACATCATATTACTACACCTATGGATGGTCTGGTCTTTTAAGTATTACGCAACGGTATCAAGAAGCAGAAGGTCTTCTGATAGCCATCAATCAATTAGTGCAAAAATACAAAATGCTTGGTGTTCAACCCAAAATTCGTGTTATTGGATATAGCCATGGTGGCAACGTATGCCTTAATATTGCTGCGATTCATCGAGATAAATACCCTGATATGGACATATTAATTGATGAACTTACGTTAATAGGTATGCCGGTGCAAGTTGAAACTGATTATCTTACCGACAGCCCTATATTCAAAGAAGTGTACCATATCTATTCAAGCGTTGACCGTATACAGCAAATCGACTTTTTCTCATTTAATCGCTTTTTTTCTGATCGCATCTTTAAAACAAGAAAACATTTTAAAGTTCCTGATAAGCTCACTCAAATAAACTTGAAAATAACACGATTGCGTACAACGGCATATGATAAAACGCACCAGTTAGAAAAAGCACAAGACTTCAACCAGTGTTCTAATATCTCTGGCCAGCGACGCCTCTGGCGCGATGCATCTCCTGGCCATATTGAGTTGTGGTTCCTGGGATGGATTCCAGGCAAATACCGCGAAAACTTTCCGCTCTCGCCTTTACCCTGCCTTACCTTTGTGCCACTTATCATTAACGAACTCAAAAAACGTAAAGAATGCATCAAACCTTATCCCGTTATTGTAGACATACGGCCAGAAGTTAACGTTATGCTCATAAAGCAACGCAAGCGCAATAAATTAGAAGATATTGCCCCTTTTATATCTCACCAAGAAATGGAACGGCTCAAATCATATGCATATGCTGTTGAACCGGAAAAACATAACGCTGAAACCTATAGCAGTCATATCGCGCATGCATTTAATACCGCACAAGAACAATTTGATGAGCAGAAAAGAGAAGTCAGGAGCGCCCCTCCCCAACGCAGACGCTACCGCCGCTTTAGACGCAGAAGGTGCGATGCAGCAGCAGTCGATCGCAGTTACCAATTTACCCAGTTCCCTGAATAATGAGGTAACGCTTCACCCCCCCCATATTACTCTATTAGAATATTGACGAGAGGAACATTACACTCTATACTCAACAATAAGAGAATACTAATTGAACTTAAATGGAGAAAAGATATGAAATCTATTATTCGTACCTCTATAGTCATTTTTACTATCGTTGGTTCATTTAATGCTGCATATGGCATGATGACTCAAGGATCTCGTGTAGTAACTCGCCAAATTGGCTCAAGAGTTAACACTCGGCCAGTAAATTCGCAAAATTCGCCAACCCGCCCTTCTTATAGCCCTACAACACTAGAAGTTACTCAACCATCACAAGAGCCGGCAGCATCAATACTTTCAACATCAAAAGATCTTAATGCGCCCATTTCTACCTCTTATATTCCGGATGTAGATCAGGGTAATGCATCTTTCTATTGGTACAAACTCAAAAATGCTTTTTATAATTTGTTCAGACCAAGTACCCCGCAAATAACTCTACACGTTGAAGAGCCAGCCACTAACACTACTCGTATAGTTGGCGTGCAACCGCAAGAATGGGCAAAATCTAAAATACAAAAGAAATATTTTAGACCAAGCGAAGAACCTAAAAAAGGTTTGTTTGGCTCCCTTTTTTCAAAAGCGCAAGATGCATTTTCGTCTAATAGTCTAACAAAAGAAAAATTCAATCAAGAGCTCGACGCTTTACTGAATAAAGAAGGCGCATTTAAAACACCTGATGGTCAAGAAATAGAAGGTAAGGTATTTACTGCTGACGATCTGCAAAAAGCAATCAAACTCGTATCGGAAAACAAAGGCCACCTGAATGAAATGACCACCGATGTAAGCAATACACAACTTTCATTTGATCCTGAAAAAGGCACTCCGTTTCGTGATCTCCCTAAGGATGCCCCTGTTACACAATTTACTTCCATGGATAAATCAGCAACCTCAGTATTATCAGGTGATGGAGAAGTAGAAAACATTTATTCCATGAGAAAAAATCCTATTACCGTTTCCCAGGGAACCTTATATAAAATGTACCTTGCCGAAGAACAATTTAAGTTGGGTGGCACATTAAATAAAGCAAGACTTCGCCTTTACTACCATGCAGTTGACCATCTATGGGACATCTATAGAAAATTGGCAAGTAAAAGAATAGAGCAACTACAACAGAACCAAACGGTTGATAATTATACTGAATATGAACTCAAAACAATGGAACAAATTTTAAAAAGAGTTGTACCTTTTTTAGAAAAAGCTGGAAGTACATATACCCTTTCTCACTTTACAGATAACATAGAATTTCTTAAGCTGCTTGAAAAAGATGATCTCATAAGAGCTTTAGATTACGCTAAAGAAGGTCGTTTCTCTCCTAATGAAGAAGATAAAGCAATCAAATTTGAATTTGAGACAGCATATAAGAAAAGAACAGGTAATATGACTTACTATAATTTTACCTATCATGAATATACGCTATTAAGAATATTAAAAAATCAAGATCCTCAGCAGTATCAGCAACTTATACTGAGTAAAGACGTGCATAAAGATCTTGCAGCTCTCGAACCAATCCTGCGGAAAAAAATGAAAAAAGGTGTTCAAGCACAAGTATCCAAACCGGTGCTATCACTGCCTGCACCAAATGCACCAGATGCACCCGTAACAGAATAATGCTGTGATAACAAAGCGAATAAAGCCCCACGACTCAACAATCGTGGGGCTCATTTTTTTACCCCATATCCTCATGCCCCTACCTGCCGATTTGATAATTTTTCTATTAGAATATTGACCCCTGATGCCTAGATTGAATATGCTGGAATAAAGAGACCACTGGAAAATGGAGGTTTTCGTGAAAAGATTTATTGGCAACATTATAGCTATTATTACCGTTATCAGTGCATTTAATGTTGCACACGGCATGATGACTCAAGGATCTCGTGTAGTAACTCGCCAAATTGGCTCAAGAGGTGGCACGCGTCCGGCAAATTCGCTACCCCGCCCTTCTTATAGCCCCACAACAATAGAAGTTACTCAACCATCACAAGAGCCGGCAGCATCAATACTTTCAACATCAAAAGATCTTAATGTGCCCATTTCCACCTCTTATATTCCAGATGTGGATCAAGGCAATGCATCTTTTTATTGGTACAAAATTAAAAACGCTTTTTATAATTTGTTCAAACCAAGTGCTCCCCAAGTAATTATACGAGTTGAAGAGCCAACCACTAATAATGCACAACCCAAATCTCGTATGCAACCTGGCGAACAAAAAAGATATTATCAGCAAAGTGCAGGCCCCAAGCCAAGTGGTTCAAGTTGGAGCGTGAGCTCTCTTTGGAAAAATGTTTCAGAACGTGTCTCTAAATCCCTTACATCAAAGCCAGATACCCCTGAAAAATTTGCTGAACTGTTAGAAAAAAAATTAACCAAAAAAGGTACATTTCATACTCCTTGGGGTGATGTTTGGCCAAACTATAAAATGTTAACCCCAGAAGATATTCAAGACATAAAAAATGTATTTGCTCAAAATCCGGAATTTCTCAATCAAATAACCACAGATTCAAAAAGCACACCCATGTCATTTGATCCTGAGTCGGGCACCCCATTCTTTAAACTCCCTGATGATGCTCCAATTAAGCAATTCACTCCATTAAGTAGAATAATAGCCGAAGCGCAATCTGGCGATAACGATGACATCAACATGCATTATATGCAGAAAAACATTTTACTATCCTCTGATAGAACAGCAATGCTCATGGAATTGGCACGAGACTTGCACAAAGATGGCGCACAGATAAACCCCGTACAAGCCCCTCTCTTTTTTAAAGGGCTACAAAGAATTGCAAAAATGTGGGAAGAGGCTGTTGCACGCAAGTTAGAGAACGAAGTTGGGGAACAACGATGGGAACCAGTACGTACAAATCATGAAATAGAAACAACCCGAAAAGATTTAGAGACAAGTTGTGCCGTTCTTAAAGAAATTATACCTCAATATGCAGATGAAATTACTGCTATTCAAGATCGTATGCAATATTTTGATAATTTATATGCAGTAGATCCTAAACGAGCGTTCGAAGTGGCTAAAAATGGTGGTTATTCCTATACCGACGACGAAGAAGCCGTAATAAAAAATATTAGAGAAAACAACAAAGAATTGTATATGAAAATGGGACGCGCTCAGACAAATCCGATCGGCTATTTTGACATTCTTTATCTGGTAAAACTAAAAGATGCAAATCCAGCAGCATACATGAATCTCATAAAGAGTCCTAACTTTGAATCTGAACTCGCAGCCATTCGCAAACAAGAAAATATACAAATATTAGAGCCCGCATTAAAGCGAAGAGTAGAACAAGGAGCAACCAATAATACCCAACCTGCTCATATTTCAACATCCACAACTCAAACTAACGTCCCTTCGGGTACAATAGAAGAACCTAAATCGTCCTCTAAGAGTCAGAAATTAGCCGATGAAATAACAAATCTTATGCATCAAACGAAACCTTGGGTATCTCCTAGGGGTATCGACTTTCCTAAACATCGAAATTTCAATGCTACTGATCTTGAAAAAGCAAAAAAGTTAATAGATGAAAACCCAACATTGATAAATTCTTATTCAATACCTCCCTATAATTATGACTTTTATTGGGATTCAAATAACGGCCAGGAATTAGAAGGAATCAACATCAATACTAAAAAATCTAACATTGCCGATTTAATTGCCAGTGAAATATTAAATATCAAAAATGATGAAGAATTGCTCGAGCTGAGTTCTATCGAAAATTATTTGACCTTGCTGGAATATGTTGAAACGGCTGGTGGTGTCTTTAAGCCACTAAGAATGCGACTTTATATTAATGGTATGCAACAATTACTGCAAGCTATTAAACGTTCTGTAGAACAAACAGGAAGTTACAAAAATGAGCAAAGAATTGAAGCCCTCAATACTGTATTTAATACGATGTATCCACTGTTGTTAAAACATATGCCTGAATACAATGAAGAATTGGCCGCAATTAAATATCAACGCGATTCACTTTTTTACCTAAGCAAAAAAGAGCATAACCCTGTAGGTCCAAATGATGCTCGTGAAATTCTCATAAGAAAATTTAATGTACCAGAAGACGCATCATTCGAAGCCATAAACACAAAATATTGGGAATATAACGCAAGGCATCATCCAGAAGCCCCTAACGTTGTTGGTAAAGATTCTTTAGAAGAATTTAGCGAAATCAATAGAGCATTTGGCACCCTCTATAAAGAGCACATGGCTGGTAACGAACGCGGAGCAAAAGAGCCCGCTAATGTTTCAGCTGAAATCGCGCCAAGTAAAAAATCATCGGAAAAATTAATAGATGAAGTGACTGAATATCTTTTCAAAACAGCACCCGACGAGCAGGTAACACAAGCTTTACAAGAAAGTCCACTTACGCATAAAAAACCAGCAGGGATCAGTAAAACACTAACAGTGCCATTTTCAACGCAACAAGATTTAGCAGCAATAAAAGATTCCCTTGCAAATAACATAGATCTGTTAAATCAAATAACTGAAGATATCAACACCGGTGCATATAATTTCTATGGCTTACCGGATAGAAAACATTACCGTAAAAATCCGACAAAAATGCAATCTACTATAACTGATCGAATTATAAGCAAAACATTGGGTGGTGATACGGCAAGCACAGAATTTTGGAGAGTATCGGAAAAAGTACTCGATAATGCTCTTCTTTCTCAATATGCCGTAGATGAATTGGATGGCACTATAAATCCAGAAAACCAACAATATTATGAAAGTGCCTACGTCAATTACGTAATACCTCGTCTTTATTCAATATATGAAAGCCTTATCACTGACAATACAAATCCACACGCCCTCTATTCACTTGAAGTTCTTAAAAAAACAATACCAATCGTTGAACATGTTTTAGAACGCGTACATCCAGCCATGAAGCCAATCATAGCTAAAGGAAGGAAGTTAGCAAAAGAAATGGAAAACGCATATCAAAAAGAAAGCACTTCAAACAAAACCAAAAAAGATAAACTTATTGACTGGAAACAAGTAGTACAACAATGGACATGGGACCGCGAGAATAGCCCTAGCCCATGGAAATTTTCAATAAAAGGCGAATTTGTAGTATCAGGTAATGAATGACACAAAAAATATCAAAATGGAGAATATGATGAAAAATAGTATAAAATTCATTCTTGGTGCATTAACACTCACGTTATACACGCACCATTGCGAAGCCAAAGAGTTTGCAGCATCCGCAAGCAACTATTATGCAACTCGGTTGCCATTAAAACATTCTATAGCGGCAATTGCTACCGATTGGGATAAGGTTGTGGTAAAAAGGAAATTCATTGCGGTAAAACCCATAAAATCAACTATTACCTTATACAATAGCTTAAACCTTCCTATTGTGGTTTGGACAAATAATAGTTTTAATTCATACAAATCTAAGCTAAAAACCATACATAAAAAATGCCCTATATATCCCAAAGCCGTATTCACTGCAGAAAACGGTATCAACAAAAACCGTCCTGCAAATGCCTATAGCACAAAAGAAAAACCAGATGAAGCCTATTATCTAAAGGCTTATGCCTATACCCGTAAAGTATTAAATCTCAAAAAGACTGATGTTGTTCTGTTTATTGATGATAAACCAGAAAATATTAACGCAGCTCGCGCTGTGGCACAAAGGTATAAGTTGCCCATCATGGCAATTCAATATACAAATCATCGGCAGCTGCACCATGATATTAATTTGTTAATACCTCAGACACAATGCTTCAATAACCAAAATATGGTCGGAGAAGAATTCCTTTATAGCTAATAAGTAAAAAATAGAAAATATCCAGGGCTCCCCTACAGGGGGCCCTCTTTTTATGGGGGAAAATAAACATATTGCAACCAAAAAGTGCTTATTTAATGGATATTTTTTTATTTTGTGATAGATTGAAATAATTAATAGTTATTAAACTCCACCGTTATAAAGACCTATACATGAACCAATATTGTTATCTTTTTGCCTTTATAGGCCTTTTTCTTGAAATGACAACCTACAGTATGTTGACCCCACTGGTTAAAACAGGGTTACTGGGCAAACGAACTACGCTCCATCAGGTTCAAAAAAGAGAGCGGCATGTAACCAGGCCTATAGATTCTGAATTTATTAGCTCTATAACAAGTCTCGAAGTACTCGAGCAAACTCTCAGACATGATTATCTTTCGGCACAAAAAGCCTTAGAGGATCTGTATGTTGAAGACCCCGATGCTTTTGGCTCTTTTAAAAAGGCCTACATAAACCATATTAAGACTCAGTCTCTCCAACAAAGCCATCCTGACATTAAGCGTCCTGCTGCGCTCAAAGAAGTGATTGCCTACACAAATGCATGTTCACGTTTTTTAGGCGCCAATCCACAAGCCTTATCATATACATTAGAAAATATATCTACATCTAACTTCATGATGACAGCTAAGGTTCCATCTATAGCGCTTATTGCCTATACAACCCCAGAAGAAGATATCAAAGAAGAAAATGGCGAGCCTTTTACCGTATCAATTACTGGGTTTGGTAAAACAGAAAAACCTGGTTTGATCGCATTTAATTCTGCATATCTAAATTATATGCTCAATCCTGAAAACAGAAATCATATTTTGCATGCTACGTTACATGAATTATGCCACGTTCTACAATATCATGCCGTACCCACTAATCTATTACTTTCTTTTAATAGTATTACCTATAAAGATTCTCACTGGGGTTATGATCCTACCCGCAATAGCATTGACCATTTAGCATCAAAAGGTATTGATTTTGAGCAAACCCCAGAGGTTAAAGCACTTTATATACAAGAAGAACGCATGGCAGACCTTTTACCTCTCTGCATGCTTAAATCATTGGCTAAAGAAATACATACCTCAATAGATCAAGATGCGACAAGAGGCCATAGCGAGCTCTATCTTAGTCAAAAAGAATTCCATGCATTAAGCGGAAAAATTGTCGACTGTTGGGACAAAGAATCGGTAGATAAGCGCCCAATGGCTCTATTATATGAATAAGTAAGGCATTTTTTCATATTTTGATACACTATAAAGCGGTTAATTTAAAAACCGTTATATATCTATTAAAAACATGAAACAACATTATTACTTTTTCGCGTATATCTTATTCTCTTTGGACATGGCTATCCACGGCATGCTTGTTAACTCGGCTGCTAGAACTGTGCATGGTAAACACCACATGTGCCAACGCATACAAAAAAGAAACTGCTCTGTTGTGAGACCCATTGATGACGCATTTCTTAATACTATCGATAGTCTTTGTGCCCTTGAAAACATGCTCAAAGATGATTACGTTTCAGCGCAAGCCATCTTACTAAACAAATATGTTGCTGATAAAAAAGCGTTTCGCTCTTTGAACAAAGCATGCATACAGTATATGAATAATTATGGGCTTAGAGAAGCTCATCCTGCCTGTAAACGCAATCCCAACCTACCGCCCAAACTTGTCACCAATCTAGACGCCTATGCTCAAAGTACTGACATTCATCCTAAAGCTCTCTCATATGATATGCGTAAGAGCAAATCAGGAAATCAAATAACGGCATATTCACCCCGATTGGCATTCACAATAAAACCTTCTCGCCCGGAAGATAAACAAAAGCAGCGTAATGATGAGCCCTTGTTTATGCCAATAAACAATTGGCGCATTGCAGTTCCTGCATGTCTTACTTTTTCTCCAGAATGGCTTAACGATCTCTACACTAATAAACGACCGCAACATGCTATGGAATGGGAAAAGCAACACGAATTTTGGCATCTAAAGCAGCATCATGGTTTATTTATAGATTTATTATATGACGCACATACTGTTATTCATGATGGCTCCAATTGGTACATTAATTCCCAAGAAAACACCATACAACAGTATGCAAATACTCTAAAAATACCCTTTTCTCAGACGCCAGAATTTGAAAATCTTGTTAGGGCAAGAGAACGTATAGCCGATATTGGTCCGCTTTTGATGAACAAAGATTTTGCTAAAAATACGTACACTTTGCTCTGCACCACTAAACGAAAAAATGGAGAGTTATATCTTACTCAAGATGAACTTAAAAAGATAACTCAAAAGATTCTGATTTGCTGGGAAAAAGAGTCGTCGGACACGCGGCCAATGCCGATATTGTATGAATAAGCGTTACAGATGCTTAATTTCGCACGAGATCCCAGATTGCCAAGAAATCATTCATCGTCATCTGTTGAGCTCGCAAATCTAAATATTTCTCTGGAACGCGGTCAATCGCATAACCTGTCCCATTAAAATTATTTTTAAACATGCGCCGTGGTTGTTGGAAACATTTTTTTATAAACTTCCAAAACTGCTCTTCTTCTGGAATAACGGGTGCTTTTATACGTGGTTTAAAATACAATAATCGCGAGGTTACCTTAGGAGCCGGAAAGAATGCAGTTGGGGGAATTTTAGTAAGCAATTGCCAATCAAAATAATGCTGAAAAAAAAGAGCCGGATAACCAAATCCACGCCCACTTGCTTGCACAATTTTTTGCGCAACTTCTTCTTGCACCATTACAACGCCCTCTTTAAGGAATGAGCGATATTCTTGAAAGCGATGTAATATGGGAAACGTTACTTGATATGGAAGATTAGCGAGCACTGTCCATGGTGCATATTCACCAAGCATCTTTAAATCTACTGCTAAAAAATCGTCTTGATGCATCGTCATACGCACATCAGGAAATGTTTTAAGCACATGCGCAGCCCATTCCGGATCTATTTCAAAAATCCACAAACGCGCTGCTGGCGTTTTTAAAATTTCGCCCGTTAAAAAACCATCACCACAACCAATTTCAAAAATGCTGGTTGTGGTGTCAATATGCACACTATCAATCATTGATTGCGTTACCGTGTGGTCACGCAAAAAGTGCTGGCCAAATTTTTTCTTTATACGAATATCATGTACATGTGCCACGAAGGTTGGATCCTACATATAGTTTTAAATTATAGTTCACTAATATTACACCATAACTCATTTCTCTTCTCCATTCATCCTGAGTGTTCTACGAAGCTAGCTGAGTAGAATGTAAGGATACACAAATCTACACATTAATCGCCCCTCGATACGCCCTTCGGGCACTCGGGATGAATGGGGGGTATATTCATAATAATATAGCATACATGCTTAAAGTCATTATTAAACTACAACCGCATTACAAAGCGCATGCTGTATAGTCATGAAAATAAACACTCCGAAGATCTTACTCCGTAAGTGCTTCTTTAAAGAAGTCGATGTTTTCTAATGCTTTACCTGCTCCATTTACTACACAAAATAACGGATCTGGTGCAATATGAACTGGCAATTCCGTTTCTTTTGCAAGTAATTTATCAAGACCGCGCAGTAATGCGCCGCCACCCGCAAGATAAATACCACAGGTCACAAGATCAGAAGATAACTCTGGTGGTGTATTCTCTAAGGCAACGCGCACTCCATCCACAATCACTGCAACTGTCTCGAGTAACGCTTCGTTTACTTCAGCAGCTGTTAAGATAATTGTTTTTGGAATGCCGCTTACTAAATCGCGACCTTTAACTTCAACAGTCTCATTCGCATATGACGGATCAAGAAGCGCAGAGCCAATAGAAATTTTAATGTTTTCAGCGGTGCGTTCACCAATAAGAAGTTTGTATTTCCGCTTTACATATTGCACAATGGCGCGATCCATTTCATCACCACCAACACGAATAGAGCGGCAATATACAACCGATTTTAACGAGATAACCGCAACTTCTGTGGTACCACCACCAATATCAACAATTAAATTACCCGATGGTTCAGAAACAGGTAACCCTGCACCAATTGCAGCGGCCATTGGTTCCATAATGGTATACACTTCACGCGCACCAGCTTGCATTGCAGAATCTTTAATGGCACGCTTTTCTACTTGCGTGATGCCTGCGGGCACACCGATAATCATGCGTGGACTTATTAAAGTGCGCCGATTATTATGCACAACACGAAAAAAATTACGTAACATGGCTTCAGTGAGATCAAAATTGGCAATCACACCATCACGTAATGGGCGCACTGCTATGATATTTTCTGGCGTTTTACCAAGCATCTCTTTTGCTCGTTTACCAGCTGCAAGCACTTCATTTGTATGTGCTCGCACGGCAACTACCGATGGTTCATTAAGTACAATGCCTTTGTTGCGCACATACACAACGGTATTGGCAGTACCAAGATCTATAGCCATATCATTAGAGAAAATACTAAAAAATTTACGTGCGGGGAAAAATTTCATTATCCATCCTTTGTGGCAACGATACCGTATCAAAAGACAAAGTCTATACCAAGGGACACTATATTTGTTTTTACCACTTGTTCTGTTACAAACAGATCAAATGGTACATCCCATCTTAAAGAAACAATCGGCTCAAAGGAACGTTTTACTTTCATTTTGCCAAAATCATAGCCAGCAGTCAGGGTAAAGTAGCTTGATCCCCATTCAGATGTCTCTGCGCTTCTTTTTAAATCAACGGAAACAGTTTTATCTTCGCGCGCATCATGCCAACGATCTTTAAGATGTTTTATCATGGTGTATGCAACGCCAAGTTGTAAACCTTCTCGCACATTTTCGAGCATAAAGTACGGACACGCTGCAACAGTAGGACCAGGATTAATACAAATTGGTGCGATTAACGCTCCAAAAATAACTGGTTCTCCTGCAACTGACACACGATGATCGGCTAGTTTTTCAAACCGCTTACTAACATCAATAGTAAGTCCAACCTTCATGTCTTCTTTAACTTCGAGCATACCGTGTGCAGAAAAATACATTCCCCAGTGACCATCATACCCAAAAGGAATAGATGCTGGAGAATCAAGCCCGGGCTTTAAGCCAGTTGGCACCAACACGCCACCGCGCAACCCCGCTTTAACTGAACGACATTTTAACTCATACTCCCACTTTTTACCCACCTGGAAATAAAAGTTCATATCACCAAAACCAATCTGATTCGATTCATTGTATAAAAAACGTGCATCTACAAACATTTGTCGACGCAATGAATCAATAGCGAAAATATCCCCCAGCCCGAGATTTAAATTTGTTACCTCTTCTTGAAGATTAAAATCGCGCCCGGTATTCAAGTGAAACCGCTGACAGGAATTTACATTCATAAACATCCATGAGCTACCAAATGCACAATGCTCACTAATGGCTTGATGCCAATAAAAGATCATACCCTGTGCCTGAATTTTTCCACTCGCTCTAAAAGGAATCGCCGCGTTCTGCCACGCTGTTGGTAATGGGTTAGGTTTTCCTAACTTTACAAACGCATTGGCATACGTATTAAGATCAAAACGCCCATAAATTTCCGGTATCCCAACTGTTTTGTCGCCTTTTCCCCATGCGCTATATCCTGTTGCCGCAAAGCCTTGGATCTCAAATAGAGATGGCTCATCATAAATCCATGCCGCTTGGCGGTCTAACATAGGAACATAGCGATTGTCATACCACATCGCTTTTAACGAACATGTGCCCAGCAAAAGAAATAAACCTATGCGTAGCAGGCTTGTGTTTTTTGGCATTGCCTACCTTGTATCAAAATGAATGTCTGCTCTCCAACATGCAAATCAACTCTACGATAAATCATTTTTCCATTTTTATCTATCCCAAATTTTATATATCTTGTTAATTTGTCTATCAAGACAGAAGAAAAACATCATTAAATTGCTTTTTTTTGATTAAGAATATATACAGTAATGATGAAAATAGTATCAAGTTTTTTAAAAAAAAAGGACTGTAAATGAAAAATGCTGTCTTACTCGCGATCAGTGCAATTGGCTGTTCTGTTAATGTATTGGGAATGGAAAAAGCAAACAAATCACTTGGTTTTTTAACTGATGAAAATCATGTTATCATAGGGTGCTTGGCAAATAACATGAAATTTGCCATACCCGAATCTGAATTTATGGGCAAAAATCTCGTTAGTGTAATCGAACTGCAAGGTTCCGGTAACATAGATGTTGCGCAAGCATTTGAAGAAGCTTATGCACGTCGAACTGTTAAAGAAGTCTCTTACAAACTTACTGACCCCAAATTTGGTGACAAAACTTTTGTAGCAGAAATCAAACCGCTTTTTAATGACGAACAAGGTTCCGTTTATTATTCTGTAGAAGTAACGGAACAGTAAAGTAAAACACTAAAATCAAATAACAACATGATTAATCATATTGGCTTTTATGTAGAAGATTTAGAAACGGCCAACGCTTTTTACCATCCATTGGTACAAAGTTTTGGCTATGACATCATATTCACAACACCACATTGCATAGCATATGGTGTTCATGGTTCTCCCGTTTTTGAAATCTATACAGGAAAACCAAAGTCGGAACGGTTGCATGTTGCTTTTGAAGTATCAAGTAAAGAACTAGTGGAGCGGTTTCATACAACCGCTCTTGCTCTTGGCGCACAAGACAATGGTGGACCAGGATACCGCTCCTATACCCCAAATTATTATGCTGCATTTATCATTTGTCCAAATGGCCATAATCTTGAGGCAGTCCATTTTGTTACTTCATAGTAATTGGCCTTATAGCCTATCAAAAAAGGTATTTTTAGCGCTCATCTACTTCGAATTTGTGGCCTTCGGGAATCGAAGAAACTCTAAACGTTATTTCTGAGCTGTTATCTTCATCAGTGAATGTTATTTTTTGAGACCGTCCCGTTTGCGTTACTTGCTGACAAACATACTGAATGTTAAGATATTCCTGTTCATCAAGTGAAAAAGCGTCTTTCATCTTTTTCCCTATAGATTCATTTATGTGAGACCAGAGTATATGGTGAGTATGGTCAACAAGAAAGCCTCCTTTTTTTGCAACATCCATACTGTTAATAGTAGAGCCAATACCCAAAATAAAAACACCTACAGCTAACTTTTTTACAAACACAATCTTCCTTTTTGAATGCAATAACAACAATTAAAAAATAGTGTATCGCATCTACATTATTTCACCACAATTTCTCCATTTTCTATCTCGACATGCACCTGCTTAGAACCATGATGTTGTAATAGATAACGTAAAGCAGAAACTTTCGAACAATTTTGATATAAATGCCTACGCTATTTACTCAAAAATTGATTTCCAAGAATAAACCACTATATTCTTAAGTGATAAAATAATAATATTATTGCTGCCATACAAGATCTAATTGGAGAATTAATGAACAATTCACGGACACTATTTACTTTAGCATTATCGTTTTTATTAAATTTTCAAACTTTTGGTATGAATAATGAAGCAGAAATGACCATATGTGGACAAAAAATTACACATCTAGATTGCAATGAATCGGCAAAAGCTACAGAATATTACGCTCTCTTAGAAGATAACAGTTCAATTTCTGCAACTCTGTTTAAAGATTTCGGCATCTATCAGAGTAAACGGAATAAATGGATTGGGGAAGAGATAACTCAAACAGTGCTATCAATGCCAGAGCCCGATTTTCATAGGCTCGCGTATTTATATGAAGAATCGCAGAAAAACAATACAAAATAATCAACACCATTGTTTTATAACTAGAACACCCTAGAGATCACGAGTAATAATATAATTGGAGAGTTAATGAAAAATTCACGCACACTATTCGCTTTATCATTAAATATAGCGCTATTGGCAACTTCATTTTCATTACATGCTATACAGATAAGTCCAACATTAAGAGAAAGTGAATTTATTTTAGAGCCTGTTATCGAGAATGGTTACTTTACCCGGTTTGAAGGGGTTAATGGTTTTTCTTATAGAGGGCCTTCTAAGCAAGATGTCGTGCACAGAGAGGGTAATACTCTCTTGCCTCAGCTACATACTACACAGGCGCGCAATGAAGATATCAAGCCTATCCTTGAAGAATCTATTTATCCATACGAACTCATCGTTGCAACAGATCCAGTCGGATTTACTGCTTTGCACATGGCAGCAAAATGGGGCCAATTAGAAAACATTAAAACGTACATAAAAATTGCTACAACAATAAATAAAAAACACGATCTGTTGAATAGAAAAAACATGGTTGGTGGCACCGCATTGGATATAGCTAAGCTTTACGAACACGCAGATGTTATTCAATATTTACAATGCACACAAAATAATGATGATGAATTGCCAATTAACTTTGTTAACAGCAATAACCACATCATTGGATCTACTTCTTCATTAAAAAACCGAAAAAGTTCTGAAATGTATCTTCCTAATAGCTTAGACAGAATAATCCATCCCGAAGACGCAGGATTATGGGATAGGCTTACCATTAATCACATAGCTAGCAATAAATGGAAAAAAAAGGTGAGACAGAGCCTGAACCTTCCCAGCTCTAACGGAAGACTGCGCTCCGAAGATATCCGCCTATGGAAATAAGTCTACAACAGCGAACAATTGCTTTAAATCCCTAGCGCCTAAAACGAATACAACAGCATACACAAGCTACTATTTCACCACAATTTCTCCATTTTCTATCTCGACATGCACCTGCTTAGAACCAGGATGTTGTAATAGATTTGGATAAACTCTTATTATTATCTTATTTTATACCAACGAAGGATGCTAAGTAAGCTTATGAAAAAAGTTATTTGTGCATTATTGGCTTTATTAAACTTTCAAACTTTTGGCATGAATCCGAATGTTGACAGATATATTCCCACAAAAGGAGGATCTCTATGTGGAGATATTATGCCAGACCCGTTCGAGAGAAATATTCCGAGCTGGCCTGATGAAAGACTACTTGATGAAAAATTTGGCAGAAGTCAAAGTATGCATGCAACGCCATTAAATGAAGATCAAGCCGCTCTTTTAGCTGAATTGGACTATGCGCAAACTCACAACCAAGATATCAAACCAATTCTTGAAAGATCAACTCACCCCTATGAACTCATTGTAGCGAAAACTGAGGTCTTTTCCATATTTCATGAAGCAGCAATTCTTAACCGATTAGAAAATATTAAACTGTATATTAAAATTGCTGAAAATACAAACAATGTACAAGATCTTTTATCTAAAGAAGCTTCGTGGGGTAACACAGCATTGGATGCCGCTAAGCTTCATGAACATACTGAGATAGTCCAACTTCTAGAATTATGCGCTCAAAATAACGCAGAAGATGAAAAAGATAAAGATAAAAAAAGATAATACGATTCCATTTTTTTAATTACAACAAGGCAGTATACTTATGCTACTGCTTCACCCTAATTTCCCCTTTTTCTATTACTACATGCACCTGCTTAGAACCGGGGTGTTGTAATAGATAGCGAGAAACAGGAACCATCACATGCGTTTGTACTGCACGCTTTAATGGACGCGCACCAAATTCAGGTGAATAGCCAAGTTCGGCAAGCTTTTCTTGCACGGCTTGATCTACGGTGAGTGTAATGTTTTTTTCTTGTAATCGTTTGATCAATTCTTGTATCTGAATGTTGGTGATCGCCATCATATCTTGTGGCAATAAACGCCTGAAGAATACAATCGCATCGATACGATTTAAAAATTCTGGCCTGAACGTCGCGTGAAGAATTGCATCCACACGTTTTTCTACTTCTGGCGTAATCTCGTCAACAGAAAGTAAAATATCTGAACCGATATTAGATGTCATAATTATGATGCAATTTTTAAATGAAACAATACGCCCTTGGCCATCAGTCAAATGGCCTTCATCAAGAATCTGTAAAAATATATTAAAGACATCAGGGTGTGCTTTTTCTATTTCATCAAACAATACAACACTATATGGTTGATGACGTACACGCTCAGTAAGTTGACCGCCTTCTTCATACCCAACATAACCAGGAGGAGCACCAATTAAACGTGCAACGGCATGCTTTTCCATATATTCAGACATGTCAATACGAATCATTTTTGTGGCATCATTAAAAAGAAAATCTGCAAGTGTACGCGCAACTTCTGTTTTCCCCACGCCCGTTGGCCCTAGAAATAAGAATGAGCCGATCGGCTTTTTGGGATCAACAAGGCCAACGCGATGCATTTGAATTGCATGACTAATTTTTTCAAGCGCTTCTTCTTGTCCAATAACGCGCTTTTTGAGCTCTTGCTCCATGGCAAGTAACTTTTGCGATTCATCTTTTTCTAATTTTTCTACGGGAATCTTAGTCCAACGTGCAAGCACATACGCAACATCATGCTCATCAACTTCTTGCTTTATCAATGTTGTTTTGAGATCTTTTATTTTTTCTTGCTCAATATCCAGCTGTTTTTGCAAAGAATTCATGCGCCCGTATTTTATTTCTGATGCACGTCCATAGTCACCACTCCGTTCAGCTGCATGATATTCATATGTGGCAAGCTCAAGCTCTTCTTTTAATTTGTTTACTTGTTCCAGCGGCGCCTTTTCAGTATGCCATTGATACAACAACCCTTGATGTTTTTCTTTAAGATCTGCAAGCTCTTTGTCTAACGCTGCAAGACGCGTTTTTACTTCCCCATCTTTTTCTTTGCTGAGTGCTACTTTTTCTATCTCAAGTTGACGGATATTGCGCTCAAGTTTATCTAATGCTTCTGGTTGCGAATCGATAGACATTTTTACCATTGCAGCAGCTTCATCAATTAAATCAATTGCTTTGTCTGGCAAATAGCGATGTGGCACATATTGCGCAGAAAGAGTAACCGCATCAACTAATGCCTGATCACGAATACGAATACCATGGTGCATTTCATAACGTTCTTTAAGTCCGCGCAGAATAGAAATAGCATCTTCTACTGAGGGCTCTTCAACAAGCACTGGTTGGAACCTACGTTCAAGTGCGCTGTCTTTTTCTATATATTTTTTATATTCTTTAATGGTTGTTGCACCGATACAATGTAACACCCCACGCGCAAGAGCAGGCTTTAATAAATTAGATGCATCCATGCCGCCACTGCCTGAAGCACTGGTACCAACGAGCATGTGCAGCTCATCAATAAACAAAATAATATTTTCTTGCCCTTCTTCTATCTCTTTAAGAACACTTTTGAGCCGATCTTCAAATTCACCCTGATATTTTGCACCGGCAATTAATAATCCCAAATCGAGTGAATAGATAATTTTATTTTTTAAACTTTCTGGTACATCATCATTAACAATACGTTGTGCAATACCTTCCACAATCGCTGTTTTACCAACACCAGGCTCACCAATTAATACCGGATTATTTTTAGTACGACGCGAAAGAATCTGTATCACTCGCCGAATTTCTTCATGTCTACCAATGACTGGATCTAATTTACCTTTACGCGCAAGCTCGGTAATATTTTGACAATATTTTTGCAAAACTTGATACGAGCCTTCTGCTGTTTTAGTTTGAGCCGATTTACCGCGACGAATTTCTTTCATCACATTCAAAACTGCTTGCTTTGAAAAACCAGATTTCTTGAATAGCTGTTTAATTGATTCTGGTAAATGGCGCGTTGATGCCAAACCAATCATGATATGTTCTAAACTAACGTAGGTATCACCAAGATCATGCGCTTCTTTTTCACATGCCGTTAAAAACTCTTGGGTTTGATTTCCCAATGCAAGCTGAGAACCACGCGATTGTGGCATTTGTTCAATTTCATCGTCAACCAGTTCTTCAAGATCATCAACAGAAATCTGTAGATGCTGCATTAATGAAAGACAAAAATCTTGATTAAGCGCTGCAGCCAATAAGTGAATGGGTTCTAATGTTGGCGCATTGTGATGAGATGCTAAGCGCACGGCCGCATTGATAAGTTCTTGAGCTGCATTCGTTAATAATTCTGGATTCATACAGACACCTCATAACAGGCATAATGATACAAAAATGCATTATTTTTATATTATAATAACGTAGACTAACGTTATGACGCAACATTTATACCTACATCCATTAGAAATACATAATGAAACCAAAAAACTTTATCACTTGTTAAAAAATCGACAGCAATACATCTTCCTTACCATTAACGAACTTGTGTATTTTTATCAAAAAAAGTAAGTTGTTTTGTATGTTAATTTTTTTAATGGAAACTCAATCTATGAATACAAAAATAATTGATGAGCTAACAGAACGCTCACTTGCCGGCACTATAACATTTCCTGAACAAATCAAAGAACTTATAGCAAACAACATAGAACGTTATAGCGTTGATCTTGCTGGCTTGACCAAATCTGCATATGACATTAATGGTGAATCGTACATCCATTCATTCAGCTTTGATCCGGGTACAAGCGCCGTCGCTGAGCATTTTGATGTACAAGCGTTAAAAGATGCAATCTTAGACTCTCAAAAAGGAGTCACTACGTATCAACGATTCTTACATCGTGCAATGGCAGCCGGATGCTGTTTTTATGAAGTGTTTATTACGGGAAAAAAAGTGATCTATTTCGGCAGAAATGGCGATCTTCATACCGAATATTTTCCACCACAACGCGCTGATTAAAGAACGTACCAAAAATTCATACTAAATTCTTCAAGTGAATTATTCCCCAAAAATCCTGTTATATAAAACAAAAAAAGGCTCCTCGTTTTAGAAGGAGCTTTTTTTATAATCTATTCTCAACATTACTTATTTTTTTAAAAAACCATTTTCAATAATGGTACTCGTACAAAATTCATATGCTTCTGGCCGATCCAGGCAATTGTTAGATAACATAGCTTCTAGTACCGATGGCTCAGGGTCTATAAAATGTAACTGTCCTTTTGTTACAATTAATGGAATATGTGGATTCACTTCATTTGGATGCTTATCCACCCCATGCTTTTTTCTCACAAGAGATACAAGATCATAGCAACAACAGCCCATTCCATAAAATGCATACATCATACCACTCAAACCAGCAACAAGTACTGTCCCAAGCGCTCCTGCAACAACGGGAGTCATAACAAATGGTGCAGCTACTGGAGCCACTACTGCTGCAGCAATTACTGGTACCGCTATTGGTGCAATGACAGGTGCAACTCGCATGGCTACTTCTTGCGCTGTAGGCTGAGTTACCGCATTTATTTTTCCCACACTAACCATACCAACTAGCAAGCATATTAATATCTGTTTTTTCATATTTTAATGTTCTTTTCTTATTCTTTGTTTTTTACAATTTTCAGAGAAAATGAATACAAAGACGTTGCTTTTGGCTGCGACTCTTCATCTTCCAGACTAAAATTCACACTAAGATAAGATCCTATGCGTTGACTGGATCGTAATGGAGTTTTATATGCTGGGACTTGAGCATGTAACTTATTCAATTGTTCTTGAGAAAGCCCATATTTAGTCTGAAAGTTTTTCTGCTTTAATTCAAAAGTGACTGCTACACATTCTCTTACCAATCCTTCTTCATCATCTTCATTTCGCGTTTTCTTGGCAACTTTATTTGCTTGAGATTCATACAACACTTGCGAAGTATATAATCCCAATCCTTTAGTTTTTAATTCTTTTCTTTGTTGCGCCAAGATAGGTTTTGGAATATATTCCCCAGAGGAGTTTCTCTTTATGTCAGAAAATAACATCTTTAAAAGATCATGCTTGTGTGGTTCTAATACTTCTTTAGCATAATCATCAAACGTAATTTCATCTACTTTCTTAACATAAAAAAGGGTTTTTTTAGCATAATAACAAGCCATAAGACCACCCAAACCAACAGACCCTACTCCCAGTACTTTCGCTGTGGGTATAAGCCAAGGAAGAATACCGGCCATAATCGGCGCTGCTGCCGGGGCAACTATTGGCGCTATCACTGGTGCCACTATTGGCGCTATTATTTCCTGTGTAGAATCGGTAACTGCACGTAGGTTAAAAGTGCTAACCATACCTGCCAATATACATATTATTATCTGTTTTTTCATGATATGTCCCCCATTTTAAACCATTTGCCATATTCTAATAGTAACACGCGGCCTGTTTTTGGCAAGATTCTATTGAATAAGGGACTCGTATGCTATCAGCAAGTGATTCTAATGCTTTTTGGCATATAGTTATTTTCTGCATTGCTACTTTCGTAGAATTTCATCCCTTAAACACAAAATTTCTTCTTTTATAACCAAAGGCTCATTCAACAACGAACACAATTCAGCAACCGTTGGACTATGCCGATTGAGCCAAAAAGATTCTTCTATCGAAGGTTTTTCTATCGCTAGGGGTTCTAGCTCATAATTGAAGGAACCGGACTTTTTAGTTGCTAAGTAATATATCCCTTCACGTAAAATGAACTGTGCATCTTCACTCATTTTCCAGCTATCTCTCAAAGCATTCCAAGAATACTTTGCTAAACATCCTATCCCAAGTATAGATAAAGCAGGTACAATTACCGGAGAAACTAGAGGAGCCGCTGCTACAACTACTGGAGCTGCTATTGGTGCGAGTTCAGTGGCAATTGTTTGTATAGAATCGTTTGTTGCATTTATTTTTTCTGTAATGACCATACCTGCTAATAGGCATATTAATATCTGGTTTCTCATCATAGCTTTTCCCACCATTAAGATTTATTTATTTATTCTAATTGTAGCGCAATGGGCAGATTTAGCAAGTTTTTATTGGATTAGAGGCTCATAAACACTGGCATTCCAACAGTCATGTTTTACATCCATAGCAACCATAGCCAATCACATTGTATGGTTAAGTAGACAATTTTTAACCCGAGGGGGAAAAAGTATCATGCCGTATTCTCTTTTAAATACCGTAATCATTCTTATTCACGGAACATGGGGCACGAGTTCTGATTGGCATCAACCTGGTGGTCTTTTTCATGACATGTTGCAAATGCAAGCAGAGAAAAAGGGAGCCACGGTAGTACCTTTTTGTTGGTCAGGAGCAAATGATCCAAAAGCGCGGAGCACTGCAGCTCAGGCATTAGTTCAATTAATTAAAAGTTATCCATCAGATATGCCGCTCTATGTTATTGGTCATAGTCATGGCGGCAATGTGGCAACGTTGGCATCACGATTATTGCCCAAGCATGCGCCAAAACACCGCATTCATAGTCTTTATTTACTGGGCACACCAGCACGAGCAGTAGATTATGGGCCTAATATGGATGTTATTACGTATCTCTATAATCTGGTTTCTTTTCAAGATTTTATACAACCTGTTATCGGCATTTTTGATCGCGCACAACCAACTCATCCACGCATTGCCAATATGAGCATTAGCATTAATGATAAGGAACCTGGCCACAGTGATATGCACCATTATAGCATTGGCCTTTGGCTCTTATATCTTGATCAACAAATGTATGAAAAAGAGAGCGAAGGATTTGTTAACTTTACATTTGAAAAAGCAGGGGTGCTTCAGTTTTTTAATCATGAAGAACCTCGCTATACTATAGACCCTGAATGGGAAACAAAAATAAAAGAAGACAAGCGGTTACAAGAACGGCTCGTTGATACTATCTTGCGCAACACATTAAAAACTACTCACTCTCTAGCAATGGATCTCTACCCGGAATCACGCCCTCTTTTAGGATGCGATCAAGTAATCCGTTGATAAATCGGTAAGCATCGGCTTCTGCAAAACACTTTGCAAGTTCAATTGCCTCGTTAATAATGATACGTGAATCAGTATCGGTATATAGCAATTCCCAAACACCAAGCCGCAAAATTAAGCGCGCGCATACGCTTACGCGATCTGGACGCCAATTAGTCAGCAACTTTTCATATAAGGTATCAAGTTGTTCGCGCTTTTCTATCACAGCTTTTGAAATTGTATAGACATCAGAATCAATAGGAATATCTAAATGAAATTCGCGATTAAAACTTTCTAACAATGCATCAATAGATGTTTTATAGTCACACGATTCTGCTGCATATAAAAAATGAAATATAAGCGAGCGCACATCGCGACGTGATAAATCACTATGGCGCACTAATGCATCTGGCGATCTATCTAACTCATCAAGCTCATCAAAATCATTACGCTCTGGATGCATAATCCCTCCATTCCACTTTTATTTCTTTACGCGCTCAACATACACACCATCACGAGTATCCACTTTGATACGATCACCCTCATTTACAAAAAGAGGAACTTGTACCACTAATCCTGTATCAAGGGTAGCTGGTTTTGTTGCACCGCCTTGCGCAGTATCACCACGTACACCAGGAGTTGTTTCTTTAACAGCCAATTCCATAAATAATGGTGGAGTTACTGCAATAGGTTGGCCTTCAAAATAAAGCACCGTATAAACTACCTGTTCTTGCAGATAATCAAGAACGTCAGCAACCTGCTTTTTGTCAAAGGTCATCTGGTCGTACGATTCTTGATCCATGAAATCATACTGATCACCATCGGCATAAAGATATTGCATATCGCGATACTCAAGATCTGGCTTTGGAAATTTTTCACCCGACCGGAATGTCTCTTCACGGATTAATCCCGTAATCATATTTTTCATCTTGGTACGAACAAACGCACCACCCTTACCAGGTTTAACATGCTGAAAATCAACAATTTGATAGGGCTCGTCTCTAAAAAGGATTTTCGCCCCTCTTTTGAAATCTGACGTTGCAATCACGATATTCCTTATGCTTACAGTGAAAAGCTGTGTATTGTAAGTATAAAATGAGGCTCAGATAAACGCAATAGCAATCAACCTTTATACCTTGAAGCAAAATCACCTTAATTTTTCGCTAATTTTTCTAATGCCAGGGCATATTAACAAAATAGCCAAGAGAAGGATTAACCTTTACTTGGCTATTATAGTGTACGGGTTATCGTGCAATTATGCAGATGGTGGGGTAACGCCGCCAAAAAAGAAGCTAAGAAGAGCGAGCACCAAGAAAATAATAAAGATTATTTTGGCAATCCACGCACTTTCAGCTGCAACACCGCCAAACCCTAAACCACCCGCAATCAAAGCTATAATCAAGAAAATGACTGTCCACTGCAACAACATAGTAAACCCTTTCTTTGATAAAACCCAATAAACCTCAGGTTACTGTGATACTTTTCTAATAATCAAGAGATCTGAAAAGCTCCCTTGTGCAAACCTGCTACAAATCACAATCAAAACCAAAAAGAAATGTGTTTAGATGACTTCTTTGGCTACTTGGCATACCATCATAAATAAGTCACACTAAAACTATAGCAACGTACTGTGCACAAAAAGGACTCCTGATGAACACCTTAAAAACCATAGATCCCACTCTTGCTACCCTTATACAGCAAGAAGAGGCGCGTATTGCATCAACCATAAATCTTATTGCTTCAGAAAACTATCCATCGCAAGCCGTGCGAGAAGCTGAAGGATCTATGCTCACAAGCAAATATGCTGAAGGGTATCCCGGCAAACGATATTATGCTGGTTGTGAGGTTGTCGATCAGGTAGAAAACCTTGCCATTGAACGATGCAAACAACTTTTTGGAGCAGAACATGTGAATGTGCAACCACATGCGGGTTGTCAGGCTAACATGGCAGTCTATTTTGCTACACTCAAACCAGGTGATACCATTTTGGGCATGAGTCTTGCTGCGGGCGGCCATTTAACGCATGGTCATCAAGTTAATTTCTCGGGTATTTATTTTAATAGCGTGCAATATGGCGTAGATCCAAAAACAGAACTGCTCGATTATGATATAATTGAGGCCCTTGCAAAAGAACATCAGCCAAAACTTATTGTAGTTGGCGCATCAGCCTATTCCCGCATTATAGATTTTGAACGCATGGGACAAATTGCGCATTCCAATGGCGCACTTTTACTTGCCGATATTGCTCACATTGCGGGGCTTATTGCCGCAGGACTGCATCCCAATCCTTTTCCCCATGCCGATTTTGTAACCAGCACCACACACAAAACATTGCGCGGCCCTCGCGGTGGGCTTATTATGTGCAAAAAAGTATTTGCCGATGCCATTGACCGTGCCATTATGCCCGGCACACAAGGTGGCCCTTTTATGCATACCATTGCAGCAAAAGCTGTCGCATTTCACGAAGCACAACAACCTGCATTCATCGATTATCAAAAACGCGTTATTGCAAATGCTAAAGCCATGGCCAATACATTCTTGCACCTTGGCTATCGCATTGTAAGCGGCGGCACTGATAATCATCTTTTTATTGTTGATTTGCGTTCAAAGGGTATTACCGGCCGCGATGCAGAACAGTTACTTGCTCGTGCGGGTATTACCGTCAGTCGCAGCTGCATTCCAAACGATCCTGCAAAACCATGGGTTACGAGTGGCATTCGCATTGGTACTCCTGCTATAACCACACGCGGATTTGATGAAGGCGATGTTATGGCTCTTGTGCATAGAATAGATGCTTTGTTGACACAATCACAAACGCCTCATGAACCAGATATGCAAGCGCAACGGTAAAAATTATAGGCTATTTCCTTGTTTTTTAAAAAACAGTTTTTTATACTAAAATTATATGAGTAGCTTTATAGCAACCTCTTTTTTTAGGAAAGGCCTCTCAATGAGCCTTATCGCAGTTCAACTCTATACCATGCATGATGGTGCAACAAAGCACCCTCACAAAGCTATAACTATGCCCCTGCTCCATTCTTTGAGCAATGGCTTCTGGCGTTGGCGCCACTAATCTTTTCTTTTATTTATTCCCAATTTCTCATTTTTTTATTGAATCTCAAGGTATTTTAAATACCTTTCGTTGCATTATTTTTAGACTACTAACAAAGGAATCATCTCATGAAAATGACATATGTTTATTATATGCTGGCACTCGGTTGCTTGGGAGCATTTATTTTTTATGCAACTTCGCGACATGCGTCATCATCAGCCAATTCAGTTCGTGTTGCAATTATACAACCCGTTTCACATCCTTCATTAGATGAAATCGTAGAAGGATTTGCAACCACTCTTTCGGCTGACATTCCTGATGCGCACATTGATTACTATAACGCGAATGGTAACCCTACCCTTATGAAATCACAAGTAGATGACATTTTGCGACGCCACTATAACCTTATTTGCACCGTGGCGACAAGCCCAACCGTGATGATGACAAACGCTGCACGCAAACAACAAGATATGACGCCTATTGTATTTGCAGCGGCAGAACCGGCTGCCGACATTAAAAACAGTGGGCACATTACGGGCACCACAGACATTATTAATTTTAAAGATGAAGTAAATGCGTTGTTACGTATAAAACCAAACATTAAACATGTAATGCTCGTTTACAATGCCTCTATAAAAGAAGGACAAATCGAACGCGAAAAAAATGAGCTAGAACAATTACTGAAAAATCATGGCATTCGCTTGTCTGATGTTGCAGTGTATACGTCACATGAAGTACCTACTCATACCGCAAGTGCTATTGGAAAAGATCGCCCTGACGTTATCATGGTGCTTATGGACAACACGGTTGTCTCAGCAATAGATTCGCTGGTGCTTTTATGCAACCGCCATGGCATTACGTTGTATGCATCAGATCACAGTTCCGGTGCAAAAGGTGCCGCGCTTTCTTTTGGTCATATACAACGTATGTATGGATCTGAGGCCGCACGCAAAGCGATCACCATTCTTACTACAGGTGTGCAAGCACATACTATCCCTATAACCGTTATTGACAAACAAACATTGCACATCAATCCTACTACGGCACATCAACAAGGTATTGAATTAACTGATGCATTGCGCGCACACTTTAAAGACCATGGCACGTATTTAGAGGAAATTCATCATGATTAATATAATCGCAAACTATCTGCATCAATTATTACTGCACATGCCTCTTATTTGTGGCACATATATAAGCGTAAGCCTTTTAAAAGTGCCTGATTTGAGTTTAGAAAGTGCCTATACGTGCGGAGCGCTCTTTGCGAGCGCTCTTCTTCCTATGCTGCCTCTTCCATTGCCCTTGCAACTCATAGTGCTTATATGTGTAAGCCTTGCAAGCGGTGCGTTGGTAGGGCTGCTGTCTAGCTCTTGCACTATGTTCTTGCGCATCCCGCACTTACTTTCTAGCATTATCACCATAGGCATCTATCACGGGCTTTATCAATTATTAGTCGGCAGTTATGTGGCAACCACCAGTTACGCAAATCCTTTGGCATGCCTCCAACTTTCTCCCTATTATCCTGAAATGGGCTGCTTACTTTTTATGCAAGGCATACTTCTTGTAGTGTTGTATATGATATTCAAAACACAACTCGGTTATTGCTTTGTAACATATGGAAACAATGCATCCTTCTTTGATCACTTTTCCATTTCTAAGCGCTATGTTTTTATTATGGGAATATGCATAGCAAATAGTCTGGCAGGCTTAAGCGGTTATCTTTTTGCACAATCAACGGGATTTGCTGAAATGAATATGGGCATTGGCAAAGTGTTGTTATGTATTACCGCTCTTATACTTTCTAAAACAATTATACCCATTAAAAAACCAATCTCGCTCATGGTACCTATCTATGCAGGCCTTCTTTTTTTTGCGTTGCAACAACTACTCTTGTTGATTGGTTTTAACTTACGTTATTTCACCATGATTCAAGCGTTGGTGGTGCTCGTTATCATGGCGTTTCGACAACGAAATGCGCAACCTTCTGATTCTTTAGGGGTATAATATGAAAGGCTTATTATTACGCGCTATTTCATTTTCTTTCAATAAAACGCAAACTCCTTTTTTTAATGATCTTTCAACATCATTTGAACGCGATGCGCTTCATTTTATTATGGGAAAAAATGGGGTAGGTAAAACTACCTTATTTCGCATTTTAGGTGGCAACTACCCGGCAGATAGTATGATCGCAGGCACCATCTGCATCGATGATACCTGTTATGATCTTACTGACGCACGCAATAAACAGCAGCTCAAAACACGGGTGCAACTGGTAACACAAAATCCTAAAGACATGACAATTGGCTGTTTGACGGTAGAAGAAAACATGCAGATGGCCTCACTCGGCCATTTACCCAAGTTTGCACCATTACCATCGGCCAAACCTCTCTATGATATACAAAAACAGTATGGCATTAGCCCTTTAATGCGTGTTGATGATCTTTCTGGTGGTCAACGGCAAGTACTTGCAATTCTAATGGCATTGCAACGGCACTGCTCAATAGTATTGCTCGACGAACCCACCGCCGCGCTCGACGACAAAAACAGCGCATTGGTTCTCGCCTGCATTAAAGAGATAGTAAGTAAAGGTATTATTGTGCTGTTTATTACCCATGACAAAGAGCTTGCCCGCCTTTATGATGGTAACGCCACGTGTAGACAGATAACCAGCGATGAGAACGGAACGCGTTGTATCAGCTCTTAGACAGAATGAAACGGTGATGCTCAATCAAGAGCATCACCGTTTCATTTTTTATTCTTTTTCTTTTGTTTGCGCTATGTTTCTCATCAGGTCTTTTTCCACAGATTTTACTGCTTCATATTCAGGAGACAATAGAGGATCTCTAAACTCATCCAAGAGAACAGCAATAGCCCTTACCTTTTCCGGCACCATTTCTAAAAGATCCACTCGTCTCTGTGCTTTCACTTTTCTGACATTAAAACGAGCTTCGTTAAGCGCTGCTTGATTGTAATCAGCCTCTCGCTGCATTCTTTTCAGCCACGCTTTTAAACCCTCAGAATTTTGCTGATATACTTTTTCATATTTATTTTCATATTCTAATTCTTGAAGCATATATCTTATTAACTTATATCGACGACTTTCAGTTTGTTCGACATCTGTAAGTTCTTTTTGAAGACCTTCAAGATATTTAATCTTTGCATTTCTATCAGCTCTAGATTCCTCTGGCAACCTTGCATATACTTGCTCTTTTTCTCTTTCAGCTGCTGCTTCACGTGCTGATGCACCCGATTCCCACTCCAAAGGAGCTGTGATAAACGGTTCTTGCAATGGACTATTTTTTAGATTCTCTTGTGCCTGTTTTACCTCGTGCAATAATTCCACTGCTGCAATATATTTATTATCGTGTAAGTATTTTTGAGGGGGTCCTTGTTGAAAATCATCAATCAATTTTTGAAGATATGTGATTTGATCTTTATAGTTTGCGTAATCAAGTAAATTTTTCCGAATATTTTCTTTTTCCTCTGCAACCTTATCAGCTATGGCTGGCACAAAATTACCAACATTTCTTATAGCTTTATCCAATAAGGCTGAATTTTGATTAGATTCTGCCCTGATGGCTTTAAGCCATTTTTGTGCACCAGCGCCTCCATCATTTAATCTAAGCATCTCTTTATATTTTTCTTCATATTTTTTAACAAGAATATGCTCTTCCTCTGCCTTTTTACTTTTTTCTGCATTTTCCCGACGCCTTACGACCTCTTCAGTTTCCACATTGCCTTCGGGAGTCCTTTCCATACTATAAAATAAAGACTTAGCAGCCCTATACTCAGGATTGGCATTATATGCAGCAATGGCTTCATCCAATTTTGCTCGCTGGCTTCGCAACCTCTTTTCTTCCTGCATATTTTCTCTGATTTCTTGCATTTTTTCTTGTAATTTAGCTGGGTCGCGAGAATATTCTTGTATATAATGATCAATTAAAAACTCTTCTTCAGCTTGCAAATCTAAAAGTTGTCCAAGGTCATTTGATTTTTCTATCTTCGCTTTTTTTTGTTTAATAACAGTTTCAAGATAGTCTAAATCAGCACTAGTACAAATCCCACCACATCCCGCTTGCAATGCACGGATCTTTTCTAATATGGGCGTTGCTTCCAATTTCTTTTTTATCAATTCTAACGCTGTTTTTTGAATTGGATCTTTTGTCCCGGCTTGGCGCATAACTTCATTTAATTTTGTCTGGGTTGTAGGAAACTCATCGGAATTAGCCAGCGATTGATTAATTTCTTTGACCTTATCCATTAATTGCGACTTATCCGTTTTTACATTCTCAGTCAAACTTACATTTTGATTTGTCTCTGGAGTTTTTTTATACAACCATCCAGCTATAGCATTTTTCATGGTCGCAAAAGACCAAGTACTTGGTTTTGCGGGGGTAGATTCCATGGCCATAGTATACGGTGCCGGTGCTAACAATAATGCGCATATCACCAGTAAACTGATTTGTCGATTTAATCTTTTCATCACTATCTCCACTTTTTTATTTAACATCCTTAATATCCTATTATATTTCAAAAAATAGCTAAAACGCACTTAAAGCGTTTCAACTTGAATATATAAAAAATAGGGTTCAAAAAGCAAGAGCTGCGTTTCTTTTTTTATATCTCTTGCTTTTCTAGAGAGCAAGCTGGTAAATTAATGAGTGATAGAAATTTTGGGGAAGTGGAGGCCCTGATTATGCAGATTACCATACGTCTTAATTGGCTTGTGATACCAGCCATCGCATTGGCAACGCTGTTAATCGGAAAACATTTCACTGCAAGCAACATGCTGTGGTATTCCAGCTTAAAACTTCCAATTATTACGCCGCCTGCATGGTTCATGAGCTCTATGTGGCTTGTTATTTATACCCTAACAACGGGATGCGCGTTACTGGTATATAATACGTTCGCGCGCAATGCTCGTTTTTGGTTTATTATGCTTCTTTTTGCACTCAACGCTGGTCTGAATAGTTACTGGACGTATCTTTTCTTCACGCAACATGAACTTACCAATAGCATCTGGTGCAGCTTTGTGCTCAGCGCTACGGTTTGGCTACTTGCCTATCTGATACGACCTGAATCATTACTATGCAGTCTTTTATTGTTACCGTATGCCATATGGACCACATACGCCATTGTTCTTACCACATGGATACGACTCATTCAATAATACAAAACACTCGTTGACACTTATGCAACATGAGAACTTTATTATTGAGTTTAGTTAAGAAAAATCGTCCCAATCGAAAACTTGCATCCCCTTTAATCCCAATCGATAACTTGCGTCCCCTTTAATATAGAGTCAAAAGGAGGAACCCCTTGCGCATAGGATGTGCTATTCACATTATTTTTTTGCTTCTTTTTCGGGGTTGGTTGCGGATCTTTTGCTTTAAACCTTGATACCATCGGTTCAAGTATTATGGCAGACTCATTATACCGAAAATGTTTTTCTTTCAGTGGCGATGGCAAAACAGTTATTCTTACGCCACCTTGACTCGTAGCAGGCACTTGGGATCCCGTTAAAAAACTAATAAACGTTATACTGCTTCCATTTTCAGCGGTAACCCTTTCCTTCCTTCTGTATGCTTTTCTCTTGTCCAAATAGGCGTTGCCTAAAGAGCTTCGCAATCCATAAATATCCTTTTTTGTCGACTCTACCAGGAATAATCCATGGCTACGAGGATCGCGCTGCAAAGACATTCTTACCGTTGAAGCATCATAAGGGGTAGGATTTCTCCATACACGCTTCTTGCCTTCTTTTCCCTCAACGCATTCACTTACAGGCGAAGCATCATAAGGTGTGGGCTTTCTGCGCACACTCTTTTTGCCTACCTCTTTCTTCTCAACATGTTCACTAATGGCACTGATATCTTTTGCTGCACTGACCAACAAAAGAATCTGTAATAATAAAAACTGTTTTTTCACGTAAATCCATACAACAATAAGGGAAACAATATCTTTTATAGACTATTGCTTCATTCACAACTTCTTTTTTTATCTTGCCAGCAAGCTCTCTAGCTAAGATATTTTTTTAATAAATCATTAATAACAACAGGATTACCTTTACCTTTAGTCAATTGCATCGCCTTGCCTACAAAAAAACCAAATAACCGTTCTTTTCCTGACTTATATTCTGCAACTTGCGTAGGGTTTTGATCAACAATTGTTTTAATTATTGTTTCAAGCTCTTCTACCGAACCAATCTGCTTGAGACCCTTCTCTTCCACAATAGCAACTGGTTGCGCGCCTGTTTGTGCAACTAATTCAAAAACCTCTTTGGCCACATTGTTATTAATAGCCCCCTCTTGAATCATTGCAATTAATTGTGCTAACCTCTCCGGCGTCACTTTGAACTCTTGAATGGTAATTTTATTATCTTTCAAATAACCCATTACATCACGCAAAACCCAGTTGATAAGTAATGGACTTTGGCACAACGCCCACGCACTATCAAAATAATCGGCTAGATCTTTATCTTCTATCAAAATATCAGCTTCGTATTCGGTCAGCCCTTGTTTGCAAAAACGCGCATATTTCTCATGGGGCAATTCTGGCAATTGAGCTTTAATAGCGCCAATCCATTCATCGTTAAGTTCAACAACAGGTAGATCAGGATCTTGAAAATAGCGATAGTCGGTTGCTTCTTCTTTGCTACGCATAACAACCGTGCGTCTATTGACCGAATCCCACAAGCGCGTTTCTTGCCTAATTTTACCGCCATCTTCTAACATATTAATCTGTCGTTCAATTTCATAATCAACGGCATCCGCAATAAATTTGAACGAATTGATATTTTTAAGTTCGCATTTAGTGCCAAGCGTTTGGACACCTTTTTTGCGCACCGATATATTCGTATCTGCTCGAAAGGCACCGTCTTCCATATTTCCTGTACAAATTCCTAAATACTGCACGATAGCACGCAGCGATTTCAAATAAGCACGGGTATCATGAGCGCTAGAAAGATCTGGCTCGCTCACAATCTCTAATAATGGCGTACCAGCACGGTTAAGATTAACAAAGCTTGCTTGGCTTAAATCAGAATGAATGTTTTTGCCCGCGTCTTCTTCTATATGAATACGATTGATGCGTATTTTTTTTGTACTGCCATCATCTGTTATAATAAGAATATGTCCACTGCGGCAAATTGGCTCAAACTGCTGCGTAATCTGATATCCTTTTGGCAAATCGGGATAAAAGTAATGCTTGCGATCAAAATGTGAATGCTGAGAAATAGCACAATTGGTTGCAAGTCCCGCAGCAATTGCACAATCAATAACTTTTTTATTCAACGTGGGTAATATACCTGGATATCCCGCACACACAATACAAATATTCACATTAGGATCAGGACTCACATGATTTTCGCTCGAACAGAAGATTTTACTTTCTGTAGTAAGTTGCACATGCACTTCCATACCAATAACTGCTTCATATTCAGGATATCGTTCCAAAACAGAATTCACGCGGACCATCTACACCCCTCGCCAGACACTTTTCTGATTGTAAAAATTAAAATGAAAGTGCGTTAAATAAACACTTTTTATGCTATCATTTTTTGGTAATCTTGTAAGTACTCAATGAAACCCTTCCATCATGCGCCACTGCTATCTTTACTCCAAACTGTTTTTCAAGATCCAAAATCGTATTATATTCTGTATTAATTATATAATCGAACACCTCTTGATGAAGTCGCAGGGTTACTGAATCCCCCTTTTTGCATGATTTCAATTCAAATTTAAATTGGCGCAAAATGCTATAACTTAGCGTTTGCAGCGATGGCACAAACCCAGACCCCTTGCATGTCTGGCAGGTTTCCGTGAGCTGCTGCACAAGTGTTTTGCCCGAACGCTTACGCGTCATTTGCACTAAACCAAATTCCGATATTTTCAAGACTACCGATTGAAATTTATCTCGTTCACGCAATAGCCGCTCAAAAAATTGAAACAATCGGTGCCGGTTTGCCTCTATTGCCATATCAATAAAGTCTATCACAATAAGGCCACCGATATTGCGCAGCGATAGTTGACTAGTGATAGCTTCAGCCGCCTCTAGATTTGTTTTTAAAATAGTCTCTTCTAGCGAACTTTTACCGATAAATCGTCCCGTGTTCACGTCAACCACCGTCATGGCTTCAGTAGACTCTATGATGAGTGATCCACCAGACTTAAGAGGCACTTTTTTATAGAGCGCTCGTTCAATCTGATCTTCTATTTCATAAAAATCGAACAAGGGAATTTCATTATCATAGTATTTAATCTTATGCTTGTGCTCGGGAGAAACTTCGGTAACAAACGCAGTGACTTCCTTTACATTGGCCATGTCGTCACTAATTATCACTTCTACGTCATCATCTAAATGATCGCGTACAACCTGCAGCGAAAGATCTATATCTTGATACAATTTTTCTTCGGCTTTTGCGTCTTTAAAAGCTCGCTGAATCTTGTGCCATATATTTAGTAAGTAATCGAGGTCCTTTTTGAGCACATCATCGGCACGTCCTTCGCACGTTGTTCGGATAATGCCGCCCATACCTTCAGGCAAATACGCGCGCATCAAATCTTTTAAGCGCGCACGCTCTTCTCGATTTTCTATTTTTTTTGAAACACCAATACGCGGCGTTGTAGGCATAAGAACAAAAAAGCGACCCGGCAACGTAAAGCACGTCGTAAGCTTTGCCCCCTTTTGATATACCGGTTCTTTACTTACTTGAACCAAAATCTCTTCACCTTCTTTGACTATCTTACTGATATCAAAGCGTGAACTTTCGCGTTTTTTTTGTACTTTTTTCTCATCTTCATCATCTAATTGCACTGTTGCATGCATACGCTCCAGCGCCAATTCATGATCAATCTCTGAAATATGCAAAAACCCGGCGCGCTCTTGTCCTATATCAACAAAAGCCGTTTGTATACCAGGCAAAACCTTGCTCACTAAGCCCTTAAAAAAAGAACGCTCTAGTGTTTGCTGCGCATGAGCTGCAAAGTACATATTTTGCAGCCTGCCTTCATTCGTAATAGCTACACGTTGCTGCCACGAATTGTTATTAATAAGAATTTTTTTCATAGCCCACCACCCTATAAAATTTTTTATGTATTTTCATCTTCATTACCACATCGATAGAGCTCCCAAGCATATCCTATAAATTTTATATATTAGTATACCCTGTCAAAATCTGCTTGAGTAGATAAACGAAAGAAAATATGCTATCTTCTCCACGAAGTCTTAAGTACCGTAACGCAATAATAAAAAAGTACACGCATCTATAAGGAGTATTTAATGAACAAAAAAGTCATTTTGTCAATTGCCTTACTTTCATCTCTTGCTGGATGCAATAAAGACAAGAAAAAACCTAAACAAGTTACCCAAAAATCTGACCTCTTTTCCGCAGTAGATATGCCAATGGCTAAAAATGTTGACATTGATATATCAGAAGATAGCGAAGTTTTAAGTTTCTTTGATGAAGACCTTGGTGAATTTGCCTTTGCAGATGAAGAAGATACAGAATACACACAAACTGCTTCTTACGAAACCAAACCAGCCATCGACGAACGCAATATTACTGCATGGATTGATAATGCGCAAGAAGATACTGAACTGAAAACAATCTATTTTGGTTTTAATAAGTATGGCGTAACACCAGATCAAAAAGAAACTATTGAAGCTGACACTACTATTCTTGCAGATTTACTTGAAATAATAGATGACAATGCATTTGTGGTAATTGAAGGCCATTCTTGCCATTCAGCAGGTTCTGCTTCTTACAATATGGGACTTTCAGAAAAACGTGCAAAATATGTTCGCGATATCTTAGTTCAATCTGGTATCGACGCTGACCGCATTCTTATCATTGGTAGAGGACAAGAAGTTCCTGCATTGATAGAAGGCAAACCAGTAACAGGTAACCGTGAACAACAAGCAATGAATCGCCGTGTTGAAATTCGTATTGTAGAACAAGCTTAAAAAGCCTTACCCAAAAAGGACTTTTATGAAAAGCGTGCTGTTTATCGCGATGATTTTTTCTTGCATGGCAAGTGATGCTTTTTCACCATCAAGTCCTTCGAGAGGTAATCGTACAAAACACGCATCATCACGAAAAGGTTTTTCTATCATAAGCATAATGGGTAGGATCAATAATCCTATTAAACAAAAGCAAATATTGCGCGCAATACTTACTAGGGTAAATACAACAAAATAGTTTTTTAAAATGGATCCGTCTAAGAAAAGGCGGATCCCTAAAAAAAATGTGTGCTCATGAAAAAATTTTTAGCACTCACTTTCAGTTTCATTGGTTGCTTACATGCTATGCAAGACTTAGACAAGAAGGTCTTATTGGCAGCAATACAAGAAAAAGGGGAAAATGGTTTTCAGTTCCTCCAAGATAACCTAACTAAATCATCACCCGCTACTGTTTGCGTGCAATATCAAGTAAGCCAAAGGGGCGACTTACCCTTCTCAAAACTTGATCTTAGTGTGGCATTTCACCGTCGTTACAACGGTTATTATCCTATACCAGATACAACATCTGATGGTCAACTGATTACCGAAAAAACAATATACGTAAAAAAGACATCGGAATATCCCCGCAGTGAAGTATCATTTGGCCCATATACAGATGCTATTCCAATGGGAACTTACAAATCTTATACATTTACTACTGCCTATGATCAAACTGATTTAGATCAATTAGGAACTGACCAAAAATAAAGGGTAATCTATATGAATATTGCAAAAACAAATCCCGCGCTTCCAATAGGTTTGGATATAAAAAAGACGATTCAAGTACGGTATAAGAATTGGCAAGGCGAAACGGCTATTCGCACCATTATTCCCATGGGTATTGAATGGGGGTCAACTGAATGGCACGCAAAAGAGCAATGGCTTTTGAACGTATGGGATGTTGATCGCAATGCCCACCGGCAATATGCATTGTGCGATATTGTTGAGTTTTTATAAAGGTTTATTCTACTTCGCGCTCAAAGGTCAATTCATATTTCGGAAAAAAGCTTCCCCACTTTCTAAATATCATTGTATTGAGGCGCCACCCTTTTTGCGCATATTCTTCAACTGTTTTCCTACAGCCACTATTCATTTCAGCAGCACTTTTCCAAATATCTGCTTTTACAAGAACAAACTCATATTCGTATTTTTTTGCCATACAAAAACTCCTTAACGTTTTTTTGCCGCATTTGATATGTTAATTTTGTAGCGCCCTGTTACTCCACTTCACGTTCAAAAATTAATTCCATATTTGCTGGCCCCCATCCTCGCCAATAATTATAGGTGATGTTATTAAGATGCCAGCCATTGCGGGCTTCCCGCTCGATTACTTTTTTATAATCTGGCGCTGCTCCAAAAAACAAACTATATTGCAAGCTCACAAAATAGTATTCATATTTTTTTGCCATGATTTTCGCCATGAAATACTCCTCTAATTACTCCACTTCGCGTTCAAAAATTAATTCCATATTTGCTGGCCCCCATCCTCGCCAATAATTATAGGTGATGTTATTAAGATGCCAGCCATTGCGCGCCTCTCGCTCGATTACTTTTTTATAATCTGGCGCTGCTCCAAAAAACAAACTATATTGCAAGCTCACAAAATAGTATTCATATTTTTTTGCCATGATTTTCGCCATGAAATGCTCCTCTAATTACTCCACTTCGCGCTCAAAAATGAGTTCAAAAAAATCAGAGCAATTATTTATGAGTGTTGTATAGGTAAAAATTTGCTTGAGTTGCCAACCCTTTTGAGCATACTCTTCAATTACTTTTTTATAATCAGGCTCTTTTCGCAAAAGGCCTATAAATTCCAATCTTACATATGCATATTCATATTTTTTTGCCATGAAATGCTCCTTACGTCCCCTTTTTGCCCTACGTACATTTTCTACTTCTTCAAATCCTCATCATATGATGGTATAGAAGTGACACGACGAATCACAATATATTGTGCCTGCGTAGAAGAAGAACATTCAGCCGATAGATTGCGTAAAGAATCGTATGGTGGTTGCAGAGAAACACGAGCAATTTTTGATATTGATTGCCTTTCATCTATATGCTCTTCAGGCATTGCGGGAATTTCTTTCTCAGTTTTAACCTCTTCCATGGCTTGTAGAGTAGAACACCATACTATTGCGACAGCTATATTCCATACGTTTATGTTCATTATTTATCCAATCATGTGTTGTATAAAACGCACTATTTCAACTTTAGGATCTTTTTTTTCTAGTGCACGAATTGCATGCTTCCATGTTTCTAATGTATGCGGATCTCGCAATAATGCCTCTACCATTGATGCTAGATTGCGCCGATCGTGAAGAACAGCTCCAACATTATTCTGATGTATAAAGGTGCGGTTAAACCGTTCCCATATAAGGCCTGAGACCGTTGCATCAACAATCATGGGAAGTTCCATATACAATGCTTCATTAATGGTCAGCCCACCAGATTTTGTAATCAAGAGATCTGACATTGCCATTATCTCGTCTATTTTTTCAGTAAAGCCAATGATTGTGTAGCTAATATGATTCTTTAGCATCATACGTTCTAATTCTGGGCGCAACCCTTCACTTTTGCCGATGCAGATAAGAATATGAACCGGCAATGAAATGCGTGCAAGCTCTTGCGCAAATACAAGAGTATCGCGTGATCCTAAACCACCCATTAAAAGCATTACAACCGGCTTATCTGTAGGAACATCGTATGTTTTCTTTAATGCGCTGCTATCGTGGTCAGAAGCAATAAAAGATGGCCGCACAGGAAAGCCCGTATAGGTGAAACATGAATCAGGAATCATCGCAGAAGCAAAAGTCTCCATTAATGCTGCGTTATTATAAGCAACATTAAAAAAGAATTTCTCATACGTAGGATTATGTATTTGATAAACAAATTTTTGCGCATCCAAATCGGTAGAAATAACCCAAAAAGGAATCTGTAATCGTTGCGCTGCTTTGATAGTTGCGCCATTAACCATTGGTATTACTGAAATGAGAAGATCGGGCTTGTGCGCACGTACATATTCTTCTATAAGAGATTCTATTTTGCCAGCACGTAAGGTAAAAAACCACTCGCCAAGCCACACCATAGCCGGAATAAGCCACGTATAATTATGCATCATAAAATAATTATACAGCTCTTCCGAATGATATCGCCCAGCAGTAAGCGTATAAATAAAATCGACGGGTCCAAGTATTTCTCGCAACGCATATACTGGCTGCACGTCATACAAATCGGCGCAATAATCCATTAATGCTTCTGTTGCAGACACATGGCCGCGCCCACCAGAGCTCGTAAAAATCATAATTTTTTTCTTCATATTACCTCCATGCGTCATATCTTGTTTGCTGCTCATATATGCAGACGTTAGAGAATCATTCTTTTTGTATCGTGAAAAAACAAAAAAGGCACCGATGAACACAGTGCCAACTAAAACAAGTAATTTCCAACCAAATTTTTTCATTATAGTATACCGCCCCACATTGAGCCAAACCCACCTTGCTTATTAGAATATAAAAAACAAGAGATAAAACGCTACTGTCTGCAGCACGATTCTTCAATAGATTGATTTTTTGCTGATCCTAAAATGCCAACATGTAGATTATGAGCCGTAGACCAATACGCGGTGCTCAACTCGGCAATTAAATCATTTATCTGCGCTAGCGATTCTCTTTTCTCCCTATACTCATTTTCTACGCTATTTTTTATAAAATATCTTGTAAAATAGAATGAAGAATGGGAAGTTTCTTTTAAGCGCCTCTCACAGTCTTTACACTGAACTTGTAATATCCGCCTCGATGAAGAGAGCGTCGCCATAGCTCCTGGAAAGCCACCATGCATTTCTATATAATGCTGCAATTTTTTAGCTGCTTGGGGTGTTATCTCCATAAAACATGTTATATGGCCAAAACCTACTAACATCATAATAATAATAACCAACATAAAGAACTTTTTCATGCCAAAACCTGTAATAGAAATAATATTATTTGCCTACACAAAATTCTTTAAAAATTGCGTCCATTGCACTTTCAGAAATAGTTTTTCCCGTTAATTCTGAGAAATTTGAAAGCGCTTCTTGTATAGTATACGAAAGAATTTCATAAGGCACATCACCTTTTAACAATACTATGCATTCTTGTATTTTTACTTCAAATGAAAGTATCAATGTTAACTGACGCTTGTTGATTAAAAATGGCATTTCGGCAATAGCGCAAAGAGCCGTTAACTTTGCCATCATTAACGATTCAAGATCTGCTACGCGAGTATGCGTCACCGTGGATACGTGTATATCACAAGTAATAAGTGCCTGATCTACACTTTTGAGTGCTGGCAAATCTGCTTTTGATCCCACGACGATTATTTTAGAAGAATACATTCTATAAAGGTCTTCATAAATCACTTTTTCTCGTGCAGACATACGGCGTGATTCGTCAACAACAAGAAGTATTACATCGGCTTTTTGTGCTTCTTGATAAGAACGCTCAATACCATAATGCTCTATAATATCATTTGTTGCGCGTAGCCCTGCCGTATCAACCAACGTCATATGAGACCCATTACGATAGATACCCGCCTCTATAACATCACGTGTGGTACCTGCAATAGCAGTTACAATAGCTCTATCTTTCCCCAGTAACGCATTGAACAATGACGATTTTCCTGCATTTACTGAGCCGATTAATGCTATGCGCGCGCCCTCTTTTATCTGCTGACGCATATCATGCGCTTTTTTTAAACGTTCAATACTTGCCATAACTTCTTGCATTATAAGTGCGATCTGCGTTCCAAATTGCATGTCTTCTTCATCAATAAATTCAAAACTCGCTTCAGACAATGCGTACGCTTTAAGTATTTTTTTTTCTATTAATGCAAGTTCGCAAGACAGGCTGCCTTGTAACTGCGCCAGAGATAACTTTAATGATTGCTGCGTGCCTGCATTAATAAGATCATTAATAGACTCAGCTTGGACTAAATCCATCTTTCCATTTTCAACTGACCAACGCGTAAACTCTCCCGCATGAGCAAGACGAGCACCAGCCACAATGGCTAGCGTAACAATTGATTGAATAATGGAAGGATTATTGTGACATGAAATTTCTACGGTATCTTCGCCCGTAAATGTACGTGGCGCATGCATTACAAAAAACAACACTTGATCAACATCATTTCCATGCATATCAACAATGTGACCATAATGAATAGTGTGCGTTTGCACGTCAGTTATGCGCGCATCAGAAGGCAACCTACTTATACGGGTTGCAATAGCGCACGCTTGCTCGCCAGAAATGCGAATAATTGCTAAAGCCCCCGCTCCATGGGGAGTACAATGAGCAACAATAGTATCACTATGCACAGCACACACTCACTTTGTATCTTACGGAGTTGCCGTAAGCACAACTTTTAAAAAGCGAAATTCTTTTTTAAATTTGCTGCGCAACATACCAAGTAAAAGATAGGATAAACTTCTAAATAAGGCAGTATTTTTTTCTTCTTGTGCAAACACAGATTTAGAGAATGTGATATGCAATCGATTTCCCATACGTTTTGCATCAAAAGATACTTTGGGCAATTCACTCTTTTGCATAAGCTGCGTTAACCAATCAGAAACTGAATGTTCCATCTCATCAGTCCATGGAGAACGGCGCTCTTTATTGAGGCCATTTTTTGCATGCACTTCAGAAGGAGTAGTTGACACATGAGAAGAAGGCTTACGTTTTTCATGCATTGGTTGCGTATCACGAGAGGCTTCACGAGTAGGACGTTGCTCACGTATGTGTTCTCGCTCTGTGGATGTAGATTGCGCCGCTTTTTCACGCATGCTATCTCGCTGGCGATCTGCTTGAGGATTTTCTGAAAAGAAAATACCCACCTTCGCTTGCTTTTTTGTCATCCCCAAAAAACCACGCTGCACATCTTCAAAAATTTTGATAGTAAACTCTTGGGGCCTCTCAGCACGTTCCCATGCTTTTTCAATGGCCTTTACAATTGAAGATGCCTCTTCTACGATTGATTTCATGTTATGGCGACCTATGTGTGTCATACTTATATTTTTGGAATATATTGAACCTATGAGTGTTCCCAACTGATTATAAACTACAGAAAAAATACCAGCGGGAGACTAATGTACGTTTTTATATTTTAAGAGATAAAGTGCATCATCTTTTCAATGGCTTTTACTGATTATTTGGAGCGGGAAACGAGACTCGAACTCGCGACCTTTGCCTTGGCAAGGCAACGCTCTACCAACTGAGCTATTCCCGCAACACAAAATCAAAGAAAAATCATCATTAATGTAGCACTCCGAAAGCTTTTGTCAATAAAAGGCATTTGCATTAAGCCCTCATTTGCGCTTAACTAAAGAGAGCATAACCAATACATGTAGGTGAAAGTGTATCATGATAGAACGAATAGAAGGCATTATCCAAGAAATCACTGACTCCGGTGTGGTGCTGCAAGCTCATGCCATAAGTTTTGGCATTATAGTCCCTCATACCCACCCTTTTTCCGTTGGGGTCAACGCTACATTGCTCATTTATATGCACTGGAACCAAGAGAACGGCCCTTCTCTGTATGGCTTCCAATCGGCTCTTGATCGCACCCTATTTATCATGATAATCGGCTGCAGCGGCATTGGACCAAAGCTTGCCATCGCTATTCTCCATGATGTGGGAGCAGCAGGGTTTATACAAGCGATAAGTGCACATGATGACCGAGCACTTAGCAAAGTAAGTGGTATCGGTACCAAAAAAGCCGAACACATTATCGTTCATCTTAAACATAAAATAAGCAAATTAATTTCTTCGGGTATCGATTTGGGAGATGCTGCAAGTCTGTCATTGTGGCACGATATAGATCAAGCACTCACATCTTTAAATTATTCGCGCTCAGAAATATCTTATACACTAGATACCATAAAAAAAGAAGGCGATGCGCATGCGCTTCCTTTTGATCAATTATTGCGCCGCGCGCTTTCTTATATTACACGCAAACAATAAATTAACTTCAATTGGTATGAAAAGGATTTAATATCATGGAACTGTTATCTTTTTTTGTATGGCTTAATGAATATGTTTTTGCAATTCCAACAACTATTCTTTTTATGGGCGTTGCACTCTTTTTGACAATCAAAACACGCTTTGCTCAAATACGATCAATTCCACGTTTTATCTCACTTGTAAGGCACGGCGTAAAAACACAACATCCAGAAACAAAAAAATTAAAAAGTCTAAACGCTTTTCATGCTCTTTTTACTGCCATGGGCACTACTATGGGAATGGGCAATGTTGTCGGCCCATCTATTGCAATTTTCACTGGCGGACCAGGCGCCCTTTTCTGGCTTGTATTCTATATTTTCCTTGGTTCTGCTATCAAATTCACTGAAGTTGTTTTTGCTTTAATTACCCGCCAAACAGCATCTGACGGCACTATTTCTGGCGGCCCTATGTTTTATCTTAAAAAAGTAAGCCCCATTCTTGCTTATTGGTATGGCGTTATGATGCCATTGGTGCTCGCCAATTGGTCCGGCCTGCAAGCAAACACATTCGCAAGTTTACTCGCTCAAGAAAATATTCCTCTGTATATTTCAGGCTTCATGATTGCAGCCTTTCTTGCATTCATGATGTGGAGTGGCGCACGCCATATAGCAGCGCTTGCAAGCACATTAGTACCATTTATGTTTGTCCTCTATGTTTCAGTGGCACTCATCACGCTTTTTTCTAACCCAGTATCTCTTTGCAACGCTCTTTTGCTAATTAAAGAAAGTATATTCAATCCCTCTGCCATTACCGGCGGTTTTTTTGGTGCTACGCTTTTTCATGCAATGCATGCCGGGCTCTATCAAGGCATTTTTATATCTGAAGCCGGGCTTGGCACTTCTTCAATTCCTCATGCAATGGCAAACACTGATCGCCCCACCGATCAAGGCATTCTTGCTATGTGTTCCACAGCCTCTGACATGTTGCTTTGCACATTATCGGGCCTTTTGGTACTCACAACTGGGGTTTGGCAAACAGGCGATTTTCGCAGCACCTTTATTTATGAAGCATTCAGCATGAATGCACCCGCTTTTGCACAATATGTTTTACTTGCAAGTCTGGCACTCTTTATCATAACCACCATCATGGGCAATGGATTTAATGGTGTGCAAATGTTTAATGCGCTCACTAACCGCAGATGGACAAAGCTCTATATTGCATTTTTAGTACTTACTGTTTTTGCAGGAGCACTTGTATCAGTACCCCTAGTATGGGAAATAACAAAAACCATAATTGCTATTGTTGCGATTCCAAATTTAATTGGCATTCTTATACTCGCAATACGGTATCCACAAGCTCTGAAAGTATAGCTACACCGCATACATTTTTTATAAAAATGTTAAAATACGATATTTATAGACACTTACTATATAAAGAACTTTTTAAGTTGGCGCATCGAAAGTATTTTTTATGATTAAAAAACATTCCCTATTTTTGACACTATTATTCAGCGCGTTCTGCATCAATGCGATGGATATACTAGACAAGCAAGAAGTAGAAGAGCCAGTTCTTTATGTAAAATCTAACTATATATACAACGGCAAACCATTGACATCTTATTTTCAAATACCCGTCCGCCCAGATACGACTATATCTGATGTAAAAGAAATCCTAGCACAAAACACTGGCATATCTCCAAAAGGCCAGCGACTACTTTTTTTACCAAAAGACGAAAATTGGCCGTGGGGACAAATTATTCCAGCATATGCAATACTAGCGCTTGATGATATCAATGTTGCAAGTTTCATTCAAAAAAGCAGCACTGATCAATGTGAGCTGTTTCACATAAACCCTCAAGAAAACACCTTTAGCCGAAACAATGCTAATCGCTATTGCCATTCAAAGCGATAGGCTATTGTCAACGCACTCTACAAAAATAAATCAATTGTTGTAAATAGCATTAATACAAAAGGCCTCGCATAAAAACACGAGACCTTTTGTATAGTTACTTTTGGATTATCCTCTATTGATTCTATACCAAACATTATCAGTTGAATCATAAATATACGTCACGCTTGTACCTCCAGAGCTTGCAGAAAAAATTGTCGGCTGCAATGATGTTATTCCACTCACTACAGTCGCGGGACTGGCGCTATTTGTGATGTTTGCGGTATTTGCTGTTCCCAATAGAATAGTAAAGTATTGTCCGTTGGTCGGGCTCGATGGAAAATCGATAGTGAGAGTAGCAGTACTAGCAGGCTTTAACAATAATATAGATGTTGTTGCACTAGCCACTACAGTACCACTCGTAGCCGTCGATACTTGTATACTTTGATTACACAATAAACTTGCAATAATCATTGTCGTTAAAGCCGTAACATTTGTTGACGTTACAGACATAGCTTCAACACCATTCGCCGCAATCCCAAGGGTATTTGTTGCTGGAGCATAGAGTCCGGTTGTAGTACTTCCACTGAAATTAACAGTCGGAGCTGCTGCGGTGCCTGCATTATAAGTAATGGCACTTGTTAAAAAGTTACCTGATGCATCTCGCTTGACAATAGTACTTGCGGTATCAAGATTTGTTGCCGCATTCGCCAGTGCAGTTGCTGCTGCAACGTTTGCTGCTGTTGCCCCTCCAACAGTACTTACTACTGTTGCACCTTGTGTTCCTGTTACGTTACCCGCTAACGACCCCGTAAAACTGGTCGCGCTTGTTGCATTACCACTCAAGCTTGCTGTTATAGTGCCCGCCACAAAATTGCCGCTTGCATCTCGCTCAACAATAGTACTTGCGGTATTCGCACTTGTTGCTGCATTGGCAAGTACTGTTGCCGCTGCTACATTTGCCGCTGTTTGCCCACCTACGGTGCTCACTACTGTTGCACTTTGAGTTCCTGTTACATCGCCACTCAGTGATCCTGAAAAATTGGTCACTGTACCATTTATTGTGTTTGCAGTTATAACATTCGCAGAGAAATTACCATTTATATCTCTTCTAACAATCGCATTTGACGTATTAGCACTCGTAGCGGAAAGGGCAAGCGATGAGCCTGCTGCAACGGTTGCTGCGGTTGCCCCTCCAACAGTACTTACTACTGTTGCACCTTGTGTTCCTGTTACATCGCCTACTAATGATCCCGTAAAGTTTGTTGCGGTAGTTGCAGTAGTCGCATTACCTGTTAAGTTTGCCGTTATGGTCCCTGCTGTGAAGTTACCGCTCGCATCTCGTTTAACAATGGTACTTGCGGTATTAAGATTTGTTGCTGCATTGGCAAGTACTGTTGCTGCTGCAACATTTGATGCAGTTTGGCCACCAACCTTGCTCACAACTGTTGCACCCTGCGTTCCTGTTACATCACCCACTAATGATCCCGTAAAGCTTGTCGCTGTTGTAGCACTTGTTGCAGTCGTCGCTGTTGTAGCAGTGGTCGCATTACCTGTTAAGTTGGCCGTTATAGTTCCTGCCGTAAAGTTGCCGCTTGCATCTCGTTTAACAATGGTACTTGCAGTATTTGCGCTGGTTGCCGCATTGGCAAGTACTGCACCGGCCGCAACATTCGCTGCCGTTTGGCCACCAACCGTGCTCACCACTGTTGCACCTTGCGTTCCTGTTACATCACCTACTAACGGTCCCGTAAAGCTTGTCGCTGTTGTCGCACTTGTCGCGGTAGTTGCAGTGGTCGCATTACCTGTTAAGTTGGCCGTTATAGTTCCTGCCGTAAAGTTGCCGCTTGCATCTCGTTTCACAATGGTACTCACAGTATTTGCGCTGGTTGCTGCATTGGCAAGTACTGCGCCTGCTGCCACATTCGCCGCTGTTTGCCCACCAACCGTGCTCACCACCGTTGCACCTTGTGTTCCTGTTACATCGCCTACCAATGATCCCGAGAAATTAGTTGTAGTAGTTGCCGTGGTCGCATTACCTGCTAAGTTTGCTGTTATAGTTCCTGCTGCAAAGTTGCCACTTGCATCTCGTTTAACAATCATATTTACCGTATCGGCGCTCGTTGCTGTATTGGCAAGTACTGCACCTGCTGCAACATTCGCTGCCGTTTGTCCGCCAACCGTGCTTACCACGGTTGCACCTTGCGTTCCTGTTACATCGCCCACTAATGATCCGGTAAAGTTAGTCGTCGTTATTGCGGTAGTTGCCGTTGTTGCATTACCCGTTAAGTTTGCTGTTATAGTTCCTGCTGCAAAGTTGCCGTTTATATCTCGCTCAACAACCGAACTTGGAGTATTTGCGCTTGTCGCAGTATTAGCAATTACTGCACCCGCTGCAACATTTGCTGCCGTTTGCCCACCAACCGCGCTCACCACTGTCGCACCCTGCGTTCCTGTTACATCGCCTACTAATGATCCCGTAAAGTTTGTTGCGGTAGTTGCAGTAGTCGCATTACCTGTTAAGTTTGCCGTTATAGTTCCTGCTACAAAGTTACCTGATGCATCTCGTTTAACAATGGTACTTGCAGTGTTTGCATTTGTTGCTGCATTGGCAAGTACTGCACCTGCTGCAACATTCGCTGCGGTTTGGCCACCGACAGTGCTTACCACTGTTGCACCTTGTGTTCCCGTTACATCACCTACCAACGGTCCCGTAAAGCTTGTCGCCGTTGTAGCGCTTGTAGCAGTAGTTGCTGTGGTTGCCGTTGTTGCATTACCCGCTAAGTTTGCCGTTATAGTTCCTGCTGCAAAGTTACCACTTGCATCTCGTTTAACAATCATATTTACCGTATCGGCACTCGTTGCTGTATTGGCAAGCACTGCACCTGCTGCAACATTCGCTGCCGTTTGTCCGCCAACCGTGCTCACCACAGTTGCACCTTGTGTTCCTGTTACATCGCCCACTAATGATCCGGTAAAGTTTGTCGCCGTAGTTGCGGTAGTTGCAGTGGTTGCAGTTGTCGCATTACCTGTTAAGTTGGCCGTTATGGTTCCTGCTGTGAAGTTACCGCTCGCATCTCGTTTAACAATGGTACTTGCAGTATTTGCGCTGGTTGCTGCATTGGCAAGTACTGCACCTGCTGCAACATTCGCTGCCGTTTGTCCACCAACCGTGCTCACCACTGTTGCACCTTGCGTTCCTGTTACATCGCCCACTAATGATCCGGTAAAGTTTGTCGCCGTAGTTGCAGTAGTTGCATTACCTGTTAAGTTTGCCGTTATGGTGCCCGCTACAAAGTTACCTGATGCATCTCGTTTTACAATGGTACTTGCAGTATTTGCATTCGTTGCTGCATTGGCAAGTACTGCACCTGCTGCAACATTCGCTGCGGTTTGGCCACCGACCAAACTCACCACGGTTGCACCTTGTGTTCCCGTTACATCACCTACCAACGGTCCCGTAAAGCTTGTCGCTGTGGTTGCACTTGTAGCAGTAGTTGCAGTTGTCGCATTACCTGTTAAGTTGGCCGTTATGGTTCCTGCTGTGAAGTTACCGCTCGCATCTCGTTTTACAATGGTACTTGCGGTATTAAGATTTGTTGCTGCATTGGCAAGTACTGCACCTGCTGCAACATTCGCTGCCGTTTGTCCGCCAACCGTGCTTACCACGGTTGCACCTTGTGTTCCTGTTACATCGCCTACTAATGGTCCCGTAAAGCTTGTCGCTGTAGTTGCACTTGTTGCAGTAGTTGCTGTGGTTGCCGTTGTTGCATTACCCGCTAAGTTTGCCGTTATAGTTCCTGCTGCAAAGTTGCCGCTTGCATCTCGTTTTACAATCATGTTTACCGTATCGACACTCGTTGCTGTATTGGCAAGCGCTGCACCTGCTGCAACATTCGCTGCAGTTTGTCCGCCAACCGTGCTTACCACGGTTGCACCTTGTGTTCCTGTTACATCGCCCACTAATGATCCGGTAAAGTTAGTCGTCGTTATTGCGGTAGTTGCAGTTGTCGCATTACCTGTTAAGTTGGCCGTTATAGTGCCTGCTGCAAAATTGCCGTTTATATCGCGCTCAACAACCGAACTTGGAGTATTTGCGCTTGTCGCAGTATTAGCAATTACTGCACCTGCTGCAACATTCGCTGCAGTTTGGCCACCAACCTTGCTCACCACTGTTGCACCTTGTGTTCCTGTAACATCACCTACTAATGAGCCTGTAAAGCTTGTCGCAGTCGTCGCATTACCCGCTAAGTTTGCCGTTATAGTGCCTGCTGCAAAATTGCCATTTATATCTCGCTCAACAACCGAACTTGGAGTATTTGCGCTTGTCGCAGTATTAGCAATTACTGCACCTGCCGCAACGTTCGCCGCTGTTTGACCACCGACCAAACTCACCACGGTTGCACCTTGTGTTCCCGTTACATCACCTACTAACGGTCCCGTAAAGCTTGTCGCTGTTGTGGCGCTTGTAGCAGTAGTTGCAGTTGTCGCATTACCCGTTAAGTTGGCCGTTATGGTTCCTGCTGCAAAGTTGCCGCTTGCATCTCGTTTTACAATCATATTTACCGTATCGGCACTCGTTGCTGTATTGGCAAGTACTGCACCGGCCGCAACATTCGCCGCTGTTTGACCACCGACAGAACTCACCACGGTTGCACCTTGCGTTCCTGTTACATCACCTGCCAATGATCCAGAGAAATTAGTTGCAGTAGTTGCCGTTGTCGCATTACCCGTTAAGTTTGCCGTTATGGTTCCTGCCGTAAAGTTGCCGTTTATATCTCGTTTAACAATGGTACTTGCAGTATTTGCACTCGTTGCTGCATTCGCAAGTACTGCACCTGCTGCAACATTCGCTGCAGTTTGTCCGCCCACAGAACTCACCACTGTTGCGCCTTGCGTTCCTGTTACATCACCTACTAACGGTCCCGTAAAGCTTGTCGCTGTTGTAGCACTTGTTGCAGTAGTTGCTGTGGTTGCTGTGGTTGCATTACCCGCTAAGTTTGCTGTTATAGTGCCCGCTACAAAGTTACCTGATGCATCTCGCTTTACAATGGTACTTGCAGTATTTGCATTTGTTGCCGCATTGGCAAGTACTGCACCTGCTGCAACATTCGCTGCCGTTTGTCCGCCCACAGAATTCACCACTGTTGCGCCTTGCGTTCCCGTTACATCACCTGCCAATGATCCGGAGAAATTAGTTGCAGTAGTTGCCGTTGTCGCATTACCCGTTAAGTTTGCTGTTATAGTATTCGCTACAAAATTACCTGACGCATCTCGTTTAACAATTGCATTTAAAGTATCAGCGCTTGTCGCTGCATTGGCGAGTACTGCACCCGCCGCAACTTGTGCTGCAGTTTGTCCGCCAACCGTGCTTACCACCGTTGCGCCCTGCGTTCCCGTTACATCACCTACCAATGATCCCGTAAAGTTTGTCGCTGTAGTTGCACTTGTCGCCGTAGTTGCTGTGGTTGCCGTGGTCGCATTACCCGATAAGTTTGCTGTTATGGTTCCTGCTACAAAGTTACCCGATGCATCTCGTTTAACAATGGTACTTGCAGTATTTGCACTTGTTGCTGCATTGGCAAGTACTGCACCGGCCGCAACATTTGCTGCTGTCTGGCCACCAACTGTGCTTACCACGGTTGCACCCTGCGTTCCTGTTACATCACCTGCCAACGGTCCCGTAAAGCTTGTTGCCGTTGTGGCACTTGTTGCAGTCGTCGCTGTAGTGGCTGTTGTAGCCGTTGTCGCATTACCTGTTAAGTTTGCTGTTATGGTGCCCGCTACAAAGTTACCCGATGCATCTCGTTTAACAATGGTACTTGCAGTATTTGCGCTGGTTGCTGCATTGGCAAGCACTGCACCTGCTGCAACATTTGCTGCCGTTTGTCCACCAACTGTGCTTACTACCGTTGCGCCTTGTGTTCCCGTTACATTTCCGCTCAGCGACCCCGTAAAATTAGTCGCGGTTGTTGCTGTTGTTGCAGTGGTTGCTGTTGTCGCATTACCTGTTAAGTTTGCTGTTATAGTACCTGCCACAAAATTACCCGATGCATCTCGCTTTACAATGGTACTTGCAGTATTTGCATTTGTTGCCGCATTGGCAAGTACTGCACCTGCTGCAACATTCGCTGCTGTCTGTCCGCCAACTGTGCTCACCACTGTTGCGCCTTGTGTTCCCGTCACATCGCCTACTAACGGTCCCGTAAAGCTCGTGGTTGTTGTTGCAGTCGTCGCATTACCCGTTAAGTTTGCCGTTATGGTTCCTGCTGCAAAGTTGCCACTTGCATCTCGTTTTACAATCATATTTACCGTATCGGCACTCGTTGCTGTATTGGCAAGTACTGCACCTGCTGCAACATTCGCTGCCGTCTGCCCGCCAACCGCACTTACCACCGTTGCGCCTTGTGTTCCTGTTACATCACCTGCTAATGATCCGGTAAAGTTCGTCGCTGTGGTTGCACTTGTTGCGGTAGTAGCTGTGGTTGCCGTTGTCGCATTACCTGTTAAATTTGCCGTTATAGTTCCTGCCGTAAAGTTGCCGCTTGCATCTCGTTTAACAATGGTATTTGCAGTATTAAGAGTTGTTGCTGCATTGGCAAGCACTGCACCCGCTGCGACATTTGCGGCTGTTTGTCCACCCACAGAACTCACCACTGTTGCACCTTGCGTCCCCGTTACATCGCCTACTAATGATCCGGTAAAGTTTGTCGCTGTAGTTGCCGTGGTCGCAGATGTTGCGGTGGTCGCATTACCTGCCAAGTTCCCTGTTATGGTACCTGCCACAAAATTTCCTAATGAATCTCGCTTTACAATAGTACTTGCAGTATTTGCACTTGTTGCCGCATTGGCAAGCACTGTACCTGCTGCAACTGCTGCTGCGGTTTGCCCTCCAACTGCGCTTACCACTGTTGCACCTTGCGTTCCTGTTACATCGCCTACCAACGATCCTGAGAAATTAGTTGCTGTGTTTGCCGTTGTCGCATTACCCGTTAAGTTTGCTGTTATAGTATTCGCTACAAAATTGCCTGAGGCATCGCGTTTAACAATTGCATTTAAAGTATCAGCACTCGTTGCTGCATTGGCAAGGGACACCCCAGCTGCAACTTGTGCTGCAGTTTGTCCGCCAACAGAACTCACCACTGTTGCGCCTTGCGTTCCCGTTACATCACCTACCAATGATCCCGTAAAGTTTGTCGCCGTTGTTGCCGTTGTCGCAGATGTTGCTGTAGTTGCATTACCATTTAGATTTGCTGTAATAGTTCCTGCCACAAAGTTACCTGATGCATCACGTTTAACAATGGTACTTGCAGTATTTGCACTCGTTGCTGCATTGGCAAGTACTGCACCTGCTGCAACATTTGCTGCAGTTTGTCCGCCAACAGAACTCACCACTGTTGCACCTTGTGTTCCTGTCACATCGCCTACTAATGATCCGGTAAAGTTTGTCGCTGTTGTTGCGGTTGTTGCCGTTGTTGCATTACCAGTCAAATTAGCTGTTATAGTGTTCGCCACAAAATTACCCGATGCATCTCGCTTAACGATAGCACTCGGAGTATTTGCGCTTGTTGCTGCATTGGCAAGTACTGCACCTGCTGCAATAGTTGCTGCCGTTTGCCCGCCAACCGTGCTCACTACTGTTGCACCTTGTGTTCCCGTTACATCACCAGCTAACGATCCCGTAAAGTTCGTTGCTGTTGTTGCAGTTGTCGCATTACCAGTCAAATTCGCTGTTATAGTATTCGCTACAAAATTGCCCGATCCATCTCTTTTGACGATAGCACTCGGAGTATTTGCACTTGTTGCTGCATTGGCAAGTACTGCACCCGCTGCTACATTTGCTGCCGTTTGTCCACCAACCGTGCTTACTACTGTTGCTCCTTGTGTTCCTGTTACATCGCCACTTAATGATCCCGAGAAATTCGTCGCAGTTGTTGCCGTTGTAGCATTACCAACCAAATTCGCCGTTATAGCATTCGCTACAAAATTACCTGATGCATCTCGTTTAACAATCGCGCTTGCAGTATTTGCACTTGTTGCTGCATTGGCAAGTACTGCACCTGCTGCAACATTCGCTGCGGTTTGGCCACCAACCGTACTCACCACCGTTGCACCCTGTGTACCCGTTACATCGCCTACCAATGATCCCGTAAAGTTCGTCGCTGTTGTTGCGGTTGTTGCCGTTGTTGCATTACCAGTCAAATTAGCTGTTATAGTATTCGCCACAAAATTACCTGATGCATCTCGTTTAACAATCGCGCTTGCAGTATTTGCACTTGTTGCCGCATTGGCAAGTACTGCACCTGCTGCAACATTCGCTGCAGTTTGGCCACCAACTGTACTCACCACCGTTGCGCCCTGTGTACCAGTTACATCACCTGCTAATGATCCGGAGAAATTTGTTGCTGTTGTTGCGGTAGTTGCTGTTGTTGCATTACCACTCAAATTCGCCGTTATAGTATTTGCTGCGAAATTACCCGATGCATCGCGAGAAACAATGGCATTATTTACCGCCAAAGGCGTTGCCGTTGTAGCAGAATTCAGGACTTTACCTGCAGTAGCAATCGGTGCCAATTTTGAATCAGTTATTGCAGCATTCGGATCAATATCAGCATTTACAATAAGCGAGCTAGAAAGATTGCCCGTAAGAGCAGCATTGTGCACTATTCCTGCCGTAGTAAATGCATCTATTGAAATAGTACCACCGGAAGCTATCTTCATTCTTTCTAAACCACTCGTGCTCAATGATAAATCGCCACCATTTGCAAAAAGACCTGATGTTGTACTTCCCGTAAAGGTGAGTGATGGCGTTCCGGCACTTCCTGCTGGAAGTTGCAACGATCCCGTCATGGTATCGCCAGCTTTTGCAACTTTGCTGTTAATTTGTGTTTGCACTGATGATGTAGTTCCCGATAAATAACCCAATTCAGTATTTGTCACCGCGCTTGAAAGGAGTTGATCTGTTGATGGGTCAGTTGTTACTACTCTATTTGGAGTCAAGGTACCAACAATAAAATTATCATCTGTTTTTAATACA